>TARA_R110002124_G_scaffold9586_5_pt1 | contig 11688 bp, 10 predicted proteins | sample TARA_R110002124 | Tara Oceans TARA_R110002124 (sample SAMEA4397445) | marine metagenome | biome: Polar Biome; feature: [SRF] surface water layer (ENVO:00010504); material: water (ENVO:00002006), including particulate matter (ENVO:01000060) such as... | depth 5 m | reverse complement strand
CGGCTTCCACGGCCCCGACCAGCCGATGCCCCAGCCGGTCCTCGATCAGCTCGATCATGGTCTGCACGCGCTCTGCCGCCTGGGCCTCCCGCCTGGTACCGCGCAGGTCGCGCAGGGCCTGGGCATTGTAGAGCCGGTTGATCCGGTGCCAGGTGGAGAGATCGTAATAGGGCGCCACGGGCAGATGCCGCTTGCCGTCCTTGGTCATGGTGCCCAGCCCCAGTTCGGGCATGATCCTGGCCATCGAGAGCAGCCGGTCGAAATCGGTGCCGCCGACATGCACGCCGGCGGTGGACAGGATATCGGCGCTGCGATCGCTGGCGCGGGCGCGTTCGGGAGAAACCCGCACCACGGAAAAGTCCGATGTGCCGCCGCCCAGGTCGACGATCAGCGCCAGTCGTTCGCTGCGGACCTGGCGCTCGTAATCGAGTGCGGCGGCAATCGGCTCGTATTGAAAATCGATGTGCCTGAAGCCCTGTGCCCGCACGGCGCCCTCGAGTTGCTGCTGCGCCTCTGCGTCCGCCACCGGATCATCATCGACGAAATGCACCGGGCGGCCGCACACCACGGTGTCGACCGTCTCGCCCATCTCGGTTTCCGCCCGGGACTTGAGCTCGGCGATGAACAGCCCCAGAATTTCGACAAAGCCATAGCTGCGGGCCTTCACCCGCGTGGTGTCGCCGATCAGCGCCGTGCCCAGCACGCTCTTGAGCGAGCGCATCAGCCGGCCATCGGCGCCGGTGACATATTCAGCCACGGCCTGGCGGCCGAAATACAGCCTGTCGTCCTCGAAGCTGAAAAACAGCACGCTGGGGATGGTTGGCTTGCCGTCCTCGAGCGGCAGCAGATGCGGCACGCCGTCAGCGCCTACCCGTCCCATGGTTGAATTGGACGTGCCAAAGTCGAGGCCGTAAGCTTGGGTCATTGCCGATCATCCATGGGAAAGCCGGCGCGGGCGCGCCAGCGGGACGGTCGTCTTAATGGGTCAGGTCGGACGGCGCAACCCGAAGGTCAGGCTGCCTTCTTGCGCTTGCGTTCCTGAACGGGCCGCAGGTCGATGGTCTCGAGGCGTCCGAGGCCCTTGCGCTGCGCCTTCTTGAGCGCATCCATGGCGGTGTGGAAGAATTTCTTGTCGTAGCTGCCGGCAGGATTGTTCACCGCCAGGCCGATACTGACCGTGACGGCGCCGGCGTGGCTTTCCTTGTGGATCAGGCCGAGATGACGGATCGCGTCGTGGATCCTGGCGGCGCTGGCGCGCGCCATCAGAACGGGCAGATCGGGCAGCACGGCAACGAAGGCGCCGCCGTCCCAGCGCAGGCAGATGTCGCCCTCGTGCGGGAGATTGTCCGCCACGGCCTGCATGACGCTGGCGGCGCAGTCATCGGCGGCCGGCTTGCCATAGGCCGCCAGATATTCAGGCATGCGATCGATCTCGATCACCAGCACGGACAGTGATACGCGGCGGGCGGCAGCGCTGGCCCAGCCTTTGGCAAGCGCTTCTTCGATCCGGGGGCCCGGCTTGGAGCGCCGGCCATGGGCTTTGGCAAAGGCGAGCTGGCCGATCTCGGCCTGAGTGTCTTTTGACACCGGCCGCAATGCACCAAGCGCGGCACGGACTCGCGACCAGAATGGCTCGGCAAGCTCTTTGTTGAACGTGGTGTCAGTCATATCGCCGCCCATCCTAGGCCTTGCCGTCACTCTGCACGGGCAGATCAGGCCACAAGATGGTTAACGAGATATAAACATTTCGACAGAAGCTGCGGGCTTCGCACGCGATAGTCGGCGCAGATCTTGCCGGCGCGCGCCCATCAGGGGTCCCGCCGCTCGATCTGGTGGCCGCTAAAGCTCTTCGGGCGGCTCCCATTCGGGCCATTCCACGGCGTGCTCTTCCCAGGTGTCGGGGGCGACATCGGATTCGAGCACGGTGCGGCCGCTGACCGACACGCCCACGTCAATCACCGTCTGGGGGTCGCCCGAGACCAGCGGATGCCACCAGGCCAGGCCCTTGCCTTCGGCGATCCGGCGATAGGCGCAGGTCTTGGGGATCCATTCAATCTCGGTGACATTGCGCGGGGTCAGCTTGATGCAGTCGGGCACCTTGGCCTGGCGGCCGGGATAGTCGGTGCAGGCGCAGCTGTCGCCATCGAGCAGCTGGCAGCGCACATCGGAGGTGATGATCAGCCCGCTGTCCTCGTCCTCCAGCTTGAGCAGGCAGCAGCGGCCGCAGCCGTCGCACAGCGCTTCCCACTCGGTCTCGGTCATTTGATCGAGGGTTTTTTCGTCCCAGAAGGCCATCTTAATCCGGTCGTGATAATGATGTGTTCGGTTTGCGCTTGTCTGCGATCATGCGCAATCATATTCGAGCCGCTAAAGTGCATTGTCACGGCTGCGCGGACAACCGTGCGTGCGACGCCATATGAGGAAATCTGGTGCAGGACCCGTTCTATACCAAGGAAAAGCGCAAGAAGACCTCCGGCATGCTGGCGGCCGACGCCTGGCTTGATTCCTCGCTCTATGAGTCGGGCCAGTCGATGGGCCGGGGCTGGACGCGGTTTCAGGACATCATGTCGGTGTTCCATGTCAGCGGCTTCAGGCGGCTGGTGGTGGAAATCCTGTCCGATGGCCTGTCCTTCTTCGCCATCGGCTGTGTGCTGATGGTGGCGCTGGCCCTGCCCGCATTCGACGCTACCGCCACCGGCGAGTTCAACAAGGCCGAGGACTATTCGGTGGTGTTTCTGGATCGCTACGGCACCGAGATCGGCCGCCGCGGCATCCGCTCGGACGATTCAGTGGCCCTGGCGGACATGCCCGACTATCTGATCAAGGCGACGCTGGCCACCGAGGACCGGCGCTTCTACGACCATTTCGGCATCGATGTGGTGGGCACCCTGCGGGCGATCGTGAACAATGCGGGTGGCGATGCTTCCACCCAGGGCGGCTCCTCGATCACCCAGCAATTGGCCAAGAACCTGTTCCTGAGTTCGGAACGCACCATCGAGCGCAAGATCATCGAGGCCTTCCTGGCCGTCTGGCTGGAGTGGCACTATTCCAAGGACCAGATCCTCAAGCTCTATTTCGACAATGCCTATATGGGCGGCGGCAATTTCGGCGTGGTGGCGGCGGCGGACTATTACTTCGGCAAGAAGGTGCAGGATATCAACCTGGCCGAAGCGGCCATGCTGTCGGGCCTGTTCAAGGCTCCCACCCGCTATGCGCCCCATGTCGATCTGGCCGCCGCGCGCGGCCGGGCCAATCTGGTGCTGAGCAATATGGTGGCCGCCGGCTTTCTGACCGAGGGCCAGGTCACCGCTGCCCGCCGGCACCCGGCGACCGCGATCGACCGCGTGGCTGACGCCAATTCTCCCAATTACTTCCTGGACTGGACCTTTGCTGAGGCCAAGAAGCTGATCGAGAGCCACCAGCACAACACCAATAATTTCGTGGTCCGCACCACAATCGACACCACGCTGCAGAAATATGCCGAAGAGGCCGTGGGCTCGACCGTGCGCGAGGGCGCCGACCGCTATGATGTCGAGCAGGCCGCCATGGTGGTGACCGACACCAAGGGCGCCATCCGCGCCATGGTGGGCGGCATGGATTACGGCAAGAGCCAGTTCAATCGCGCCGTCGTCTCCACGCGCCAGCCCGGTTCATCCTACAAGATCTTCGTCTATGCCGAGGCGTTCGAGCAATTGGGGCTGACCGCCAATGACCGCATCACCGACCGGCCGGTGTGCATTGGCGACTGGTGCCCGCAGAATTATGGCCGCAACTACAAGGGCAGCGTCACGCTGGCCAGCGCCTTTGCCCAGTCGCTCAATACTGTGGCCGTCACGCTCTCGATCAAGACCGGTCGCGAACCGGTCGCCGCGCTCAGCCACCGCATGGGCCTGCAGGCCGATTACCCCATCACCCGTTCGCTGGCGCTCGGCGTGGCCTCGGTGTCGGTGCTGGACATGGCGTCATCCTATGCCGTGATGGCCAATGATGGCTACAAGACCCCGGCCTTCGGGATTACCCGGATGTCCACGCTGGCCGGCGAGCCGGTGTTTGAGTTCGATCCCGATGCCCCGCGCGAACGGCTGCTGAGCGAGACAACGGTGGCCAATATGAATGTGCTGCTGCGCGGCGTGGTGACGGGCGGCACCGGGCGCCGCGCCGATGTCCCCGGCGTGCCCGTGCTGGGCAAGTCGGGCACCACCTCGTCCTATCGCGACGCCTGGTTCTGCGGCTTTACCGGCAATTATGTGGCGGCGGTCTGGTTCGGCAATGACGACTACCACCCCACCAGGACGCTGACCGGGGGCACCCTGCCCGCGATCGCCTTCCAGAAATTCATGGCCTATGCCCACACCAATATCGACATCAAGCCGGTATTCGGCATCGACTTCGTGCCGCAGCAGACCATTGTCGCCGATGCCGACGCCAATGCCGCCGACACTGTCGTGGAGGAGCGTCCGCCCAGCCTGACGCCCGAAGCGGCGCGCAAGCTGCTGGTACTGGCCAATATGTTCAAGGCCAGCCAGAGTGAGGGCGATGTCACCACCGAAGCCCGCGCCCCGGTCCCCGGCGCCAGTGAGGAATTGTAGTCATCGGGCGGGCAAGGCCGCATTCCGCCCCGGATAGAGCAGCATAACCGTCGCGACGCGGGCCCACCACCAACAGGCTCACGCCGCTGATCCGCCCTTCCGCCCGTCACCACCCCTTGCTATAGGCTAAACCAGCCCCTCGTGCGCAGGTCCTTGTCGCCCATGTCGATTTCCAACCCGAGCCGCTAGACCGTGCGCTTTGTCCTCTATCTGCTGATGATGATCGCGGTGGCGCTGAGCGTCGGCTTCGGGCTGAGCTATTATGCGCTGACCGATGGCAGGCTGTTCGGCGCGGTGCAGGTCGGGCCCTGGGTCGCCTGGCCCGATGTCGGCGCGGCCGCACCCAATCCCTATACGCGCAGCCTGCTGGCACGGGAGGCCAGGCTGCAGCTGGGGCAAGCCGAGGGTTTGCGCTTTACTGCCAGCGTGGATGGCGATGATCAGCCGCTGACGCGGGCCTGCAGCTATCGCCTCAAGGGGATGACCCCGCTGGCGACGGCATGGACGCTGGTGGCGCTCGATGCCGAGGGCCGCAACATTGCGGCGCCCGACACCGACCAGGCGATGCGGTCCAGCGGCCTGGCGCGGCTCAATGACGGCTCCATCGAGATCGGCGTCGGCACCAGGCTGATGCCCGGCAACTGGCTCGAACTGGTTGGCAGCGGGCCGTTCACCCTGGTGCTCAACCTCTACGACACCGCCGTGTTCTCCGGCTTTTCCAGCGACGAATCCATGCCCACCATTATCCGGGGGGATTGCGCGTGACCCGGTTTCTGCTCTGGCTGGTCGGCGGCGCCCTGCTGGGGGGCGTCATCCACATCATCGTCATCCTGACGCTGCCGCTTCTCGACGACGACACGGCGTGGACACGCGTTGCGGCGCTCGACGCCACCGACCGCATGCTGGTGCTGCCCCAGATTGCGCCAGGTGAACCCAATCCCCTCGGGCTGGATCCCGAACTGATCTATGGCGTGTGCAGCCTGGATCTGGCCAGGGGCCCGGGCTATCTCAGCGGCGTCCTGCCCGACGCCTTCTGGTCGGTCGCCATCTATGACACCGCCGGCGTGGTTACCTATTCGACGACCAATCGCGACGGCATTGGCCAGACGCTGGAATTGGGCATATTCAATGCCGCCCAGACGCGCCTGCTGGCGCAACAGCAGCTCGATATCGCCGAGGGGACGCTGGTGGTGGAATCGGCCAGCAACAAGCTGTTCACGCTGGTGCGGCTGCTGCCACCCCATCATGCCGTCCGGGCGCGGTTTGCCGCAGCGCTGGCGCAGGTCACCTGCGGCCATCGCGGCTGACTAGACTGGCCGAGGTCAAGCCCCCGTCAACGCCAGAATTTATCCTATGCTGCCCGACGCGTGGCGGGGGTTAACAAGGACTCAAACAATACCTTCTGCTTAGGAATTTATTATAGAATTTGGGTTAGCTTGATGATCAACACGCTCAGTACCAGGTGGACGCCATGGAACTTTTCGCATCACGATCAAGGGCCGGCACCGCAATTGCAGATCGCGCCATGCGGGTCGCTCGGGTGAAGCACCGGACTTTGATCGCGGACAGTTCGACGCACGCGCCAACCTAGCATAGCCGACGCCGCAGCGGGCGACCAGCTCCTAAGATGTCCCAGCTAGCCTTCTTTGTTCCCAAAGAACAAATGCACAGACATCCATGTCGCTGAAAATAAAAATGTAATTCGGGAGATCCATGACCCCGACCTGACCGTACAAGCGAAATACAACCTGCGTGATCCGCAGTTTACTTCAAGGATGACCGGACGTGATGTCTATTTTCTCCTCAAAGTCGAAGAACAAGACTGCGACTTCAGATCATGCCACGTTGGCAGCCCTGTGCAAATCTCAGGCAATGATCGAGTTCAACCTTGATGGCACGATCATTACCGCGAACGCCAACTTCCTGGCCACGATGGGCTACGAGCTTGCCGATGTGCAGGGCAAGCATCACAGCATGTTCGTCGAGCCGGCCTATGTCAGTTCAGCTGAATATGGGGAGTTCTGGGACAGGCTGCGGCGCGGCGAGTTCAACGCTGCCGAATACAAGCGTATCGGCAAGGGCGGCAAGGAAGTCTGGCTCGAAGCGTCCTACAACCCGGTCCTGGATGCGGCTGGAAAGCCCTATAAGGTGATCAAGATCGCCACTGACGTGACCGCCCAAAAGCTGGTCAACGCCGATCACACCGGTCAGCTGGCCGCCATCTCGAAATCGCAGGCGGTGATCGAGTTCGACCTGACCGGCACCATCCTGACGGCCAACGAGAATTTCTGCGCGACGATGGGATATCGGCTCGACGAGATCCGGGGCCAGCACCACCGCATGTTTGCGCAGCCCAACTTTGCCGCCAGTGACGACTACCGCGCATTCTGGGCCGCTCTGGCGCGCGGCGAGTATCAGGCCGCCGAATATCTCCGCCTTGGCAAGGGCGGCAAGGAAGTCTGGCTGCAGGCCACCTACAACCCCATCCTCGACTCCGATGGCCGGCCCTACAAGATCGTCAAATACGCAACCGACATAACCGCCCGCAAGGCAGCCGTGGCGATCATCGGCGCGGGGCTGGAAAAGCTCGCCGAGGGCGATCTGACCGCGCGCATCGACACCCCGCTGGTGGGCGAACTGGATGATGTGAGAGTGGCGTTCAACGAAACGGTGGAGAAATTCTCCACTATCGTGAGCCAGCTGCGCGAAACCTCCTCCATCCTCAAGACGGCGACCGGCGAGATCCTCACGGGCGCCAATGATCTGGCCGACCGCACGACGCGCCAGGCTGCCGCCATTGAAGAAACCAGCGCTGCCATGGAGCAGCTCTCCACCACGGTGCAGGAAAATGCCAAGCGCAGCGAGGCGGCCAGCACCAATTCGCTTGCCGTCTCTGACGCGGCCACCAGCACCGGCGTGGTGATGGGCGAGGCCAATCAGGCCATGGAGCGCATCTCCAACTCATCGCAGAAGATCTCCAACATCATCGGCATGATCGACGACATCGCCTTCCAGACCAACCTGCTGGCGCTGAACGCCTCGGTGGAAGCGGCCCGTGCCGGTGACGCCGGCAAGGGTTTTGCCGTGGTGGCCGTGGAAGTGCGGCGCCTGGCGCAGTCGGCGGCTTCGGCCTCGGCGGACGTCAAGGTGCTCGTGGAACAGTCCGCCAATGAGGTGGCTTCGGGCTCCAAGCTGGTCTCGTCCGCCGCCTCCAAGCTCGATGCCATGGTCGACAGCGTGCGCCAGAACAGCAGCCTGATCACCGAGATCGCCCACGCCACCCAGGCGCAGTCCACCGCCATCATGGAGGTGAGCACCTCGGTGCGCGAAATGGACGAGATGACCCAGCACAATGCGGCGCTGGTCGAGGAAATGAACGCGGCTCTCGAGCAGACCGAGACCCAGGCCCGCGAACTCGACGAAATCGTCGAGGTCTTCGTGGTCGAAGACGGCGCGCCGGCCTACAAGCCCGCGCCCCGTCCCGCCGCCAAACCCGCGCCAAGGCAGGCCAATGACATCAGGTCGCTGCAGGCCCGCGTGGGCAGCGCCAGCAAGGCCTATGCCGTCCGAGGCAATACCGCGCTCAAGGACGACTGGACCGAATTCTAGTCGCCCCCCGCCCTGGCCGTTCCCCATGCAAAGTCGGGAAGGGCCAGCCGGGGCCGCGCTATTGCAGGTTTTGCGGCACGCCGTCAGCGATCTCGTAATAGTCACCCTTGTCGGCAACGAAGATATGCAGCGCCAGACGGGTCCGGGTGGGTCCGTCAAACGCGCCCATCATGATGCCGATCCAGTCGAGCTGGACCGGGTCGAAGAACAGGGATGAGCCGCAGATCGAGCAAAAGCCGCGCCGCACCTTGTCCGATGAGTGATACCAGGTCAGCCTGTCGCCGCCGGTCAAGCTGAAGGCATCGCGCGGCACGTCCACGCCTGCCTCATAATGTCCGGTGTGCTTGCGGCACTTGCTGCAATGGCAGGCCGAGGCCTCCGGCAGCTCGCCCCTCACCTCGAACCGGATGGCACCACACAGGCACGAGCCCTTGTGCATGTCTTTCTCCTCCCCCTCCAGCGGAGCGATCGCCCCATCAACCCGCGGGCCCCGACAGCTAGCCGCGCCGTGCCGCTTCGATGGCGGCAATGTCGATCTTGCCCATGGTCATCATCGCCTCGAAGGCGCGCCGGCTCTCCTCGCCGCCGGCAGCCATCGCCTCGCTGAGGGCGCGCGGGGTGATCTGCCAGGACACGCCCCAGCGGTCCTTGCACCAGCCGCAGGCGCTTTCGGTGCCGCCATTGCCCACAATGGCATTCCAGTAGCGGTCGGTCTCGGCCTGATCGTCGGTAGCGATCTGGAACGAAAAGGCTTCGCTCTGCTGGAAGGCTGAGCCGCCATTCAATCCCATGCAGGGGATGCCGCAGACGGTGAAATGCACTGTCAGCACATCGCCGGCCTTGCCGGAGGGGAAATCGGACGGCGCGCGGCTGATGGCGCCAACCGCGCTGTCGGGAAAGGTCTCGGCGTAAAACCGCGCTGCCGCCTCGGCCTCGCTGTCAAACCAGATGCAGATGGTGTTCTTGGCAATGGTCATGGCGTGTCTCTCCCACAAAGAGCCTCCTCCCGAGGCCGACCCAGTATAGCAGGGGTTTGCCGGCGTGGAACATGCCTGGCGCCACCCGCCGCCCCGAGCGGGCGGGACCACTGTCCTAGGTCGCGCCTGCCCGCATCTCCGCCAGACCCTGGTCGATGCTGACCACCGGCTGGTAGCCCAGTTCGCCCTGCGCCTTGGAGATGTCGAGGGTGACTTCGACAGCCGAGGTCGCAAAGGCCTGCAAGGTGATGGGCAGGGTCACCCTGCCCCCGGTCAGGTCGGCCAGGCGATCGCCGATCCTGGCCATGGCATGGAGCAGCCAGCGCGGCACCGTCTTGTCGGGAACGGCAACGCCGCTGGCAGCCAGCATGCCGCTGACCAGCGCGCGGAAGGTCCAGGGCGTGCCGTCGGTGATGAAATAGGCCTCCCCGCCCCGTCCCTTGGCCAGCGCCAGTTCCACGCCGAGGCACAGATTGGCGATATGGGTGCTGGAGGTGGCGTAGTGACCGCCATCGATCCAGGCCAGCTGGCCCGACCGTGCGGCGGCCAGCAATTGCGGCAGGGCGGTGGTGTCGTCACGTCCCCAGACCAGACGGGGCCGCACCGCGACAACCTCAAGACCGGGGCTGCTGGCAGCCAGCGCCAGCCGCTCGGCCGCCGCCTTGGTCCGCGAATAGCTGCCGGCGGGCCGGCGCGGATAAGGATGGCTCTCATCAGCATTGACCAGCGGCCGCCCGTCGAGCAGCACCGATTCCGAGCTGATATGGATGACACGGCGGATGCCGGCCTGCCGGGCGGCGTCGAGCACCTGGCGCGTGCCATCCAGATTGGTGGCAGCCTGCGCGGCGGTGCCCCTGCCGTGATCGGTGTCTGCTGCGGCGTGGATCAGGGCCGCGCAGCCGGCCATGCCGCTGCTCAAATCGGGCGAAGCCAGCTCACCCTGCCAGACCTGGGCCCCCAGCCCGGCGACGGTTGCGGCGGCCGCGTCGCTGCGGGCCAGCGCGACCACCTGCCAGCCCTGGCCGATGAAGTGCCGGATGAAATTGCGGCCGAGATAGCCGCTGCCGCCGGTGATGAAGAGAGTGCGAGGTGTCATGCGAGAAGTCTCCTGATTGGGCAAGGCTTCGCCGCCGCCGGCGCGAGCCGGCGTGGCGGGTACAAGGGCATGGGCCGAAACGGCTAGTCGGGCGGTGGTGTCGGCAAGGGCGTCGTCCCCTCCGGCTGCTTGTCCACCAGCCAGCTGATTTCGCGCAGAATGCGGTCACGCTCGGGCTTGGGCCAGCTGTGATAGTCCAGCGATTCCAGCAGCTTCAGCCCCTCCAGCGCCAGATAGGCCAATAGGGCGCCACGCGGATTGGCCGAGCTGGTCATGATATCGCCAATCACCGCGCTCTGGTTGCGCTGGATGGTCTGGCGCAGCTCGGCATCCTGGGCCAGGGCCGCGCACAGATTGAGCGCAATGGGCCGAAAGGCATCGGGCAGCGGCTCGGAGGCAGCGACAATGCGCCCGCGTATGGTGGCATTGGCGGCGTCGCCCAGCCCCGCGATTGCCGCATGGTTGAACGCGTTGTCGGCGGCAACGCTGCGCTCGACCAGGGCGGCGACGAGCGCCTGCTTGGACTTGTAGTCGTAGAGCACGCTCGCCTTGCTGATACCCGCCTCGGTGGCGACCGCGTCAAGCGTCAGCCGGGCGGCACCTTCCCGCGCAACCACGCGTTCGGCAGCGTTGAGGATTTCGCCCTGATCGATGGTTCGCTTGCGGCCCATGCTCTATCCATTTTTATTTCCAACCGGATGGTTATAAAAAACGAAGGGAGCCGTCAACCCGCGTCCTGGCGCCCGGATGGATCGGAATGGCGGCCCGGTGCGGACGGCGCAGGGCGCTGCCTCAGGCTTTACGGCGCAACGCCAAGCGCGCCACCGGCAATGCCGAGCGCCAGCACCACCGCAAAGGGCGGCGCCTTCCACGCCACCAGCGCAACAAAGCCGGCGGTGGCCAGGGCGAAGTCGACAGGCCCCAGCACTGCGCTGACAAAGACGGGATTGTAGAGCGCGGCGCCCAGGATCCCGACCACGGCGGCATTGGCGCCGCGCATGCCGGCCTGCGCCAGCGGTCGGCCGCGCAGGCTGTTCCAGAAGGGCAGCGTGCCGATCAGCAGCAGGAAGCCCGGCGCAAAGATGGCTATCAGCGCGATGGCCGCCCCCAGCAGGCCATTGGGGCTGGGCTCACTGGCTGCACCCAGATAGGCCGCGAAGGTAAAGAGCGGCCCGGGCATGGCCTGGGTGAGCCCATAGCCGGCAATGAAGGCATCCGCGCTCAGCCAGTGCCGCGCCACGGTTTCGGCCTCCAGCAGCGGCAGCACCACATGGCCGCCGCCAAACACCAGCGCGCCGGCGCGGTAGAACCCGTCAAACAGCGCAATGGCATGGCTGTTGCCGCTGCTGGCCAGAATGGGCAAGCCGATCAGCAGAGCGGCGAACAGGCCCAGCGCGATCCACCCGGTGCGCGGCCG
>TARA_R110002124_G_scaffold285037_1_pt1 | contig 11719 bp, 6 predicted proteins | sample TARA_R110002124 | Tara Oceans TARA_R110002124 (sample SAMEA4397445) | marine metagenome | biome: Polar Biome; feature: [SRF] surface water layer (ENVO:00010504); material: water (ENVO:00002006), including particulate matter (ENVO:01000060) such as... | depth 5 m | reverse complement strand
ATAGCACCTAAGGAACAAACAACTAATAAAACTGGAGGTAAGTAGTCATGGCTCAACAAGGATTTAACCCCTTTGCCCCACAGATGCCTCAGCAACAACAGCCTCAAATGAAAGGTATTCAAGCACCTAATGTAGCTATGCAATCAAAACCCGGACTTATGGAAACTATAGGTCCTGCTGTAGCTTCAGAAGCTATGGGTTCAGAAGCTGCTGGTGATTTAGGTGGGTATTTAGGTAAAACTGCAAAGGACACTTGGGGTTCTTTGACAGGAGCAGGTGGCCCTAGCGCAGCAGCGTTAGCGGATGCAGCAGCAATTACATCTCAAGCTACTCCTGCTTTAATGGGAACTGCAGGTACTGCAGCTCTTGGTGGTGCAGAAGCAGCCATAGCATCTCAAGCAGCTACAGCAGCAGCAACTACGGCAGCTGGAACAGCAGCTGGGGCAGCACCACTAGCTTTGATGGCTGGCCCGTTTGCTCCATTAGTACTTGGCGGTATGATGGTAGCTGCTAACTCAGGTAAATAAGAGGTATTAGATATGAGTTGGATAACTCCAGAGTTACTCGATGCTCTCCGTATGGTAGAATCTAGTGGAAATAATAAAGCTGTATCCTCAGCTGGTGCTGTAGGTGAGTACCAATTCATGCCTCAGTACACACATAACATGGGGTATGGGGTGCCTTCCTTTGACCCCAAGAATCCTGAGCAAGCACGTAAAGCTGCTTCTCAATACTTATCTGGTATGCAAAAGTATCATGGTTGGACACCTGAACAAACACTTCAGGCTTATAACTGGGGTCCTAGCAATATGAAAAAGTATCTTGCAGGTACTAAAGACATGCCAACAGAAACTTCAGATTACGTAGGTAAATTTAGTAAGTTTGGTTGGGACCCTACTCAAATGGTAGCTTCTTTAGAGCCTAAGAGCGACACTGAAAGTGTTAAGGTTTCGTCAGTTATCCCTGAAGTTAAAGAGTCAAGCACTGTTAGCTCTTTCATTAAAGATATCTTTGAAGGAACTGGTAACGGTAAACCTAAGAGAGAGATAACACAGCTTATACCTAAAGCGCATAAAGATATTATTAACACTTTTATACCTGAAGTTCCAAAACAATACGACGATACTGAAGCTCTTGAACAAGCTATTATTGATATGAATAGAGAAGAAACCGACAACCTTATTGTTTCAGTTCCAAAACAAGTTACAGTTAGTGAGCCAAAAACAAATACTCCTCCAAAGCGTAAGGATTTCTTTTCATCGTTTTGGGATGAATTTACAAAGGATACAGAAACATGAGTACTAAAAAGAACATTGCAGATTACTTTACTCCTGAGCAAATGGAGAAAAGAAATAGACAAACAAGGAATCAACCAAAACGTGCTAACTCTCCAGATCAAGGGTTGATAGATTCATTAGGGTATCAGAAAGACGATACTAAAGATCTTGAACAAGCTATTATTAATATGCACACAAGAGAAGCAGACCGAGTTAAATTAGAAAATGAAATGATGCAATCCACTAAAGGTGGGTCTTCTGATGATACTGCAGCTCTTAATAAAGCAATTAGGAATATGCATACAAGGGAAGAAGATCGGGTTAAGTTAGAAAATGAAATGATGCGTGTCCCACTAGTGTCAAGCATTTTTAATCAGACTATGTACCCTAACCCTGTGTATGCAGAAGAACCAGACCCTCTTAATTATTTAGGTAGCCCACCTGCATTTGACAGAGAACCAGCGCATGGTGGTTTGCCAGCATCAAATAATTCTTTAAGTCCTTTTGTACATCCAAGTATAAATACTTCTTTGTACCAACAAGGTGTCCCTGTAGATAACTCAAGTATGATTCCAGAAAATCTTTTCCACTCTATCAAAGACCCTTCTTCATACGAAATGACTGCAGATGCTGTTAATAATTCATTAGGTTACCAACCTAAGATTTACCCTAGTAACGTCTATAAAAATATAGTTAGGGATGGAGATGGTAATATGATTAAAGGTATTAGTTTACCCACACAAAACCCAAACTACAAAGCCCCTGCTGGTGGAAAAGGCGCTAACGCAACACCGCAGTCAGCTATAGATCAGCTAACGGGTATCAAAGGATTTGGAGGTAAGTAATGGCACAATCTAATACAGGTTTTTTCAACTCTCTCATAGATGCTTTGCAAGGTGTAGGTAAAGGTTTTACAGGGAATAGTAACGGTAAACCTAAACAAGACATACTAACTCTTATGCCTCAATCTCATAAAGATTTAATTAAACAGTATGCACTTGGTGATCCGAGTTCTCCCACTAGGTTTGCCATTGATACGGTTGCACCTTTAGTTTCTGATAAAGTACCAAAAATGTACACAGAACCACCTTCTGATCCTTTTGCAGCTGAAGGGGAACGTTGGACTATTGGTCCAGATACATTTAATATTTCTAAACAAGCTGAGAAGTTGGGTGATACTGCTAATACAGTTGCAGGTAACTTTGATGCACGTGTTAATGCTATTACAGATACATTCACGGACACTACAGGTTCAGTTTCTGACGCAGCTACAGAAGCAGCTGCAAGTTTTACGTCTGGGCTTTCAGGAGATCCAACCACCTATGACCCTGAAGTTTATCAAGGAACACAAAAAGATCAGATGTACGCTGCACACATGAAAGCTAAAGAAGAAGCTATCTACAAGAACCAAGACCCTGATATGCCTCAGCTATCAAAGAAAGTAGATAAGATTGATATCACTGCTGTTGAATCTGAACTAACTCCTGAAGAGATTGCAGCAGCTAAAACGGCAGGGGACGGAGCGGGGGACGCAGCAGGTGATGGTCACAGTATTAAAGATGCATTAAAAGCTGCTGGTGGATACTTAGGTGACATGTTTGAAAGCAAAGCTGTTCGTAACGCACTCATGTACTACACTATGTCAAGGATGATGGGGTACTCTGGGTCTGGCTCAGGCATGGCAGCAGGTCAAGTTCTTATGAAAGGTTGGGAAAAGGAAGCTGATCAAGAGTTAAAGGCTCAAACTTTATCTGCTAAGAATGCAGCTAAAAAACTTGAGAATGATACTTTAGATATGTCTAAGACTGTAAGCATGTTTAACACTAAGAACAAAAGAGTTGTTCAAGGCTACATGTCAAAGTCTGGTAACTTTCAAGAAGTTGGTTCTGATAAAACCTATAAAGCAACTGACCTTGATTACGTTACATATAAGCCAACTTTACATAAAACATATGATGAAATTGATAGTAAGTTGTTAACAGATACAAACCAACTTGTTGCAAGTACTCTTGCTGGTATTAAGAGTAATGAAGAGAACTATTCTTCGTATGCAACAGCAGAAGAATTATTTGCTGATGGAAATGCAGTCAGAGATTTAATATCAGTTGCTACCCGAGACCTCAAAAGTGCTGGTGTTGAGTATGGGACTACTGAGTTTCGTATTGCAATGGAGCAAACAGTTCAGAACCATATACGAGAGGTTGCCAGTGGTAAGTACGAAGATGGTAAATCTCCACTTGTTGCAGACCTTGCAGGTATAGTTGAATCTAACTACATTAAAGCAGACCTTAAACGACAAGGCCCTGTCCCTCAATTTGTATTTGAAAAAGCTACATGGGATGACAAAGGTAATATTACTGGTTACGATGAAGACTTTAAGATGCAATCAGGGGGAGAGTCTAAGTTAATAAGGCAAGCTAATAGCGTTACTAATCAATTGATTACTAATTTCCGTAACAAAGGTTACCCTGCAGCTAAAGTTAATCAAACTATAACTAAGCAGAAAACTATTGCAAAGCTTGCTAAGATATTCCAAGACAATGTTATGAGTGATACAGCTTCACGTACGCATTGGTCAGACATAGCTGAAGGTAGGGGTAATAACCCTTTCAATGCATGGCTTAATGGAGCTAAACTTAATTCAGATAACAAGCTCAATGGGGTTAACAGCCCTGCTATTAGGAAACTTTTTGATCAAATGTACGATAAAGACTTTGAGAAGAAAAAGAAATAGACACTAGGAGAAACATTATGGAAGAGGGTCTTGCAACAAACTGGGGCAATGTGCTTTCAGGCGAAGAAGAGGCTAACCAAGGCCCCCAAGTAAACCCATTAAACATTGAAGGATCAACATGGTCTTTCTTAGATGGTGATACAATTAAAGATTCTGAAACAGGAGAATCAGTTCGACTACGTGGGATTGACACAAGAGAGACTGCTAAGTTTCTTAAAGATTATGGGTTTCAAGAAGGTGAACTTGGCGGTGACGCTGCTACTGCTTACATTTGGGACCTTGCTAATAAGCATGGATTTAATCGTGTTGTAAAATCAGGAGATGAAGGCCAGTTTGGGAGATCTCTTGGTGACTTAGTTAATGCAGATGGTCACTCTTTTGTTGACACTCTCTTGAGAACAGGTGTTGTATCCCCTTCAAGGTTCTCCACAGAAAGTGACTTGCAGTCTTCTATGTGGGGTAGTGCAGCGGAGGCTGCTCAACCTTTTGACACACCTAAGTCAGACTATGAGGAAGCAAGGGACGCTATCTACGCAGCAGAAACAGACCAGTATGGTGGACTACCTATACAAAAGTTAATGGCATTTGATGCTGCTGAGTACGCAGCTAATCCTGATTTGTATATGGGTATTAAAACTAGAACCAAGGGCGCTGACTACCAAGGTAGATCAAGGACTCCTTTTGGAACTGGGTTCGACATGGGCTTTGCTAATTTGTACAAGAGTCTTAACACTTTTGGACAGACTGTTACTGACCGACTTGGTATGGATGAAACGTCTGCTTCTTTTGCAGCTGATGCTGCGGTTAACCAACTAGAAATGATGGACTTACCCACTATTAAAATGGATGTTACTGAGATTGATTGGACATCTTTTGATGAGGTTACTACTGGTATGATGGGTATGCTTGGCTCATCTCTTCCATTTATGGGTGCAACTATTCTTGGAATGGCAGCTGCTCCAGTTACCTATGGAACTTCTATGGCATTACCTGTATCTATGTACACTGGTATGGTTCTTGATGAGATGGAAGGTCAGAATGCAGATAAGAATATTGGCACCGCTCTTGTAGCTGGTATTGGTATGACTGTGTTGGACAGGATGGGAATCAAAGGTCTTATAAGTCCTAAGATGATGCTCACTTCTGAAGGTCGTACCACTGCTATCAAAGCGATTGCTAAGAGTAATAATATTTCAGAGGCCGAAGCATCTCGAGAACTTCTTAAAATTTCTAAGAAAGAACTACTCAAGGTAGTCGATGACGCTAAGGAGTTTGCTGCTGGTCAACTACAAAAAGGTCACTTGTTTAGAGAGAGTGTTAAACGTCTTGCAAAATCAAGTGGAGGCGAGGGTACTACTGAAGCTCTTCAAGAACTTACGCAGTACACTGCTGCTGTTATTGGTTCTGAAAAAGAATGGAACTACGACGAGATTGAACGCAACATGACCAATGCTATTGTAGCAGGTGGACTTATGGGTTCTGGTTTTGCAGCTCCGGGCATTGCTTACCAAATTGGTGACATGAAAGCTGCTGCTGATTTCTTTGCTGACAATGATGGAAGGTTTGATAACATACACACTAACATACGTAAGGAAGAAGAAGATGCTAACGGTGGTGTTGTTAAGAGTATTGAAGAGGTAGCACAAGATAATATTAATTTAGGTCAAGCGTTAGGCGAAGATGAAGTAAATTTAAACAAACCTATAGTGACCATAGATGCTCAAGGTAACACTAAAGTTCACAGGATTAGAGGTTCTAAAACTCCACATGTAGATTCGTTAGCTGAGAAACATGATGCTCCGGGTACTACCCTTGAGTTTATAAAAGCTTTCATTAACAACCCTTTAGTTGCTGTGAGAGGGGCTTTAGCTAACACAGTTTATAAAGCTAAGGGTAGGTCTAAAGCTCTTGTTAAGATATATGACATGCTTGGATCTACAAGACATCGTGTGTACGCTGGAACTAACTTAGTCAATGAGCAGCAATTAACTATGGCTAAGTACGATAGTGTGCTTAGACCTCAAGAAGTTATTGAAGCTTCTTTTGATACACCTTCTGGGTTAAGCTCCGCAGGTAGATCTGAGTATGTTAGTAATATTGTTACTAAGTTTTTCAGAGAGGTTGCAGCTAAAGACTTTGATTGGACTAACGCTTCGGCAGATGTTATGGCTAATAAGGAAGCTCTCTTAACTTTACACAGGGAGCTTGAGTTATTAAGTGATACAATGCTTAATGATAATAATAAAGCTAAGGGCTACTCAAATGAAACTCGTATTGAGAAGCTTCAGAATTGGGCTTACAGGCACAAAGGTTTTCGTAAGGAGTACATTACAAAGAACAAGGATAAGTTTATACGTACTCTTATGTCTGAGTACAACATGGACCTTGCAACTGCAACCGAACTTACTGACTCTATTATTGATACTGAAAGTGTACAGACATTGAGTGATGCTTTTGATGTTACTAAGGGTGGTGTGTCTCCAGCTTTTCAAAAGGCACGTAAGTTACACATATCCGATAGACCTGCATTTGATGAGTTTCTTGAGCAGAATATCTTTAAAAATATGAGTGATGCATCCAGAGAATCTTCTAGGTTCCAAGCTCATCGTAAGTTTATAGGTAAAGATTCTAAATATATTAACCGTATGCTTGTTGATGTTAGGGAAGACTTAGGTAAGACTATGAAACCTGAAGATGCTGATAAGCTTCTTTATGAAATTGCTTTTGATATTAGAAATTTAATTAATGCTGAGTCTGGAAACTATAAACGTATTCAGAATCAAACACTCAAGCAAGGTCAAAAGTATTTAACTTTATTAACAACACTTCAAGGACTTGCTAACGCTGCATTCTCTTCTATGCCAGAGATGGCTATGATCCCTATGGGTGTTCCAAGGGAGATTCTTGTACAGAACTCAGCAACACAAGGCTATTTGTTTGGCAGTGCTGTTGGTGCATGGATGAGGAACTTAGCTGTTACTGCAAGGCTTGCAAACCCAAGGCCTGATCTTGAAACATTCCTTGATAAAAGGATAGCTCAGGTTAGGTCAAAGGGTAAGAAAGATCCACGCTATTTGTTTTACACAAACATGAAAGATTTCTTAAAGGAGTCTGGTTTTAAATCTCAGGAAACTGGAGCTGCAACAACTACAGGTGTTCAGGAAACTAACGAACTTACAAAGGGCGTTACTGACGCTTTCTTCAAAGCTAACTTCTTACATGATCAACAAGACATGCATCGTATGATGAGACTGTCATTCTTTAATGACTTCCTCATAGATAAGCTAGACTTGATTGAAGCTAATGTAGGTAAGGTAGATACTGTAGGTGTTGCTGAAGCTAAGCATATGTTACGGGAACTTGGAATACCTTTAAGTACTATACAACCTATTGCTCAAAAGCTTAAACGTGGTGGTAAACTTACATTAGAGGAAGAGCAAAAGTACAAGCGTGAGTTTCTTAACGGAGCTGCTAACTTTGTCAACCAAGCAATACCTTTACCTAATGCATTTAACAGGCCATTGTTTTACAGTGACCCAAGATTTGCATTGCTTACCCAGTTTAATGGTTTTACATCTACATTTACAGCTAATCAGTTGCCAATGTTATGGGATCAGATTCGTGGAAAGAGTTCTAAAGGTTTAACTTACGGAACCTTTGCCACTGCTGGTAGTATGTTGGCTTTAGCCTTTATGTCCCAAGGTATTAAAGATGAATTAAAGTATGGTGAGAAATCACCTTATCTCACTGACGCACAACGAGTCCAACGAGCTATCTATTCAAGTGGATTGTTAGGTACAACTGAGCGTGTCATAGGTAGTAACTTTGTTTTACCATTGTATGACAGTAGTTCTTACAATGCTGGAGAGTTTGTCTGGGATAACATGGCAGGTGAAGCAGCCGCTACAGGCACTATAGAACGTGCTTACGGTATGGTATCATCAGCAGTTGAAGGTGACGGTGCTAAGTTTGAAAAGAGTTTCTGGGGGAGTGTACCTTTCCTAGCACCCTTTAAACATCGGATTATTAATTATGAGTGGGACTAGGAGATTAGCTAATGGCTATAGCAAGTAATATAAACGCAGCTACAAATGCAAGTTCTGTGGTTAAGGGTGAAGGTAGAGAAGCCGTCATTGATGAACTCCAAGGGAGTGTGGCAGACTTATTAGATTTAACAGATGATGTAGATATACCTGAAGTTTCTTTACCACAGGAAGGTGGAGTGCAAGGTAGTTTTACAGAGCCAGAGGAGTTAACACCTTACCAAATTGCTGAAAATATTGCAGCTCAAAAGGACATGGAAGCAGAAACTTCTTTAGCAGATAGGTTTGGAACTAATACTTCTAATATGCAAGACAGTGATGTCATTAATATTTGGGGTGGTGGTGAGAGTTCTCAAAAGATGATAGACGGTTTATTAGTTTTAGGTGGAACAGATTCAGTTCAAATACCATTTGATGAAGCTAAAGCAGCGTTGGCTATGAAACCTTTTACTGAGGGTGAGCCAACTGAAATTGATCCAACTAAAATAGAAACCACTAACTTTGTTGATAAGAATAAAACTATACCTCTTACATCTGCAGAACTTTTTATACACATGGATGCCGTTCAGTTAACAGCAGACAGTAGAACTTTAGAAGTTTCACCTGACTTGCAGATACTTTCTTTAGCTATGGTTGAGGCTCACATGAGCAGTAACTTAGAACAAGAGTCAATCATACCTCAAGAGATGGTTGATAAGCTGGGTGCTAAAGAAGTCTCTGACCTTACTGGTATGGATGAGAGTCAGTTAGAGTCTGGTACAAGTGACCAAACTCTTGGCAGAGTTATCCATGAAGAGTGGACTAAGTTAAAGCAGAGAAATCGTGAAGGGCTTGATGCTGAATTGAATGACCACCTTAACCCTGATTACCAATTAACTAAAGATGCTTACGAGCAACTTGGGTTGTGGGGTAAGCAAAGTTTTGCAGTTGCTCGTCCAGATTTGGTAATGCCTGTAAAGGTTCCCACTAGATCAGGTGGAACACGTCTTGATTACTTACCAACTGCTGTAGGTGCACAAGTTTTTGCAGATAGTATGGTTGATTTAATGCCTCCTAAGATCTTTCAAAGGCCACAGTTAGACACAAACAACCCTTCTGCAACTGCTAATAATGGTCAAACAAAAGACACTACTGGCTTTAATATGAGGGATACCAGTGAAGGTGCGTTCATTGCTGAAAATGAAGCTAGGTTTAACTTAGCCAGTGTTAAGCATGTTATTTCTCAAGTCAGGTTAAAAGTTGGTATGCTCATGTCTCTTGCTGCTATTGGAGAATCCTCTGATGTTAAGTTAGTTGGCTCCACTATTAACCAAGCTGGTATAGCGGTTGGTGGTAAATTAAAAGTAAAGACTCAGGTTGGCAACATGCTTGGCATTGGTCAGAAAGCTGCAGATAAAATAAACAACGCCTCTGCTAATGCCATACTTCAAATTGAAACTTTAAACTTAACTCTTGCTGAGATGTATCCATCTGATCCTCGAATAACATCAACAGAAGATAAGATTAACATCTTAACAAAGTTTGCTATTGAAGCAGCTACAGACACTTGGAAAATGAAAGCGTATCGTCAGAGATCTTCAATGGCTTTGCAGATGTTACAGGATATTGCTCAATTTAAAGATGATCCAATTAGTTTTACTAACTATCTACAATTAGGTACTTCTCGTATAGGTTACAGTGCTCAGAAAATGAACATGCAAAACCATAAGTTGGCAAGGCAGATGTACGGAAGTGGAACTAAGTATCAGATAGTTCCCGGAAGTAACTCTAATGCAGAGTATGCTATGTTAGTTACTATTGGTACTCATTTCTTTTCAGAAGGTAACACTGTACCTGAAAAAACTTATATGAATATGAGGGATCGTATTAACAAGAACGACAGTAAGGTACTTAGGATTGCTGCTGCTGGACGTAAGCTTAAGGCTGTCATTGGTAACTATAATGTAGAGTCTACAACTGATGCTGTTCTTTCAATGGATATGGTTGAGAACAGAGTTAGCGGTGTACAAGGTGTACTTGAAACCCTAGGAGATCTTAGGTTTGATGATGACATTAAGTCGTTCTTTAAAGAAGTGTTTAAGCACCCTGACGAAGTTATTAACTTAGTTGAAGAGGCTATCGAACTTGGTAATTATATGGACTCTGTTAAGTCTAAAATACCTTTTGATTCTATGATGAGACCTATTGAAGTTGATGGAATCTCAAATGGTATAGCATCTATGTCAACACACCTTGGTATGAAGGATGCCATGTATAGGATTGGAGTACTTCGTCAAAACCCTGATAAGGTTTTAGCTGAGTTTGACGGGGTTGAAGGTAACATCCGTGCAGTTCTTGCTAGGAATATGAAGAGAGACTTAAATGCAATGCTTTATAGTTCTAAATTCCAAGAGAAATACAGGGTAGGTCCTGCTGACAAGGAAGAGGTTATGGCTATCCTTGAGTTAGCTATAGCAAATGATAAGATATTCTTAAAGAAACCTATCATGACACTGCCTTATGGTCAGGCTGTTTCTAGCATGTTATACATAGCTTTAGAAACTATAACGTCAAGCCCTTCTCTTCTTGAAAAAGCTACAGAGAATGATCTAGGTACAGCAGGTGTTGCTAAACTACTACATGGTATTCTTGCACACAGTCTTGAGTCTACTTTAGGTGCTGATGTAATAGAATTTAGTGAAGCTCTGAAAGATGCTACCTCTGTTGCAATGGCAGCAAACCAGCCTATTGTTTTTAGAAAGCCAACTATGACTCGTACTACAGTAAACGGTGTTGACATTGTTCAAACTGGTAGAGACCCTGTTATTTCTCAGATTAATGAAGAGTGGACTGATGAAGCTGGGAAAAGAAGGCGAAACCCTATTAAGAATATGAGAGCAGAGTATCCTTCAACTCGTAAAGAAATGGTTGCTATTGGTGGTGAAAACATTAAAGGCAGCTCAATCGCTACAGCTATATTACCTCAGGTTATTATAAGTATTGACGGGTCTACTATGGCATTAGCTTTGTCAGGTGATCGTTGGAAAGATATGCAAGCTGCTACAAAGCAACAGGTCCCATACGTGACTGCTATCTATGATGCTGTTATTGGTGACCTTGGTTCTTTCAGATCTCTTGTAGCTAACATGAATAAAACTTGGATTGAAACTTGCCTTAATTATGATTTACTTAATGAAATGGTTAAGGGTATTGAGGGTTCTAAGAGCAAAGGACTTAGGAAACTAACAACTCTTGCACAAGCTAACCCCAACATGCAAAACTTTGATTTAAATAAACAGGTAGGCCAGATGCTTAGTCTTGTCGATGAAGCTGATGGGAGTCCTGCGTGGGAGTCTATCTTAAATAGAATGTCTGATTCTGAGAAGGAACTACTAGCTCTTGCTAATGTATCTAATGAATCAATGTTATCTGGATATTCTGATGGTTTAACTAACAAGCAAGCTTTAGATCTTTACAATTTAGTTTCACCTTTAATGGATGTTAAGATTAAAAGACTTAAAAGGGCTGCAGTTAAGGCTAAGAAAGCTAGAGAAATTCTCAAGAAAGAGATAGGTAATAACCCTGTGTTTCAGTTTAACGTTGATGACATTGGTGATTTTGCTTACTAATAATAACAATAGATAATAATAAAAAAGCCCTCTAAGTTCCAGTTAAGGAACCCAAAG
>TARA_R110002124_G_scaffold49060_8_pt1 | contig 11720 bp, 10 predicted proteins | sample TARA_R110002124 | Tara Oceans TARA_R110002124 (sample SAMEA4397445) | marine metagenome | biome: Polar Biome; feature: [SRF] surface water layer (ENVO:00010504); material: water (ENVO:00002006), including particulate matter (ENVO:01000060) such as... | depth 5 m | reverse complement strand
TCTAGATTGTCCCGACGGTCTTCAATTTGCACAGCGGATGAATCTCAGCTTGTGACATGACAGTGGTCTGGGAGCGGAAGCGTTCGATGATCGAACGGACCTGGGGACGGATCGAAGGTGACGTCAGCAGCACCGGCACTTCGCCGGCTTTCGCGGCGCCTTCAAAACGTTCCTGCAGCGTGGTGACGAATTCCTGCAGTTTGGACGGTGCCATTGCCAACTGCCGAGCATCGCCTTCGCCTATCATGGCGTCGGCAAAAGACTGCTCCCATTGTGGCGACATCGGAAGGATCGCTAGATATCCACCCGGCGCCTTGTGAGCATTGCACAATTGCCGCGCCAGCCGGACCCGCACCTGCTCCGCCATCCATTGCGCAGACCGATTGCTCCCCGCAGCTTCTGCAACACCTTCCAGAATGGAAGGCAGATCGCGAATTGAAATGCGTTCGGCCAGCAGGATCTGCAGCACCCGCTGCAGGCCGCTCATGCTGATCTGCGAGGGAATTATATCGTCGGCCAGTTTCTTGTGCTCACTGGGCAATTCATCCACCAGCTTCTGGATATGGGCATAGCTGAACAATTCGGCAATATTGGTTTTGATGATTTCCGTGAGGTGCGTGATGAGCACGGTGGCAGGGTCAACGACGGTCAATCCCCTGGCCTCGGCATCATCATGCAATGCAGCCTTTACCCATGTTGCCGGAATGCCGAAGGTGGGTTCGGTGGTGTGATGACCGGGCAGACTGATCTTGCCGCCGGCAGGATCCATCACCATCAGATGATCGGGATAAAGCGTTCCGCTGCCGGCTTCGATTTCGCGGATCTTGATGACATAGTCGCCCCCGGTCAGCTGGATATTATCGAGAATCCGCACCGAGGGCATGATGAAACCAAGATCGAGTGCCATCTGCCGGCGCAGCGCCTTGATCTGGTCGCTGAGCATATCCTGGCCAGCGGGGCCGTTGATGAGCGGGACCAGACCATAGCCCAGCTCGACGCGCAGTTCATCCATTTTCAGGGCTTCGGTGATCGGCTCTTCCTTCGGCGCGGCCTCGGCCAATTCAGCCACCTGGACAGCTGCCGCTTCCGCCACTTCCGAATCCTGCCGGCGCGAAGAACGGCGGGCAAAGAACGCCGCGCCCAGGCCCAGAGCCATGAAGGGGATGAATGGCAGTCCGGGCAGGAACGCCATGGCGATCATGACAAAAGCCGACAGTCCCATAGCCTTGGGATAGCCCGACAATTGTCTGACCAGCGCCTGGTCGGCCGCGCCCTTGACGCCGGCCTTGGATACCAGCAGGCCGGCAGCGATCGACACGATCAGCGAAGGGATCTGGCTGACCAGACCATCGCCAACAGTCAGCAGAGTGTAGGCACGGGCCGCATCTCCGGCAGACATCTCCATCTGCGCCACACCGATGATCATGCCGCCTATGACATTGATGAAGGTGATCAGCAGGCCGGCAATGGCGTCACCACGGACAAATTTCGAGGCACCATCCATGGCACCGAAAAATGAGCTTTCATCTTCCAGATCGCGGCGCCTTGTCTTGGCTTCGCTCTCGTCAATCAGTCCCGCAGACAAATCAGCGTCTATCGCCATCTGCTTGCCGGGCATGGCGTCCAGACTGAAGCGCGCGGCAACTTCGGCGATACGGCCCGAACCCTTGGTGATGACGACAAAATTGACGATCACCAGAATGCCGAAGACAATGATCCCGATGACAAAATTGCCCTGCATGACAAAATTACCAAAAGCCTCGATCACCTTGCCGGCGGCACCGGTGCCCTCATGCCCGTTGGACAGAATCAGCCGGGTCGACGCCAGATTCAGCGACAGCCGCAACATGGTTGCGATCAGCAGAATTGCCGGGAATGAGGAGAATTCCAGCGGTGTCTGGATAAACAGCGCCGTCATCAAAATCAGCACCGAAAAGATAATTGACAGAGCCAGCAGCAAATCAAGCACTGCCGAGGGCAGCGGCATGATCAGAACCAGGATGATAAAGATCACTGCAAGTGCAAGCCCGAGATCGGCTCGTTTGGCAAGCTGATCAAATCCGGGCCATTTGAATCCGCCGGTCGACGCTGCGCCGGTTACGCCCTGACGTTGGGTGGTATCGCTCACAAATCAGCCTTCACGAGATAAAGGCAGGAACACCGCGCTGTCCCCCCGGTGCCGTAATATCCGCGCCTTCATCTGAATACTGATTCAGTTTGTTGCGGAGAGTGCGAATTGAAATTCCCAGAATATTCGAGGCATGAGTGCGGTTGCCAAGACAGTGATCCAGTGTCTCCAGAATCAACTCGCGCTCGACATCGGCCACTGTGCGGCCCACCATCGTGCGTGCCGTTGCCGCAGCCATCTGCGCAGCGCTGCCGCTGGCACTGAAGGCCGCTCCGGCAGACGCGGATTGAAGTGGTATATTCAAAGCCGCTTCCGAAATGGCTTCGTTGCCGGACAGCAGCACCGCCCGGTGAATTGCATTTTCCAACTCGCGGACGTTGCCCGGCCAGGGCGCTGCCATCAGCACCTCTTCGAGCTGGGCTGTCAGACGCTGCGAGGGAAAGCCATTTATCTGGGCATATTTTTTTGCAAAATGCCGTGCCAGAATGACAATATCCTGAGGCCGTTCGCGCAATGGTGGGATGACCAGATTGACCACATTCAGACGGTAGTACAGATCTTCGCGAAAGCGGTTTTCTGAAACCGCCTGCATCAAATCCTGATTGCTGGTTGCCAGAATCCGGATATTGACTGCGATCGACCGGTTGCCGCCGACCCGGTCAATGACCCGTTCCTGCAGCGCGCGCAGCAATTTGGCTTGTAATCTGAGATCCATCTCGCTGATTTCATCAAGCAGCAACGTGCCGCCATCAGCTTCCTCAAACTTGCCGATGCGCCTTGATCCGGCCCCGGTGAAGGCACCTTTTTCATGTCCGAACAATTCTGATTCCAGTAGCTGATCGGGAATCGCAGCACAGTTGAGCGAGATAAAAGGCGCGCCCGCCCGGCGTGATTTGGCATGAATGTGTTTGGCAAAAACTTCTTTGCCTACGCCCGATTCACCGGTGATCAGAACCGTCGCGTCCGATGGGGCAATCTGCTCGGCCAGATCGATCAGGGCCTTGGATTTGGGATCTGCATAGATCACATCCGCGCTTTCGCGGGCCACTGCGGCGAGAATGGCCGCGATCAGTTCCGGCTCCGGCGGCAGGGGAATATATTCCTTCGCGCCGGCCCGGATAGCCGCTACTGCCACTTCCGCATCAGGATCGATTCCGCAGGCAACAACATCAAGATGGATTCGCGCCCGGGTAATGCCATTGACCAGATCGGCAACGTTGAGCATCACATCGACCATGACCAGATCGAAGCTCGTGCCACCGTTCAGCACCTGCAGGGCCTGCAGAACGGATTCGGCATGAACCACCCTTGCGCCCTCTGCCATGGCCATTTTCGTGGCCAGGGTCAGTTGACCGTTGAGACTGCCGATAATCAAAATACGCATTTCAATCCCTAATTGTCTGTCTTGATAATTTCAGTCATCGTGACGCCGAGTTTGTTGTCCACCAGCACCACTTCGCCACGTGCCACCAGCCTGTCATTGACATAGATATCAATCGCTTCGCCGATCTTGCGGTCCAACTCGATGACCGTGCCTTCGTCGAGTTTGAGCAATTCGCTGACCGGCATGCGAGCGCGGCCGAGAATGGCGGAAACCCGCACCGGCACATCAAACAGCTTTTCCAGATCGGCAGCAGTTCTGGGCGTTTCCGGATCCACTGAATCGGATCTGTTGGTGGAAGCGCCGTGGTCGTCGAGCGGCAGGGCGCCGGACGCTTTGTCAGTTGTGTCACTCATCAGAGGGCCTCGAAATAATTTGTTATGGTTTCACGCAGGGCGGCTTCCGCTTCACTGCGGTCGCGCACCAGATGACCTTCAGACCATTCAAGCCGCAGATCGGCGAGCGTCCAGTCCGGGTCGGTTTTGATGATCAGGCGGCCGGAAAATCCTTTTTCATCGAGAAAGCCTGTCACCTGCGGTGCAATTGCTTCAGCGATCTGCTCAGGCAGATACAAAATGAGATGCGGCGTATCAGACAAAGCGGCCAGTGCGTCCTTCAACAACGCTTCGACTTCGGCAAAGGGGTTTTTGGCTAGGGCCGTCTCGGCCAGATGGCATCCGATTGTGTAGGCCAGGTCGCAGGCTTCGCGCTCAAGCTGTTCCCCGAGACTGTCTCTCATGGCAAGAAGTTCTGCGGCCCGACCGGACAATCTGGCAACTTCCTCTGCCATCTGTTTGGCAGCAGCGGCTTCGCTGGACGCGCGCCCTTTGGCTTCGCTGTCCGCCCGTGCTTCAGCCAGTTCTGTGCTGTGTTGTGCCTGCAATGCCATCTGGTCGGCCTCCATTGCTTTGAGGCGTTCCTGCAGGGTCAGGGCATTGGCCGACAGATCAAGGTCAAATCGGAACGGGACTGAATCTGTAATTGTTGCATCCATAATGTGCCCGCCGGTCTAGTAAACCAACTCGTCCTCTCCCTGATTACCGGAAATCGTAATTTCACCGCGTGAAGCCATATCTTTTGCGGTGTTGACCATGGCGCTTTGGGCTTCATCGACATCTTTCAATCTGACAGGGCCCATTGCCTCCATGTCATCACGCAACAATTTGGAAGCGCGCTGGGACATGTTTTCGAAAAACAAATCGCGAAGGCCCTCGCCTGCACCTTTCAGTGCCAATGCCAGTTGCGGCCGTTCGATCAGACGCAGCAGACCCTGTATCGCCATGCCTTCCAGTTTCGCCAGATCATCGAAGGTAAACATCAGGTTTTTGATTTTTTCTGCCGATTCTTCGTTTTCCTCCTCCAGAGACGACATGAAGCGCGCTTCGGTCTGACGATCAAAACTGTTGAAGATATCGGCCATGTGTTCATGCGGATCGCGCTTGCTGCCGCGCGACAGATTGGCCATGAATTCCACCCTCAAGGTCTGCTCGATCTTGTCGAGGATGTCGGTCTGGACCGATTCCATGCGCAGCATCCGGTTAATCACTTCCAGGGAGAGTTCTTCCGGCAACAGGCTGAGGACACGGGATGCATGATCGGATTTGATCTTGGACAGAACCACAGCGACCGTTTGCGGATATTCATTCTTGAGGAAGTTGGCCAGCAGGGATTCCTGAACATTTGAGAGTTTTTCCCACATGGTGCGACCGGCCGGCCCGCGGATTTCCTCCATGATGGATTTGACCTGATCGTCAGGAAGAATTGAAGCCAGCAGCCGTTCGGTCGATTCATAATTGCCCAAGACGGCGCCCTTGGCGGACAATTTGGCAACAAAATCAACCAGCAGATTTTCCATCATGGTCGGGGAGACTGGCCCCAGTCGGGCCATCGCCAACGAGATCTCCTTGATTTCCAATTCATCAAGCCGCTGCCAGACTTCCGCGCCGTACTCACCGCCCAAGGACAGCAACAGAACCGCCGCACGGTCTGCGCCATTCAATTTCCGGTTCACCGCATGTTCAGAAATCTGAAGCTCGCCGACCGCTGCCACGTCACTCATTACGCGGCCTCCTGCAGCCAGTTGCGCAGAATGGCAGCCGCATCGTCAGGGCTTGTCTGCACCATCTCGCTGACCTGGCGCACCATGTCTGCCCGCGCCGCGCCCGTCGCCTGAGCTTTTTCCAGCCGTGGATCCGGGCTGCCGGGCTGAATGACTTCGCCACCCTCCTGTCCGGCCGGTTGAGCCGCGACGGCTTTGACTTCCACCTGCTCCGGGCTCAGGATTTTGCGAACTAAAGGCCGCAACACAAACAGCACCAGCAACAGGGTCATGAGAAGCATCACACCCAGTTCGGCAAACTGCATGACATCACCAGAGGAGAAATCGAAGAAGCCCGGTTCGACAAGCGCCTCCGCCGCAGGCGCGGCATTGGAAACAAACCGCATATTCACAACTTCGACCTGGTCGCCACGCTGTGCATCGAACCCGACTGCCGAGCGCACCAGAGTTGCAATCTGCTGCAATTGCTCATCGCTGCGCGGGGTATAGGTCAGATCGCTGCCCTGCTCCTGGGTGTAAATTCCATCCACCAGAACTGCGACAGACAATTTGCGCAGGCTGCCGGCTTCGGTGATTTCCGTGGTGGTGGTCCGGGAGATTTCGTAATTGACAACTTCTTCTGAGGTTTCACGGGCGGAGTTCGATCCGTTGTCACCGTTATTGTCCCCAGCTCCGGGTAATTCATTGCCGACTGAAACTCCTCCGGCAGCAACGTCTTCTGCAGCATTACTGGCTTCGGAGCGGGATTGAGATGATCTGACAACCTGACTTTCGGGATCATAGACATCTGCAGTCTGTGTGATGCGGTTGCGGTCCAGTTCAGCAGTGACCTGAACCCGGGCGCGGCCATCTCCGACAACCTGAAATACGATCTCCTCAACAGCGCGGCGCAGGCGAGCCTCCTGTGCTTCGCGCTTTTCATCCAGAGCACTAAGCATGGCACCACCGGCCTGAGTATCCTCGCCATTCGCCAGTAATTGTCCTGATTCATTGACAATCGACACGCGGGATGGCTTCAAACCCGGAACTGCCGAAGCGACAAGCTGGCGGATGGCCTGAATCTGGCTGTTGCTCAACTCACCGCGTACTTTGAGCGCAATCGACGCTGTTGGCGCTTCTGTGTCGCGCTGAAACAATTGCCGTTCGGGGATGACCAGATGCACCCTGGCCTGAGTGACACGTTGCAGGGCGCGAATTGTCCGCGCCAATTCTCCCTCAAGGGCTCTCAACCTGTTGATATTCTGCACAAAGCTGGTCGCGCCCAGCGTGTCGCCACGATCGAAAATCTCGTAACCGACGCTGCCACCGGAAGGAAGACCGCTTTCTGCAAGAGACATACGCAGCCGCAGAACATTTTCCTTCGGCACGAGGATGATGCCCCCCTCATTGCGCAGATCATAGACAACAGCCTGACTTTCCAGTTCGTCAACAATCGCCGCCGAATCTTCGAAGCTGAGATCAGTGTAAAGCGGCACCATGTAAGGCGCTGTGACACGGGAAATAATCAGTGCAAAAAAGCCCATAAGAACGGCGGCAACAACGCCCATGGCGGCTAATCGCACAACACCTATCGATTTAATGAAGCGGGTAAGTTCGAGCACAAAGGAACTCTATTTGCGGGGTTAATGGTATGGCTGGCCAGCGAGTCAGGGCCAGTAGGTAAAAATTACCTACCTAAGGGTAAACAAGTCCTTAACAGGAATTAAGAAAGGGTGAATCAGCCGGGCTCACGACACTGCCGGGCCAGATTTTCAAGATCGCTACAGTGAGTCAAAATAATGAGCTGAATGATTGTTCTATTGAGCCTGCCAGCGCCCGCGTGGCGCGAAACCACTGGGATGAAGGCACAAAAAAACCGGCGTTGCCGCCGGTTTTTTCAATTTGTTTTAGTTCAGCGATACTGCTGAATGCGCGTCGTTCGTAATCCTGCCAGACCATGGCTGTCTATCGATAATTGCCAGGAAAGAAATTCCTCGACCGTCAAAGTATAACGGTTGCAGGCTTCTTCCAGGCTCAAAAGACCACCACGAACAGCAGCCACTACTTCGGCTTTGCGGCGAATGACCCAACGACGAGTTGAGGCCGGAGGCAGGTCAGCAATAGTAAGTGGCGACCCATCGGGGCCGATCACGTATTTGACACGCGGTTTTATGCGATCGGTCATCAGTACTCTCACACTCAAATCTGATGTGACCAGACCAGGCGACTTTAGCGCTCACGCCTTAAATTTTGCCTAAGGTGACTGTAAGGATTTGCTAACAATTTGAACCGTCTGAAAAGCGGTCGGCCGCAAGCGCTGCTGCAGGCTGACAACCAACTGCAGTGCAAGCGGAAAAGGCCGTATGAGCGGCTGTGTTACTGAGTCAGTTGGACAGCTGTCAGCGAGGTAATGGGAACCCGTGCAGTACCCACAAGCAGGGCTGAGGGAGATGTCTGGAAATCGACGCCTGTCACTTTTCCGGAAATCGCTGTCGATACCTTGACCAGTTCGCCAGCCGCATCCCGTGCTTCAACCGTGATACTGTAGAGACCCTCGGGTGCAGACGCGCCGTCATTTGTCTTGCCATCCCAGACATAGGTTGATTTGCCCGCTTCCAATGTTCCCTCGTCATTGTAGACGATGGAGCCGACTGCATTGCGGATGGTGATCTGTGAATCGCTTGCAAAGCGGGTTGCCGACAGATTCCATGTGGCACGTCCGTCCTGCAGCGTGGTCGCTGACCCTTCGGCCGAAATCGTCTGTCCCAGATATCCGACCAGGCTCGTGGCCTCGTTCGAGGCACTGAGGGCAATAAGCGATGCCAGCGAGTCATTGGTCTTGATGGCCTGCTCAACGGATGAGAACTGCACAAGTTGCTGGGTAAAATCATTCGCGTCCAAAGGTTCCAAAGGACTCTGATTGCGCAATTGTGCGGTCAGAATCTGCAAAAACTGATCATAGCTCTGGATCAGTTCCGACTGGTCCGTGCTGGCCGCGCCATTATTGCCTGCTGTGCTCGCCAGAGCACCAATTCCGCTTACGTCCATGTGTGTGCTCCAAATGTCATATCGAAAGGTCAATCCGGCTGGACATGCCGATCAGAAAATTGCGCCCGTGATAGGCATTGGCAATCACGCTTGCGATTTCCGGCGATATTGTTTCCGCATCATCCGCCTCCAGGTGTCCAAACTGTCCGTGCGGGCCGTGGTCAAATCCGTCCTGACCGTCGGTGCCACGATCCTGATGAGACTGCTGAAATCCCATATCACCTGAGGATAGCGGCATTCCCGAACCGGGCCGATCCGCGCCGCCCGACGCTGCCAGATGAGGATTGGATGCCTGCTGGGCGTTCAAGGCCTGCGCCGGGTTCGCCGCATTCTGGCTTTGCGCGGTGGTCTGGCCCTGCGCTGCATTCTGTGTTGCGTTCTGGGCCGGATTTTGAGTTTGTGACTGACTTTGTCCGAAGCGCTGGTCAGAGGCATTGTTCATCGCGGCATCTCCGCCACGCGCCAGCGAACCTGCCGCCTTCAGCGCGACGGTCAGATCACCGGTGCTGGTGGTAAACCCCTGCGCCTTCAATGCCTTTTCCAGGCCGGCCATGTCTTTTTGCAGCAACGCCAGGGTTTCCGGCTTTTCGACCAGCATCTGCGCAGTCAGATTGGAATTGGCACCGACGTTCAGGCGGATGGTTATTGTGCCCATCGATTCAGGAGTAAGACGAATGGTGAATTGATTCTGGCCCTCAGCCTTATAACGCGCCATCTGCACGGCAATATCCGCTGAATTGATTGACGGATTGGGTTTGCCGGTGGCGTCAGACGTAGACGCCTGCGGCGATTGTCCTGTCAACATCTGCGGACGCGATGGCAGAAATGGCAATTGCGGCTGAGTGGCATTTTGCGCCGCTGTCTGCGGCGCGGACTCAGAGTGGATGCGACCGGTGGCGGTCGGCAGATCTGTCTGGCCGGTAAAGGCGGCACCGGATTTCTGACCCTGAGATCCGGCAACTTCATTGGCCAGCACCAAACCGGCTATACGCGCCAAAGCCGGGTCGCCCTTGTTTGCGTCCATTGTGGCAGTGATGACTGGCGGTCCATCGACAGATCGGCCAGCCTGCCCAATTGGCTGCCCAGTCGTTTGTCCAGTCGTTTGTTCTGGCTTATGTCCGGATCCCTGTCCGGTCACAAGTCCGGGCATAAGTCCGGTTTGATCCGGCATTCGGCCGGTTGCCAATTGCGAAAACGCTTGAGCGCCTTGTGCCGGGAATGTGGCTCGTCCCGGCGCGCCGTTGAGAACTGCGTTCGCATCGGGACCGGAAAGCTGCCCGGTCGTTATGTTGGGGAAATTCTGCAGCGCCGTAGACATGCCCGGAGGCAAATCGGCTTGCGGCAGCGCAATGAGTGCAGGAAGTGCGGTGGGTGGTTGCAAGCCGGATTGCAGCCACGCAGCAAAACCGCCCTCAGAACCGGCTGGCGCCGGGACTGAAGGTCCGATTATTCCGGTCTTGCCAGTCTGGCCAGTCTGGCCGGACTGCCCGGACTGCGATGCCTCCGCAGCAACCTGCGGAAGCGAGGAAACAAACATAACCCACTCCAAAATGCCGAAACATGTCTGAAACATGACTGGCACAGCTTCTATGCAAACCAAGGGCCAGATGATCTTTCTATTTTTCTTCAATTTTTTCAGTCAGATAAGGAAAATGGCATAAAGTGACCCCTGCGGATGCGGCAAAAATTACCGGCCCATGCGGCAATTGCCGCCGCATTGCCCGCCAGATTACCATGTCTGATTAAGCGGGCCGGTCTTGCGTGGCTGCACAGATCAGCCTAAAACGCCGCCAAATGACCGGAACCGCTTGGGTTTCGTCATTGTCGGACTATATGCATGCTTTGCATATGAACTCTCTGGACCTTTGTGATGCTGAACAGTCTTGATTTACCGGGAAAGCCGGAAGACACGCGCATTGTTGTTGCCATGTCCGGTGGCGTCGATTCCTCGGTGACCGCCGCCATCCTGAAGCGTCAGGGCTATCAGGTCATCGGCATGACGCTGCAACTTTATGATCACGGCGAAGCCACCCACAAAAAGGGTGCCTGCTGCGCCGGCCAGGATATTCATGATGCGCGCCGTGTCGCCGATATGCTGGATATGCCGCATTACGTGCTGGATTATGAGCAGAAATTCCGCGAGCAGGTCATCAATCCTTTCATGGAAAGCTATGTGGCGGGGGAAACTCCGATTCCCTGCGTGGCCTGCAACCAGACCGTTAAATTTTCAGATCTGCTGGAAACCGCCAGAAGTCTGGGCGCTGCGGCCCTGGCCACCGGGCACTATATCGGCAGCCGGCTGCGCGCTGACGGGCATCGCGAATTGTACCGTCCGCTCGACCATGACCGGGATCAGAGCTATTTCCTGTTTGCCACCACTCAGGAGCAACTCGATTTCATCCGCTTTCCGCTGGGTGGCCTGAGCAAGGCTGAAACCCGCCAGATTGCCGAAGATCTGAATTTGCATGTGGCGCAAAAGCCGGACAGCCAGGATATCTGCTTTGTGCCGTCCGGCAGCTATGCCGATGTGATTTCGCGGCTGAAACCGGATGCTGCGGAAAGCGGCGATATCGTCCATGTCGACGGCACCGTGCTTGGCACCCACAAGGGCATCATCCATTATACGGTCGGTCAGCGCCGCGGCCTTGGCATATCGGCCGCCGATCCGCTCTATGTGGTGGATCTGGATGCAGCAACGCGCCAGGTTGTGGTTGGCCCGCGTGCGGCCCTGGCAACGTCGCTGGTGCATTTGCGTGATGTCAACTGGCTTGGCAGTCAGGCGCTTTCAGAGCTGCCGGAAGATGGTCTGCCGATCCTGGCAAGGCTGCGCAGTACGCGTCCGCCAATGCCGGCAACGCTGTACGCTTCTGCCGACGGCATCAGTTGCAGGCTGAGCGAACCGCAGGACGGCATTTCTCCCGGACAGGCCTGCGTGTTTTATGAAGATGACAGCGCCCACAGCCGGGTTCTCGGCGGCGGATGGATCCGTTCAACCGAGCGCCCTGCGCTTGCTTCAACAGTTGCAGAACCGCAGGATGTTGCCCGTAAAACCGCAGCTGATTTCCTGATTGCCTGACCCGGCCCCAGTCCTCCGGGTGACCGGAACCGGTTGATCTGAAAACGCT
>TARA_R110002124_G_scaffold66205_4_pt1 | contig 11724 bp, 7 predicted proteins | sample TARA_R110002124 | Tara Oceans TARA_R110002124 (sample SAMEA4397445) | marine metagenome | biome: Polar Biome; feature: [SRF] surface water layer (ENVO:00010504); material: water (ENVO:00002006), including particulate matter (ENVO:01000060) such as... | depth 5 m | reverse complement strand
AAAGAAATTGAAGAAACTCCTAAAGTTATTGAAGTAAAGGAATTGGAAGAAGTTGAAGAAATTGTAATTGAAGAAGAAATTGAAATTATTGAGGTAGTAGAAACTCCAATAATAAGAGAAGTTGAAGAGGTTATTGAAGTAAAAGAACTAAAAAAAATAGCTGAGACTATTGTTGAAGAAGTTATAGAAATAAAGGAAGTGGAAGAAATTGTCTTAATAGAAGAAATAAATAAAAAGCTAGAAGAGTACAAAGAGAAACAAAGAATTAAATTAATTCCACCGCCTCCACCTTTAAAAAAGAATGCTACAAAAAAGGAAATCAATAGGTACAACAAAGCTTACAAATTGTGGAAAATAAAAATTAAAAAATCACCACCGCCTCCACCTCCAAGAAAACAACAATAATTTAAAGCCACTCAAAACTGAAACAAATTCAGCATAAATGAGTGGCTTTTTTATGTAACATATTCTTTAAAGTATCGTTCTAATAATAAATACATGAATATCACTTCGAGTAATTTTAGATTTCATGAGAAAATTGTATCGAGAAGTCTTAATTAATAGTTCTCGATACAAACTTTTTCGTTCCTCATAAATTCACTCGAACTGACACAAAACAACAACTATGTTAAAACGATTTTTTCTTTCTTGCTCTGGTGTAGATACTACTATTATTAACGATTGCTCTAATGGAGAACAAAACAAGTATGTCGGAATTGGCGCCACCGTTTTCTTTACATCTATTATGGCTACAATTGCAGCGAGTTATGCTTTGTTTACTGTTTTTGACAATTACTTTATTGCCGGAATTTTCGGAATCATTTGGGGGTTATTGATTTTTAATTTAGATCGATTTATCGTTTCAACAATTAAAAAGAGAGACAATAAATGGAAAGAATTTGCACAAGCAACTCCACGGATTATCTTGGCGATTATTATTGCCGTTGTTATTTCTAAACCGCTGGAATTAAAGTTATTTGAGAAAGAAATCAATCAGGTTTTATTAACAGAAAAAAACCAAATGACCTTAGATAATAAAGTTCAGATTGCAAAACAATACACGCCAGAAATTAAACAAACCAATGAAGAAATAGCGTCACTAAAAAATGAAATTATTACTAAAGAAAACGAAACTGATGCTTTGTACGAAACCTATATTTCTGAAGCAGAAGGACGAAAAGGAACATTATTGATTGGAAAAGGACCTGTTTACACTGAAAAAAGACAAAAACACGACGCTGCTTTGGTAGAATTAAAAGATTTAAAAATTGCAAACAGAAATAAGATTCAACTTAAAGAAGCGCATTTGGCAAGTTTGGTTACTTCACAAAAAAATCAAGAATCTAAAACACAACCTATCATTACCAATTTTGATGGATTAATGGCACGAATTAATGCCTTAGGAAAATTGCCTTTTATTCCTTCATTTTTTATTTTCTTGTTATTTTTGGCAATAGAAACTTCTCCAATTTTAGCAAAACTAATCGCTCCAAAAGGCGAATATGATTATAAATTAGAAGACGAAGAAAGTGCCATTAAAAACTGGGTTGCTCAAAAAGTAGATCAACGAAACGAATTGCTAAACACAGATATTATCATTAATAAAAAAGTATATGAAGATATTTCTGAAGAAGAAGAAATCTACAACTATAAAAGAAAAAAAGCACGCGAATTGATGCAATTACAAGCAGATTCTTTTTATAAAAAACAGCAAAAAATGTTGTAATGTCTATATAACGTCATTACGAGTGTAACGAAGTAATCTCTCAATAGATTAAGAGATTGCTTCAGTCATACTTCTTTCGCAATGACAATTTATTTTTTATCTCTCTTACTCTTTTTCAGACATTTTCTTTACATAATCTGTAATAATTACTATTTGTGTTGGACCTACTTTTCCTTCAATAAACTTAGCATTTTCGTGATCTAAAGAAATTCTACGAACCGCTGTTCCTTGTTTTGCAACTAAACTAGAACCTTTTACTTTTAAATCTTTTATCAATACTACAGAATCTCCTGCTTGTAAAATTGCTCCGTTTGCATCTCTATGAATAATTTTTTCACTATCATCTAAATGATCTCCAGATTCTTTAGCAAAACGCAAATCTGCATCTTCTAGATACAGCATATCTAACATATCTTGCGGCCAACCTTCGTTTCTTAACCTGGATAACATTCTCCAAGCAATCACTTTTACAGCTCTGTGTTCGCTCCACATAGAGTCGTTTAAACAACGCCAATGATTTGCATCCGTGTTTTCTGGATTTTCAATCTGATTAACACAAGTTTCACAAGCAAGTAAACTTCCGTCAACTCCACTACCACCAACAGTAGAAGTTGGTTTTACTTCATAAATTGATAAATTATCTTTTGAAGTACATAATTCGCATTGACTTCCGCTTCTTTCTTCTAAATCTTGTTGTAAACTCATAATTGTATTTTTGTTGATGTTAGCAAAAGTAATGAATAGTAGATTAAATTAAGCGTCATTACGAGGAAGAATAACGAAGTAATCTCTAAAAATAAAATAAGATTGCTTCGTAAACTCGCAATGACAAACTATTCTATTTCTAGCGAAGTAAACTGAAACGAATCTCCATTAAACAAACCTTTATCACTTAATTTTAAAGACGGAATTACCAACAACGCCATAAAAGACAAACTCATGTAAGGCGCTCGTAATGTACTTCCCATTTTCTTTGCCATTTTATCTAATTCTGCGTACGATTTCCCGATTTCAATTGCTGATTTATCACTCATAATTCCGGCAACTGGCAACGAAACAATTTTTTCTTCGGATGTCGTTACTGCACAAACACCACCTTTATTTTTAATAATTAAATTTACGGCTTTAGAAATTGCTTCATCCGAAACTCCAACGGCAATAATATTATGAGAATCGTGCCCTACAGAACTCGCAATTGCACCTTCTTTAATTCCGAAATTTTTGATAAAAGCAATTGAAGGTTTTTCATTTTGATACCGATTTACAACCGTCATTTTTAAAATATCTTTATCAATATTAGAAACTAAATTTCCATCTTTTATTAATGATTCTGCTTTTATTTCATTAGTTACTAATTCGCCATCCAAGGCTTCTATAACTCTTATCTTTTTTGCCATTGATTTAAACTCAAAATCAGAACTATTTTTAAAATCCGTATTAAAATTATTGAGCACTTCAAAATCAACAGATTTTACAAATGATTGTCCATTTTTAGCAACTAACTCGCCATTTATATAGGTTTCTAACACTTTAAATTTTTGCAAATCTTCAACGACAATAAAATCTGCAAAATCATCTTTTTGCAACAAACCAACATCTAAATTATAATGTTTTACCGGATTTACACAAGCAACTTGTAACACCTCAAAAATATTCATTCCCTTTGCAATTGCACGTTCACACAATTGATTGATATGACCTAATAATAAATCATCTGGATGTTTATCATCAGAACAAAATAGCATGTTTTCAAAATGTTCTGGTAATAAATCAATCAACGCTTCAAAGTTTTTTGCAGCACTTCCTTCTCTGATAATTACTTTCATTCCTTTCTGCAACTTTTCTTGCGCTTCATCAAACGTAAAACATTCGTGATCGGTAGAAATTCCCGCAGCAATATATTTAGAAACATCGTTTCCTCTTAAACCTGGCGCATGACCGTCAATAGGTTTTTGATTGTTTTTTGCATGTTGAATCTTTTTTAAAACCTCTTCATCATCAAACAAAACTCCTGGATAATTCATCATTTCTGCCAAGTATTTAATATCAGGATTTTCCATCATCAACTTAATATCATCTGAATCAATTATTGCTCCAGCACTTTCAAAAGATGTTGCGGGCACACAAGATGGTGCTCCAAAATTAAATTTTAACGGAACTTTCTTTCCGTTTTCAATCATAAAATCAACACCTTTTACGCCTAAAACATTGGCTATTTCGTGCGGATCAGAAACTGTTGCAACGGTTCCGTGAATAACAGCAATTTTTGCGAATTCGGACGGAACTAACATCGAGCTTTCTATGTGAATATGTGCATCTACAAAACCAGGAAGAATGTAGGTTTCTATAGTATGACTTGTTTCTTTTATTGAAGTAATTTTTCCGTTTTCAACGGATATTTCTCCTTTAAATATTCTTCTATTTTGGATATCAACAATATTTCCTTGTATAATCATGTTTCTATTTTCTAAATTCAAAGCTACAAAGAAAACTAAAAAGTAATTGTATATTACCTAGCTTTTACACTATTATTATAAAAATATTAAATGAAGTACAATCAAATAAAAATATCAATTCAACAAGCCGAGAAGATTCTTTTTGAACTTTATGGTATTAAAGGAAATGCTTCCTTGTTACCTGGTTATGTCGATTTTAATTTTAGGATAAAAGTAACTAATAAAGAAGGTTTTATCTTAAAAATTTCACGTCCAAAAGAAAACAAAAAATATCTTGAATTTCAGCAACAGTTATTACAATTTATTAAAAATGAGAGTAAAAATCTAATCGCTCCAAAACCGATTAAAGATAAGAATAACAACTTAATCTCTGAAATTATAGATGAGTACGACAACCAACGCTCTGTAAGATTACTTACGTGGGTTTCTGGAAAAGTTTGGGGTTCTGTGAATCCGCAATTAGAAGACTTTCGCTTTAGTTTGGGAAAACAATGTGGTTTATTAACAAAAGTCTTACAAGGTTTTGATCATCCTGAAGCGCATTACAATTTTGAATGGGATATTGCTCAATCTCTTTGGACAAAAAAACAGCTGCATTTATTTAAATCTGATAAAAAAGAGATTCTCGTTCATTTTCAAAATCAGTTTGAAGCACATCAAACATCCTATTCTAAACTTCGGAAAAGTGTTGTTCATAATGATCCAAATGACAATAATATTATTGTTACACAAGATATATTACATCCAAAAGCAAAAGCAGCAATTGATTATGGAGACGCAATATACACACAAACTATTAATGATGTAGCAATTCTTTGTGCTTATGGCGTTATGAGACATACTGATGTTTTGGATGCATCACTTGCATTCGTAAAAGGATATCATTCATCATTCCCGCTATTAGAAGATGAATTAGTGCATTTATACAATGCCATTGCTATGCGTTTGGTAATTATTGTTACAAGAGCGGCAATGAGTAAAATTGATGAACCAGACAATGAATATTTATGGATTAGTGAAGAACCTGCTTGGGAGGTTTTAAAAAAATTGTATCAAATTTCTCCAGAATTTGCACTTTATAGTTTTAGAAATACCTGCGGATTTACAGCACATCCAAATCAAGAAAAATTCAAAAATTGGAGCAAAAAAAACACTTTTTTTCTTTCTGATTTATTTCCGACGATTGATAAAAATAAAATTCATCATATTGATTTAAGTGTTTCTAGCAAATGGATTGGACATCAAAAAGACTTTAATAATTTGGAGTTATTTCAGTTTAAAATTGATCAATTACAAAAAAAAGTTCCGACTAAAATTATCGCTGGCGGATATTTAGAACCAAGAGCTTTATATACTTCTACCGCTTATAACAAAGTTGGTAATAATGGAAGAGAAAGCAGAAGTATTCATTTAGGAATTGATTATTGGTTGCCAGAAAAAACACCAGTTCATGCACTTTTTGATGGTGAAATTATGATTGCTGTAAATGATGTTGGAGAAAAAGAATATGGAGGTTTGGTGGTTTTAAAACACAAAACAACAACTTTTGAATTCTACACTTTATACGGACATAATACAGTTGAAAGTGCAACAAAGCACAAAGTTGGTGACATCATTTTAAAAGGAGAAAAAATTGCTGAATTAGCCAATTATCCAGAAAACGGAAATTGGGCGCCGCATTTACATTTTCAAGTAATGCTATCTTTATTCGATTATAAAATTGATTATCCCGGAGTTGGGTATTTAAGCCAGATTGATGTTTGGAAAAGTGTATGTCCAGATCCAAATGCATTGTTTAAATCAGAAGGTTTACAAAAAAATACGATGATTTCTAATGATGAAATCATCAATTACAGAAAACAACATTTAGGTAAAAGTTTAAGTTTACAATACAATACTCCAATTAAAATGGTTCGTGGCGCTGGTCAATATTTAATGGATCAGTTCGGAAACAACTATTTAGATACCGTAAATAACGTGGCGCATGTTGGTCACGAAAATTATACTGTTGTAAAAGCAGGACAAGAACAAATGGCGTTGATCAATACCAACTCGAGGTATTTACATGAAAACATCAACGAATTGGCCAAAGAATTGATGGAAACCTTACCGAAAGAGTTAAATGTGTTGCATTTTGTAAACTCTGGAAGTGAAGCAAACGAATTGGCAATTAGAATGTCAAAAGCAGTTACGGGAGAAAAAGATATTATTGCTAGCGAAGTTGGTTACCACGGAAATACAAATATGTGTATTGATATTTCATCCTATAAATTTGATGGAAAAGGCGGAAATGGCGCTCCAGAATACACGCACATATTTCCATTACCAGATTCTTTTCGCGGAAAATATAGAGGAGAAAATACCGCTTCTGAATATGCAGAAGAAGTTCAAAAATGTATTGAAAACATTCAGCAAAAAGAAAGAAATGTAGGTGGGTTTATCATTGAACCCATCATTAGTTGTGGCGGGCAAATTGAATTGCCAAAAGGGTTTTTAGCAAAAGCTTATGAAAAAGTTAGAAAAGCAGGCGGAATTTATATTTCTGACGAAGTGCAAACTGGTTGTGGACGTTTGGGAAAAACTTTTTGGGGATTTCAATTGCATAATGTAGTCCCAGATATTGTCACCATCGGAAAACCGTTAGGAAACGGTCATCCTGTTGCGGCAGTTGCTTGTACACAAAAAGTTGCTGATGCTTTTGCAAACGGAATGGAATATTTTAATACGTTTGGTGGAAATCCGGTTTCTTGTGCTATTGCTACCGAAGTTATAAAAACCGTAAAGCGAGAAAAATTACAAGAAAATGCGTTAAAAGTTGGCGGATTTTTAAAAACTGAATTAAAAAAATTAGCGACAGAATTTCCAATTATTGGTGATGTCCGCGGACAAGGATTGTTTCTTGGAATTGAGTTGGTAGATTCTAATTTAAATCCGTTAGCAGCACAAACCGATTATTTGGCAAATAGAATGAAAGATCACGGAATTTTAATGAGTACCGATGGACCAGATCACAATGTCTTAAAAATAAAGCCGCCACTAGTTTTTACAAAAGAGAATGCAGAAGAAGTCATTTTCTATCTAAAAAAAATATTGAAGGAGGATTTTTTGAAACAGAATATAAACGATTCTAGTATTAGATAACTTTTATATAATTAGTTAAATAAATAAATTAAAAAACGACTTTTTATACAGAATTTGTTTTGGTGTTAGTAAATTTTTTATTTATTTAAAATTTGCTAAATCAAATTCTTTTGGTGGAACTTCATTACGCAAATACGTAACAAAATAATCCCAACGTTTTCTTGTCATATAATTGGTCATATTTCCGTAACCATGTCTTTGGTTTGGAAATAGAATCATATCAAAATCTTTATTAGCTTTAATTAAAGCATCAACAACTAACATGGTGTTTGATGGCGGAACATTATCATCAATAGAACCATGCGTAATTAACAAATGTCCTTTTAAATTTCCGGCAAGTAATTGATTTGCTTGATTGTCATAGTTGGTTGTTCCATCACCTTTTCCTTCCATATTTCCTTCAACCAATAAACCTTGCCATTTTTCTCCCCAATCGGCTTCGTAATTTCTGTTATCGTGATTTCCTGATCCTGAAACCGCAACATCATAAAAATCTGGATATGCAAAAACAGCTCTAGTAGAAGCAAATCCACCACCAGAATGACCATAAATTCCAACTCGCTCAATATCCATTCCTTTATATTTTTCTGCTAATTGTTTGATTGCTGCAATATTATCTGGAATTCCGTTATCTCCCATGTTTCCATAATAGAAATCATGAAAAGATTTTGATCTTCCTGGCGTTCCTTGAGCATCAACTGCAACAACAACAAAACCTAATTCTGCCGCAGCTTGAAAATCTCTCCAGACAGGTCTAAAGCCATAATATCCAACAGAACCAGATTGTGGTCCAGGATAAATATAATTTAATATAGGATATTTTTCATTTTCATTATAATTACTAGGAAGAAATAGCACGCCGTATAAATCTGTTTTATGATCTCTAGCTTTAACATTAAATTCTATTGGATCTTTATATCCTTGCGCTTTTAATTCTGTGATATCTGCAGTTTCTAAATCTGCAATTTTTTCTCCATTGTTGTTTCTTAATACTGAAATTGGCGGAGTATCAGTTGTAGAATAAGTATCTACAAAGTAATCCATATTTGGAGAAAAATTGACTGAATGTGTTCCTTTATCTGGAGTTAAATTTGTCAATCCTTTTCCGTCAAATCCTACTTTATATAAATACGTGTGGTATGGATTTCCTTCTTCTTTTCCTCCAGCGATAAAATAAATTTCTCTTTGTTTTTTATCAATATGATGAATTTCTCTTACAATCCAATCTCCAGAAGTAATTTGATTTTTTAACTTTTTAGTTTTTAAATCATATAAATAAAGATGTCCCCAATCCGTTTTTTCTGAATACCAAATAAATTCGTTTGAGTCAAATAAAACTTTCCAGTTTTCGGCATTTACACCAGATTCGTAATAGGTGTCAACAACTTCTTTGTGAATTGAACTTACTTTACCTGTTCTGGTATCCGCAATTTGTAAATGTGCTTCTTTATGATCTCTAGATCCAGAGACAAATGCGAATTTTGAACCGTCTTTGCTCCATTGCGCATCTAATAATTCTCCTCCACGACCAGCAATATGATCTGTAGTTGTTCCTCTTTGAAAATCTTTATCCATTTTTAAACGCACCACTTTTGGTCTTTTTCCTAAATCGATAATAACACGTTCTATCGTAAAAATAGTTTTATCTCCAGGCAAAGGATGTCTCCATGCTTCTAATTTTTGATGACCAACATTGGTGGTTGTTAAATACATCATGCCAACACCGCGAGCGTCTTGCTGAAATGTTGCAATTTTATCAGAATTTGGCGACCATTTTAAAACAGCATTGTCAGATTTTATCCAACCTGCATTATTGGTTGCGTAGCCATAATCTTTTTTTCCGTCGAAAGTTAACTGTGTTTTTTTATTGGTCGATAAATCTCGTACCCATAAATTATAATTATCGATGTACGCAGCTAATTTTCCGTTTGGAGAAACATGCTCGTTTCTAGTTGCTTTTCCATATTTCGATTCTGTTTTAAGAGTTTTATAATCTTTAAGAATTGATTTCTTTTTTGTTTTTGCATTTACAGAAATATATTCAATGCCATTTTTTGTTTTTTTAGAATAAACAAGCGTATTATCATCAGTCCATTTTTGAGAACCAATTTGATTATAGACCATTCCGTACCAACTACGTTGCATAAACTTGGTAGCCTTTTTATAATCTTCTGCAGTACGTTGTTTTTTTTCAGTAGAATCACAAGCCGATAAAAGTAGTAGTATTAAAGCAGCCATAACAGCTTTTTGAAGTAATTTTCTCATTGATTAAGTATTAATTAGTTTAAATAAATGTATTTTATTTCAATGTTGGGTTGAGTTAAAAAACAGTTAATTATTTGGTTTTCAACTCTGTAAAATATTTATAAAATAATGGAATTGTTTCAATCCCTTTTAGGTAATTAAAAATCCCGAAATGTTCGTTTGGCGAATGAATCGCATCAGAATCTAACCCAAATCCCATTAAAATGATTTTACTTTTTAATTCTTTTTCAAACAAAGCAACAATTGGAATACTTCCTCCGCTTCGTTGTGGAATTGGAGTTTTACCAAAAGTAGTTTCATAAGCTTTACTCGCCGCTTTATATCCAATATTGTCAATTGGAGTAACATAACCTTGTCCGCCATGATGAGGCGTTACTTTCACTGTAACGCCAGCTGGAGCAATACTTTCAAAATGATTTTTAAACAATTCTGTAATTTTTTTCCAATCTTGATTTGGCACCAAACGCATCGAAATTTTCGCAAATGCTTTTGAAGCAATCACCGTTTTTGCACCTTTACCAGTATATCCGCCCCAAATTCCGTTGACATCCAAAGTTGGTCTTATAGAATTGCGTTCGTTCGTAGAATATCCATTTTCGCCATAAACCGCATCAATGTCTAATGCTTTTTTATAATTTTCTAATGAGAATGGAGCTTTTGCCATTTCGGCTCTTTCTTCTGTAGATAATTCTTCAACGTTGTCATAAAAACCAGGAATTGTAATATGATTATTTTCATCATGCAAAGAAGCAATCATTTTTGTCAAAACATTAATAGGGTTTGCAACAGCGCCACCATATAAACCTGAATGTAAATCTCTGTTTGGACCAGTAACTTCAACTTGTACATAACTTAATCCACGCAATCCTGTTGTAATTGACGGGATGTCGTTTGCAATCATTCCAGTATCAGAAATTAAAATAACATCATTTGCCAATTTATCTTGATTGCGCTCTACAAACCAAGACAAACTTTCTGAGCCAACTTCTTCTTCACCTTCAATCATAAACTTTACATTACAAGGTAAATTCCCTGTTGATGTCATATATTCTAATGCCTTTACATGCATAAACATTTGTCCTTTATCATCACAAGCTCCACGAGCAAAAATGGCTCCATCAGGATGAATTTCTGTAGCTTTAATTACAGGTTCAAAAGGTGGAGAATCCCATAATTCTATTGGATCTGCTGGCTGAACATCATAATGCCCATATACTAAAACAGTTGGTAAATTCGCATCAATAATTTTTTCCCCGTACACAATTGGATATCCTGGAGTTTCACAAATTTCTACAGTATCGCAACCTGCTTTTTTTAAAAATATTTTTATGGCTTCAGAAGTATTTAATACATCTTGATTAAATGCCGGATCTGCACTTACAGAAGGCATTTTAAGGATTTCTATTAATTCGTTGATAAAACGTTCTCTGTTAGAATTGATATAATTTTTGATGTTTTGCATGATAATTTTTTGATGAATATCAAAAATACTAAAATTCCTAAAGAACTTCTTTGCAATTTATCAGTAATGTTTATATTTGCAATCCTTAAATGCAGGCGTGGTGGAATTGGTAGACACGCTAGACTTAGGATCTAGTGCCGCAAGGTGTGAGAGTTCGAGTCTCTCCGCCTGTACAATATAATAGCTCTTCGGAAACGAAGAGCTATTTTTATAACACATTTTAGAGAAATAAAAAGACGAGAAGTTTACCCTGAGCGGAGTCGAAGAAGTTTCTTTGTCTTTACAAGGCTAAAATCGTATTGCAATCTGTAATGCGATTTTTTAGTTTTTAATATCTCTGTTGATAACTCGATTGTTTGTTAAGTGTTTGATATTAAATATTTTGCTAAATTTAAAAATTACTAACTAAAAATTTATAGTATGTTATACGCAATTTTAATTGGAGCAGTTGGCGGATGGTTATTTGGAGTTCTTGGAATTTCAATTGCAAATGGTATTCTTGGCGATTTAATTACTGGTGTAATTGGAGCCGCAGTTGTTTTATTTGTTGCAGGTTTATTTAAAAAATAAATTATTAAAGAATTAACTAAAAGAGCTATTTTTTAATAGCTCTTTTTTTTTATTTTTACACAAAAGAAAATAGATCATGGAAATTAGAAATTATACAAACGAAC
>TARA_R110002124_G_scaffold104339_3_pt1 | contig 11731 bp, 9 predicted proteins | sample TARA_R110002124 | Tara Oceans TARA_R110002124 (sample SAMEA4397445) | marine metagenome | biome: Polar Biome; feature: [SRF] surface water layer (ENVO:00010504); material: water (ENVO:00002006), including particulate matter (ENVO:01000060) such as... | depth 5 m | reverse complement strand
CCAATGTCCATTAGGACGTACGGGTTCAAGTCCCGTCTTCAGTACTAAGCCTTTGCAGAATTTCCTGCAAAGGCTTTTTTTATTCAGGTACAACATAGGTACAACATTTTGATATTTTTCTTAAATTCATTTAATTTGTGTTTGTTTGGTTGAAAATGAATTCAAACTATATTTATAATAAGCATCTATAGTAAATTATTGAGATAATTACCAAAAAACGGTGTTTATCTTGAAAGTTTACTAAAGTTGAATCGTTCAGCTATTATAAAAGAACGCTAATACTAGTAGTTTTAAATAGTGATTTTTTCCTCTAATATTTTCAATAACTCTTGGCTATAATATTTATAAATATCAGGAATATATAATACTGTAATCTTTAAATAATATTTTGACCCAGTATGCTTTTGAATGTGGTCAAGATGTTTCTTTTCCATAACATAGACCTTGTCTGCCCATTTTAATAAATCCTCAGTTAGTCCAATAGTTCCTTCTTTTCTGCAAATCTTTAGATTCGTACCTGCACTTAAGAATTTGTGACTATCATACTTTGAGGTAAAGTAATCCTCTGCAGTCTTTGAGCGCTGTTTATTAGCTGAACATACAAATAAAATTTTCAATACAGTTGCTTTAATTACAAGTAAATATACGGATTAAAATAAGGTTAAATAAAACGCATCCTAAAGATTATGCGTAAATTAATTTGTTTGATTAATAAAATTTGATTATATTTGCATCGTAATGATTATGTAAACTATAATATGCAAAGCAAGATAATCAATTTAAAATCAATTCTAAGTTACCGAGGATTATCTTCTGGGTATTCTTTTAGAGGTAAAATCAAACACATTCATAATGGAGGTGTTCGTGTGATACAGTTAAAAGACTTTGAAGATAATTACACTTCTTTAGGCAATGATTGTTACCTAGTTGATAGCGATAAAATAAAAAACAAATATTACTTAGAAGTCGGAGATGTTCTTTTTACATCAAAAGGAACTAATAATTTTGCTCTTGTATTTAAAGAAATTGATAACATCCCAACTATAGCCTCGTCCGCTATATTTGTGATAAAGGTAGATAGAAATAAGGCTAATCCTGACTTTGTTGCTTGGTATATAAACCAATCAAAAGTTCAAAATTATTTCAAAACTAATGAAGCAGGCACTTATAGTACCAGTATTAATAAAACAACACTAGAGGAAACACCTATTGTACTTCCTGAATTAGAAGTGCAAAATAATATAGCTAAAATAGCAAATCTTCATAATCAGGAATTAGCACTTAGCAATAAACTAATAGAGCTAAAAAATAAATTAACAACGACTCAACTTTTAAACATATTATAAAATGTCAAATAAAATAAAGCCTACACAAGACCAAATAAACACAGCATTATGGAATGCATGCGACACCTTTAGAGGTGCTTTTGATTCGTCAGAATATAAAAACTATATTTTAGTTTTTATGTTCATTAAGTATTTGAGTGATGTTTGGAAAGATCACTATAACGAACTTAAAGAACGTTATGGTGATGACGAAGAATTGATACAAAGAAAATTAAAACGTGAGCGTTTTGTGCTACCACCTAATTGCTCTTTCGATTTTATATACGAGCATAGAAACGACACAGATATTGGTGAGAAAATAGATAAAATTTTTGCACAAATAGAAGAACGTAATATTGAAAAATTAGATGGTGTATTTAGAAATATCAGTTTTAACTCAGATAAATTAGGGCAAACAAAAGACCGTAATCGTCGTTTAAAAAACCTAATCAATGATTTTGCGAAACCAGAGCTAGATTTTCGTCCATCACTTTGGGATGGGAAACAAGATATTCTAGGAGAAGCTTATATGTACCTTTTAGAAAAATTCGCATCTGGAGCTGGTAAAAAAGGTGGTGAATTTTTTACGCCTAAAGAAGTGTCAGGTTTGTTAGCTAAATTGGTAGCACCTAAAGAGGGTGACCGGATCTTTGACCCTACTTGTGGCTCAGGTTCTTTATTGATAAAAGTGGCAGAAGAAACTAAAGATGCAGAAGGTAATCCTACTGATAATTTTGCTATTTACGGACAAGAAAGCAATGGTGATACCTGGGCATTAAGTAAAATGAACTGCTTTCTACATAAAATGGATTCTGCGCAGATTGAATGGTGCGACACCATTAACAACCCTAAGCTTATAGAGGGCGATGCACTTATGAAGTTTGATATTGTGGTGGCAAATCCACCTTTTAGCCTAGATAAATGGGGATACGAGAACGCAGAAGCAGATCGTTACAAACGATTTCTTCGAGGTGTACCGCCAAAATCAAAAGGGGATTATGCGTTTATTCTTCACATGATAGAAACCACATCACCTAATGGCAAAGTAGGTGTTATTGTGCCACATGGTGTACTCTTTCGAGGAAGTGCTGAACTAAAAATTCGCCAAAAACTCATTGAAGAAAATCTGCTAGAAGCAGTAATAGGCTTGCCTATCAATCTGTTTTATGGTACAGGTATTCCTGCTGCGATTCTTATTTTCAATAAAGCAAAGACAACAAAAGATATTTTGTTTATTGATGCTAGTAAAGGCTTTGAAGATGGTAAAAAGCAAAATGTATTGCGAGAGCAAGATATCAACAAAGTTGTTGCAACGTATCAAGGCTTCAAAACAATTGAGAAATACAGTTCAGTTGTAAAACCAGAAGAAGTTGCAGAAAACGATTTCAATCTTAACATACCACGTTATGTAGATACTTTTGAAGAAGAAGAACCTGTAGATATAGCGCAAGTGCAACAAAACATTATAGCCTTAGAGGCTGAATTGGTGGAAGTAAGAGCAGAAATGAACAAACATTTAAAGGAATTAGGGTTTTACTAGCGAAACTAAAAAACATCAAGAAGTCAAGTAATCCTTGACAACTCAAAACACAACGCTTATGAGTAATAAAGAAGAAAATAACATCATTATATACACCACACAAGATGGTAAAAGCTCTGTTGCATTATTTGCGCGAGATGGCAATGTGTGGATGAACCAATCGCAATTAGCAGAACTTTTTGACACCTCTAAACAAAACATAAGTCTTCATATTATAAATATACTAGAAGACAATGAGTTAGAGTCTAATTCAGTTGTCAAGGATTACTTGACAACTGCGGTAGATGGTAAAGAATATAACGTTACTTTTTATGCCTTGGATATGATATTAGCCATTGGATATCGTGTGCGTAGTAAACGTGGTGTGCAGTTTAGGCAATGGGCAACCAGAAATCTAAGCGAGTTTGTTATAAAGGGTTTTGTAATGGATGATGAGCGCTTAAAAAATCCAGATGGACGTGAAGATTATTTCGACGAGTTACTGGAACGCATACGCGATATACGTGCTTCGGAGAAACGTTTTTATCAAAAAGTTCGAGACCTATTTAGTTTAAGTAGCGATTACGACCCTACAGACAAAGCAACACAAATGTTTTTTGCAGAAGCTCAAAATAAGTTGCTCTACGCTACCACAAATCAAACAGCAGTTGCACTTATTGTAAAACGTGCTGATGCCAAAAAATTAAATATGGGGCTTTCTACATGGAAAGGTAGTGTGGTTAGGAAACAGGACATTACAGTTGCTAAAAATTATTTAACAGAAGATGAATTAGATAGCCTAAACAGACTGGTGGTTATATTTTTAGAAACCGCTGAATTACGTGCTAAAAACAAGCAGGATCTTACCATGCGGTTTTGGCAAAATAATTTAGATAAAATTATAGCCTTTAATGACCTTCAAGTTTTAGATAATGCTGGTAAGATAAGCCATAAACAGATGGAAAATAAAGTGCGTGCACAATATGAAGTGTATGATGAAAAACGAAAAAAACTAGCAGCTGAAGAAGCAGACCGAATAGATTTAGAGGATTTAAAAGCGCTGGAACAAAAACTAAGGAAAAAGAAATAAATGAAACTGCATCCCACCATAAACCGAAGCGTCTTGCTAGTGATACCCAAACAAGCGTTTTACGACTGGAGCAACGCGCTTACACCAGATTTGCCAAAAACTAATGCAGATGATGTGGACGAGTACAACAGTTATTTACTAGAAGAGGAACTGTTTCTAGACGATCCCAAAACCGAACTAAAAACATATTGGAAACCCATTTTTTTAAACGAACTCTTTGGGCAATGGACAGATGAAAGCGATTACCCAAAATTAAGTTGGAAACTATATACAGAATGGTTTAGTTTTTATAGATCTAGCATTGTAACCGACCTTACAGACGAACCACTTTATACCCAAGACTATGAGTAAAACACAACATGAGGCTGTTTTGGTAAAGGTAAAAGAAGGCTATAAAGAGACTAAGTTGGGATGGATTCCTGAGGATTGGAGTGTAAAATTATTAGATGAACTAGGTGAATTTTCTAAGGGAAAAGGAATAGCTAAAAAAGATGTTTTAGAAGATGAAATTGATGGTTTGCCTTGCATTAGATATGCAGAAATCTACACAATTTATCACTACAATACGACAGCTCTAAAATCAAAAATAAATCAAGAATCTTCTGAAAATAGTAACCCAATTGGCCGTGGTGATATACTTTTTGCAGGGTCTGGAGAAACATTAGAAGATATCGGCAAGTCGATTGCTTATTTTGGTGAACAAACAGCCTATGCAGGAGGTGATATTATTATATTAAAACAAAACCATCAAGATTCTAGATACTTAGGCTATTTATTCAATAATGATGTAGTTAAAAATCAGCTTTTTAAAATTGGCCAAGGACATTCTGTAGTTCATATTTATTCTAGTGGTTTGAAAAAGGTTTTGGTTCCTCTTCCACCACTTCCAGAGCAACAAAAAATAGCCAGCATCCTAAACATTTGGGATAAAGCCATAGCTGCACAAGAAAAACTCATTTTAGAAAAGCAAGAGCTTAAAAAAGGTTTGATGCAACAGTTGCTGACTGGGAAGAAACGGTTTCGTGGGTTTACTGAGGAGTGGGAAGTAAAACCTATGAATGATATTGTAAAATATTTAGGTGGTGAGGCTTTTAAAAGTACAAGCCAAGTTGAAAACGGTGTCAAATGGTTGAAAATTGCTAATGTAGGAATTGGTTCAGTAAAGTGGAACAATAGCACTACGTTTTTACCAACGAGTTTTATAGAAAAAAATCCTAAATATGTTCTGAAAGAAGGAGACATTATAATGGCACTTACAAGACCCATTTTAAATAACAAATTGAAGATTGCAACATTTAATAAGGAAGATGGAATAGCATTATTAAATCAAAGAGTGGCAAAACTAACTTCGAAGAATAAAAATGATTTGAAATTCATTTATTACCTACATCAGATGCCTTATTTTATTTATTGTATGAATGTTATGATGGCTGGAACTGACCCACCAAATATTAGCTTAAAAGACTTGAGTAAAACAAAAGTAACAATCCCAAATTATGATGAACAAAAAATGATTGTATCCATTATTGAAAGCTTTGATTTTGAAATCGATAATTTAATTGATATCAAAGAACAAATTATTAATCAAAAACAAGGTTTAATGCAGCAGTTGTTAACTGGTGAGAAACGGGTTAAAATTTAAGATAAAGATTATGACAGAAAATAGTGAATACGACCAAAAGTCATTACGCCTTGTAGAAAGCAAAACAGCAGACTGGGATGAATTAGCAAAAGATTGTGTAGCCTTTGCTAATGGAAGAGGTGGATTCATCTATATTGGAATTGAAGACGGAGAAGATGAGCCACCCATAAATCAGTTAGTTACAGATGAACTGCTAGAGAAAGTACGGAAAACAATTCCTCAACGAACTATTAGTGTAGCTATTTTTGCAAGTAGGGTAATACGAGAAAACGGAGGGCAAATAATTAAATTAGAAATAATGCGTAGCATTCAGTCTATTGCAGCTACTACTAATGGGAGATATTATATTCGTATTTCAGACGAATCAAAACCAATTATGCCAGATGAATTATCTAGGGTGGCGGCCGAAAAGCAAGCTTTTATTTGGGAAGAAAAAGTAGTGCGCAAGGTTCCTTATCAGAATGCAGAACCTTCTAGAATAGAACTTTTTATAAAAGATTTAAAAAATTCTAATAGGGTAAGTGGTTTTGTTAAGGATATGCCCCTCGAAGAAATGTTGGAGTATTATTTTTTTATGAAAGATGGCTTACTCACTAATTTAGGGATTTTATGGTTAGGTGAGCGTAAAGAAAGAGCAAGTATATATTACGCACCTTCTGTTCAATTTATAAAGTATGATGAAAACGGTAAAAAAATCAATAAAATCATATGGGACGATTTTACATTAAATCCTAAAGAACTTCTTGCCGAAATAATTGCTTTATCAGATTGGAAAGAATCTATAGAAATTTCAGATGGACTTTTTCGAAAAAATATTCCAAACTATGATGTTGAGATAATTCGTGAACTTATCGTAAATGCTTTGGTACACAGAATTTATACGATGCGCGGTGATATTTTTATCAATTTATATCATGATAGATTAGAAATACATAGTCCTGGTTTATTACCTCTAGGTGTTACGCCTTATAATATTATTAGTAAATCAATTTATCGGAACACGCATTTAGCAAAAGTGTTTTATGATCTTCAACTTATGGAAAAAGAAGGGAGTGGATATGATAAGGTATATGAGTTGCTTCTTTTTAATGGAAAGCCAGAGCCTTTAGTTGAAGAATGGGATGATAGAGTGGTTGTAACAGTTAAAAAAAATATTATAAGCAAAGAAGTTGTTCGCCTAATGAGTAAAGTTAATGATGACTATTTATTAACACAAAAAGAAATTATTGCTTTAGGATTAATTGCCCAAAGTAATTCAATGCCAACTATACTTTTGAGTAAGAAGCTAAGCTTAAGAAATGATGATTCTTTGAAGTATTGGATAGGTAGTTTGATAAAAGAAGATATCATTTTATCTAAAGGAAAGACTAAGGCTACTGAATATTTTGTAAACCCGGAATTATTGAAACAGCTTGATTTTAAAGGAAGAACAGACCTTAAAAAAATCGAATCTCATCGTCTTGAGCAATTAATATTGGAAGATTTAAGAATCTATCAACCTTGTTCTATTGGTGATTTACATCAAAGAATTGGTGAAGAGATTAATCAAAAGAAAGTTAAAAGGCAATTAGATAAGATGATAGAAGAAGGTAAAATAGAAGGGGTTGGAGAAAGAAGGTGGAGAACTTATAAAACCTTAAAGTAATTCTATTGGACATTCTATTAGACATTCTATTGGACACTTTATGGTTATTAATCAATATTTGTCCGATAGAGAAAACAATAATCAAACAAGAAATATAAAAGCTATTTTAAAAAATGCTTAAACAAGTTCCCCAAAAAGGAATAAAGTTTCCCCAAAAACAAATGCTAGAGTTAAGACTATAATAAAAGATATAACTAATGATAATAGTAGTTTTGTAGGTTTTATAAGGGTTTTAAAAGGTTTTGAAGTTAGAGGTAGTGTTTTTTACAAGAAGTTTCAATTCCCCAAAAGCTCAAAATAGTTCCCCAAAAAAAGATGAAATTCCCCAAAAAGGAAAATAAAAGAATAAAAGAATGGTAGCAAATTATAAGGAATACAACGACTCACAAAAACCAGCTTTAGATTTACTTCAAAAAATAGGCTGGCAATATCTGTCGCCAGAACAGGTGTTTGAGGCACGTGGATGCATGTACACCAATGTTATTTTAGACACTATTCTAGCACAACAATTGTCTAAAATTAATGCCTTTGATTATAAAGGAGCATCGTATAAATTTTCAACAGGTAGTATTCAAGGCGCTATTAACTCCCTTAAAAATGTGCCAAACGAAGGCCTAGTACAAACTAATGAGCGCGTGTATGATTTAATTACTTTAGGGAAAAGCTTTAACGAAACCGTTAAAGGCGACCGAAAAGCCTACACCGTAAATTACATCGACTGGAAAAATCCAGAAAACAATGTCTTCCATGTTTCCGAAGAATTTGAAGTAGAAGGTGGTAAAGGAAAACGTCGTCCAGATTTGGTGCTTTTCGTTAATGGTATTCCGTTTGTAGTTATTGAAAATAGACGAAGAGATAAAAACGATTCCATAGACGAAGCTATTTCTCAAAACATTAGAAACCAAAAAGAAAAAGAAGGCATTCCAAAACTATTCTATTATGCACAATTAGTATTAGCAGTACATCCTAATCAAGTTAAATATGGAGCTACTGGAACACCTGCTAAGTTCTGGTCAGTATGGAAAGAAGATGTAGAAAAAGAGGTTACCAAGCTTTTAAAAAAGAAAACAAAACACACCGCAGCAGAAGACCGTTTTGTAACTGAGCAAGACAAAGGTTTGTATTCCTTATGCAATCCAAACCGTTTGTTAGACTTAACATATAAATACGTTGTTTTTGATGGTCCAGATAAAAAAATATGCCGTTATCAGCAGTATTTTGCAGTTCAAGATACTATTCAACGTGTAAAGTCTCGTAATAAAGAAGGTAATCGTCAAGGTGGTGTTATTTGGCATACCACAGGTAGTGGTAAATCTTTAACCATGGTAATGCTATCAAAAGCATTAGCTTTAGATACGAGCATAGAATCACCAAGAATAATTATCGTTACAGACAGAATAAGCCTAGATAAACAAATTTTTAAAACTTTTGTTAATTGCGGTAAGCACGTTAAAAAAGCAAAAAGTGGCAACGATTTGGTAGAGTTGTTACAAGATAAGGGCAATGAAATCATTACAACCATAATAGATAAATTTGAAATTGCGACTAAGCGCGCTTCATTTAAAGATGAATCACAAAACATTTTTGTGTTAGTGGATGAAAGCCATCGTAGTCAATACGGTTCGGCGCATGCTAATATGAAACGTATTGTTCCTAACGCTTCTTACATTGGATTTACAGGTACACCATTAATGAAATCTCAAAAAAGCACATCAAAGAAATTCGGTGGCTTCATTCATAAATATACCATAGACCAAGCAGTTAAAGATGGTGCAGTACTTCCGTTATTGTATGAAGGAAGGTCAGCAAAATTAAGCATCAATAAAAAACAAATTGATAAGGGTTTTGAGCGTTTAGTAGCACCTTTAAGTGAAGAAGCGCAAAAAGATTTAAAAAAGAAATTTGCTACTATTGCCAAAATTTATGAATCGGATAATGTGATTGAGGAAATAGCTTTCGACATTTCTAAGCATTTTTCTGAAAATTGGAAAGGTACAGGCTTTAAAGCACAACTTGCAGTTCCTAAAATCGATACTGCTATTAAATATCAAAAATATTTTGAAGCACAAACTAACGACAATTTAAAAATAAATACCAGAGTTGTTTTTACACCACCAGATAGTAGGCAGAATAATGATGATGTTTGGTCAGATACTACGAGTGAATCGCAAAAGTATTGGAAGAAAATTCTAGAACGATTTAACGACCAAGAAGCTTATGAAACTTATGTTATTGACCGTTTTAAAGAAGAGAGCGACGAAATAGAAATCATAATTGTGGTTAGTAAATTACTCACAGGATTTGATGCCCCTAGAAACACCGTATTGTATTTAGCGAAACCTTTGGTCGCTCACAATTTATTGCAAGCCATAGCGCGTGTAAATCGATTGTTTAACGGAAAAGAATATGGTCATATCATTGATTATGTTGGTGTGCTAGGAAAACTCGATGAAGCTCTTACAGAATATAGTGCATTAGAGGATTTTGACGAGGAAGATTTAAAAAACACTGTAGTAGATGTTAAGGATGAAATTCGAAAATTACCTGTTCGCCATGCAGAGGTTTGGGATATTTTCAAAGGCGTTTATAATAAAAATGATATAGAGGCCTTAGAGCGACATATTTCAGAAAAAGACTTACGAGATCAATTTTATGATCGTGTTTCTGCTTTTGCCAGATTATTGCAAACAGCTTTAGCATCAGATGATTTTTATACAGAATTCAATACAGAACAAATTGGGTTTTATAAAAATGAATTAAAAAAGTTTCAAAGTTTGCGTTTGTCAGTCCAGTTTAGATATGCTGAAAAAATTTCATATAAAGAGTACGAACCAAGAGTTCGTAAATTATTAGATACTTATATAGATGCTGATGAAGTACAAATATTAGCAAGAGACGTAAACATATTTGATAAAAATATGGTAGAAGAAGCTTTGGAAACTTATGGTAAAACAGCAGCTTCAAAGGCAGACTTTATTGCTAACCAGATGAAAAGAGTGATTACCGAGAATATGGAAAAAGATGAAGCTTTTTACAAAAAGTTCTCACAGCTTATCGAAGATACCATAAACGACTTTTACGATGGAAGGCTTACCGAGAAAGAATACCTGGAAGCCATGCAAAAAACCCGTGAAGATTTGGCAAATGGTTATCAAGAAGGAATTCCAGAAGATTTACAGAACAATCCGCGAGCAAGGGCTTTTTACGGAGCTTTAAACGAGGTTTTAAATAAGAAACTAGATAAAGAAATTAGTAAAAAGAAAGTAGCCAAAGCAGGTCTTGAAATAGAAACAATTGTAAATAATCTTATTATCACAGACTGGAAAAAAAATGTTGATATTCAAAACCGAATGGAAAATGAAATAGAGGATTATTTAATTGGGAAAAGAACACAATTAGGTATCGAAATAAGTTTCGATGAAATAGATTCAATTTTAATTAAATGTTTAAGGGTTGCTAAAAATAATTTCTGATGCATAAAATTCAATACGGTAGCCAAGAGATTTTTTACGAGCTTAAGAGGTCTAACCGTAAGACATTGGGAATAGAAGTGCATCCAGACAGTTCTGTTCATATCATAGCACCTATCAAAAGTTCCTTTCAAGATATTGAACAAAAAGTAGAAAAACGCGCCAAATGGATTGTAAAACAACTAGCCTATTTTGAGCAGTTTTTACCACGTATACCAGAGCGTAACTATGTATCTGGAGAAACCCATTATTATCTAGGTAAATCATATTTGTTAAAAGTTTCTAGAGGAACTAAAAATGAAGTCAAGCTTAAAGCTGGAAAGTTAGAGGTTGTTTGTAAAAACGATATTAAGCAAGAACAAGTAAAAAAGCTGTTAGCACATTGGTATTATGTTCATGCAGAAAAAAAATTTAATACCATAGCTATTGAAGCTTATTCAAAATTTAAGGAACATGATTTTGAAATGCCAAAAATTGAAATTAGAAGAATGTCCAAACGTTGGGGAAGTTGCAATACAATTGATAAAGTCATTTTAAATCCAGAAATTATAAAGGCATCATCAAAGTGTATTGAATATGTATTGATACATGAAATGACCCATTTAGTTGTGTCAAATCATAATAAAAAGTTCTATAGCACTTTAGCATCTGTAATGCCAACTTGGGCAAAATGGAAAGATAAGTTAGAGCAGAAGTTGGCTTAAAAGGCTGTAATATAATAAGATTATACAAAATTGAGCCAATTAATTAACGCAATCAGCTCAAAAAATTACTATATTTGAGCCGAATAAAGATTTTAATCAACTCATAATGATTTATAATTGGCAGCAACCGGAATGGTCTAACTTCACGTATTCATTAGAAAACGTAGAAGACTTATTGTTTGATTATATGTCTCGTGTGGGACAATTAGATGGGTACTTAGAGGGTTTAGATCGAGAAGAACAGCTAGAAACAGTCATACAAACTATGGTTGCCGAGGCAATTAAATCATCAGAAATAGAAGGAGAATACCTAGAGCGTGAGGATGTAAAATCCTC
>TARA_R110002124_G_scaffold36451_5_pt1 | contig 11734 bp, 8 predicted proteins | sample TARA_R110002124 | Tara Oceans TARA_R110002124 (sample SAMEA4397445) | marine metagenome | biome: Polar Biome; feature: [SRF] surface water layer (ENVO:00010504); material: water (ENVO:00002006), including particulate matter (ENVO:01000060) such as... | depth 5 m | reverse complement strand
CGCGGGTGCAGCACGAGCCGGTGCTGTTTCTGCTCGATGGCGAGGTTGTCGGCGGCTCGCTGATGATGGTGCAGCCGCTGCCGCTGGGTCTGGGCCACATCGCCGTGTCCAAATGGGGCCCGATGCTCAAGGATGTGTCGCGGCCCGATGCCGAGACCGTTCGTGCCGGCATGGTCGAGGCGCTGATAGCGGACTATGCCGACAAGCGCGGGCAGATGATTTCGGTGCTGCCCTGTGCCTCGACGCAGCCCGTCAACCAGGCCTATCAGCGCCTTGAGCAGCGGGGCTTCCAGCGCGGGTCGCAGCTGCTCTATCCCAATCGCTATATCGTCAATCTTCGCCTGGACGATGCGGCGCAGCGCAAGAGCCTGCATCAGAAGTGGCGCTACCATCTGAACAAGTCCGAGAAGGCCGGGCTGAGCTTCGAGCATGCGGGAGCCGAGCGGCTGGGCGAGTTCGATACGCTCTACACCGCCATGACCGATCGCAAGCAGTTTTCCGATCACTCCGCCTATGACAGTGTTGCCTCGCTGATGGCACTCGAGGACGGCTTGCGGCCCGAGCTGTTCTTCGTGCGCCATGAGGGCGTCGTCGTCGCCGGGGCGCTGATCTTCAAGGCCGGCGATCGGGCGGTCTATCTTTACGGCGCGACCAATGATCAGGCGCTGCCGCTGCGGGCGGGCTATTTCATGCACTGGCACATCATCCGCTGGCTGCGCGACAATACCCGTGCCCGCTGGTACGATCTGGGCGGTACCGACGGCTTCCAGGGACTGCACCAGTTCAAGAAGGGCATGGTGGGCGATGCGGGCGTCATCGTTCCGGTGCCACCGGTGGCCAATTATGCCAGCAATCGGCTGGCATTCATGCTGGGCACCGGCGCCTTTGCGGCGCGCGACCTCCTCTATCACGTCAAGCGGATCGTGGACGGCTGGCGCAACCCCAAGTCGAAGCCGACGCAGACACTTGCCGCGCGCGACGAGGCCGCTCAATGAGCATGCATCGCCGGCTGGCCTCGCAATCGAGCCTGATCTTTGCCGCCCGCCTGGCCGGCGCCGGGCTGGTCTTTCTGGTGCAGGCGCTGATCGCCCGCATCTGGGGAGCCGAGCTGCTGGGCGAATATCTTATCGTCATCGCGGCGGTCAATCTGATCGCCGTGGTCATGCCGCTGGGGTTTCATACCGTCGGCACCTATTTTGCCGCCGAGTATCGGGCGCGCGGCGAACGCCGGCAATTCATCGTCTTTCTCACGCGGGCCTATGCCCATGTCGTGGGGGCGCTGGTGGTGCTGCTGCTGGTCGGGCGACCGCTGCTGGATCTGCTGGGGCAGGGCGAGAGCGTATTGGCGCACCACCTGCTGCCGGTGCTGCTGCTCGCCTTCGGCACGGCCCTGGTCTATGTCAATGGCGCGCTGCTGGTGGGGCTCAAGCGGCCACTGGCCGGGTTTTTCGCCGATACCATTTTCCGGCCGATGATTGTCGTGGCGGCTTTCCTGGCCACCATGGGCTTTGCCTCCGCCGCCGAGGGCTTCACCGCCATGCTGTGGGCCATTGCGATTGGCTATGTGCTGGTGGCGCTGGTGCATTTTGGCTTTGTGGTGAGTTCGGTCCCGCGACTGGACGATACCGCGCCGGTGCGCGCGCTGGAGTCGCGCCGCTGGTGGCGCTTCGCGCTGCCCTGGGTGCTGATCTCGCTGGCGACCGATTTCTTCTTCGACATCGACCTGCTGCTGCTCAGCCATCTGCTGAGCCGGGAGGAGCTGGCGATCTTCGGGGTGTGCACCCGCATCTTCTCGCTGATGTCGTTTGGCGTTGCAGCCATCTATGCGGTGACGCTGCCCGATATGTTCGAAAGCCAGGCCAAGGCGGACCGGCAGGCGTTCAACCGCAAGGTCGGCGAGGCCAATTTCGTGGCCAGTGGCCTTTCCATCGTCCTGTTCCTGATGGTGCTCATCGTCGGCCCCGTGGCCCTGCTGCTGTTTGGCCCCAGCTTTTCGGCTGGCGCGATGCCGCTGGCGGTGCTGTGCCTGGCGCTGGTGGTCCGCTCGGTGATGGGCCCGGCCTCGATGGTGCTGTCGATCCATGATCGACCCTATGCCAGTCTGCCATCGGTATTCATGGGCATCGGCACGCTGGCGCTGTGCAACTGGCTGCTCGTGCCGCCGCTGGGCCTGATGGGCGCAGCCTATAGCGCCATCATTGCGATTACCGTCTGGTCGGTGGGGCTGTGGTGGATTGCGCTGCGCACGGCCAAGCTGGATGTCTCGATCCTGCAGTGGTTCCGTGCGCGACGGCTGGCTGCGGCAGGTGCGGGCTAGCCTGCAGCGCCCTCAGGCGCCGACCAGCCCCGTCAGCCGCTGCTTGAGGCGGCCCAGCCGGCCGATATTGACGCCGCTGTCATAGTCGTCGCCAACCTTGGTGTAGGGCTTGGAGATCAGCAGGTAATCCTGGCCGAAAATGTGCTGCTCGAGCAGGCAGACTTCCTTGTAGCCGTAGCGGCGCAGCAGCATGATCGCCACTTCGTTCTCGGGTCGGACGAAGGTATAGGCCTTGTGGAAGCGCGTATTGTCCCAGTGCTGGTCAAAGGCGCGCATGCCGAACATGCCCAGCTTGGTCTGGCGGTGCGAGGGGAAGACCCAGCTCCAGTAGCGGAACAGCGAACCAGTCTCGGGGCCCGAGATCATGGCGCCGCCGGGAACGCCGTCTGCGCACATGATCATGATGTGCCAGGGGTCGATCGCCATCAGATTGCGCAGGAAGGTCTTGTTGAGGCGCGCCGATTCGTGCGCCTTGAAGCGATCATTGTAGTAGGGCGATGTGGCGATGACATCGATCAGCTCACTGTGAATAAGATCAATATCGGCAGCCGTTGCGGCGCGGATCGTCATTTCAGCCATGGCGCAGTTTCCCACTGTGAGAGCCCGATAATAGCAAGAATGACCGGCAATCCGAAGGTGTGTTGGTGCGAGCAGTTAATGGGCTGCATCTGCGCCGGCGGGTGAACTTAGCTATTTAGTCGTAGCGTCAAGGCCTTGCCCCCTGCGAGGCGGGTCACTAGAACGAGTGTGGGAGAGAATAGGGAGGATACCATGAGCGAGCAGCTCGTATTCAAGCCAAGTGCGGCTGCGATCGCACGCACCCACACCAGCGAAGCGCAGTACAATGAAATGTATGCGCGCTCGCTCAGCGATCCGGATGGATTCTGGGGTGAACAGGCCAAGCGTCTCGACTGGGTGAAGTTTCCCACCAAGGTCAAGAACACCACCTTTGCCTATCCCGACGTCTCGATCAAATGGTTCGAAGACGGTGTGCTCAATGTTGCGGCCAATTGCATTGACCGTCATCTGGCAGAGCATGGCGACGACATCGCGATCATCTGGGAACCCGATGATCCGAACGCGCCTGCCGAACATATCAGCTATCGCACGCTGCATGAAAAAGTCTGCCGCTGCGCCAATGTCCTCAAGTCGCTGGGCGTCCGCAAGGGCGATCGCGTCACCATCTATCTGCCCATGATTCCGCAGGCAGCCTATGCCATGCTGGCCTGTGCCCGCATTGGCGCCGTCCATTCGGTGGTGTTTGGCGGCTTCTCGCCCGATGCGCTGGCCGGTCGCATCAATGACTGCGACTCCGCAGTAGTGATCACCGCTGACGAAGGCCGTCGTGGCGGCAAGACCGTGCCGCTCAAGGCCAATGTCGACAAGGCCCTCGAAGACTGCCCTGGCGTCTCCAAGGTGCTGGTGGTGCACAATACCGGCGCAGACGTCGCCATGAAGGGCAGTCGCGACGTGTGGTGGCATGAAGCCGCTGCGGGCGTCGAGCCGTTCAACGATCCCGAGCCGATGAATGCGGAAGATCCGCTGTTCATCCTTTACACCTCCGGCTCCACCGGCAAGCCCAAGGGCGTGCTGCACACCACGGGCGGCTATCTGCTCTATACCGCGCTCACCCATGAGCGCAGTTTTGACTACAAGCGCGGCGAGATCTTCTGGTGCACGGCCGATGTGGGCTGGGTCACCGGGCACAGCTATATCGTCTATGGTCCGCTCGCCAATGGCGCCACCACGGTGATGTTCGAGGGTATTCCCAGCTATCCCGACGCCAGCCGCTTCTGGCAGGTGGTTGAGAAGCACAAGGTCAATATCTTCCACACGGCGCCCACTGCCATTCGCGCCTTGATGGGGGCAGGCAACCAGTTCGTCGAAAAGCACGACATGCCCAGCCTGCGGCTGCTCGGCACGGTGGGCGAGCCGATCAATCCGGAAGCCTGGCTGTGGTACTACAATCAGGTCGGCAAGGCCCGCTGCGAGGTGGTCGACGCCTGGTGGCAGACCGAAACCGGCGGCCACATGATTGCGCCATTCCCCGGCGCGACGGCCAAGAAGCCCGGTTCGGCCACGGTGCCGTTCTTTGGCATAAAGCCGATCGTGCTGTCGCCCGAAGGGCGGGTGCAGGAGCAGGTCAAGGCCGAAGGCGTGCTGGCCATTGCCGATAGCTGGCCGGCTCAGGCCCGCACCATCTGGGGCGATCATGGCCGCTTCGTCTCGACCTATTTCGAGACCTATAAGGGCTATTACTTCACCGGCGACGGCTGCCGCCGCGACGAGGATGGCTATTACTGGATCACCGGCCGCGTCGATGACGTGCTGAACGTCTCCGGCCATCGCCTGGGCACCGCCGAGGTAGAGAGCGCGCTGGTGGCCCATCCGAAGGTGTCCGAAGCCGCCGTGGTCGGCTATCCGCACGACATCAAGGGGCAGGGCATTTACTGCTACGTCACGCTGATGGCAGGCGAGACCAGCTCCGATGAGCTGCGTGCCGAGCTTCGGAACTGGGTGCGCAAGGAAATCGGGCCGATCGCCACGCCCGATCTGATCCAGTGGGCGCCCGGCCTGCCCAAGACGCGCTCGGGCAAGATCATGCGCCGTATTCTGCGCAAGGTGGCCGAGAACGACTTTGCTGCGCTGGGCGACACCTCGACCCTGGCTGATCCAGGCGTCGTCGATGACCTGATCGCCAACCGGCAGAACCGCTAGGCGCGGCTGGCTGCCATGAACCGGCCAAGGGCCTGCCATGCCGGCAGGCCCTTTATTTTGCCTGTGCGCTCGGCTTTCAGGGGCGGGCGCTCGCCATGTTCTTTACATGATCGGCGGTGCACACTTGCCGCCGGAAGCTGGCTGCGGGCCGGCGACAGACGGAACCGGGGCGCCAGGAACTTGCCGAACATGAATTTGTCCAGACTGCTTGTGCTCGCCGTTCTCTGCCTGTTTGCGTCGCCGGCCATCGCCGGGACCTATGTCGCCGGTACCATCCTGCCCAGCGTGCCAGCCGCCCAGCGCGACGCGCAGCTGGCCGATTTCTACCAGCAGTGGAAGGCCGTCTATTTCACCCATGGTTGCGGGGAGGGGCGCGCCTATGTCGACGTAACCGGGGACGGCAAGCCGGTCTATGGCGGTACCGGGGCTGACAGCATCACCGTATCGGAAGCGCATGGCTATGGCATGCTGGCGCTGGTGATGATGGCCGATAGCGATCCCCAGGCGCGCAGCGATTTCGATGCCATGGTCAATTATGCCCAGGATCACCCCGCCAGCTCGTCGCCCGGGCTGATGGCCTGGAATCAGGTCGAAGGCTGTGCCGATGCCGGGGTCGATGTCGGCGGCAGCAATTCGGCCACCGATGGCGATCTCGATATCGCCTATGCGCTGCTGCTGGCCGACAAGGTGCGGGGCAGCGAGGGGGCAATCGATTACGCCGCCCGGGCCCGCGCCACCATGGCTGCCATTCTCGCCTATGAGGTTGAACCGGTCTCGATGCATCTGGGCATTGGCGACTGGGCGCTGTACCCCGATGAGACCTATTATCGCTACACAACGCGGTCCTCCGATTTCATGCTGTCGACCCTGCGCAGCTTTGCTGCGGCGAGCGGCGATGCGGCGTGGATGGCGGTGCTCGATCGCACCTATGAGGTGATGGCCGTCATGCGGCGGGATCATGCGTCCCAGACCGGTCTGATGCCCGATTTCGTCGTCGATCTCGACACCACGCCGCGCCCGGCAGATGCAGGGTTTCTCGAAGGCGAGGCGGATGGTCTTTATGCCTGGAATGCCGGGCGCTATCCTTGGCGGGTGGCGCTCGACTATCTGCTGTCCGGCGACAGCCGGGCCAGCGCGGCCGTGGCGCCGATCAATTCCTTCATGCGCACCAGCACCGCCCAGGACCCCAGGCGCATCGCCGACACATATGGGCTTGATGGCACGGTGCCCGCCGGTCATGGTGAGAACAGCATGGCGTTCGTTGCGCCGCTGGGCGTGGCAGCCATGATCGATTCGGCCAATCAGGCCTGGCTCGACGCCATCTGGGCTGATGTGGTTGCCACTCCGCTTTCGCAGGAGGACTACTTCGGCAATACACTTAAGCTGCTGTCGATGATTGCCATGAGCGGCCACTGGGCCGTGCCATGATTGTGATCACGGGCGGAGACCGCAAGATCTCCGCCCGATCAAAGGCAACGGCATCACGGACCGGAAGGTTGAAAAACGGCCCGCACCCCAAGTCACCCACGCCAAGAATGGCACTATTTCCTGGTCATATCAGCCCCCCAGGCGCGAAAAATTTCAGTTTTTGCCGCCGGGCGTTGTTTTGACGTTATTTGCTGATCAATCTGACCGGCCCATTGTACACTGGATTTCCTCGTGATCACGTTCGTCAAGCGCCTGCTCTATGTATTTGTACTGACAATTCTTGGATCCAGTTTGTCGACTGCTGCCACTCTCGAGCAGATGGCGGGCCAGATGATCGTTGTCGGGTTTCAGGGCGACAGCGTCGACGATCCGGCCGTGGCAGGGCTGCGCAGCGATCTGGCCGCGAGCCGGCTGGGCGGGGTCATGCTGCTCAAGACCAATATCAAAAGCCTGGATGCCGTCGGACGGATGAATGCGGCCTTTCGCGCGGCCTCGCCCGATCTGCCGCCGTTCATCACGCTCGATCAGGAGGGCGGGGTGGTGGAGCGGCTGACCAGGGATGTCGGCTTCCGCGAGATCCCCAGTGCCGCCGCCATCGCGGCCAGCGATACCCCGGCCCAGGCCGAGGCCATCTACGCCAGGATGGCGGCCTCGATTGCCGATCTCGGCTTCACCGTCAATTTCGGTCCGGTGGCCGACGTCAATCTCAATCCGAAAAACCCGGTCATCGGCCGGTTCGGCCGCTCCTACAGCGCCGATCCGACGGTGGTGGCGCGCTACGATGCCGCATTCATCGCCGCCCATCATGCGGCGGGCCTGCTCACCGCGCTCAAGCATTTCCCCGGCCACGGTTCGTCGGCTGCCGACAGCCATGAGGGCTTTGTCGACATCACGCAAACCTGGCAGGCCGAGGAGCTCGATCCCTATCGCGACCTGATTGCCGCCGGCGACGTCGACATGATCATGGCCGGTCACCTCTACCATGCCGACTATGCCGATGCGGGGGAGCAGACGCCGTCCTCGCTGTCGCCGCAGTGGATCGAGGGCGTGCTGCGCACCGATCTGGGGTTTGACGGCGTGGTGATCAGCGATGATCTGGAAATGGGTGCCATCCGCGATCACTTCACGCTTGAACAGACCGTCACGCAGGCGGTGCGTGCCGGGCTCGACGTGCTGCTGTTTTCCAATACCGCCAGCTATCGTGCTGGCCTGGGCCAGGAAATACTCGATATCCTGCTGGCCGAGGCAGCGGCCGATCCTGCCTTCGCCGCCCGGATCGAGCAGAGCTATGCCCGCATTGTCGCTCTCAAGTCGCGGATCGACTGAGGCGTCCGCCGCTGGTTTCCCCACCTTCTGCGCAGCAAAGGTTTCCTCGCGCGCAAAGCGCAGATAAAGTCCGCTGCCACGAAGCAGGAGTCGATGCTTGATGACGGATGACCGCGAGGTCCGGCAGGTCCGGGCCATGTTCATTTCCGATGTGCACCTGGGGATGAAGCCGATCCGGGTCGGGCAACTGATCGAATTCCTGCGCGCCCACGATGCCGAAACCATCTATCTGGTTGGCGATATCATTGATGGCTGGCGGCTGGCCAAGGCCTGGCACTGGCCGAACGAATACAATGTGCTGGTGCAGCTGCTGCTCGACAAGGCCAATGCCGGCGCCCGGGTGATCTATCTTCCCGGCAATCACGACGAGTTCCTGCGCGAATATCTGGGCACGTTTTTCGGCGAGATCGAGTTCGTCGATCGCACGGTCCATACCACGGCGACCGGCAAGACCTATCTGGTGATCCATGGCGATCAGTTCGACGTGGTGGTGATGAACGCCAAGTGGCTCGCCCATGTCGGGGACTGGGCCTATAACGCCGCGCTGCGCGTCAACATCGCCATCAACTGGGTGCGCCGCCGCCTCGGCCTGCAGTACTGGTCGCTGAGCGCCTGGGCCAAGCAGAAGGTCAAGAACGCGGTGTCGATCATCGGCCGCTTCGAGGAAGCGCTGGTGCACGAGGCCAAGGAATCGGGCGTCGACGGCGTGATCTGCGGCCATATCCATTTCGCTGCCATGCATGAACGGCTGGGCATCCACTACATCAATACCGGCGACTGGGTAGAAAGCTGCACGGCGATCGTGGAAACACCCGAGGGCGAATTCGAGCTCATCAAGTGGACCGAAATGGCCGTGGCGGGCGAGCCGCGCAAATTCCGCCTGCGCCGGGCCGCCAGCTGACGTCAGACAAGTGTCATCTGCCGGTCACGCGACCGACGTGGACTCGGGCAAGATTGTCTGGTGACAATCGAACGCGGGTGGTGCTGGCGTGTCCAACCGAGCCAAGGGTCTGTCTTCTGCGCGTCTGCTGATCGTTACCGATGCGTGGCGACCGCAAATCAACGGCGTTGTGCGCACGCTGGAAAGCGTTGGCAAGGCGCTGAGCCAGACAGCCCTTGACGTCCGGTATCTGACGCCCGAGCGGTTCTGGACTCTGCCGGTGCCCAGCTATCCCGAGGTGCGGATTTCGCTGGCCAGTCTGGCCGCCGTTTCCCGGCAGATCGAAGCCGTGGCGCCCGATCATATCCACATTGCCACCGAAGGGCCGCTGGGCCTGCTGGCCCGGCAGTATTGCCTGGATCGGCACTATGGCTTCACCACCAGCTTCCATACCCGCTTCCCCGAATATGTGGCCATGCGCGTGCCGGTCCCGCCGCAGTGGAGCTATGGCTATCTGCGCTGGTTCCACTCCGCGGCGGCGCGCACCCTGGTGCCCACGCCCTCGCTGCGCGAGGATCTGCTGGCCCGCGGCTTCCGCCGGCTGGGCCTGTGGACGCGCGGTGTCGACGGGGTGCGGTTTCAGCCTGGCCCCAAGAGCTGCTTTCTGGACCTGCCGGGGCCGCACCTGCTCTATGTCGGCAGGGTCGCGGCCGAGAAAAACGTCGAGGCGTTTCTCGATCTCAAGGTGCCCGGCAGCAAGATCGTGGTGGGCGACGGGCCCGATCGCGCGCGCCTGATGCGGGCGTATCCCGATGCCGTCTTCATGGGCTATCGACATGGCGACGAGCTGGGGGCGCTCTATCGCAGTGCCGATGTGCTGGTGTTTCCCAGCCGCACCGACACGTTCGGCAATGTCATCACCGAGGCCCTGGCCTCGGGGACGCCGGTTGCCGCCCTGCCGGTTACCGGACCTCTGGACGTGCTGAGCGATCCCAGTGCCGGGGCGCTGCATGAAGATCTCAACATTGCGGTTACGCGCGCGCTCGCCCTGCGGCGCGAAGATGCACGCCGGCATGGCCAGTTGTTCACCTGGGAGGCGAGCGCCGCCCAGTTGCGCGCGGCGCTCGAGCCCTTGCGTCCGCGGATGGCAGTGGCCGGTTAGCTGTAACGTTGCAATAGGGGTTGCGTTGTGTGGCGTGGCGAGTCACCTAGGGGTCTGGGCACTGATTTGCCCGGAGTTTCCTTGCCATGTCTCTGGTTCCTTCGCGCTTTGCCGGCCCTGAAGCGCGCGCCTCGCTCTACCAGTTTACGGTCTATCTGCCGGGTGCCGTCAGCTCGGTTTTCCTGGGCATCTGGCTGAGCGAGCATGGCTTGCCGGCCGACCAGATCGGCATCATCAACTCCATTCCGATGCTGTGCCTTTTGGCGGTCAACATGATCATCGGGCGCCTGGCGGACCGCGCCAAGGACTGGCGCAGCGTCATCGTGATCCTGTCCATGCTGGGCGCGGCGGTGCCATTCGGGCTGTTCTTCGTCAATGAATTCTGGGGCATCATGCTGGTCTGGTGCCTGGTGACGGTATTCACCGGCTCGATCCCGCCGATCATCGACGCGGCCACGGTGCGCATGACGCGGCGCAATGGTACCGATTTCGGCGCGGTGCGGGCCTGGGCCACCGTGGGCTATGTGGTGGGCGCGGGCGGCATTGGCATGCTGATCATGACGTTTGGCGCCGATGCCTTTGTTCCGTTATTCGTTGCCATGTCATTGCTGCGGGCAGGGCTCAGCCTGCTATTGCCGCGGTTTCGCGCGCCCGAGCAGGCGCAGACGCTGGCTGCCAGGGTCCCGACCAAATTGCGGGATTCGCTCAAGCTGTGGTTTGTGCTGCCGCTGATCGCCTTTGCGATGATCAATGCCAGCCATGCGCTGATCGGCGGCTTTGCCGGCCTGCTGTGGTACCAGAACGGTATCCCGGACTATTTCATCGGCCCGCTGCTGGCCATGGCGGCAGCCGGCGAGGCGGTGATGATGTTTGCCTGGCGGCGCTTCGGCGGCAAGATCACCGCGCGCAACATGATCCTGGCAGCCTGCGTCGCCTCGCTGGTGCGCTTTACGGCAATGGCCTTCAATCCGCCCGTTGCGGTGCTGTTCGTGGTGCAGACGCTGCATGCGATAAGCTTTGGCGTGGGCTATTTCGGCGTCGTCCACTTCATCGCCAACTGGACCGATGAATCCAATGCCGCCGAAGCCCAGGGCTTCGCCAATATGCTCAACCAGGGCATGGCCGTGCTGTCGCTGGCCGGGTTCGGGTGGCTGGTGGTGCACCTTGGCAGCTATGCCTTCTTTGCCTCCTCGGTCCTGGCTGTGCTGGCCATCGTCTGCGTGATGATCTCCCTGCGCATCCGCCCACCCAAGGACGCCTAGGAGCGGGCCGCGAGCCCATGTCATCCGCCGAGATCGCCACACCTCACCTCTCCCCTGAGGGGAGAGGTCGGCGCGCAGCGCCGGGTGAGGGGGTAGGACCGCCCACCTGTCGATGTCTTCGCGCTCAGCCTCGGACGATCATAGAGCCAGCTGCTTCCAGATAAGAAAACGGCCCCGGTTTCCCGGGGCCGCTTTGCATTTGTCGAGACCGGCTGCCTAGTTCAGGCGACCGCTGGCATGGGCCAGTGTCGTATAGACCTTGCCGCGATCGGACAGCAGGTGTTCGCGGGTTTCGGCAGCCGGATTGGCACCTGCCGCCGAGCGCTTCAGCAATTGCTCGAACTCGCTCATATAGGCGTTTGCCGTGCGGGCGAATTCGGGGTCGCGCTGCAGCTTCTTGCGCACCTCGTCATAGGTGCCCTGGCCGGCCAGGCTGTAGATGCGGCGGGAGAACACATTGGCTTCGCCGGACTGGTAGCGGGCCCAGGCGTCAGCCAGGGCCGCATCGTCGATGGCCCGGGTGATCTCTTCGGTCAGCCCCGACAGGCCCGGCTGCAATTGTTGGGTGCTCTGCTGCTTGGCGGTGGCGTTGCGCAGCACGTCGCGCAGCCAGCCGCCTTCGCCCTGCGGCGCCGCCTCTG
>TARA_R110002124_G_scaffold141235_2_pt1 | contig 11743 bp, 12 predicted proteins | sample TARA_R110002124 | Tara Oceans TARA_R110002124 (sample SAMEA4397445) | marine metagenome | biome: Polar Biome; feature: [SRF] surface water layer (ENVO:00010504); material: water (ENVO:00002006), including particulate matter (ENVO:01000060) such as... | depth 5 m | reverse complement strand
CCCCGCCAAACCTTTCCCCGCCAAACTCCGACCTCGGTTGCCCCGCCCCATCCCCGCGGCTAGGTGATCCTGATGAGTGCTGAAAAAACCGCCGCCGACGCATATCTCGCGATCATATATGCAATTCTTGCACCGGTTCTGTAACGCGCCCCGCCCAATTTTCGCCCAAATATCCCCGCAGGATACCGCGCAACTCAACCCTTGGGCGATGTTTCGATGAAATCCCTTCTTACCGCTATTCTGATCCTGTTCACCCTGCCGCTGCACGCCCAGACCGACAGCCGCCTGCAAGCCATGCGGACCGGCGATGCCAGCCGGGGGTGGGAGGCCGTGGGGCGCCTGAACATGAACGGTTCGGGGTTTTGCACCGCCACTCTGATCTCGCAAACCCGCGTGCTGACCGCAGCGCATTGCCTTTTTGACACCCGCACCGGCCAGCGCATCGACCTGTCGCGGCTGGAATTCCTGGCCGGCTGGCGCACCGGCCGGGCCGAGGCGATCCGCAACGTGCGCCGCGCCGAGATCTGGCCGGGCTTCGACATTGCCGCCGGCGCCGCGATGTCCAACGTGCCCTCCGATCTTGCGCTTCTGGAACTGGATCGCCCGATCCGCACCACCGGTATCACCCCGCTCGAAGTTTCAACCCTACTGCCCGAACGCGGCGAACGGGTGGCCGTGGTCAGCTACGGGCGCGGCCGGGAGGAGACCCCGTCGATCCAGGAGGCCTGCTACGTGCTCGACCAACGCGGCGATGGCTTGTCGGTCTTCTCGTGCAGCATCGTGCCGGGATCGTCCGGTGCGCCAGTGTTCATCGTCGAGGACGACGCGCTGCGCATCATATCCGTGATCTCGGCCCGGGCCGATGGCGCTGAGGCGCCGGTATCGCTGGGCGCACAACTGGGGCCGCGCGTCGCCGCGTTGCACGCTGCCCTGGATGAAGGCATGCCGCGCGCCGAAACGCGGGCTTCGGGTGGGCTGCCGGGCGCGCGCAGCTCTGCCCGGTTCGTGCGTCCCTGAACTTCATCCCCCTTGAAACGACGAAATCGACTTCCCAAATCCTTGTCATCGGACGCCCATCCGGGGTCCGAAAACCCGACGCCCGGCCGGATGATCCGGCGGGCCTGCACCGACATCGCTTGAACAAGGATGACACCATGCGAAATTTTGACCCCACCCCGCTGTTTCGTGCCTCGGTCGGCTTCGACCGGATGGCGGATCTGATGGATCGTGTGCTGACCGCCGATCCGGTCCAGCCCACCTATCCGCCCTTCAACATCGAGAAAACCGACGAAAATGCCTACCGTATCTCGATCGCAGTAGCCGGCTTCTCGGCCGATGAACTGTGGGTCGAAGTGAAGGAAAACCAACTGGTCATTTCCGCCCGCAAGGCCGACGAGACGGGCGAAAGAACCTTCCTGCATCGCGGCATCGCAACCCGTGCCTTTGAACGCCGCTTTCACCTGGCCGAGCATATGCGCGTGCAAGCGGCCGCTCACGCTGACGGTATGCTGAATATCGAACTGCTGCGCGAAATCCCCGAAGCGTTGAAACCGCGCCGCATCGACATCGCCCGCAGTGAAGCTCGCGGCTCCGTGATCGAGTCCTCGGCTGCCTGAACCGACGCCCACCTCAGACCGGTCCTTCGGGCGCGCCTGCGCCCGGAGTCACCTGCGCCCGGATTCAGGGGCTCTGCCCCTCTTCGCTGCGCGAATTCACCCCGGGATATTTGTTGGCACAAAGATGTGGACAATTTGAATAAAATTGCGCTTCATCTTGCCCAAAATACTCTGGGGGTGAGGCCGCAGGCCGAGGGGGCGAAGCCCCTTTGGTTGTGTCACTCGGCGGCGGCGGACCGTGCACCGACAAGCCCCACGATATCCATCATGATGCGATTAAGCTCGAAATCCTTCGGCGTGTAGACGGCGGCCACCCCGAGGGCGCGGAGATGCCGCGCGTCGTCTTCGGGGATGATGCCGCCGACAATCACCGGGATTTGGGACAGTCCGGCCTTGGTCATTTGTGTCAGAAGATCCTCGACCAACGGAATGTGGCTGCCTGACAGGATGGACAGACCGACCACGTGAGCCTCCTGATCCTGCGCCGCGGCGACAATTTCGGCAGGCGTCAGGCGAATGCCCTCATAGTGGATATCCATGCCGCAGTCGCGGGCACGCGCGGCGATCTGTTCCGCCCCGTTGGAGTGCCCGTCCAGCCCCGGTTTGCCAACCACGAATTTCAGGCGGCGTCCGAGCGTCGTGCTGACCGCGTCCACGGCGGCGCGGATCTCGTCGAGCCCCTCGGTCCGGTTTGACGGGCTTCGCGAAACGCCGGTCGGGGCGCGGTATTCGCCGAAGGCCTTACGTACCATCAGGCCCCATTCGCCGGTGGTCACGCCGGCTTTCGCGGCCCTGATCGAGGCGGGCATGATGTTGATCCCGGACAGTGCGGCATCGCGCAACTCGGCCAGCGCGGCCTTGATGGCCTTTGCGTCGCGCGCGGTGCGCCATTGGGTCAGCCGGTCGATCTGATCTTGCTCGGCGGCCTCGTCAACGACCATGATCGCACCGTCCCCGGTGGTCAATGGCGAGGACTCGGTGGTGGTGAACTTGTTGACGCCGACGACCGTTGTCTTGCCGGTTTCGATGCGACCGATACGTTCGATGTTCGACTCGACCAGGCGACCCTTCATGTATTCGATAGCTTGCACCGCGCCCCCCATGGAATCGATCAGATCCAGCTCGGCGCGCGCGCCGTCCTTGAGGGTTTCGACCTTGGCCGCGACAACCGGGTTGCCGTCGAACAGATCGCCATATTCCAGCAGATCGGTCTCAAAGGCCAGGATCTGCTGCATCCGCAGGGACCATTGCTGGTCCCATTTGCGCGGCAGGCCCAGGGCTTCGTTCCAGGCGGGCAGTTGCACAGCACGTGCGCGCGCGTTTTTCGACAGCGTCACCGCCAGCGCCTCGATCAGGATGCGGTAGACATTATTTTCCGGCTGCTGTTCGGTCAGGCCCAGCGAATTGACCTGAACCCCGTATCGAAAGCGGCGGAATTTCGGATCCTGCACGCCGTAGCGGGTTTCGCACAATTCGTCCCAGAGTTCGACAAAGGCGCGCATCTTGCACATTTCGGTGACAAAGCGGATGCCCGCGTTCACGAAGAAGCTGATCCGCCCGACCATGTCCGGGAAATGCTCGACCGGGACCTTGGTTTTCAGATCATCCAGCACGGCGCAGGCCGTGGCCAGCGCGAAGGCCAGTTCCTGCTCGGGCGTCGCGCCGGCTTCTTGCAGGTGATAGGAACACACGTTCATCGGGTTCCATTTTGGCAGGTGTTCGCGCGTGTAGGCCGCCACGTCGGTTATCATCCGCAGACTGGGCGCGGGCGGGCAGATATAAGTGCCGCGCGACAGGTATTCCTTGATGATGTCGTTCTGCACCGTGCCTTGCAGCTGAGCGATGTCCGCGCCCTGTTCTTCGGCGGCGGCGATATAGAGCGACAACAGCCAAGGCGCGGTGGCGTTGATCGTCATCGAGGTGTTCATCTGCTCCAGCGGGATCTGGTCGAACAGCGCACGCATGTCGCCCAGGTGACAAACCGGCACGCCGACCTTGCCGACCTCACCGCGCGCCAGTTCGTGGTCGCTGTCGTAGCCCGTTTGCGTGGGTAGATCGAAGGCCACGGACAGGCCGGTCTGCCCCTTGGACAGATTGGTGCGATACAACTCGTTCGAAGCCTTGGCCGTCGAATGCCCGGCATAGGTGCGAAACAGCCATGGACGGTCTTTGACGGGCGCGTCGGGTGCGGACATGACTGGGGCCTCCGGTAGGGTGCTGTGCAAATGCAGCGCAATAATCTTGCCCGAATGGATGATTCAGGTGATAGAAAATGTCAAGAGCGGAATCGCTGCAACGCAGCGCAACGGGGCTTGCCAACTTGCGCAGGGGCAGCCAGACTTCGGGCTTCCGCAGTCAAAAGGCGCCCAACCGTGCAAGATCCTGAACGCAACAAGGCCAATGCGATGGCCTTTTACGACATGATGTTCAACCAATGCCGCCCGAAGGACGCCATCGACGCCTTTGTCGGCGATGTCTATATTCAGCACAATCCGCATGTCGCGGACGGCAAGGACGCCTTCGTCGCCTATTTCGAGCGTATGGCCCGGGAATGCCCCGGCAAGGTCACGCATTTCAAACGCGCGATTGCCGAGGGCGACAAGGTGGTGCTGCATTGCCATCAGGTCTGGCCCGGGTTCGATGACTACGCTGGCATCGACATTTTCCGTTTCGACGACAGCGGCAAGATCGTTGAGCACTGGGATGTGTTGCAGGTGATCCCCGACACCAGCGCGAACGACAACGGCCTGTTCTGAGCGATTCCCCGGCGATGCGGGCCCGTGAATTGCGTAGCGCCAAGAAGGATTTACCCCGCGCGCCATTCCTGTAACCTGCCGCCATGTTCGCGCCCGTCGAAGTCCCCCTTTGGCTTTTGATTCTGATCCTGCTTTTCGCGGCGGTCACCTTTGCCTCGCATTTTCTGTTCCCGTCGGTCCGCTGGTTCTTTCGGCGGCGGATGGAGCGCGCGGTCGAGCGGTTGAACAAGCGGCTTGACCGGCCGATCCAGCCGTTCAAGCTGATGCGGCGCCAGGACAACGTGATCCGGCTGATCTATGACGCGCAGGTCATGGAGGCGGTGGCGGAATATGCGCGGCAAGAAGGCGTGCCGAGGTCGGTTGCCTTTGCCAGAGCCAAATCCTATGCGCGCGAAATCGTGCCCGGGTTTTCGACGGCGTGGTATTTCGGCTTTGCCATCTGGCTGGCGCGCAAGCTGAGCCGGCTGTTCTATACCGTGCATCTGGGGCGCGGCGACGCCGAGACCGTGCGCGATATCGATGAGCATTCGGCGGTGGTGTTCGTGATGAACCATCGCAGCAACATGGATTACGTGCTGGTCACCTGGCTGGCCGCGGATCGGTCGGCGTTGTCCTATGCGGTGGGCGAATGGGCGCGGGTCTGGCCCTTGAAGGCGCTGATCCGGGCGATGGGCGCCTATTTCATCCGTCGGCGCTATTCCAGCACGCTCTATCGCGCGGTCCTGGCGCGGTATGTGCAAATGTCGATCGAAGAGGGCGTGACGCAGGCCATGTTCCCCGAAGGCGGTCTGAGTCAGAATGGCGCTGTCGGCCCCGGCAAGAAGGGTCTGCTGCATTACATCGTGCGTGATTTCGCGCCGCACCGCGAGCGCGACGTGGTGTTCGTGCCGGTCGCGCTGAATTATGACCGAGTGCTCGAGGACCGTATCCTGATCGGCGCGGCGCGCACCGGCGAGCGGCGCTTCAAGGTGCGGCTGTCGGTGGCCGCGGGCTGGGTCTGGCAGTTGATCTGGCAGAAGATACGTGGCCGGTTTCAGAAATTCGGCTATGCGGCGGTGTGTTATGGCGCGCCCCTGTCGCTGCGGGAATTTGTCACCAATCATCCGGACGCCAGCACCGAAGTGTTGTCCGATACCCTGATGACGCGCATTCGTGCTGCGGTGCCCCTGTTGCCGGTGCCGCTGGCTGCCGCCTGTCTTGCGCGGCGCGGCGGGGCGGCTTCGGTCGCTGACTTGCAGCAAGGTGCCGCCGATCTGGTGGCCGCGGCCCGCGCCCGCGGCGCCAACATGCATCTGGCCGGCGGAAATCCGCAGACGGCGCTGCAAGTGGGGCTGGAGGCGCTGGCGTTGCGCGGTATTGTTGTGGTCGAGGATCAGGCGGTCCGAATCGCCCCGGGTCAGGAGGACGCGCTGAGCTTCTACGCGGCCTCGGTTCTGCAACGTCTTTCCGAGCCGGACGCGGTGCAGGGGCACCACACGCCGGATTTGACCCTCCCTGAAGCATCAGAGACATAAAATTTCAAATATGCGCCGAACAGGGTTGCATTGTTGCGCGGTCGATTCTATTCATGCTGCAACTGCTGCGTCAATTCTGCGATGCGGCACAAAGACAGGCAGGAGAGAGACATGGCCCTGGATGAAAGCACCGGCATCGCTGAATACGATGCCCCCGTGAAAGACCTGTATGAAATCGGCGAGATGCCCCCGCTGGGGCATGTGCCCACGCAGATGTATGCCTGGGCGATCCGCCGCGAACGCCATGGCGAGCCGGAAACATCGTTCCAGAAGGAAGTGGTGGACACCTGGCAGATCGACAGCCATGAAGTGCTGGTTCTGGTGATGGCCGCCGGGGTCAACTACAACGGAGTCTGGGCCGGTCTGGGCCAGCCGATCAGCCCTTTTGACGTGCACAAACAAGACTATCACATCGCCGGATCGGATGCTTCGGGCATCGTCTGGGCAGTGGGCGACAAGGTCACGACCTGGAAGGTGGGCGACGAGGTTGTCATCCATTGCAACCAGGATGACGGCGACGACGAGGAATGCAACGGCGGCGATCCGATGTTCTCGCCCAGCCAGCGGATCTGGGGCTACGAGACCGGCGATGGATCGTTCGCGCAGTTCACCCGTGTGCAGGCGCAGCAACTGATGCCGCGCCCCAGGCATCTGACCTGGGAGGAAGCCGCCTGCTACACGCTGACCCTGGCCACCGCCTACCGGATGCTGTTCGGCCATCACCCGCATGAATTGAAGCCCGGACAGAATGTGCTGGTCTGGGGCGCGTCGGGCGGGCTGGGATCCTATGCGATCCAGTTGGCGAATACCGCTGGCGCCAACGCGATCGGCGTGATCTCGGACGAAAGCAAGCGGCAGTTCGTGCTGGATCAGGGCGCCAAGGGTGTCATCAACCGCAAGGATTTCAACTGCTGGGGTCAATTGCCCACGGTCAACAGCCCCGAATACAACGCCTGGCTGAAAGAGGCGCGCAAGTTCGGCAAGGCGATCTGGGACATCACCGGCAAGGGCGTCAATGTCGACATGGTGTTCGAACATCCGGGCGAGGCCACGTTCCCGGTGTCTACCCTGATCGTGAAGAAGGGCGGCATGGTGGTGATCTGCGCCGGCACTTCGGGCTTCAACACGACGTTCGACGTGCGCTATATGTGGATGCACCAGAAGCGCCTGCAGGGCTCGCATTTCGCCAATCTCAAGCAGGCCGCGTCCGCCAACCGCCTGATGTGCGAGCGCCGCCTGGACCCGTGCATGTCGGAAGTGTTCGCCTGGGACGAGATCCCGGCGGCGCACACCAAGATGCTGCGCAATGAACATCTGCCCGGCAACATGGCGGTGTTGGTGCAGGCGCCGTCCAGCGGGTTGCGCACCTTCGAGGATGCGCTGGAGGCCGGCAAGGCCTGACCCGGAAAACACTGTTCCCTCCGAGGGGGTCGTCCGGCAGGGGCGGCCCCCTTTGAATGTCGGCATCGCCCGCGTCCCTGGTCCCGGCCCGACGGACATCAACGCTTTTTCAACCTTGCCCCCCTTATCTTTGTGCGGATGAAACAAGGGGGCGGGGCCGGCGCTATGCAGCATGAATGGATGATCCGGGTGCTGGAGGACATGCAGGCCTATGCCAGGCTGCACGGCCTGGTAGCGCTGGCCGAACAGCTGGATCAGACACGGCTGCTGGCGTTGACCGAAATCGCCTCTCTGACGCCGGGTCCGCCGGAAAACCCGGGCGGCGGCTGAACTCAGGTTCGCCTTGCACAGGATCGCTTTACACGGCGCCGGGTTCATCCTTTAACGGGGCAGGGCTTGTAAAAGGGGTGCCATGCTGTCCGCTGCCATGTCCGGGTTCCTGGCCGGCCTTTCGCTGATCGCCGCCATCGGGGCGCAGAACGCCTTCGTGCTGCGCCAGGGGCTCGGGCGGCAGCATGTCGGACTTGTGGTGCTGATCTGCACCCTGTCCGATGCGCTGCTGATCGTCGCCGGGGTCGCCGGGTTCTCAACGGTCGCGCAACGGCTGCCGTGGCTGACGCCGGTGATGCTGTGGGCGGGCGTGGTGTTCCTGCTGGCCTATGGCGCGCTGCGGTTTCGCGCGGCCTGGCAAGGGGGCGAGGCGCTGATCGCCGCCAACGCGGCCCCGCAATCACGCCGCCGCGTGGCGCTGACCATGCTGGCCCTGACCTGGCTGAACCCGCATGTCTATGTCGATACGCTGGCGCTACTGGGGGCGCTTTCGGCGCAATACGCGCCCAATCAGGCCGGGTTCGGCGCCGGAGCCGTCCTGGCGTCGGCGGTGTTCTTCGCCAGCCTGGGCTATGGCGCGCGCCGCCTGGCGCCGGTCCTGGCCCGCCCGCGCGCGTGGACGGTCCTCGAAATCGTGATAGGGTCGATCATGTGGGCCATTGCCGCCAGCCTGGCGGTGCAGGCCATCAGCGGGGGAGCAGCTTGAAAAACCACGCCTATTCTACCCATATCCGCTGGACGGGAAATACCGGGCAGGGCACGGCCAGCTACCGGGGCTACACCCGCAACTGGGAGATTGCCGTGCCAGGCAAGCCGGTCATCGCCTGTTCCAACGATCCCCTGCTGGGCGGCGATCCGAGGTTGATGAACCCCGAGGATCTGCTGCTCAGCGCGCTGTCGTCCTGCCATATGCTGTGGTATCTTCACTTGGCCTCCGAGGCCGGGATCATCGTCACCGCCTACGAGGACACTCCCGAGGGGATGGGCGAGGTTGCCACAGGCGGTGCGGGGCGGTTTGTCAGCGCCACCTTGCGCCCCAGCATCACGGTGAAACCGGGCGCCGATCTGGACCGCGCCGAAGCGATCCACCATGATATTCATAACCATTGCTTCATCGCCCGGTCCGTCGCCTTTCCGGTGAAGATCGCGCCCCGGTTCACCGTCGAATAGGAATCCATCATGCAGGTCATCCGCAACGGTTCGCAAAAGGCGCGCCAGGCGCCAGACAGCTACTTCACCGGCCATGTCCGGTTCGAGAGCAGCTTCAAGGGCACGCCCCCCGCCACGATCAGCGGGTTGACCGTGGCCTTCAGCCCCGGCGCGCGCACCCATTGGCACACCCATCCGCTGGGCCAGACAATCTTCGTGCTGTCTGGCAAGGGGTGGTGCCAGCGTGATGGCGGCCTGGTCGAAGACATCGGTCCCGGCGACATCGTGCATTTCGAGCCCGGTGAAAAACACTGGCACGGCGCCACCGACACAACCGCGATGAGCCATCTGGCCATCGCCGAGGCGCTTGACGGCGTGACGGTTGATTGGCTGGAGCCCGTCTCGCAGGTGCAATACGCCCGGGTCAAGCCCTGATCCAGCCGCGGATTCCCGGTAGGGAACGCGCCCACCACGCGGCTGAGTCCTTGACGACTGCAACGGCCCCGCCATGGGCGGTCGCGGTGCCTGCAACCTCTGTGGGGTTCCGGTTGCATGACGGCAGAGTCTGACCAGACGGGCCGGCACCAGGTCACGGCACCAGGTCACGGCGCAAGTTCGCAATCACAGGCCTGCCGCCTGGCCACTGAGGGCGCGGCATGGCCTGAAACCCGGGCAAGCCCCGGGCCGGGAACGGCGGGTGAATTGTGCAGGGCCGATGCCGACGACCGCGAAACGCCTTCGATGCGTTCAAGGCCGGCTTGTCGAATGCGGGTCCGGCGGACAGCTTGCGTGCCGCGCGATGATGCGCTGGCGCGACGTCTGCGCGCGGCCGGGCCGGCCCTGCTGAGCGTCGGCAACAGGCTGCGCGTGGATCGGAACAATGCCGCTCGCAGGGGTCCGAAAACGTGGCAAAGGGATCCCAGGGCCGGGCGTGCGCCAATCGCTAGAAGGCATAGACGAGGGTCGTGACCGTGACGATCGCGCCCACGAACATCGTCGCCGCGATCAGCGCCAGCGTTCGGACCAAACGCAGGTTGCGGTCAGACACCTTCAGGCGCAGTTCCTGCGCTGTTTCGGGATATTCCAGCGCAGCGGCGTTCGATCCGCTCCAGTCATGCCGTGCGTTCCACTGGCGCACTTCCACGGCGTTCCAGCCGTTGAAGACCAGGATGATCGCCGCAACAATGACAAAGGAAGATGGAACCCAGATCGTATATCCGCCGACCGTCTCGTCCGCCAGCGGCGCGAAATCCCACAGGCGACCGGCGATGTCATATCCGGAATACAACACCGTGCCCTTCAGCGTGGTGAGCGAGCCGAGCAGGATGTTCGACAGGATGATCCCGATCAGGGCCAGGATCCGCAAGCCGTGGATCGCTCCTTCGGGCGCGGCGCGGCGGTCGAGGGTCACGGAAAAGAAACCGAGACCCGCCGCAGTCATGCTCAGATGGGCCAGCAGCGCAAGCCAGGGCAGAGTCACCGCGGCGTTGTGCAGCGCCGGCACCTGCCAGATATAAAGCGCGCCAATCATCAGGACAAAGTTGACGTCCAGCCGTGTCAGAAGTCTGGCCGCGCCCGCAAAGCCTGGTCGATCGCCCATTCGGCCCAGCGAGTGGCGTAGCGCGCGAGGCAGCCCGGCGCGCAGGATCGGCCAGGGATGCGAAAGAACCACCAGTATCGGCCCGATCAGCCGGAGCAGCAGGTGCTGAACCTGGTGCACCGCAAAAAGTCTGGACCCGGTCGCCGCCAGCGCGCCCTCGAAGGCAAATGCCAGCGCCAGCACCCCGCTTGCGAACAGCAGGTGCCGGAGCGGACTGACCTGTTCACGCACCAGCCGGGGGCGGCGCGCCCCGCGCAGGTAAAGCCACACCAGCGCGCCGATCGCGACAAGAGCCAGCGGCGACAATGCCGGTCCGAAGGGATCGAAACTGGCCAGCGTCATGGCTCCGCCCGGCCCGCGCCGCGAGAGGGCAGGCCCGGCAGCCACACGCCCGGGGCTTGGAAGCCCCGCGGTTTCACGGCGGTTTCAAGGATCATTATGCGGCTGGTTCTTCAGGTGCCTGAATAGGATGCGTAGACCTGTTGGCTTCCGTCGGGATTGATCAGAATCACGTCGAAAGCCTGTCGCGCATCGCCGAAATCCATGCCCGGTGATCCGGCGGGCATGCCTGGGGTTGCGATGCCCAGCGCCACGGGGCGTTCTGCCAGCAGGCGCTCGATATCGGCGGCCGGAACGTGGCCTTCAATCGTGTATCCGGCAATCGAGGCGGTATGGCAGGCCCAGAGTTCCTCGGAAAAGCCCGACGCTTCCTTGGCGGCATAAAGCTCGTCATCCGACACGTTTTGCACATTTACGGTAAATCCTGCCTCTTGCATGGCCACGGCCCAGCCGCCGCAGCATCCGCAGGACACCTGCTTCACCATGTCGATAACCGGCGCTGTTCCCTGCGTCGTTCCCTGTGCGGTTGCCATGGTCGCCATCGCAAGCAGCCATCCGCCCGCCATCAATGTCCTTTTCATCGTCAACTCCTGAAGACTCGGCTGAAATCACAGCCGCGAAATCGGTTCTAAAACCTCAAGCTACCTCAGGTTCAAGAAAAAAACCCTCCCGCGCTGGAATGTCGCGCGGTTTGGTTTTCTTCGGGTCGAAAGGAGGCTGAAACCACCGCCTCAAACCCCCGGCCTCGTCGAGCCGAACAGGCCATTGCAGGGCATGGAGCAGTGCCCTCGGAAAACTTCTTGAAGCTCTAGTTGCTATAGCTCCTATCCAGAGACCCGATGGATGATTCGCAGCCGGAGAGACCGATGCAGACCGATGACAAGGCGCAAGCCCCAGCGCACGACCACAAGCATGACCACGCCCACGATCATGGTGCAGGCGGGGGAAGCTGCGGGTCCGGTGGCGATCACATGTGCGGCGATATCGGGCCGATCGGCGACGTGACGGCCCAAGGTCGCAGCTTCCGCGTCAACGGGC
>TARA_R110002124_G_scaffold9140_2_pt1 | contig 11744 bp, 8 predicted proteins | sample TARA_R110002124 | Tara Oceans TARA_R110002124 (sample SAMEA4397445) | marine metagenome | biome: Polar Biome; feature: [SRF] surface water layer (ENVO:00010504); material: water (ENVO:00002006), including particulate matter (ENVO:01000060) such as... | depth 5 m | reverse complement strand
GGATGGCGAATTATTACAAACACATGCCCAGCCGGAATCTGGCGATATTGCGCTCCTGAACTGGGCAATTCGGAACACATACCGACATGGTGGGACTCCTTTTGTCATTCAGCCGGATGACATGCCCGATCAACACTCTGTACTCGCCAGTTTTCGCTGGTAAACAGAATCTGCCAATGACGGGTCGAGAGTAATCAGCGTCCCTCTTCTACCAGTAAGCTGGTAAATTTGTGAAGCGAGCGGACAGTAATAAAAACCAGACCTGTCACAGCAGCCAGTACGATCCATAATGGCTCCAGGAGAAACTTGCCGTCAACCTGACCATGTTCGATCAGTTCCAGTATGACAAATACGAGCATCGCTCCCACGAATGTCAGATATTCGCGGCGAATGATGGTTCGAAAAGAGAATCTGAGAGCAGGTTGCTTCCAGTTTTTAATGTTGGGCAGAAACGCAGAAGTGCGATCTGCCCACGTGAGGAACTCATCACCAAATTTCTCTCGCAGAAATGCTTCTTCCGTCATCATGATTCGTTCGTAGTACAGCCAGAAGGTCATCACGTAGAAGCTGATAAACCACGCATTATGAAAGAACAGCACCCAGCCCAGGGCAACAAAGAAGTTCCCTAAATACAGCGGATGGCGACAGAGCGAATAAACACCAGTGGTATTCAGGCTGGTGGCAACCTGCTGTTTCGTATTTCTACCCGAGGTTCCCCGCGGGACGAATCCTGCGACAAAAGCGCGAATCAAAAGTCCCAGACCGGTCACCGCGATACAAAACAGTACCCAGAATTCCTGGATGTCATGTTGGCCATATGGCCTGTGGAAATCGCTTAACACCCAGGGGAGTGGCAGTAGAAGAAATGCAGGCAGATAACTTCGCCATCGAAATAGCCACTGTCCACTGGTTTCAAAGTGCTTCCTTAGTTCCATACTATCAGCCTTGCGCAATGTTGGGGGGTTAGTGCGTGACGCCGCCGACCTTGAATGAGGCCAAAAGCTAATTAAATACAACGGGATGTAAATAAACTGACAAAACCGGCATGGTTGTCAGCTTGCATCGATCTTGTGACAGAGGAGGCAAATCCGAACCGACACACCAGCACGTCACCACTGGATTGGTGGTTTTCGATCCCTTCTGGTACACGGTTTTTCAGCGAATTGCCTTGTGCAGGCGGTTTCTACTAAACTTCTAGTAATTAGTCAAGCGGTGATTGAGAAAGATGAGTTGACCGCTTCAAAAAGCAATTGAAGTGGAAGCGATCAAGGCTGATCGATCAGCATGTTGAGAGGAATACCAGTGGCACCAACGAGGAGTGCCGCGGACTGGGCCAGTTCATTGTACAGATCCAGCTGGGCGCGTTGATTCTGTAAAATACTGGTACGAGCCTGAATGATGCGCACAACATCGACTTCACCTGCCTGAAATTGTTTTTCCAGGTTCTGCAGTTCTTGAGGCAACTCAGTCGTGCCATACTTTTGCTCACTGGCGAGCACATCATAGGCAAGATGATATCGTTCGAAAGCAGCCTGTCCTTCTAACTCAGCCCGCACAAGAGTCTGACGCCAGACCGACGTCTTCTGATTCAACTCCGTCATTCGCTGCGTTTCCAGTGGTCTGCCGGTATTGATAAACGGCAGACTCATTTCCGCACGCAGTCCAAAGTGATTTAATCCGCTGGCGTCGTGCTGATAATAAGGTCCTGTTGTGAGATCGGGAACTTTATCTGCGGTTGCAAGATTCAAACCGGCACAGGCAACGTCCACATTTGCATGCGCCACCATGACGTCAGGTCGCGAAGCAGCCCAGCTGGCAATCCAGGCAGGATCGTCGACCGGAGTCTTTATATCGGGCAGCCCCAGTTCCAGCGGAACAGGCTGCTGATCTCCTGCGTTCGGCAATAACCAGTGCATGGTCCGCAGGTCCCCTGCAAATTCCTCGGAAGAATGGGAAGGCAGCCCCATCTGATTTCTCAGATTCCGCAATGCCGTCTGGTAGTTGGCTTCGGCCAGGCGCAGTTGCTGACTCGTTGATCTTGTATCGATTCGAATGGTAGCCAGATCGGCACCGGAGACATCGCCTGCTTCAAAGCGTTTCGTCAGGGCTTTCAGCAGACGTTGATTATTATCCTGGCTGGCACGTGCCACTTCCAGAAGTCCACGCTGGTACAGGACTGTAAAATAGAGTTGCGCGGTCAAAGCAGTCGCCTGCAGTTCCGCCTGATGTATATTCCAGCGGACACCGTTCAAAGCCGAATGCGCTGCATCTTCACGATACTGCTGTTGATGTGCCAGTTGAATTCGCTGCATCAGTAAGACGTAATGATAGGTACTGCCGGAAGGACCGCCACCCGGTAAATACTGTCCCGGGGTAACCTGTGCCTGAATGAACGGATTGAAAGGATAGGTTTCCGCGACACCTACGGTGGCGACCCCCACCTGCTCTGTATCACGGAGGGCCACCAGGTCCGGATTGCTGTCTAATGCCGAAGAAATACATTCATAGACCGTCATGGACGGGTTTGTGAATCGGGCAGGCTCCGTCTTGTCTTCTGGTTCAGAAGTTTCAGTTGAGTTTAACGATACCTTTTGAATCCGGGATTTCGATTGATCAGAACCCGCCCTAGAGAGACTGGCTGCCCGCGACTCTTCTCTCCCTGATTTCTGAACGGGAACCGGATCGGGAGCAACCAGATCTGCTCCGGACGAACCGCCGGATTTGCATCCCTGCATCGTCAGCAGCAGCATCGTCAGCAGCAGAAATAAAATGAAGACAGGAAAACGAACCAGCATGACATTTCAATCCATTGAGATTCTCTGGCAGGAAATCGGTCCATCGATTTCGCAGAACAGGCTTGAGCCCTGCTTCTCTTTTCGACGAAATCTTTAGTACGAATTCAACGTCATACCCCTGTTTAAGTCAGAGTTAATCTTTCTTCTGGTTCAAATTCGATTCGCCGGTTTAATATGGGAAAGATTTACCGATCATCCGGCCTGGGCTGATCAGTTCGAGCCTGTCCAGAAGCATCCTGCTTCACTGCATGGGTTCTTCATTTAAATTCAGGTCGGTTTTACCCCACAGCAGATAGAGAGGCGGAAGCAGAAACAGATTCAGAATGGTTGAAGTCACCAGACCTCCGACAATCACGACCGCCAAGGGGTACTCGATTTCGTGTCCCGGCTTGTTACCGGAAATGACCAGCGGCAGCAAAGCTAACGAGGTGGTTAAGACGGTCATCAAAATCGGGGCCAGACGCTCTTCCGCTCCTCGAACTACCAGGTCCAGACCAAACGGCATTCCTTCCACAACCTGCAGATGCCGGTAATGACTGACCAGCATGATCCCGTTCCGGGCGGCAATTCCCAGAACGGTAATGAATCCGACCAGAGAACCAAGTGAGAGAATGCCTCCCGCCAGAGAAACAGCGACAACGCCGCCAATTAAAGCAAAAGGGATCGTCAGACACACCATCAAGGTCAACCGCGCAGATTGGAAATCAATATAGAGAATCAGCAGAATTCCGAATAAGGATAATGCTCCCAGCAGCAGCAGTCGGTTCTGCGAAGCCTGCAGTGTCGCGAACTCGCCTAGAAACTCGGGATGATAGCCTCGATCGAAGGGCATCTTCCCCACTGCAGCCTCAATATCACGCGCCACCGAACCCAGGTCCCGGCCTTTCGCATCACAGGTCACATCAATGCGGCGCGAACCGCTTTCCCGCTTGACTTCATTCGGTGAAGGCACGATGCCGACTTCTGCGACATCTTTGAGAGGCACCTGTCCGCCATTCGGTAAATCAATCCTCAACTCATGCAGCGCCTCCAGATCCGTGCGGGATGCTTCGGTCCCCCAGACTGTGACATCCATTTTCATCTGATTCTCATATACTTCACCGACTTTGGTTCCTCGTAACAGTGTTGTCACCGCCCGCCGCACCTGGCCGGGAGTTAAACCAAATCGTTCAGCCGCCAGCGGCTTCAGCCGGACATCTACTTGAGGAACAAGTACCTGCGGTTCCACCTTGAGATTATTGACGCCTTCAATGTTCCCCATGACCGCTGCCACTTCATGAGCCTGCGTTCTCAATCGATCCAGATCGGCACCATAGATGCGAACCACGATACTGGAACTGGTTCCCGATAATACTTCCTTGACCCGTTCGCGCAAGTAAGTCAGCACGTCGCGATATAACCCCGGATAACTGTCGACCACTTCCTGAATCCTCGCAAGCGTTTCATCATAGTCGACGTCTTCATCAATACTGATCCAGAGTTCCGTGAAGTTCGGGCCAACCACTTCGTCGGCAACCTGGGCCCGGCCGATATGACTGCCGAAATTCCTGACACCGGGAATGGCACGCAGCTCACGACTCGCTTTGATGGTAATGCGATCCATGGCTTCGATAGAGGTCCCCGGTTTCTCCACAAAGTGCATCAGGAAGTCCGTCTCCTGAAAATTCGGCAGCAGTTCCTGTCCCAGATTCTGTAACATCATGAATGTCGCAGCAAACGAAACAGCGAGAATACTGAGCGCCGATCGGGGACGCACTGCGAACCAGGGTAACATCCTTCGATAGGGGATCTTCAGCCAGCGCGTGAGCGGTGGTTCCTGTTCTTCCAGATGCCTGCGAGGCAGAAGCAGCAGGGACATGGCTGGCGTTACGATAATCGCCACCAGCAGCGAAGCCAGAATGGCTAAGATATAACCCAGCGCCAGCGGGCGAAAAAAGGAACCGGGTAAACCTTCCAGAAAGTAGATTGGCAGAAAGACCAGCACGATAATCGCGGTTGCATACACAATGGCACTTCGCACTTCAAGAGACGCATCCAGTACCACGCGAAAGGCAGAACGCGGTTGTTCAGCCAGCTGATTGAGACGCAGACGGCGCACGATATTTTCGACATCAATCACCGCATCGTCAACCACCTCTCCCAAAGCGATCACCAGCCCGGCGATGACCATCGTATTAATGGTCATGCCCCACCAGTGAATCAACAAGACTGCGGATATCAGCGACAATGGAATCGCCGTCAGACTGATCACGGCGGTGCGCCAGTCAAACAGAAACAGAATTAGCACGACTACCACCAGAACACACCCAATCAGCAGTGCATGCGTCAGGTTTGTAATTGATCGTTCGATGAAGGTCGCAGGGCGGAAGATTGTAGAATCGATCTCAACCCCCCTCAGTCCAGGCTTCAGCAGATCCAGCGCAGCTTCCACTTTGCGTGTCACTTCCAGAATATTGGCAGCCGGCTGCTTTTCAACAATCAGCAGCAGCCCCAGTTGATCGTTGATGACCGCGTCTCCAATCGCAGGCGGCGAACCGACACGGACTTCAGCCACATCTCCCAGCCGCAAAGGCGTTCCCCCGTTAAAAGAGACGACAGTTTTAGCCAGATCTTCGGGACTTTTGACCGGTGAAAGCTGGCGGACTGCCATCCGCTGATTGGGTGTATCCACAAAACCACCGGCATCCAGGACGACAGCATCCCCAGCTGCACGCAGGACGGAATCAAGCGTCACCTGATGGGCACGGAGCCGATCCACGTCTACCATCACCTGCAACTGCTTATCGCGCTGGCCCCAGATTGCCACATTCGCGACCCCCGGTATCGCCATCAGACGAGGGCGAATGTTCCAGACAGCCAGTTCGGAAAGATCTTCCTGTGAAAGGGTGTCCGACCAGATGCCGATTTTCATCATGCGGCTCAGCGAAGAGAGCGGCTGAAGAATCACGGGCGGACGCGCCACGGTCGGCAGTCGCGGCGTTTCCACTGCCAGACGTTCCTGCACCAGTTGTCGTGTGCGATACAGATCTACGTTCTCATGGAGCAGCATACGAATGGAAGACAGCCCCAGTACTGATTTAGAACGGAGCGTCTCCAGACCAGGTGTTCCAATCAGCGCATTTTCCAGGGGAAAGGTGATGAGGTTTTCTACTTCTTCAGCTGACAACCCCGGCGCTTCGGTCTGGATTTCCACGTATGCGTGCGAAAACTCGGGGAAGACATCCAGAGGCATTTCCGGAACCATCTGCAGTCCGCCGACTATCAACAGGATCGCTGCTGCGATCACTGCGATTCGTAATCGTAAGGCTGTTTCAACTAGCCACCGCATTCGTCTCTCCACCCGCTGTAGACGGTCATTCTGATTGACCTGATGATTTCTCTATTTAGCAAAGCCGAATTCAGTACCGGAAAGTTCTGCTGCCCCTGCAGTCACAATCGGCGCACCAACGGCGGGCCCCCTCAAGAGCGCAACCCGATCCTTTTCCACCCAGCCCACTTCCACACGACGCCTGACAAACTGGCGTTCGCCGGTCTGTTCGTAAACCCATTGCCCGCCGTAGATATCGTAAATCAGAGCCGACCAGGGAACGGACTTAACTTCCGTCTCACCTGTCAGTGGCAGATGCGCAGAAACTTTCTGCCCCGGTCGAAATAAATGATTCTGATTAGGAATTTCATAATACAGGTCCACGGCTGCAGACAGAGGCGTTGCCGTGGGAGGCAGCGAGACCGGTTTTCCCCAGACATCCTTTTGAGATAATCGACCATCCAGTAATGTTAGTCGTGCTGGCTGTTTCGGATCGATTTCATCCAGTTCACCTACATACACGGGAACTTTGACCCACAGCGTCTGATCATTCATCACTTCAAATAAAGGGAGCCCTGCGGCAATCAGCTGTCCCGGCTGAACGCTTGTGGTACGAACTATGCCGGACAACGGCGAGTGAATCGCCAGCGGTTTCAGCGTACCGGCATCTTCATCCAGCTTGATGTTATCGACCAGTTTCTTACGACTTTTCGCTGCTGCCAGTACTTCATCTGCCAGTTTTACTTTTGCTCGTGCGTCATCTACTGCGCGCCTGGTTCCCACATTGCTTTGCAGCAGTCGCTGAGCCCGCTGTAACTCCACATCCGCGGCCTCTTTCTGCACATTCGCCTGCTGCAGCTGTCCTTCGGCATCGATTTGCGACTGCGCGACCGCGGCCTTTGCTTCCGCAAAACGGATTCGTTCCGCCGGTGTCAAAACAGAACGCTCGGGAGACAGTAAAGGCAGCAGTTCCAGCAGAGTTTCATTTTTAGCGATGCGCTGCCCCACCTGGGGAAACTGTTCTCCCTGCGGATGTCGCAGGGTTCCTGCCAGGGGTGCGGAAACGATGACCGAAGCACCTGTCGGCAGAACCAGTTCGGCACCATAGGGACGCATCCGCGGCATGGATCGCATCTCGAGAGGTTCTGTTTCGATTCCCAGATTTTTCACGGCTTCGGGACTGAGCGTAATCACATTCAGATCGGTTTCTCTCACCGCATGAGTTGTTGCAGCATGACTGGAGGCAGCTTTGTCTTTGGAAGCATGTTTTTTCGCATCCGATTTCCCGGCGCAACCAGACAATGCCAGCAGTGAAACGGAAATCAGACAAGAGGCTACGAAAACGAACGCCTGTCTCGGAAGTTTCATTTCGTATTTCTTTCTCATGTTTTTGTTCGCTCTCGTTACACGGGAGATGAGCATCGTCGGCATTCAGGCCGGAAACTGTTCTACGACTGCAGGATTCGACTCGTCAGTCTGCTGGTATAAAGGCAGCAGAACGGTCACTTTCGTTCCCTGACCAGGCTGGCTTTGAATTTCAATTGTTCCCTCATGCTGAAAAACAGCTGCCTGGGCAATCGAAAGGCCCAGGCCGGTTCCCCCACTGGAATTCTGTCGCGAAGGGTCAGCCTGATAGAAGCGTTCAAACAGATGAGGCAGGTCATCCGCAGAGATTCCGATTCCCGAATCCTGTACTTCAACGACTGCGGACTTGTCGGTAACATTCAATTTCACAATGACATCACCGCCAACGGGTGTGTACTTGAGCGCATTCTCCAGAATATTGAAGAAGACCTGACTGAGACTGATATCATCACCGAGGATTTCACAGGTAGTCCCGATTTCCGGTATCAGGTTGATCTGACGGTCTTCTGCAATTGATTTGACCTGCTCCACCACATCCAGCAGGAGCGCATCCAGTTGAACCGGATCGTGCTGACATCTTACAATGCCAGCATCGTGTCGACTCAATTTGAGCAGTTGATCTGCCAGCTTCCCCAGTCGCGTGGTTTCCTCCAGCACGACCGCCAGTGTCCTTTCATATTCTTCGGGAGAACGCGGAGATCGCAGAATCGATTCGGCTTCCAGACGCAACGCGGCAATCGGAGTGCGGATTTCATGGGATGCATCAGCCGTAAAGCGATGAATTTCGTTGACGGCACGTTCCAGCCGAGCAATCAGTGAATTCACTGCCACTGCGAGTTTCCCGATTTCATCATCCGGATTCAGTATCTGCACCCGACGATCGAGGCTGCTGATATTGATCGCATTCGTCTCATCAACCACCTGCTGAACCTGTCTCAACGCACGTCCTGCCAGAAACTGCCCGCTGGCAATCGCCGCCAATACGGCCAGAGGCAGCAGCAACGCAACCACCCACTGCAATGCCGCCAGATCATGATAAAGAGGCACAAGCGAAGTCATCACCTGCACGTTTAAAGCTCCAAATGAACCCGACATTCTTGTACTGGCGATGCGATAAGGGCCTGATCCAGCCAGATCATAAGTTTCCAGTCGCTCCTGATTCAGTTCTGCGGTTGAAGACATCGCGGTGACCACAGGCTGTTCGTGATCCGAACTGTTGAAGATCACCTGCCCCGATTCATCCGTGACGATAAACTCATAAAAGTCGTGTTGTGAGAATCGCGCGGCAGCCTGCGTTGCAAATATCGACGCACTGTCGGCCAACGATACTTCCAGGCCAATTTCCTGCAGTTCTTCGCGCAAACCGGAATCGGTGCGTGCCAGTGCCTGTTGCCAGACCAGCAGAATCAGCACCAGCGAAAACAGACATAACATGACTGCCAGCGCAAACCCGTACCAGAGCGTCAGTCGCCAGCGGATCGAAAGCGATTTCATGGAGGATCTCCCAGTACATAACCCTCGCCTCGCACTGTATGCAGCAGTCCCGGCAGATCGGGTTCTTCAATTTTTTTCCGCAGCTGATTAATCTGCACCTCGATGACGTTGGTCCATGTTGCCGTCGATTCCTTCCAGACATCGCGGGCGATCATATCCCGTGTCACGATCTGGTTGGCATGTGAGATCAGATAAGCCAGCAGTTCCAGCTGACGGTTCTGCATGGTAATGGATCTGCTTCCACGAAAAACGGTACGCGCCACAGGATCAACCGTCAGATCCCGAAATGAGAATTCCCGCTCCGTCCCCCGCGTATCCCGGCGTAACAGGGCACGGATCCGTGCCAGCAGTTCATCCAATGCAAACGGTTTCACGAGATAATCGTCGGCCCCTGTATCCAGTCCGGCAACACGATCCTCAATGGAATCGCGGGCGGTCAGAATCAGCACCGGGATCTGATTCCCGGCGGCGCGCAGCATTTTCAGCCATTCCAGCCCGGATCCGTCAGGTAACATCAGATCCAGCACCACCAGATCCAGCCGGGAGGACATCAATCGTGTCGCGTCGAGCAGCGTCTCAGCCGACTCGGTTTGAAAACCGGCTTCATTCAGTGTGCGCAAAATACTCCGCAGGAGATTCGTCTGATCTTCAACGACAAGTATTTGTGACATTTCAGGGTGATTCGATAGATGACTGGTACAACACGTAGAATGTTCAGCGGAGATACTCTTACTCAGCTATTATCCTACATGTTTCGACTTCAGAGAAGTCTCTTCCCAGTCATCTAAACTCGAATTAATCTTACCGACTCAGAGATCAAACAGCCGACATGCCTTCCAGCCAGCGATTTACGATCTGAGGTACATGTTCGACCGCAGTTCCTTTGATCCAGTGGAATGCGACAGGCTCCGATTCCAGGTCCGGGCTGACAATCAGTTTTTCCGCACTCGAATGTGCCTTGGTCAACAGACCGGCAGCCGGGTAAACCGAGAGTGAGGTGCCGACCACGAGCACTTTGCCAGCGCTACTCACATGTCCAGCCGCGACTTCAAAGTTGTGAATCAATTCTCCAAACCAGACGATGTGCGGCCTTAACTGGGCCCCCTGTTCGCAGAGATCCCCCAGATGGATATCCTTTCCACCAATTTCATAAATGAGAGCAGGATCTGCAGTGCTGCGGGCTTTTATCAGTTCTCCATGCACGTGGATCACATTGCTGGAACCTCCGCGCTCATGAAGATCATCCACATTCTGAGTAATCACGACGACCTCATACCGGCTCTCCAGTTCGGCCAGTGCCTGATGCGCCGCATTAGGGAGAGCCGCAACCGCTTTCCGTCTCCGTTCGTTATAGAAATCGAGCACCAGTTGTGGATTCATCTCCCAGGCCTGGGGGGAAGCCACTTCGGTGATCTCATACTGCTCCCATAGCCCGCCCATATCGCGAAACGTCGGTAAACCGCTCTCGGCACTGATTCCCGCGCCGGTCAATACGACGATTTTATGGGGATTGATGGGATCGGACATGCCTGTTCTCTCTCTGGTTTTCACTGGATTCATTTGGATTTCACCTGCATAATGCTAACCCTGACACACGGATCGAACACAAAGTTCAGCCTGTCTGTTATGCATCGTGCTCTCCCCCATTGGCGTCATAAGCTTCGCGCTCGAACGGATTATCACGATAAAACCGACGACCAGACAGCCACATATAGAGGGACGAAAGAAAGTAGGCGGGCAGCATCAATGGCCCCCAGCGCTCATACTGCCGGACATGGACCAGTTCATGTGCTCGCGAAATCTCGAGGGAGGCGTCTGTCTGCCCGAGAATAGTGTGTCCCAGCGTCAATGCGAGTGTAAACTGACCATGAGGCAATCGCTGGATGAACCACTTCGTGCCTCCGTCATAAAACTCAATTACCCGTCCCTGAATCCGGGCTCGTCCGCCAAAGCACATTCCCACGCCGCCAATCATTAAACCAATGAGAGTATTAGGGGATGCCCACATTACCCGAATCAGAAATGATATGCGGTCCATTGAATCCACTCACTGCGACAGTTCAAGATCATCGATCCAGATCTCAGCATCCTGGTCTCCCTGGCTGATAAAACCCAGCCAGTCGAGTGTGTTCCATTCGGGATTAACACACCGTAGATTCTTGAAATGCCGTGGCTGTTGTCCCGGTAACGTCACCGATAGATTCCATTTGCCCGCTTGCTTACCGAGCGGTGCCGTGATTTCCAGATTCACCCATTGATCGATGGGGAAATCCATCAATTCTTTGCCGTTCGCTGCACGGAGCTTGCCTTTTTCAATCCAGAGCGTGGGACCAATCCGATACGGGTTCGATTGATCGCGCCACTCATGCTGAAAGACAGCAGCAGAACTCAGCTTGATCGCGAACGCACAGCGACTGACACCTTCACTATGATGTGGCGAGACCACAAACATCGGGTAATAGCGATGTTTCTGTCCCGGAGTGTCGAGCAGTCTCAGCGCCTGCGAACCAGACGGTGCCCCCTTGACTTCCACGACTTCGACACCACCCAACTTTTCATCTTTACTGACCGAAGTACTTGGCGGCAGCGCCCCTGCTTCGAAGTCTTCAACGAACGACAACTGAGGCGTGGGCGGCGGGTCTTTCATCTCGGGTAAAACCAATTCACGCGCTTTCGCGATCCATTCGGCGTCTCCATAGAGCCCCGCTTTCTCATAGTCGAATGGTTTAAATCCAATTTTGAACGCGGGGGAATCTTTCGCCAGTTGGAAATTGTCATTCGCT
>TARA_R110002124_G_scaffold114535_11_pt1 | contig 11749 bp, 11 predicted proteins | sample TARA_R110002124 | Tara Oceans TARA_R110002124 (sample SAMEA4397445) | marine metagenome | biome: Polar Biome; feature: [SRF] surface water layer (ENVO:00010504); material: water (ENVO:00002006), including particulate matter (ENVO:01000060) such as... | depth 5 m | reverse complement strand
GCCGCCCCAGCCAAAGCGGCAGCATCGGGGCCACCGCCCCCTCGACCGAGCGCGGTCCGAGGGGGCCGCACCCAGGGCTGTCGCTCGACCCAAACAAAGGAACTGCAATGCCTACCAACTGGACCACTCAGAACATTCCGTCCCAAGCGGGCCGTACCATTGTCGTGACCGGCACGGGCGGCCTGGGTTTTGAAGACGCACGCGCCCTTGCCGAAGCTGGTGGCGATGTAATCATTGCCGGCAGAAACCCCGCAAAGGGCGCCGAAGCGGTCGCGCGCATCAAACAGGCTGTGCCCGGCGCCGTCGTGACCTTTGAGCCCTTAGACCTCGGCAACCTGACCTCGATCGCGGCATTCGGCCGACGGCTGGGTGCCAGCCGTGAAAGGGTCGACGTGCTGATCAACAATGCGGGCGTGATGACGCCACCGGAACGCAAGACCACCGCTGACGGGTTTGAGCTGCAGTTCGGCACCAACTATCTTGGCCATTTCGCCCTGACGGCGCATCTTCTGCCGCTTCTCACCCGCGCAGCAAATCCGCGCGTTGTGACCCTTTCTAGCATCGCCATCCGCGGTGCCGGCACCGCGATCAACTTCGATGACCTGCAGGTCGAACGACAATACCAGCCGATGCCGGCCTACAGCCAGTCCAAGCTCGCCTGCCTGATGTTTGCCTTCGAACTTCAGCGGCGGAGCGACGCCGCCGGCCTGGGTATTACCAGCATCGCGGCCCATCCCGGTGTCTCGCGGACGGACCTGTTGCACAATGCCCCGGGGCGGCACAGTGCCCAGGGCCTCGTTCGCTCGCTGATGTGGTTCCTGTTCCAGCCGGCGGCGCAAGGTGCGCTCCCGACTTTGTTTGCGGCCACTTCGCCCGACGCCAAACCCGGTGGTTATTACGGCCCCAACAAACTCGCTGAGACGCGCGGCTACCCGACCGAGGCGACAATTCCGCCGCAAGCATTGGAGATCCACACCGCCAGGAGGCTTTGGGAGGTGTCCGAGGAGCTGACAAAGGTCAGTTTCGCTCTGGACGCGCCGGTCGCCAGTCGCGACGTGTGACGCTTGCATCGGGAAATCTCAAACTCTGGAGTCTTGCTCCGGCCGTTGTCACACATGGCAATGGCCGGCAGCTTGATCACATCAGCCCTTCCTGCTTGGCCTGATAGACGCTTCTCACGCTGGCTCGAAAGCCGAGACTGCGCGCAAGCGAGCTGTCGATGTGAAGATGCCAGGGATTTGGCAGCGGTTCGGAACTGGACGTCATGGGCATGTCCACCAGGCCGGTGAGCTCGTAGATCGAGGCTGGGGCTTCGTCGGCAACATTGACGACACGGCCATCGAACACGCCATCCAGCGCAAGTTTCGCCGCCGTGGCGATGTCGCGATGATGGATCGTGCTCATTCGTTGAGCCGGATGCCAGCTGCCCACATATTTGGGCAGCGCCTCGAGGTGGCCGTCGCCATCGCCATACACAAACGGAAACCGCAGAATGGACCAGTTCAGCCCGCTTTCCCGCAGTGCCTTTTCCGCCGCCACCTTGCTTGCCGGGTAGGCCTGCTGCGGCGCGACCGGATCGTCTTCCCGTCCAGGATGCGGATTGTCGATGTTGTAGACATTGCTGGTGCTGGACATGATGAAGCGGGCATCGGGGGCATCCGCCTTCACGGCTGCAATCAGGTTGCGAGTGCCCTCGAGATTGCTCTTCCAGATGAGGTCGGTGTCCTGGGTGCGAAAGACCGCTGCCAGATGCACGATTGCCGAAACATCCCGGACGGCCTCAGACAGCGTCGAGGGATCAAGAATGTCGCCCGTCACCGCTACTGCTCGCGGGGGGCAGGGTTTCCCGGCGCGCAGCAACACACGGCAGGCAAAGCCTGCATCCACCAGCCGAGGCGCAAGGCGTTCACCGACTAGGCCAGTTGCGCCGGTTATCAGAATTGTCATGGTCTATTCCTTTCGCAGGAGGCTCTGCAGCCGATCGGTTGCGGACTGAAGGACACGGATTGTCGTGGCCAGGTCGGCCTGATCGATGCCGCCAAAAGCTGCTTCGTGAATGAAGGTGAGATCGGGGAGTTCGCGCCACAGGGTATCGCCCGCCACTGTCAGCTTCAGGAGGCGCTGGCGCTGATCCTGGCCGTCCGAGGTCTGCTCGACCAGGTTTTTGCGAACGAGCGTGGCGACGATCCCGCTCAGCGTGGCTCGCTCAAGTTCAAGTGCCCGTCCCAGGTCGCGCTGAACTGTCGGACCGGAGTTGGCCAGATGCCAGAGAACATACCACTGCGTCGAACCCAGGTCGTGGGGTCGCAAGGTGGCGTCCATAAGGGCGCGCCCGGCGAAATAGCATCGCTTCGCCCACGCTCCCACGGTCGGATGATCAGCGTCAGGATATGTCGGCATGCAATAAAGGACCCTTTATTCGTTTGCTACCTTGCGATAATTGCAAGGTAGCGAACGAATTGTCAAGTCCCTGTCATCGTTGATCCCACCAGGTCGGGCGGCGCAGTCACCCCGACATGTCGGCTTGCCGCAGGATGTCGATGAAGGCGCGAAGTGACGACGGCACGTGCCGATTGCGCGGGTAGTAGAGCGCCAGGCCGGGCATCGGCGGGCACCAGTCCGCCAGAACGGTCACCAGTCGCCCCGACCTCAGAAAGCGCTGCGCGAAGTGTTCCGGCACGTAGGCGATGCCGTGTCCGGCGGCAGCAGCCTCAACCAGAAGGTCGTTGTCGTCCAAGGTGAGATTGCCGGGCACATCGACCGCAATTTCGGCGCCGCGTCGGGAGAACTCCCAGCGATAGCGCTTTCCGCTGGGCAGGCGTTGGCGGATGCAGGCGTGTCTTTGCAGATCGTCTGGCGTGTTGGGCGTCCCACGGCTTTCAAGATAGGATGGCGCGGCAATGGCGATGAAGCGAACCTCGCCACCAAAGCTCACCGCGACCATGTCCTGGGGAACGGCGTCGAAGAGCCTTACGCCGGCGTCAAAACCCAGTTCCACGATATCGACCAGCCGACCTTCCGAGACGAGATCGAGTTGCACGTCGGGATAGAGATCGAGAAATCGCGGGACGATGTGCTTCAGGAGAATTCGCGCACCGCTTTTATTGGCATTGATCCGCAGTTGGCCACTCGGAGTTCCACGCACCTCGGACAAGGTGTCGAGCGCCTGGTCGAGTTCCTCAAGAACCGGGTCGAGCCGCGCCAGCAATTGCGATCCTGCCTGGGTCAGCGACACACTGCGCGTCGTGCGGTTGAGCAGGCGCACGCCCAGCTTGCTCTCCAGGCCGATGATCGCGTGGCTGAGCGCCGAACGCGACACGCCTATCGCGTCGGCCGCCTTGCGAAAACTACGATGGCTGGCAACAGCGGCGAACGCTGCCAGGTCGTTCAAACTGGGACGCGACATCCGTGCAAATTCCTCACCAACCCATCTCATGTTGGCAATCTTATAACACCAATTGTCCTGCGCTACCTTGGAGGCGACAGGAAAGGAATTCACATGCCGAAAACATGGTTCGTCACCGGAGCGTCCTCCGGACTGGGGCTGGAAATGGCGCGGCAATTGCTCGCCAAGGGCGAAAACGTGGTTGCCACGGCGCGCCGCCCGGATGCGCTGCTGGACTTGCAGCAGCAATACGGGGAAAGCCTCGACATCGTTGTCCTCGATCTGGTGGACACGGCGGGCATTCAGGCGACTATCGCAGACGCCTTCGGGCGGCACGAGCGGATTGACGTGGTGGTCAGCAATGCGGGCTACGGCCTGTTCGGGGCAGCCGAAGAACTGACAAATGCGCAGATCGATCAGCAGATCGCCACGAACCTCACCGGATCCATCCATCTGATCCGTGCCGCATTGCCCCATCTCCGCCGGCAGGGCGGCGGGCGCATTGTTCAGGTTTCCTCCGAAGGCGGGCAGATCGCCTATCCCAGCTTCAGCCTCTACCACGCCACCAAGTGGGGCATAGAGGGCTTCGTCGAATCCGTCGCCCAGGAGGTGGCCCCGTTCGGCATCACGTTCATCATCGCGGAGCCCGGCCCGACAGGCACCAATTTCGGGGCGAACCTGGTTCAGGCCGATGCGATGGAGGTCTACGCGGAAACACCTGCCGGTGACGTGCGGCGCATGATCAACGACGGCAGCTTTGTGCTCAAGGGCGACGCGACGCGAACCGTGGCCGCCATGATCGCAGCAGTTGAAAGCGCGGCGCCGCCTCTCCGGCTGGCGCTGGGCAGCACGGCCTATCTGTCGATCTCGCAGGCCCTTTCAACGCGTCTGGCAGTCCTTGAGGCGCAGCAGGAAACTGCCAACGCCGCCGACCGTCAGGACCAGTAAACTGCGCAGAAGGCAGAAGGTCGGCAAGGCCCGGCACCGCCGCATAAAACACCATATCGCCAGCGAAAGGCTGCGCGCCCTGCTCGATATTGGTCGCAAGGCAGTCGCGCAGCCACATCATCCCTAGAGGAGGTAGATCAATCCTGTTGATGGGTGGCTCGTTCGACATGTCGGGCTGCGTGTTGTAAATGTGCGCGATGTTTGCTTGGAGCAGATGCAAGCGAGCCTTATGTTGGTTTGAGGACCATTGAGTAGTGTATGTCGGTCGAACCTCGCCGCGACCGATAGCAGGGATCATGAAAACGTGAAGCGACGTGTGAAAATGATCGACGTCGCGCGGCGCGCCGGCGTCTCGCAAACCACCGTCTCCCTGGTTCTCAACAATATTGCCGGCATCCGCATCGCCGAAGCGACCCGCGCTCACGTCATCGAAACCGCCCGCGACCTGGGCTATTCGCCCGGGCCGATGCTGCATGAGCTTCAGGCCGAGCATGTCCCGATCATCGGCGTGTTGATCAACGAAATTTCCTCGGCCTACCCGATCGACATCATCGATGGCCTGCACGTGACCGCCCGGGCCGCAGCAATGCAGCTGGCAGTCTTCGTCACCGATGGCGTGGTGGAGCGCGAGGCCGAGGCGCTCCAGTCGCTGCGCCGGCTCGGCGTCGAAAGCGTCATCTATGCCAATACCTTTACCGCTGCCGTGCACCCGACCGAAGATCTCAGCAATTTTCGTCACGTCTACGTCAATTGTTTCCGCAATGACGGCAGCGGCACGGCGGTGATCCCGGGAGAGCGGGCCGCCGGCTTTGCCGCCGCGCAATATCTCATCGCCACCGGCTGCAGGCGGCTGGCGACCATTACCGGCGATGACTGGCATTCGAGTGCCCAGCGCCGGCTCTCCGGCTTTCGGCGCGGCGCCAAGGCCGGTGGCCTCTCGATCGAACCGGCCTATGTCAGGCATGGCGACTGGGGCCATCGGCGCGGGCGTGAAGCCATGATCGAGTTGCTCGCCCTGCCCCAGCCGCCCGACGCCGTGTTTTGCCAGAATGACATGCTCGCGCGGGGTGCCCTGGCCGCCATTGCCGAGGCCGGGCTGTCCGTACCCGGCGATATTTCCGTCCTCGGTCTTGACGAACGGGAGTTCGCGCGGGACCTGGGCCTCTCGACCATGCTGCTGCCCCATGCCGAGATGGCGGAGCGGGCCATCAATATCCTGACCGGACCCCGGCGACTGGACCTGCCCGCCACGATCTCGATCCGCTGCCGGCTGATCCCGCGCCAGACGACCCGCTAAGCCTGCCAGGTGTCTCAGGCGAGACGCTGCAGCGCTGCGCCATTCGCATCAAATGCATGCAGCTCGGCAATATCGGCCGTCAGGCTGACGCTCTCGCCTCTGTTGAACATCTTCGTCTTGTCGAACTTGGCAAGAATGGGCTGCTCCGACCCGATATCGAGGTAGAGGATCGTCACTTCGCCAAGGTGTTCGACGAGATCGACGGTGCCGGTCAGCAGAGCCTGTTCGGGAGGCGCAAGGCGCAGGCTTTCGGGTCGCACGCCCAGGGTTCCGGCCTCGTTGCCCGTGCGCCCGCCACTGCCAAAGGCGATCGTTCCCGCGCCGGCGCCGGCCAGGCTGACAAAGCTGCGATCCCCCTCGTGCCGGAGCGAACACGGCAGCAGATTCATTGCCGGGGAACCGATAAACCCCGCGACAAACAGGTTCGCCGGCGCCTCGTAGAGCTCGACCGGGCGCCCCACCTGTTCGATTCGGCCGGCATTGAGCACCACGATACGGTCGGCCAGCGTCATCGCCTCGACCTGGTCATGGGTGACATAGATCATGGTGGTATCGGGAAGCCGCTCCTTGAGCTTGGCGATCTCGATCCGCGTGGCGACGCGCAGCGCTGCGTCCAGATTGCTCAGCGGTTCATCGAACAGGAACACCTTGGCCTCGCGCACGATGGCCCGCCCGATGGCAACGCGTTGCCGCTGACCGCCGGACAGTTCGCGCGGCCGGCGCTTGAGATAGGTGTCCAGTTGCAGCATGGCCGCTGCCTTGCGCACGCGCTGGTCGATCTCGGCCTTGTCGACATGGGCGATGCGCAGGCTGAAGGCCAGGTTTTCGTAGACGCTCATATGCGGATAAAGCGCATAGCTCTGGAACACCATGGCGATGCCGCGCCGGGCCGGCGCAATGTCATTGGCCACCGTGCCGTCGATGCTCAGCGTACCCGAATTGATGCCCTCCAGGCCCGCGATCATCCGCAGCAGCGTCGACTTTCCGCAGCCGGACGGGCCCACGAAGACGATGAATTCGCCCTTCTCGATATCGAGATCGATCGAGGCAATCACCTCGACCGAACCATAGGATTTATTGATATCCTTGAGACTGATCGCACTCATCTGGGGCACTCCTTCATCGGGTGGATGGCTGGCTGTACCAGCCATGTTCGGCGACCTTGGGCAGGTATTTCGCCTTTGGCAGGCTGTCTTCGGTGCGGATGCACCAGACGAGCAGCGTCTGCAGCATGTCCGTGCGCACCGCCGCATGGCCCGGATCGTTGTAGAGATTGTCGAGCTCGCCCGGATCGGCGTCGAGGTCATGGAGCGCCGCCGCCCCCGTCACATCGAACAACAGCTTCCATTGCCCCTTGCGGACCATTTTGAGATTGCCGCTCTGGGTCACCGAATTGAGCTCGTCGATGACCGGTCCCTCATAGGGAAAGTGTAGGGCCGGTCGCTCGTCGGCACCGTAGGGCAGGCTGCCAATGCCCAACTCGGCATAGATGCTGGCGAACTCGGCCTGCGGATAAGGCCCGCCCGTCAGCATGGGCCAGAGGCTGCGCCCCTGCACACCGAAGGGAATTTCCTGCCCGACCGCTTCGCACAGCGTCGGGAAGATATCGACCAGCGAAACGAAATCGGTTTGGTTGCTGCGCCTGATCACGCCGGGCCCGGTAATGATCAGCGGCACGCGCACCAGGCATTCCGGCAGTCCGGCGCCCTTGCGCTGCAAGCCGTGATCCCCCGCATAGTCGCCATGGTCGGAGAGAAAGATCAGGATGGTATTGTCGTACTGCCCAATGGCCTTGAGATGGTCGACGAAACGCGCCACCTGGTCGTCGATCATGCGCAGCATGCCCGCATAGACAGCGCGATACCGGCGCCAGTCGGCGTCATAGCCGGGCCGCTTGTCCTCGAACAGTCGCTGCAGCCATTGCCAATGCCCGCCCCGCGCCGCGCTCGATTGCGGCGAACCGACCCGCTCGGGCATCTGGTCGGGCGAGAACATCGAATAATACGGCTCGGGCGCCTGATAGGGATTGTGCGGTTCGGGCAGCGACAGCCAGAGAAAGAACGGCTTGTCGCCATTGCGGTCGACGCAGGCAATGGCATCGCTGACGATGCGGTGGCAGAGCTGGTTCTCCAGAGGAAACGGGGTAGCCGTCCCCGCGACAGTATGGTCGAGCTCGACCAGCCACTGATCGAACGCCTTCTCGCCCGCATTCGCGCGATCGACGGGGCCATTGGTGTGGCTATAGGGTCCGCCGTGGAAATCGAACTGATCGGCGCCGAGATAGCTGTGGTTCTTGCCGGCAATATTGAATGAATATCCCGCGTCGCGGAACATGCCCGGCATATCCTTGCTGAAGGTGATGCTTTCGGCCGGGCTCCAGTTCTGCTTGACGCGGCTGGCCTTGGGGAAGCGTCCGGTCAGCATGCTCGAGCGCGCCGGTGTGCAGGTCGGCATCGGCGTATAGGCTTTGCTGAAGCGCGTTCCGGTCCGGCCCAGCGCCTCGACGAACGGCATCGTATCCACCGGAAAGCCTTCAGATGCGAAGAAATCGGCGCGCTGCTGGTCGGTCATGATCAGCACGATATTGGGCTTGGCGGTGGTCACTGCATGTCTCCGGAAACAGGGTCGGACGGGGCCGGCGGCCCCGCCCGGTCATTGTCTGGCCTCAGCCCAGGACGAAGTCGGCTTCGTCGAAATAGGTGTCGGCTGCCGCTTCCGGCGTCGTCCGCTCGAAACCCACTTCGCCATTGAGGCGACCGAGCAGGGATTCCAGCTCGCCATGCCCCTTGATCCAGCGCGGGGTATCGGGCGATGCCACGGCGCGAAGGTTGTCGAGATATTTAAGGACCTTGGTGCTGGGCGCATCGGCCGTTTTGGCCAGGATTGCCGCCGCCTTGTCCGAGGCCGGCCCGCCCAGGGTCAGTCCCAGAATGGCGATGGCATCATCGTCGTTGAGCAGGAAGTTGATCAGCTTGGCCGACTGCTCGACATGGGCCGACTTTGCCGGACAGACCCAGAAGTCGAGCGCGCGGATCAGGTGCCCGTTATTGGCCCCGCCTTCCAGGCTCGGGCAGGCATGGATGCCAAGTTCCTCGGTCATCAGCGCCTGATAGAACACAAGCTGCTGGTTCCAGCCGATCTGCATCGCTGCCAGATCACGCACCATGGGAGCGTTCTGGAAACCGGCGCTCTCGGCAGTGACGGCCGGCGGGGGCGCCCCGCGTTCGGCCCGCAGCGATTGCCAGTAGGCCAGCCAATCGACAAGGTCGGCCTTCTCGAAGCCAAGCCCGCCTTCGGCGCCATAGAGCGACCGGCCCCGCTGCGTCAGGAACACTTCGAACAGGCCGGTGAAGCCGCCCGAGTCGCTGACGCCGTAATGCTGCTCCCCGCCGGCCTGCCCCAGGGTGATCGCCATCTCGCGGAAGCTGTCCCAGGTGAGGTTTTCCAGCGCCCCGGTCACGCCGGCCGCGTCGAGCTTTGCCTGGTTGTAGAACAGGCCCACCGCGATCTGGTTGTTGCCGATGGCGTTGACCGTCTCGCCCATGGTGCCGATCTCGACCACGCCGGGATAGAGCGATGACGTGTCGATGGTGCTGCCGATGAACGGCGTCAGATCGGCAAGCTGGCCACGCTCGATATAGTCGAACAGATAGGTCATCGAATGGCGATGCATGTCCGGCGCGCCGCCACCCGAATACTGCACCGGCAGCCGATCGTAGAAGTCGGCAAAGGGCGCGAATTCCACCGTCACCGGGATGTCCGGGTTCTTTTCGGTGAACAGCGCCAGCGCCTTCTGCATGCGGTCATGGGTGTCCTGCCCGCCATACCAAGCCGCCTTGATCGGCGTGCCCTGGGCAAAGGCACCCATTGCCGAGCCGAGCCAGAGCGCCGTAGCCCCGCCGATGCTGAGTTTGATCGCGCCGCGGCGATCGATGATTGGTCCGTTGGTCATGGTTCCTCCTTCAGGGTTTCGTTTTACAGGACCGGGCTCACCCCTTCAGCCCGGTCGTGGCGATGCCTTCGGCGATCTGCCGTTGGAAGATGACGAAGAGAATGAAGAGCGGCAGCAGCGTGATGACCGACATCGCGAACAGCATGCCCCATGCCGATTCACCGCTGGTCGCGTCGATGAACAGATTGAGCGCCAGCGGCGCCGTGTAGCGTTCCACCTGGCTGAGATAGATCAGCTGGGAGAAGAAGTCGTTCCAGGTCCAGAGGAAGGTGAAGATCGCCACCAGGACCAGCGCCGGCCGGCAGAGCGGGAAGATGATGTAGAAAAAGATCTGGTACTTGTTGCAGCCGTCCATCTCGGCCGCCTGGTCCAGGTCACGCGGAATGCCGCGGATGAACTGCACGAGCAGGAAGATAAAGAACGCGTCCACGGCAAAGAATTTCGGCAGCACCAGCGGCGCAATGGTGTTCACCAGCCCCAGGCTCTGGAACACGATATATTGCGGCAGCACCGTCACGTGGAAGGGCAGCATCAGCGTCACCAGCATGAGCGCGAAGGCGACCTTGGAGAACGGAAATTCCAGCCGCGCAAAGGCATAGGCCGCCAGCGAGCAGGAAAACAGGTTCCCCACGATCGAAAGCATGCAGATCACCGCCGAATTGAGCATGAAGGCGCCGAACGGCACGCCCAGCCGCGTCCAGCCATCGGCATAATTGCTCCAGGTGAAGGCCGACGGGATCAGCCCTGCCTCGCTGAAGATCAGTTGCTCGGGCTTGAACGAGCTCGAAACCAGCCACAGCAGCGGATAGCTCATCAACAGCGCCACGGCGATGAGTGCGATCGTGCGCATGGTCCGCCCGGGCGGCGATGACTTGGTAATAGCCGTCATGACAGGCTCCCTAGCTTTCGTAATGGACCCAGAAGCGCGAGGCCCAGAAGGCCAGGGCCGTGAATGCGCCGATGATGAACAGCAGGATCCAGGCCATCGCCATGGCGTAGCCCATGCGGAAATTCCGGAAGCCCTCGAGATAGAGATAGAGCGTGTAGAACAGGGTCGAATCCACCGGACCGCCCGAGCCGTCGCTCACCACATAGGCCGGAACGAACGCCTGGAAGGCCGTGATGGTCTGCATCACCAGGTTGAACAGGATGAGCGGGCTAAGCAGCGGCAGGGTGATGCGGAAGAAACGCTGCACGGGGTTGGCGCCGTCCATGATGGTGGCTTCCACCACCTCCTTGGGGATCTGGCGAACACCGGCCAGAAAGATCACCATCGGCGCCCCGAACTGCCACACATGCAGCAGGATCAGCGTGCCCAGCGCATAATTGGGATCGCCGATCCAGCTCGTGCCCTGCACTCCAAACGCCGCCAGCACCGAATTGACCAGGCCGGTACTGCCGAACAATTGCCGCCACAGCACACCAATGGCAACGCTGCCGCCCAGCAGCGATGGCAGGTAGAACACGCCGCGGAAGAAGTTTGCCGTGCGCGTCGTCGCCGAGAGGCTGACCGCGATGATGAGCGCCACGGCAACCGACAGCGGCACCGAGACCAGCACATAGACGGTCGTGACCTCCAGCGACTGCAGGTAACGTGGATCGCGGGTCAGCAGGCGCTGATAATTGGCGGTTCCCACCCAGCGCGGCGGCGACAGCAGGTCATAGCTGGTGAACGAGAGAATGGCCGAGCCGATCATCGGCAGCGCCGTCAGCAGCACCATGCCGAGCAGCCACGGCGTCAGGAACACCAGGGCGGCCGTCCAGTCGCCGGCGCTGCCTGCCGGGCGCGCCGGCGGCTTGCCAGGCACAGCAAAGGCCCGGCGCAATCTGCTGAAAGCCATGATCTGCTCCTTTGCCGCGCCTAGGTTTCGCTACCGGAGGCCTTGCGCGCCACGCGCCGGTCCTTGTCGATAAGCTCGTAGGGCACCGAGGCGGCGGGTTGCGTCATGATCCGATGCAAGGTCTCGACCGGCAGCTTGGGCTTCCGCGCGGCAGTCAGCAGGCCATTGGTTTCCTGCTCGGTGTCCGTCAGCTGCGTGTAGCAATAGCCGGCCACATGGGGGCTGGCGGCAATGGCCGAGAACAGGCTGTCCAGCCGTGCCTCGAACGCGCCGGCATCCTTGACCGTCGAATAGCCATGCCAGGCTTCGCCCTGCTTGGGCGTGAA
>TARA_R110002124_G_scaffold17676_8_pt1 | contig 11754 bp, 7 predicted proteins | sample TARA_R110002124 | Tara Oceans TARA_R110002124 (sample SAMEA4397445) | marine metagenome | biome: Polar Biome; feature: [SRF] surface water layer (ENVO:00010504); material: water (ENVO:00002006), including particulate matter (ENVO:01000060) such as... | depth 5 m | reverse complement strand
AATCACCATGCTGTCCAGCTGGGATGTTTGGGCACACCGCCATTTTGATATGGAATTATACGGCACCGGCGGCTCGCTCTATGTGCCCGATCCGAATTTCTTCGGCGGCACGGTGATGGCTGGCGGAAATAATTTTTCTGAAGTTGAGCCGCTGCAACCGTGGGACCATCCTTTCGGCAAGCCTAATCAGGAACACGATGCCAAAGCCAGTGCCAATTACCGGGCAGCCGGACTGGCTGATATGGCCGTTGCCATTCTGCACGGCAGGGATCATCGCTGTTCGCTGGAGCGGGCGCTGCATGCGGTCGATGTGATGACCTCGATTCTCAAATCCGGCGAAACCGGCGAATTTGTCGCCATGACCACAACCTGCAGCAGACCAGCTGCCCTGGGCATTGAAGAAGCCCAGGCACTTTTGAAACAGGACAGATAATTATGAACTGGCATCCCAACGAAAACCGCTACGAAAAAATGCGTTACAACCGTGTCGGCAACAGCGGTTTGAAAATTTCAGCGCTGTCGCTGGGTCTGTGGCACAATTTCGGCGATGACACGCCACACGCGACCAAGCAGGCTATCTGCCGTCAGGCGCTCGACAGCGGCATTACCCATTTTGATCTGGCCAATAATTACGGTCCGCCCCCCGGATCGGCTGAAACCGCATTTGGTGAAATTCTGAAAGATGATTTTCACGGCCTGCGCGATGAACTGATCATTTCCTCCAAGGCCGGCTATCTGATGTGGCCTGGACCCTATGGCGAATGGGGCAGCCGCAAATATCTGATTGCCAGTTGTGATCAGAGCCTGAAGCGTATGGGCCTCGACTATGTCGATATCTTCTATTCCCATCGTTTCGACCCGGAAACGCCGCTGGAAGAAACCATGGGCGCTCTGGATCATATTGTACGCTCCGGCCGGGCGCTCTATGCCGGAATTTCATCCTATAACTCCCAGCGCACACGCGAAGCGGTCAAGATTCTCAACGATCTTGGCACGCCATGCCTCATCCATCAGCCGAGCTATTCCATGCTCAATCGCTGGGTTGAGGAGGATGGATTGCTGGACACGCTGGACGATCAGGGGATTGGCTCCATCGTGTTTTCTCCGCTGGCGCAGGGCATGCTGACCGATAAATATCTTGGCGGTGTTCCCGATGACAGCCGTGCGGCACAGGCCAAATCCCTCAATCCGAATTTTCTCGATGAGAAAACTCTGGCCAATATCCGCGCCTTGAACGAAATCGCAAAAAGCCGTGGCCAGACACTGGCACAGATGGCGATTGCCTGGGTTCTGCGCGGAGGCCGGGTGACCACTGCGCTGATCGGCGCCAGCCGTCCCGAGCAGGTTGTCGATTGCGTTGCCGCGCTCGACAATCCTGACTTCAGCGACAAAGAACTGGCCCAAATCGACAGCCACGCCAAGGATGCCAACATCAATCTGTGGGCGGCCTCTGCCGAGCGCGAAGGACCTCAGCGTAAAAAATAAAGCTGCGCTGTTTGAAAGCCGGGGCCTGGCATCGCTGCGTAGTGTAGCGATGCCCATCAGATGCCAGCTTTGTGGTGTAATAACCGCAGCGCCTTATTGGCAGGCGTCGCCGCCTGTGCCATAGGAACGTCGACACTTTCCCAACCCAACCGGCCCAACCCAGCCGGTTCACCTCAACAGACACAGTAAAGGAGCGGCACATGAAACTCGTAAGATACGGGGCGCTGGGCGCTGAAAAACCAGGCATGATTGATCAGGACGGCGCATTGCGCGATCTGTCAGGCCACTTGAATGACATTGAGCCCTCTACGCTGACAAAGGATCGCCTGAGCGCTCTGCGCGCGCTCGACCCGGGCAATCTTCCACTGGTGGACGGCCAGCCACGGTATGGTGCCTGCATCAGTGGCGTTCCGAATTTTTACTGTGTCGGACTGAATTATGTAAATCACGCCAAGGAAAGCGGCATGGAACCGCCGGCGGAGCCGATCCTGTTTTCCAAGGCGACTTCCGCCATTCACGGGCCGAACGATGAAGTCATCATCCCCAAAGGCAGCGTCAAATCGGACTGGGAAGTTGAACTTGGAGTGGTCATTGGTGCTGTGACAGAGCATGTCAGCGAAGCCGATGCGCTCAATTGCGTAGCAGGTTATTGTCTGATCAATGACATGTCTGAACGCAGTTTCCAGATTGAACGTGGCGGCCAATGGATCAAAGGTAAATCCGCACCCACTTTTGGCCCGATCGGACCATGGCTGGTGACCACGGACGAGATTCCCGACCCTCAGGTGCTGCCGCTCTGGCTGAAGCTGAACGGCAAGACCGTGCAGAATTCCAGCACCTCGGACATGATCTTTTCAGTGGCCACCATTGTCAGCTATATGAGCCAGTTTATGCGCCTGATGCCGGGTGATGTCATTGCCACAGGCACTCCGGAAGGGGTCGGCATGGGCATGAAGCCGCCGCGTTATCTGGTTGATGGCGACCAGTTGGAACTGGGGATTGACGGTTTGGGCGTGCAAAGGCAGAATGTCCACGCTTTTGGCCATTAAGCGGATCTGAAATTCGGAGCGCTCTATTTATACTGAATGAGGCCCGATTGGATTTTTCTGGTCGGGCTTTTTCAAGCCGTTGAAAAATTTGATAAAACGACGCCGCCAATACAAAAAGTGCGTTGTTTGATCTGGGTCAAACGCTCCGGATCCAGGATATGACACGGTCCGCATTACAGGCAGAACCACCACGCACACAAAAGATTGAAACCTCAAAACCGGCCGAAATCTTCATTACGGTTGAATTTGACGGTGTGGCTGCTAGATTGGAACGAGTAAAAAGTGGAGATCTTCATGGATTACAACGCGCTGTTCAGACAGCAACTCGACAAGTTGCGTGAAGACGGCAATTACCGTGTTTTTGCCGAACTGGAACGTCACAGCGGCGGTTTTCCAAAGGCCACGCGCTACCGCGATGGTGGCACCGACGAAGTCACGGTCTGGTGTTCCAATGATTATCTCGGCATGGGCCAGAATCCTGCCGTGATTGCAGCCATGAGCGAAGTAATCGCCAAATCCGGCGCCGGAGCTGGCGGAACGCGGAATATTTCCGGCACAAATCACCATCATATTTTGCTGGAACGGGAACTTGCCGATTTGCATCACAAGGAAGATGCGCTGATCTTCACGTCCGGTTATGTCTCCAATTGGGCGGCACTGAGCACTCTTGGCTCGAAAATTCCTGGCTGCATCATCTATTCTGACGCCCTCAACCATGCCTCCATGATTGAGGGTATTCGCCACAGCCGGGCTGAAAAACGCGTTTTCAAACACAACAGTCCTGATGATCTGCGCCGCAAACTGGCCGCAGACGACCCGGCAGCGCCAAAGCTTGTGGCGTTTGAGTCGGTCTATTCCATGGATGGCGATATCGCACCGATCAAGGAATTGTGCGATGTGGCTGATGAATTCGGGGCCATGACCTATCTGGATGAAGTTCACGCGGTCGGTCTTTACGGGCCGCGCGGCGGCGGCATTGCGGAACGAGAAGGTCTGATGGACCGGCTGACCGTGATCGAAGGCACGCTCGGCAAAGCCTATGGTGTGATGGGCGGATATATTACCGGCTCGACCGAACTGTGCGATTTCGTCCGCAGTTTTGCCTCCGGCTTCATTTTCACTACTGCCATTCCACCGGCATTGGCGGCAGGTGCTGTTGCCAGCATCAAATACCTCAAAAACAGCCAGACTGAGCGCATTCAGCATAAGGAACGCGTGGCCGCCCTGCGGGCCAAGCTTGATGCGAAGGGCATTCCGCACATGGACAATCCCAGCCATATTGTGCCGGTGGTTGTCGGCAATGCGACGAAATGCAAATGGATCAGCGATCTGCTGCTCGATAATTACGGCATATACGTTCAGCCGATCAATTATCCAACGGTGCCGGAGGGTACCGAGCGTCTGCGCTTTACGCCCACACCATTGCACACCGATGACGACATGGACCAACTGGTCCGCGCCCTGTCCGATCTGTGGTCGCAGTGTGCCCTGTCGAGGGCGGTCGCTTAGGCTTTCGCTCGGATATGCCTTCGCGCTTACGCTGATGAGTTCAGCGAAACGAGAGATCCGCTCGCTAGGGAATCACTGACCATCTTGCAGCCAACTGACTCAATCTGTCGGCCGTTAAACCGGCAGATGCGGTAAAAACACTCGTTTTCCGGCGAACTATCTGTCCGCAAAAGCGCAGCTTTGGCTGAATAACGCGCTTCCAACTGAATTGGGCCGACAATCAGCCCGGCACAGATTTGCCTTATTCCTTATCCGGTGTAATCTAAGCCAGATGAAAAGATGCTGATCAGTCAATGATTTGCGATCATCTGCAAGAGCGGATTTTTTGGTGCCGACAGACGACCCGAGAGACAGCAACACGCCTTTGCCACGGGACCGGGAAGGTGGGCAGCTGCCGGATGATCCATCGTCATCCCGGCCTGGCAGCGTTGCGCCCGAATTGGGCGACCGTAGCAATACGAATTCCACCAACATTCCCCCAGTTCGGCCGCAATCGAACGCGCCTTTCACAGAACCGGCTCAGCACGGCCTGCCGTCCATTTCGGACGGCCCGTTTGGCGGTGTTCAACACGATCAAGGCGCGACGCGCTCACCGCCAGCCGGCGAGCCGCAATCACGCTCTTACACGGGCACCAGGCATGATGGGTGGCCGCAGAGTGAGGCCGGTCCCGGCTTGCAGCCAACTCCGCCGCTAACGACTCCACCCCTTCAGTCTGCCGCTGTGCCTGAACCAGACTACAGCGAGGCGCCACACTATATCGATGCTCCGCTTGAGGGCGATCTGCGGGGCACCAGGGAGACGCAGCGGGCCGGCGGATATGAGCCTGAGCCAGCTTCGGGCCATGATGAAGCAGTGGCTTTTCAGGCCATACAGTTCCAGAATTTACAAGGCCAGTATTCTGAGGATCCAACTGCATCGGCAGCAGCAGGCTCATCTCAAGGCCCCTCCGGCCAAAGTGAGTCCGCGGATCGGGCTGCCGGAAAAGCTGGCAAGAAACGAGCCCCGCGCCGGATGAAACGCGGTGTTGCGCGCAAGCCTTTGATCGTCAATCCCTGGATGCGGCAGCTTGCCTATGTCGGCGGTGGAATCATCGGACTGTTTGTGCTGATCGTGTTTGTGCTGCCGTTTTTTCTGCCAAGCGGGACCATCGCCCGGGAAGTATCCCGGCAGGTCGAACAGGCCACCGGATTGCAATTAAGCATAGAAGGCCCGGTTTCTGTCGGAGTGTTTCCCTCTCCACGCTTCAGCGCTGCAGATGTGATGATCTCAGCCGATGGCGAAAGCAGCATTTTACGTGCCGATAGCATTCGGTTTGGCATCAATCTGGCTGCTATTTTCACCGGTAATGTGCGGTTGGACGAAGTCACGCTTGATCGTCCGAGTATCGATCTCGTGGTCGATGAAAGAGGCCGCGCCCGGTGGCAGCAGGCCGGCACTGCTGCCGGCATGAGACAGGGTTCCGGCCGCAACGATGCTGTGGTTGTAGAAGACACTGGAACTGCACTCCAGGCCCTCGACAGTCTGCAGATCGATGCAGTGACCATTCGCGACGGATCGATCCGTTATCAGGATCTGCGCGACGGGACAGATCATCTGCTCAGTGGGATTGAACTGAACACGGCACTGACCTCTCTGGACGTGCCGATGGTTGTCGATGCTTCCTTTGTATTTGAGGACCAGAAATTTGTCGTCAAGACGCAACTTGATGAGCCGCGCGCCGCAATCCAGCGCGGACAGTCAGCGCTGGATATAGCGGTCAATGGCACGGTTCTGGAAGCTTCGCTCAGCGGCATGGTGGATTTTGCTCTGGGTCCGGCCTTTGGGGGCCAGTTCGTCTCCAGCATCCCTTCCGTTGCAGCGATGGCGGCATGGCTGGGAACAGAGATACCAGAAGATGCGGCAGGTCTGGACAGCATCCGCTTGTCTGCCGAACTGGCCGCGTCGCCGGTTTCCGTTGAAGTCACCGAATTTGCCCTGATGGTTGGCGAAGAGACTGTTGAAGGAACCTTGCGTGCCGATTTGTCCAGTGGCATTCCGGCGCTCTCTGGTGATCTCGTGTCACAAGGCGTCGATGTCGGCAAACTGATGTCAGCCGCTGGTCTGGCCGGAGAAGGTCGGCCGTCACTGGACGGTTCCCTGATCATCGATTTGCAATTCGCGGCTCAGGGTGCGGCTGCCGATCAACTGATGACAAGTCTCAATGCCAGAGGCACCCTTGGATTGCGCAGCGGCTCCATCTCCGGCACAGGTCTCGGTCTGGCGTTGGGCGAAGCGCGCGCCGACACGATCAGCGCCATCACTGCCAACATCACCATCAACACGCTTGATACGCCGATCGGCATCCTGGGCCAGGCAGACTGGCGTGATGAGCGGTTTGAGATGAGCGGACAATTCAATGCCGGCCAGATGCTGACAAACGGGATGGGGCCGGCCCAGTTTGGCATTAACTCCCGCAGGGTATCCGCCGGCATTGAGGGCACTTTTACCCAGACCGGAGATTTCAACGGCGATGTGACGGTGGAAACTCGCTCCCTGCGCAATCTGCTGGCTTGGCTGAACCAGCCGATAGGCGAGGGCGGCGGGCTCGGTCCCTTCAGTTATACCGGAAAATTATCGCTCAGTCCGGGTGCGGTTAATTTTGAAAATGCCCGTATTCTGCTGGATGGAACCGAGGGTACCGGCAATGGTACGATCTCTTTTTCCGGAAAGCCACGCCTGGACGCCCGGCTGGCGCTGCAGCAACTTGATCTCACGCCCTATCTGTCTGAAGGTCCGGGTGCCGCCAGCCGCCCCGTGCCAAATGGCAGCAATCTTCCCGGAATCGACCAAGAGGTAGATCCAAGCTGGAGCAACGCTGCGATCGATCTGGCAGCTCTTTCCGGCATGGATGCTGATCTGACCATCAGCGCCCGCGAGCTGATCTGGGACGGCATTCGCACCGGCGCCACCAATATGGTGGTCTCGGTCAATGATGGTGTGATGACCGCAGATCTGACCGAAATGCGGCTCTATGGCGGCCGGGGTGCCGGTCGATTGAGGATTGACGCCTCCGGCGAAATGCCTGTGGTGGCGATCAATTTTGATCTGTCCTCACTTGATGCCTATCCGTTCCTGCGCGATGCGGCGCAATTCACCCGGCTGGAGGGCACAGCGGATTTCAGCATTGCGCTGCAGACGAAGGGCCGCAGCGAATTGGGACTTGTCTCCGGACTTGATGGCGAAACCCGGATGATGTTCGCCAATGGCGCGCTGCGCGGCGTCAATATTCCCAAAATGGTCCGCACCCTGTCGGCGCGCACATTGCTGGGATGGCAGACCAATGAGCAGGAAAAGACCGATTTCAGTGAGTTTTCAGGTTCCTTCCAGTTTGCCAACGGGCTTGGACGCACCAGGGACATCAGGCTGATCGGACCCCTGATCCGCGCCACAGGTGCCGGTTCCATCGATCTTCCGGCAAAGCGGCTGGAAATGCGGTTTGATCCGCGCATCGTCGCGTCTCTTCAGGGCCAGGGGTCTGGCCAGGATTTTGCCGGTCTGGGTGTTCCCATCGTTGTGGAGGGCGCGCTGGCTCAGCCACGCATTTATCCCGATATCGCCGGCATTCTGGAAAATCCTGATGCGGCTCTTGAACAATTGCGCCAATTTGGCGGTGGCCTGGCTGCCCTCAGCGACGACGGCGATGCGCTGCGCGATCAGGTGCGCGACCGGACCGGTCTGGATGTCAATCAGATCATGCGCGATGGGCGGCTGGATCGTGACGCCGCCATTGGTCAGGGTGCAGATCTGCTGGGCCGTCTCATTGGCGGAAATCAGAGCCAGACCGACGGCGTCGCCGATACACCACAACTGGGTCCAGGCGGCACTCCTTTGCCGAGGCCCGACCCGCGCGGATCGCTGGTGCGCACCGCCACACCGGTCAATGCATCGCCACGCTTCATGACACCGGCGGAAGCGCGCCGGGCAACCGGCGGCCGTGCCACAGTGTCCGGCGGCGGAGCCAGTAACACCAGTACTGCCAGCCCGGCACCGGCACCATCCGGCAATAGCGGCCCGATGGACCTGCTCAACTCGGGTCGCACATCAACACAGGACGTCTTGCCCGGCACCGGCAATCCGCCTGGACCCGCGCCCAATCCTGTAGAAGGGCTTTTGCGCCGCGTATTCGGGCGTTAGATTTCGACCGTTTCCAGGCAAATATGAATCGGATCTGGATCGTCAGCAGGGACTGGGCCGCAAATGCCGACAACAAACACAATCTACAGCGGAATTCCGACCACAATCTTTGAGGTCATGAGCCGTCTTGCCCTGGCCCATGATGCGGTCAATCTGGGGCAGGGCTTTCCGGATGTCGATGGGCCTCTGGAGTTGCGCGAATTTGCCGCCGAAGCGCTTGTGCGCGGCCCTAACCAGTATCCGCCCATGCTTGGCCTGGCGGCGCTGCGCCAGGCCGTCGCCAGGTCCTATGCCCGCTTTCAGGGGCTGGAGGTTGACTGGGAGAGCGAAACCATCATCACTTCCGGAGCGACCGAGGCTCTGTCGGATTGTATCAACGGCCTGATTGAGCCGGGCGATGAAGTGGTACTGCTCGAACCATTATATGATTGCTACGCACCTTTGGTGGAACGCGCCGGTGGGATCATCAAGCTGGTGCGGTTGGAGCCACCGGAGTGGGATTTGCCGCTACAGGCTTTGAGCCGGGCGTTTTCCGGCAACACCAAGCTGCTGCTTCTCAACAATCCGATGAATCCCGCAGGCAAAATGTTCTCGCGGGTTGAACTGGAGGCGATTGTCTCGCTTTGCCGAACACACGATGCCTTTATTGTTGCCGACGAAGTCTATGAGCATCTGACATTTGATGACCGGCCGCACATATCCATTCTCTCCCTGCCGCAGGCGCGGGAGCGATCTGTTGCCATCGGTTCGGCGGGTAAAACCTTTTCCATGACCGGATGGAAGGTCGGCTCGATTACCGGTGCTGCCCATCTGATTGAGCCAATCGCCAAGGCGCATCAATTCACCACTTTTACAACGCCGCCGCATCTGCAGATCGCGGTGGCCAGGGGACTGGATCTGCCAGACAGCTATTTTGCCGGCATCAAGGCGGATCTGGCGGCAAAACGCGACCGGATGGCGGCGGGCCTGAGCAAACTCGGATTCGAAGTTGGCGCGTGCGAGGCGGCGTATTTTCTCAACGCCGATTTTTCAGCGCTGAAGATCGCTGAAAATGATGTCGAAGCCTGCCAGGCGATGGTGCGGGATGCCGGGGTTGCCGCTGTGCCGGTTTCGGCGTTTTACCGCGGTCCGAATCCGCCGCTCAACTTTGTCCGCTTCTGCTTCTGCAAACAGGATGCCGTGCTCGATGAAGCCATAGAACGTCTGGCCGGATGGCTGAAAGCCACGACGTGACAGAGTTCAGACACCAAGCCGGCCGAAACCTGGCAGTTTGAGGGCCGGGTGCTGCCAGTCGATCCCGGCGACCAGCCCGAGGATATTGACTTCAAGTCCTTCAGGTCCGCCAATCGAAAAGCCGAACAATCCCTTGACCGAAACCTTCAATCCGTTCTTGCTGGCGGTAAACCAGCTGCCATCTGCAAGATAATCCTTGCCAACTGCCGTTGGCGGCAGGCTGAGATTGAGTTCCGGTGTTTCACGCAGAATGGTGGCCACGAAGGTGTTCGAATTAGGCCCCGGCCAGATGCTGTAATCACCGCGTGCGCCATAGGGATAGCGCTCGACCGCCGCCCGCACTTTCGGGATCAGCGCCTCGGCCTGGTCGCCGCTGATGGTTCCCACCAGCATGGGCTCATTGCCATACCAGCGGGCATCGGCCGCATAAGCATTTTTCCGGATGGGCGCGCCCCAGCCGACAACTTCATAGCGCTCCCAGGAACGCGCATTGCGATCCTTGACGACAATCCAGCTGTGCACTGCGAAAATGCCTTTCCAGCGGCCGGTCCGGGCAGCATAGACCGAGATCGTCGCCTCCGGTCTTTCATTGGCATTTGGCAGAATGGCAGCACTCGACCAGTCGGCATTGCGCCAGCTTTTCTCCCAGCCCTTGGACCAGAATACGGCGCCATGTACGCTGAGCGGCAGCAAAAACAGAAATGCGAAAAACAGCGACAGATATTTCGATGAGTTGCCGAGAAATTTCAACATGAAAACGCTAATTCGATTATTGACCTGTACTGCCGGATTTATGCTGGCCAATTGCGCCGTTTTGAAGGTGAGGTGATATGATCCGGATTGATGAGACACGCGGCGATCGCGTTGAAAGCACACATCATTGCTCGCTTGCCGTGGTCGATGGCGATGGCCATCTGGTCGCCGAATTCGGCGATGTTTCCCAACCGGTCTACCCCAGATCGGCGGTGAAGCTGATTCAGGCCCTGCCTGTGGTGGAAAGCGGCGCGGCTGATGCGTATCATTTCTCTGAAGAGGATCTGGCCCTGTGCTGCGCCTCGCATTCCGGCGAAGACCGCCACGCTGCGCGGGCTGCCGCCATGCTTGAAAAACTCGGACTGGATGAAACCGCGTTGCGCTGCGGCCCGAACTGGCCTTTCGACCCGGCAATTGCAAGATCCTATGCAGCGAACGGAGGCGCTCCACGTCCCCTGCGGCATAATTGTTCCGGCAAGCATTGCGGGTTTCTGTGCCTTTCCTGTTTCTTTGAGAGTGACGATAAGGAGTATCATCTGCCGGAACACGACGTGCAGCGCCGCGTCACTGCAGCGCTGCAGCAGGTCACCGGGTTTGAGCTCACCGCTGCACCGGCGGTTGATGGTTGCTCGATACCAACCCACGCCATACCCCTTCGGGCTTTGGCGCACGGTTTTGCCCGGCTGGCGACAGGAAACGGACTTGGCACGGCACGCGCCGCTGCCGCAAAACGCCTGTTTGCCGCCTGCATGAACCACCCGGAAATGGTTGCCGGAGTGAACCGTTTCGACAGCCGCATCATGGCCGCCGGAAACGGCCGGATATTGGCCAAGATGGGTGCGCAGGGGGTCTATTGCGGTGCCTTGCCCGACAAGGGGCTGGGTTTTGCCGTGAAATGCCATGATGGCGCGGTGGTGCCTGCAGAAATCGCATTCGGAGCTGCCATTGCCGCGTTCCATGGCACGGTGATGCAGTATCAGGACAGGCAGCCCATCCTCAGCGCCGTCGGCAGCATGGTCGGACAGATTGCCCCGGACCGTGATTATTTCAAGTAGGCCTCCAGCTTATGCAGATATGCGGTTGCCGCTGGCTTTATCAAAAAAGTGCAAATGCTCGGGATCAGGTTCCAGAATGAGCGCAGCACCGGCTTCGGGACGATAATTCCCGGCGACAATGCTGGTCAGCAATTGCTCTCCTGCCTGAGCGAAAATATGGGTTTCGGAGCCGAACAATTCGGCATCTTTGAACGCGGCCGCAAATCCTGTCTGCCCCGGATGCAAATGTTCCGGCCGGATTCCAAGCACCAATTGCTGCCCTGGCATCAACTGCGCCGCTGCAGAATCGGGGAGCGCAATGGCACTTCCATCGTCACTGCGGAAAATCAGATTGCCCTTGTCGGATTCAATTCGGCCTTCAAGGAAATTCATTTCCGGCGAGCCGATAAATCCTGCGACAAATTTGTTGACCGGCTTCTGATACAGCTCCAGCGGGGTCCCGACCTGCTGGACAATACCGCCATTCAGCAGGACGACACGATCAGCCAGCGTCATT
>TARA_R110002124_G_scaffold130424_2_pt1 | contig 11756 bp, 11 predicted proteins | sample TARA_R110002124 | Tara Oceans TARA_R110002124 (sample SAMEA4397445) | marine metagenome | biome: Polar Biome; feature: [SRF] surface water layer (ENVO:00010504); material: water (ENVO:00002006), including particulate matter (ENVO:01000060) such as... | depth 5 m | reverse complement strand
GTGCGATCGCAAAAAGTGTGTTGTCTTTATCGCCTCTGGAATCGACAGGCTGATTACGGAAAGCCCGATCGCGTCCGGCTGGAATTCTTTAAGTTCATTTGCGAGTAGATAATATTCGGGCTCATAGTCCTCGTAGACTTCCCGCTCCTTTTTGAGACTGACTGACTGCTCACGAGAAAAGGTTGATTTGAAGTACTGCTCTTCTATCTTGTAATCCTTGAAGAAAAACATTTTCGTTTTATGCCCCGCGCGATTCAGGTCACCCGAAAGCTGGGGGAGGGCCATATTCAAGCCCGGATGTATTTTTATAATCGCTATGTTACTCATGCCGCAAACCTATTAATGTCCGTGCATATGCGATTGCTTTCTGCAGGGATACTGCCCGATTCTAGCAAGGAATAATCAAAAATCCTCTAACTTTGGACTATTTAGTGACGGGAATCACATTGGGTCCAGCCAGCCCTTCCACGGTCTCATAGACCAGGGGGCAGTCATTAACCGGCAAATCTCTCATCCTTCAAACATGCAGGGGTAGCCATATTTCGCTCAGGGTCGTCGGGGCAAAAAACCAGCACTCCATCGCATAGCGATCCCTGGTGAAACCGCTGCCCTGCTGAGTGGTGTGAGGGAGTAGCGTGTCAAAAAACAGCACATCGCCTTTTTCGAAGACCGGCTCCTGTGGTGGTGTTCCTTCGGACGCCAGCCGATTGATCGTCTCATCGCTGATGGGAACCAATGGAGGAGGCGGCGGCACATCCTCAACAGGGCCGCCCGGGTTGACGGGAACCACTGCGAGGCCGCGGGCATCCGTCCCGCACGACGACAGTGCGACCCACATATTGACCGCCCTGGTCTTGGCGCCGTAGGCCCTGATGTCCTGGTGCCAACCGACAGGTGTATCGGGCCGCACCCGCTTTAGTGTTGTTTTTGGCACCGACAGCACTGGGCGCACACCAAAATACTCCGTCAGGATATCCAACACCCCCATGGAATTGCATATGTCGATAAAGCGCTGGAAATTGTGCGGGGAGTCCGCGGCGAAGACCGTGCCGTTCACATTGGCCATGTGCCGGACCATTGCATACGAATCCTGTCCCGTTTCGGGGACAAAAGGTAAAAACCACGCGTCAAGAGCCGGGTCTGTGTCACCGTCCCGGCGCCGCTCAAAGGCGTCAAGGGCATGATCAATCCCGGCGACCATTGCATCCGCGTCCCGCTCCGGCATCAAACCGCGCACCAATAGGCATGACTGCCGACTGATAGCATCGCACAGCACGTCGGCGCTGAGGTCTGCGGGGCCGATGGTAGGGATTCTGGCACCACCGACATCAGCGGACACGGTCGGCGGCCACTGCGATGGCGGCTCCGGGTACTGTCCGCATTTCCATGTATTGTGGCGCAGCTGGATCAATCTGGCGGCGACCTCGGCATCAGTGCCCGCTTGTGCGGCCTCAGACAAGCTCTTTATCAAACGCAGTTTGCTATCAACTCCCTGCACATCGCATTCAGGGGTACTGATGTCGCGACTGGACCGCTTTGAGAGTACCGTCTTCAAATGCTCTCCTCCCTATCTCATAGACGGGCCGACCCTTGATTACCGCTCTACTTCTGCACGTATTTTTCGAACAGCGACATGGGGCTGCGTCTGCATGATATTGCCGTAGCTCCGGCTCATTATTATGAGGCTTGGCCCGGATTATTTTCTCCTGCCACGATATAGCATAGACCATAAATCGGGTTTAAGGGCAGTTTTGAACTGTCCCGCCCCGGTACCCGAAATAGTCACACGAGAGGTGTCGGCGACAGGCATTTCCCTTATCATAGCGCCTCATAGCAATCCCTAAGCCATTGAACCTAAAAGATAATTTACTTTTGAATCAATCAGTTGAACACACTCCAATGATGCAGCAGTTTCTCAGCATCAAGGCCAGCCATCCGAATGACCTGCTGTTCTACCGGATGGGGGACTTTTATGAGCTGTTTTTTGATGACGCCAGGCGCGCTGCCGAGTTACTGGATATCACCCTCACCGCACGTGGCAAGTCCGCCGGTGAGCCCATTCCGATGTGCGGCGTGCCCTACCATGCGGCTGAAAACTACCTGGCCAGGCTGGTAAAAGCCGGTGTCTCTGTGGCCATCGCCGAGCAAATAGGCGACCCAGCCACCAGCAAGGGGCCCGTGGAGCGAGCGGTTGTGCGGGTAGTCACCCCCGGTACCCTGTCCGATGAGGCCCTGCTGGAAGACCGGGTCGACAACCTGTTACTGGCGGTATCACAGCATCAGCAGCAATACGGTATAGCCTACCTGGACCTCAGCACAGGTCGCTTTCGCATACTGGAAATCTGCGGCGAAGAGGCGCTGACCGGCGAGTTGCAGCGATTGAACCCGGCGGAGACCCTGTACCACGAATCCATCCTCCATCCCGCGATCACTGCGCGCCGCGGCGCGCGCAGCCAACCGGCCTGGGAGTTCGATACACAGAGTGCCCGACGCGCCCTGAACACCCAATTCCAGACCCACGATTTACAAGGCTTTGGTTGCGACAATCTCGAGCTGGCCCTCGGCGCTGCCGGCTGCCTGCTGCAGTACGTGAAGGACACACAGCGTGGCAACCTTCCACACATTCGCTCACTGCAACAGGAGAGCCGCGAGGACAGTGTCATTCTCGACGCGGCTACACGTCGCAACCTGGAAATCGACATCAACATGAACGGGGGCCTGGGCAACACCCTGTTGTCGGTAATGGACAGATGCGAGACCGCAATGGGCAGTCGCCTTCTCAGGCGCTGGCTGCACCGGCCGTTGACGGATATCGAGGTATTGCAAACCCGGCACACGGCCATTGCGGCGCTGTGCCAGAACTACGCCTACGAGGCTGTGCGCAAAGCACTCAAGCCAATCGGCGATGTGGAACGCATCCTCACCCGGGTGGCCCTGCGCTCGGCCCGCCCTCGCGACCTGACACGCCTGCTCAGCTCGCTGCAAGCGCTGCCGCAACTGCGGACAGAGTTGGCTGCCCTGAACTCACCACTGCTGCGTGCACTCGGTGAGCAGGCGGCCGAGTTCCCCGAGCTCTGCGCTTTACTGAGCGGGGCCATCCTGGAAAATCCCCCGGTCGTCATCCGCGATGGCGGCGTAATCGCCGATGGCTACGATGCCGAACTGGATGAGTTGCGCCGCATCAGCACCAATGCCGGCGACTTTTTACTCGAGATCGAACAGCGCGAGCGCCAGGCCACGGGTATCAGCACCCTGAAGGTCGGTTACAACCGGGTACACGGCTACTACATCGAAATCAGTCGGGCGCAGTCCGATAAAGCGCCAGCGGCCTACGTCAGGCGCCAGACCCTGAAGAATGCCGAGCGCTTCATTACACCCGAGCTGAAAACCTTCGAAGACAAAGCACTTTCCAGCAAGAGTCGCGCCCTGGCGAGGGAGAAGTTTCTGTATGAGGAACTCCTCGAACGCCTGAACAAGGACTTGTCGCCGTTGCAGGATAGCGCCGCCGCTGTTGCCGAACTGGACGTACTGGCCAACCTGGCGGAAAGGGCCGACAGCCTCAGATTGTGCCAACCCGAATTCTGTCGTGAACAGGTCTTCGAGATCGTCGCGGGGCGCCACCTGGTCGTGGAGCAGGTACTGGAGGAACCGTTCATCGCCAACGATACCCTGCTGACCGAACAGCGAAGAATGCTACTCATCACTGGCCCTAATATGGGCGGCAAATCGACATACATGCGGCAGAATGCCGTCATTGCACTGCTCGCGCATATCGGCAGCTACGTGCCGGCCGACGCTGCCAGGATGGCACCGATCGACCGAATCTTTACGCGTATCGGGTCCTCGGACGACCTCGCCGGGGGGCGGTCCACCTTCATGGTGGAAATGACCGAAACGGCCAACATACTCCACAACGCCACCCCTCGCAGCCTGGTGCTGATGGACGAAGTGGGTCGCGGCACCAGCACCTTTGACGGGCTCAGCCTGGCCTGGGCAGCGGCGGTACAACTCGCGCGATCAGTGCAGTCCTTCACCCTGTTTGCGACCCACTATTTCGAGTTAACCGCGCTGCCGGAACTATGCCCCACCATGGCCAATGTGCACCTGGATGCAACCGAACACCAGGATCATGTCGTGTTCCTGCACAATATCCAGGAAGGCCCCGCCAACCGCAGTTTTGGACTACAGGTGGCGAAGCTGGCAGGCATTCCGGCGCCTGTATTACAGGCTGCACGGGAGAAACTGCAGGAACTGGAACGCGGTACCCACGATACCCCTCCCGGTAAGCAGCCGTCACCGTTGCCCGCACAGGACGATTTGTTTGCTGCCGCACCCCATCCAGTAATTGAACTACTGCAGAAGCTCGATGTGAATGACCTGACGCCACGACAGGCCCTCGACACACTGTATGAATTGAAGGCTCAACTGGACTGATACCGGCCTCGGCGAACCCGAAAACCGGGCGCGCAGCAGCCTGTGAACACCTTCACAGAGCGGGGCAATATCCCTCTCCACAGGCCTTCATTTCTGGACCTACTGCGGTTAAACTAACGCCCCTTAGTCCAGCACCATTACCCAAGAGGCGTATCAGGAATGACATTTGTTGTAGGTGAAGACTGCATCAACTGCAAGCACACAGACTGTGTTGAGGTTTGCCCCGTTGACTGCTTTTACGAGGGCCCCAATTTTTTGGTTATTCACCCGGACGAGTGTATCGACTGCGCCTTGTGTGAGCCGGAATGCCCGGTAGATGCAATTTTCTCCGAGGATGAATTGCCGGAAGATCAGGCTGTGTTCCTCGAGTTGAATGCCGAACTGGCCGAAGTATGGCCGTGCATCACAGAAATGAAGCCGGCCCTGCCAGATGCGGAAGAATGGGCCGGCAAACCCGACAAGCTCGCCCATTTGCAACGCTAGCCCTTGCGCGCGCTCCACAAACCCCGTCATGGCACCGTGACGGGGTTTTTTTTGTGCGATGCAATAGCGGAACCCGCGTCTGCGCTTTACACTTGAGCGCGAAGCCAAAAAAAAATACACCAGAATTGACTGAGTGGGAGTGAGTTGGGAATGGACTGGCGCGTCGCCCTCGGATTATCCATCACCGTCCTCTGGTTCACCGCGGGGCTCACCTACCTGCTGGGGATCGTCGGTGCAGAAAACTTCATACATCTCGCCACTGCCGATATCGGCAGCTTTCTGGAGGGAGCGTTTGCGCCACTGGCTTTCCTGTGGCTTGTTATCGGTCATTTCATGCAGCAGAAGGAAATCGGCGCCAATACCCGAGCCATCAAACTGCAGGAGCAGAGCGCGCGCAGACTGGAGCTGCACTCCCAGCAGGACAGTTACTTCAAGCTATTAACCCTGGTACAGCAGCAACTCGGCTCTATCGCCGGATTTCACTATATGTCGGTGTGTGGCCCCACGGGTACCGGGGAAATTTCCTCGGTCGAGTTCACGGAGCAGCGCGCCATCTCCACCACGGGTGATCACGCCTGGTTCATCCGCAAAATGATCAGCCTGTGTCTGGGCAAACTGGATAACAAGGAGGCCATGCACGAGATATTTTTCAGCACCCCTGTGCGAGCCCGCCACACCGAGAATTTTGCAAAAACATTCAAAAAATTACTGAATGCGGGGCAGGCGGTGGACACTGACGACATGGTGACGGATGCGCTGCTCAACGGTTCTGCGGAAGGCTTGTACTACCGTATTATCCTCAATGCGAAAGGTGAGGTGCCGCTGGAAATGGTCCCTGCACCACAGGAGACACCTCCAACCAACATACAAATTGCGGTCAACGCTGATGAGGATACTCGGCCCGTTTAGCTGCGGTGGTTCTCAAAGAACTCGAGTACCAGGGGGTCACCCGCCCGCTCCATATAGGCGACCGCCAGACCCTGGCCGTACCGCTTACCCCAGATTGCCTCATAGCCTACCGAGCGGGCCGCTTCGATCTGGGCATCGAGGTCTGCGACGATAAAACGCAGGTGATGCATACCCTCGCGACCAGCGTCCAGAAATTCCTTGTGCGGGCAACCGCCTGACACCCACTCGATTAACTCAATCTCCACATCGCCGCTTCTGCCGAAGGCAAGCCGCATTGTGCATTCCTCCTGGGCGCCGCGGTAATCGTAGGTCATCGGGCCCGGATCCATGCGCGAGAACGGCCCGAACAGCGGTTCATACAATGCCAACGCCTGCTCCAGATTAGGGACCACAAAACCCACCTGATTCAGGTCCGGCAGATCCAGTTGCTTGCGAATATCGTCAATCATGTCTTATTTTACGCGACCGTCGAGGAATCGACAGCGTACTCTCCGGGGATCGAAACACACCAGTGAAGGCCGACCATGGGACCAGACGGGCCAGGCGCTAGCTGAACAGCGAGTCGCCACTGAGACCCTGGTTTTCCATAATAACGCGCAGGCGTTTGAGGGCCTCGACCTGGATCTGCCGCACCCGTTCGCGGGTCAGGCCAATCTCACGCCCCACCTCTTCCAGCGTACTGCTTTCAAAGCCGCGCAAACCGAACCGACGCGACACCACCTCCCGCTGCTTTTCAGACAACTCGTCCAACCAGATGGCGATGTTGTCCTTGATGTCGGTATCCTGCAGCAACTGCGAGGGATCACAGTCCTGGACATCGGCAATCATGTCTACCATGGAGCCGTCGGAGTCGGGACCGATGGGGGTATCCATGGAGATGACGCGCTCATTCAAACCCAACATACGCTTCACATCCGCAACCGGCCGGTCGAGCAAATCCGCGATCTCCTCTGCCGCAGGCTCATGATCGAGCTTTTGCGTCAGCTCACGTGCAGCCCGCAGATAGATATTCAACTCTTTCACCACATGGATGGGCAGGCGAATTGTCCGCGTCTGGTTCATAATGGCCCGCTCTATCGTCTGGCGAATCCACCAGGTGGCATAGGTGGAAAACCGAAAACCCAGATCGGGATCAAACTTTTCGACTGCCCGGATCAAACCCAGATTGCCCTCTTCGATCAAATCCAGTAGCGTCAGCCCCCGGTTGATATAGCGGCGGGAGATTTTCACCACAAGCCGCAGATTACTCTCGATCATGCGCTTGCGGCCGGACTCATCGCCACTGCGCGCGAGGCGGGCATAATACTTTTCCTCGTCCGCACTCAGCAGCGGCGAAAAGCCAATCTCGTTCAGGTATAACTGGGTGGCATCCAGGGACTTGTCAGTCTTGCGGGGATTTTGCTGTTTGACGCGATCAAACTCTTCATCGGCATCTTCAAGCTCAGGGCTGAGCCAGTTAGCAGCGGCGAATGGAGTGTCTTCGGTCAGGTCGGGGGCGGCATGACGCCTGCCACTGGACTCTGCTGGCGCAGAGCCTACAGGTGATATCGCATCTGCCCCAGCGGACCGCTCTGCGGCAGCACCTGATTTCGAATTCCGTTTCGAACCTGCACGTGTCTGATCCAAATCCATGACCTTAACCCACTCTACTTTTTGCTATCGTTACTTAGAGTTTTTCTTGCCGGGTCTGCCAGACTAACCCAGTTGTATCGCCAAATGCAATCAGGGGCAGCTGTCCAGTTTTTAGCAGTCACTATTTTTTATATCAGCAGACCTGTGGCAGCATGATGCCTTAATTCCACAGTCGCTACCGCCCTGGTAATACCCTTTGCGGGTCAATGGGCTTGCCCTCCCTGCGGATCTCAAAATGCAGTTTCACGGTATCCGTTCCGGAACTGCCTTTCTCGGCGATGATTTGCCCCGCGGTCACAGTCTCACCCTCAGCGACCAGCAGTCGGTCATTGTGGCCATAGGCGCTGAGATATTCCTCGTTGTGCTTAATGATTAACATTTCCCCATACCCGACAATACCGGTTCCACCGTACACGACCTTGCCCGCCGCCACTGCCACAATTGGATCCCCCCTGGTACCACCGATATCGATCCCCTTGTGCACGCTTTCAGAATATCCTCGCGTCACCGGGCCCGCAGTGGGCCAGAGCCAGACATCCACCGCGCCCCCTTCGAATGCGCCGGACTCGGGTTGTTTGGAAATAACCGGGGCAGGCCGAACAGCGGGCGGCGAAGGCGCGGGAACCACCGGCACTGGCGTTGGCACTGTGGCTGGGACCGACGGCGCACTGGCAACCCCAGCACCCGCACCAGCAGACCCGGCGCCCTGCTCAACAGTCCCCGGGGCAGGCGTGTAGACCGTCGAGGAGCCCTGTGTGCGAACCGGAATGGGTGCTGGCGTCACCACAGTTCCTGATGCTGGCGCCGGTGGTGCCGCGCTGGTCTGTCGCGACGGGACCGCCTCTGTCAGATAAATCTTCTGGCCGGGGTAAATGGTATAGGGACTCGAAATACCATTGGCGGCAGCCACTTTTCGGTAGTCCATGCCGGAGCGAAACGCTATCGAGTACAGAGTGTCACCGCGCTTTACCATATAGATACCGCTCTGCGCCAACCCGCTCCGGTCTTCCACCGGTGCTCGCGAATTGCTGACACACCCGAACAAACCGCACAGTACCAGGCTCAAAATAATCCTAGCTAGCACACGCGCTCCTCACCTGGGACTTCACCCCGACTGGCCATGACCCCAACGGGCATGTATGAACCACACCAGTGCAAAACCCAACACCATTAAACCCAGGCTGAGCCAGAGATGAGGCTCCTGCCCCGTGTAGATCAGGAAATCGCCAGGCGAGACCGGGATTTGCTGGGCCGGCTTCACCCCCCCGTGACTGGTTTCCACCCAGGTCAGCACGCGTTTCCAGGGCCATACCACCGCCAGGGAACCAAACAGAAAGCCGGTCAACAACGCCATAGTGGGTTGATGAAACCGATGCAACAGCCAGTGCAGCAGGCGGGAAAAACACAATAACCCCGAGCCGGCACCGAGTGCGAACACCAGCATAAACACCAGATCCATTGATTTAATCGCGAGCAACACCGTGCTGTACATTCCCAACAGTACCAGGATGAAGCTGCCGGATATCCCCGGCAAAATCATCGCGCAAATCGCCACAAAGCCGGCCACAAAGACACCTGCCAGCCCCACATCCAGATTGACAACCGGTGACAGCGCGATAAGCAGTGCGATTGCCGCCCCCGCCACAAGACTGGAAAAGACGGCCGTCGACCAGCGTGTAACCTCCCCCAGCAACACCAGCGCAGAAGCGAGGATCAGGCCGAAAAAGAATGCCCAGAGCGGCACTGGATGATGCTCCAGCAGCCAGGATACGATTTGTGCCAGCGAGAAAATGCTGGTCGCAATACCCGCCAGCAACGCCAACAGAAAAGCGCCATTCACATGCGCCCACGCACCGGCGAAATCCAGCCCTGAGAGCTTGCGCAGGAACACCAGATCGAACGAACGAATACTCGTCAACAATGTGTCATAGATACCAGTGATAAATGCCATGGTACCCCCGGATACACCTGGTACGATGTCGGCGGCACCCATCAGCAGGCCGCGTAAGAATATGCCCGCAGAGGACAGCGGCATTACTTCTCTTTCCCGGGACGCAGCGGCACAAAGAAAACGGCCTCGACGATTTCCGTCTCGTAGCCCTCGTGTGTGCGTGTGACCACCTGCAGATGCTGCAGCTCTTTGCCAACGGGTATGACCAGTCGGCCACCAAGCGCCAGTTGCAGTAACAAATCCTCGGGGATACGCTCTGGTGCAGCGGTGACAAGAATACCGTCATAGGGGCCGCGCGCCTCCCAGCCCATACCGCCGTCCGCGTGATTCATATGGACGTTGCGCAACTTGAGCTGGCGCAAACGCTGGCGAGCCTTCTGCTGCAAGGTCTTGATGCGTTCAACGCTGTACACCTCAGCGACCAGCTGTGCGAGTATCGCTGTCTGGTAGCCAGAGCCGGTACCAATCTCCAGTACACGCGAGCGCGGCCCCGCCGCCAGCAGTAGTTCAGTCATTCGCGCCACCACATAGGGCTGGGATAAGGTTTGCTGAAACCCGATCGGCAGGGCGACATCTTCATAGGCGCGATGCGCCATCGCCTCATCCAGGAACAGGTGACGCGGGGTGATACGCATGACATCTAACACAGTCGTGTCGCGGATGCCCTGCTCGACCAATCGCTGCACGAGTCGTTCCCGTGTGCGCTGGGAGGTCATCCCGATACCGTGAAGGTCAATCCTGTTCACTACTGATACCACTTTCTCTATCCTTCTTTATACTGCACGAACTCGGCCAGCAGCGCTGTGGCATAACAGCCAGCACCCAGGGAAAACTCCAGTCGCAGAGTGTCATCATCACAAAACTCCCAGCAAAAGTCATCCGCCAACAGGCGCGCCGGACGCCAGGCCAGATCCAGGCCTGACGCCTCCAGAAACTCGCAAATATCAGTGCACTGGGCGAGGCTCCCGAGCCGCTGCAGGTAGGACAGATCCAGCTGCCCCCGCCCCCATAGGGGTATGCCCGGATGAATATCCCCACTGGCTGCACGTGCGCGAATGTCGTCAGTCACCTGCTCACAGCAAAAGTGACTGCGCGTCCCGTGCAGCATACAGATATCCCCCGGCAGTACCGTGTCCCAGTCACCCCGCTCCACCCGCTGCGCAAGGATGCAATTGAACACGTAGGCGCGCAATGCGGAGTAATACAGGCCGCGCTTTTCTCTGGAAATGCGACGCCCACCGCGCATCCAACGCCGGGCCTGTTCCAGAGTCGAGCCATCGCGACCGAAACGCTGCTCGCCAAAATAGTTGGGGACACCGACAGCGCGCAATGTCTGCAAGCGCTGCTCCAGTTTGGCAGGGTCACCCGTCAGCTCGCGCAACACCAGAGTGAAACGGTTGGCGCGATGCACACCACGCCTGAGCTTGCGCGAGTGGCGAGCCACCGCCAGCACCGTCACATCGCCGGCTGCCTCCAGCGCGGACCAGTCTGGCTCCACTCGCCCAGCCATTCCCACACTGAACCACTGACTGGTCACCGCATTGCGGTCCTTGAGCCCGCTGTAGCCAATATCCCGCAGCCCCACGCCACTGAGATCGGATACACGTCGTTGTAAGTCCAGGCTATTCAGCTGCCGCTTTTGCAGGTGCAGGAAACAGTGCTCGCCCTCTCCTGACAACTCAAAACCCAATTGCTCACTGACCCTGAAATCCTCGGGCCGGCTGCGGATCACGGCGCTACCGGGCAGCACCTGCGACACACGCGCCCACTGCTGCCTCACGGCTGTGCGGTCTGCAGCAATACCACCGCATGGGCGGCAATACCCTCACCGCGGCCGGTAAACCCCAGGGTCTCCGTAGTCGTCGCTTTCACATTTACCTGAGCCACGGAGGCGGCCATATCGGCGGCCAGATTGTCACGCATAACCGCAATGTGGGGCGCCATTCGCGGTGCCTGCGCAATCAGCGTGACATCCAGATTACCCAGTTCCCAGCCTGCCGCGGCCACTAAGCGCATGACGCGACGCAACAATACCCGGCTGTCGATACCGGCATTAGCGGGGTCTGTATCGGGGAAATGGTGCCCGATATCACCCTCACCGAGCGCACCCAGCAGCGCATCGCAGACCGCGTGAATCAGCACATCCCCATCGGAATGTGCCACCATGCCGCGATCGTGGGGGATACTCACCCCGCCCAGCACCACCGTGTCGCCAGGGCCGAAGCGGTGCACGTCATAGCCGTGGCCTATTCGCATGGACGGTCCCTCCCGCTGCTGCGCTTCACGCAGGCACACCCTCAACCGCCGCTTGCAGATACCAGGCCGCCAGCGGCAGATCTGCAGGTAC
>TARA_R110002124_G_scaffold9547_3_pt1 | contig 11773 bp, 9 predicted proteins | sample TARA_R110002124 | Tara Oceans TARA_R110002124 (sample SAMEA4397445) | marine metagenome | biome: Polar Biome; feature: [SRF] surface water layer (ENVO:00010504); material: water (ENVO:00002006), including particulate matter (ENVO:01000060) such as... | depth 5 m | reverse complement strand
GCTCGACGCCGCCGGGGTCGATCTGGGCGCGGTGCGCCACGCCGACAGCACCACCGGCATTGCCATGATCTTTGTCGATGGCGCCGGCGAGAACGTCATTGCGGTGCTGCCGGGCGCCAATGGCACCATCACGCCCGCCGATGCCGAGACGGCGCTGGCCGGCCTGGGCAGCGACGACATCCTGCTGGTGCAGCAGGAAATCCCCCAGCCCGCAACACGTCACGCCCTGGAGCTGGCGCGGGCGCAGGGCGTCACCAGCGTGCTCAACACCGCCCCTTTCCTCGCCGATACGGCGGCCATCGCGCCGCTGGCCAGTATCGTGGTGGCCAATGAGACCGAATTCGCCCTGCTCAGCGGGCGGCCGGAAACCGAACTGGATGCGGCCATGGCCGACTGGGCGGCTAGGCACGACCAGATCCTGATCGTCACGCTGGGTGGCGCCGGGGTCAAGGCGATCGCCGGGGGCAAGCCGTTTGCCATCCCGGCCCTGCCCATCAAGCCGGTCGATACCGTGGGCGCCGGCGACACGTTCTGTGGCTATCTGGCAGCCGGGCTCGATGCCGGGCTCGATCTGCAGGCCGCCCTGCGCCGCGCCGCCGCCGCGGGAAGCCTGGCCTGCCTCAAGGCCGGCGCCCAGCCGGCAATTCCGAGCGCCGCCGAGGTGGATGCGGCGCTCGCCGGTCAAATTGCGTAGTGGCGGTCTGCCGCTGGTAAGCTGATCGGATCAGCAGACACGCCCAATTTGGGCGTCATCACCATGCCGGGATTGGGCACGACGGCGGAAAACGGCGCTTATCGTCTTTTCGGCTAGTCGAGTTTGGCGAAGGTCGCCCGCAGCTCTGCAACGAAGAGGGCCGGCTGTTCCAGCGCCGCAAAATGGCCGCCACGCTCAGGCGTGTTGAAATGGACCAGATTGGCAAAGCGCGCCGCCGCCCAGCGTCGGGACAGGCGCACCTGCTCGCCGGGGAACATGCTGATGCCGGTGGGCGTGGGCATGGGCGGAAACGCCATTGTATTGCGTTTCATGGCCTGCGCGCTTTCCCAATAGAGACGGGCCGAACTGGGGCCGGCATTGGGAAGCCAGTAGAGCATGATGTCGTCGATCATGGCGTCGAGGCTGAAGACGCGCTCGGGTTCGCCGCCACTGTCCGATACATCCTGGAACAGCGCATAGATCCAGGCCGCCAGGCCGACCGGGGAATCGGCCAGGCCGAAGGCGACCGATTGCGGCCGCGTGTTCTGCAGCGTGTAGTAGCCGGCGAACTCCTCGTTATAGCGCTGCGCGTCCGCCAGCATTTTGCGCTCTGCGGCATCGGCATTGGCAATTTCGGCGCTGCTGGGCTGGAACATGGCAAAGTTGAGATGAATGCCCTTGAGCCCGGCCGGCGCCATATAGCCCAGCATGGTGGTGACGCCGGCACCCCAATCGCCGCCCTGGGCGAACCACTGCTCATAGCCCAGGCGCGCCATGAGCCGCGCCCAGACCCCGGCAATCCGGCCGATATCCCAACCGGGTTCCGTCGGCTTGTCGGAGAAACCGAAGCCCGGTAGCGACGGGATGATCAGATGGAAAGCGTCCGAAGCCTTGCCGCCATGGGCGACAGGGTCGCTGAGCGGCCCGATGACGTCGCGGAACTCGAGCACCGAGCCGGGCCAGCCATGGGTCAGCAGCAGCGCTCGGGCATTGGGCTCGGGCGAGCGGATATGCAGGAAGTGAATGCCCAGCCCGTCAAACGCGGTGCGGAACTGCCCGAAACCGTTGAGCAGGGCCTCGCAGCGGCGCCAGTCATAATGGTGGCGCCAATGCTCGACCAGGGCGCGGATTCTTGCGCCCTGCGGCCCCTGGCTGGTGTCGCTGACGGTGTCCGGTGCCGGCCAGCGCGTCTGCGCCAGACGCTGCTGCAGATCATCAAGCTCGGATTGGGGCACGGCCAGGTGAAACGGCTCGATGAGGTCACTCATGGATAGATACTCAGGTCAGTGGCGGGGAATGGTGGGGGCCAGGACGTCCTCGGCAGAGGTCCAGTCCAGTTTGCCGTAGCGGCCATTGTCGAGCGGGGTGAGCTTGCCGCGCCCACTGAGCATGTCGCGCATGTACTGCATGCCCTGCCAGGCCGGGAAAGCTTCGTCCGACTTGGGGGAAAGGGCGCGAACCAGAGCGATCACCGCGCTGAACAGCCCCAGGCCGCCGGGCCGGAAAAGGCTATAGCGCTTGCCGCTCAGCCGGGTCATGGCATCGGCGAGCTGGCGCGGGCTGAGCGAGGAGCCCGCAATGCGCGAAAAGCGCGGCGCCTGGGCATCGAGGGCGACGTCAGCGGTAAAGTCTGCCACGTCATCCTTGGTGGTGAAGTCGAGCAACTGGTCGGCATTGCCCCAATGGAGCACCCAACGCCGCTGGTGCAGCACGACAGGGGCCTGCCCGGCCAACAGCTCGGCAAACATGCCATTGAGAACCGATTGGGCCACGATGGGGGCCGCGTCGACGCGCGCCTGAAAGGCCCGGCGCAAATCCATGTTGCGATTGTCGCCCGGTCGCGTCCTGGTAAAGTCGAGCGAAAAATCGGATGGCATGAAGCGCGGCACGCCAGCGGCGACTGCGGCGTCGAGTAGTCTGGTCTGCAGATCGAGCATGGTTGGCGCAAGCCCGTTGAGGGCAGACAGTACAATGTCGGCGCCGGCGCAGGCCCTGGTGAGGGCGGCGCCATCGCTGAAGTCGACCGTTAGCGGTGTCGCCCCGAGGCTGCGCAGGCGCGCCAGCTTCTGCGGGGCCGTGCCATCGCGTACCAGTGCCCGAACAGTCGCGCCGCGCGCGGCGAGCGCGCCGGCAATACGGCCGCCCAGATCGCCCGTTGCGCCCGCCATAACAATGTTCTGCCCGGTGCCATTGATCACTGCAAGAGTCCCTTGTTCCTAACTGAACGATAGCGTTCAGTTGCAATCAGGCAGGCATTAGCCTAAGCGTTCCGACCATGCAAGGGGAAAGCAACAGTGCCCGGATTGCGCCGGCGGAGCGCAAGCGCCGTGGTGGCCGTCCAACGGCTGCTCAGGCTGGTGATGTCGATCGTCGCCTGCTCGAATCCGCCCAGCGCCTGTTTCTCGCGCAGGGGTTCGACCGTACCAATTGCGAGCAGGTCGCCGCCGAAGCGGGCGCCGGCAAGGCCAGCCTTTATGCCCGCTATGCAAACAAGCAGGAACTGTTCACCGCGGTCGTGCTCCACAGCGTCAACTCGATGCTGGCGCACAACATTGATCCCGTTCCGCCCGCCCTGCCGGTCAGCCAGCGCCTGGCGCGCGTGGGCAGTATCGTTCTGGGCCATGCTCTGCAGCCCAATGTCGTCGCCTTGATGCGCGTGGTGATCACGACGGCCTACCGGTTTCCCGAACTTGCCAACCTGACCAATGCCATCGGGCGCGATCGTGGCATCGCGCTGGCGGCCCGTGCCATTGCCGGCGAGCAGGCTGGCACGGCCGATGCGCTGGACCGCGCCCTGCCGGCGGCGACAAAGTTCATCGACATCATCTTTGTACCCTTCCAGATGCGCGCGCTGCTTGGCGAAGACCTGGCCGCACTGGCGGCCGAGTCGCCCAGAGCGGTCGACGAGGCCGTTGCCCTATTGGCCGCCGGCGGGTGGCTCGAGGACTGGCACTAGACGAACCGGCTGCCCCCTATTGCGCCGCACCAATCTGTCGCTCAGTCACAAGACTGGCTGAGGGCGTTCGAAGAGTGGCCGCTTCCGCGCTGTCACGACAGCCGCCCAAAAGGCGGCAATGGGGTCCGTAACCGACCGGCAGAAACGGGGTGGGTTGCTGTCTGTCAGCTTTCGCAAGAGACTATAGGAAAAGCAGACATTGATGGATTAGTGACTTTGGGTCCGTTAGTGGTCTGGGGAGCCTGCTCAGATTAGGGATAGCTGACATTCGTCGTACATGATGCCCTGGCAACTCGCGGCCCTTTGCTGCCGTTCGTGGAATCTGCAGCAATGGTACGCCTACGACAAGATCAACCGAACCCTCACACTTGGTTGGTAGCTTCTGAAGCCGATTTACTCATTATAGCAATGATCTCATCGATAGATAATTTATTGCATTTTCAATGGCTTGAACTCTAATTTCGCCAAATTTTATCGGGAGAGATTTTGAACTTTTCCTCATCAATATCGATGCTAACTTGTTCCGCGATAGTTTATTTCCAGGGGAGGCAACCATGCTTGAGCATCTGACGCTCGCGAATGTCGACAGCTTCTTGGCAGTAATTCTCAGTGTCGGTGGCCTGTACAAAGCTGGTTCCGGCTTCCGACGAAACGAATTCGAGGATGTCATTGATCCACTGTTCCAAGCAACGTCTCGCGTCGCGGACGACTATATTGAGATGTTCGGGGCAACTCTGGAGGCCGTAGAGGGCACGCGGGACTCGAAGAGCCTTGAAGAGGCTATGATGCAGCTTCGTAGGAACCGTACGAAGATGATAACAACTCGCGCCCGAGTTGGGGAAATAGTCAAAGAGATCAAAGAAATCACGAGGGATGGGAAAATGGCTATTTTCTTGGCCAAAATAGAGACGATTTTCGCGTCCGAGGGCATGACTCAGGATGACAGAAGGCCTCAAAGCCGTTCTGGAGAGATGGTCACGCGATTGGAAATGGCCGTGGCGGGCAAGGTTCCCAGGAGTGAAATTATTTCTACACTTCGACGTACCTTGAGTGAGATTGAGGAGGCGTATGCCGCTTTAGCCCAATCATACGCGCGGCTGCGTGTGAAGGAAAGTAGAAGGCGAGCGGGAGCCGGCCTGACTGTAGGACTTTCGTAAGCTCCAACTCTGCTGCAAAAAGCATACTTTTTGCGAGTCCGGTGTCGGCTATGCGGACATATCGATCCGCATACTGTCTAGAAACAATCCTTCTTCTCATATGTAGTGAATGCCAGCTCTCCGCCCTCTATAGACCTTCGTTCGTCCAGCAACCAACGGCAGCTTTGAGGGTCCGTTCGACAACCTGCGAACGGCCGAAACGGGGTGGTTTGCGGACTGACGGCTTTTGGATCTGCGAAGCGGTTAGCTGACGCTCACATCAATGGGGCTGTGAGCTAAAATCTGGCGCAGAATCTACGCTGCACCACTCTCCAACCACCGTTTAATGTTTGGAGACAGCATGCGCAGACTTGCCCTGACTCTCGTCCAAGTGCTCGTGACGGTCCTGCCGGCATATGCACAGAAGACAATGCAACCTACTAACTGAGGGACGCAAGGGCTCCCCTTTTTGTGCGATACCGCTCGCTCAGTTCAAGGTGAGCTTGAACGCCACAAACTGAGTGAATTGCGCGGCGCTGAAATTATTGTCCGAGGCGACGATGATGGTCTGACCGCCGTCTACTTCAGGCCCAAAGGTGATGGATTCAATATTGTCGATATCCAAGCCGAAATCGCCTTCCCCGATGACCCCCAAAGCGACCTTTCCAACCGGCGTGAGTTTCACCCCTTCAATGCTCCCCTGCCCGGCAATGTCGCTTGCGCCATCAATGCTCGTGACGAACAGCTTGATCTGGTTGCCGACGCCGGCGGCAAAAGAACGTTCTACGGTTATGAGACGTCCGTCTTCAAGCACCATTATGTCTGAAACGCCATTGTCGTTATAAGGCGGCTCCGCCGTGGCCTTGGTGAAGATCGGCCCAGTCTCATAGATATATTCGGCGCGAGGCGCGCCGGTCTTGATGTCGAATGCAATCAAGCGTGAATGGCTGCCGGCTTCGAGCACGGCCTTGGCGCCATCCTGGGCCAGAGCATTCTCGGTCATAGCAAACAGCGTTGCGCCGTCAGCGGAAATGGCAATGCCCTCAAAGGCCAGATTGCTGTAGACGCCGGCGGTGTTGTCCGCATTAGGCGTATAGTAGGCCGGCACGGCGAAGCTGCGCAGGAAAGTGCCGTCGAGGCGGCTTTCATAAATTGCTGGCGCGCCCTGTACGTCCCCTTCGCTCGACCAGATGATCGATTTGCGGTCCGCGTCGAAACGAATGGCTTCTGGATCGACGCCACCTTCAGGAAAGACATCACCCGACGCCTGCCGCAGCATGTGACTCTGGGCAATGTCTACGCTATGCACGCCCTCGGCGTCGATACCGAGCTTCAACTCGTAAAAGCGCGCTGGAGCTCGCTGCGAACGGTCGTCCGAAATGGCGAAATAGCGATCGGATGCAGCATCATAGTCGAGGCCCGAAATGCCACCGAACTCTTCCCCGCCGACCAGCAGGCCTGTAGGTAGCGTGATCGAGCCCAACAGGTCTATCTTTCCGACTTTATCCTGGGCCATAGCCGGAGCGACGCTCACGACCAATACCAGTGCCAAGCCCAAATGCGTCTTCATCGCCATTGTCTGCTCCTTGCAAAATTGGGCGAACGCTAGAGGCAGGCGATGAAAGACCAGTGACTGCGGGGTAACAAGGCAATGACGTCGGTGCGACCGAACCCGTTGCTTGATCCCTGATCCCACGTGGCAATGGCTTGGGCGGGCGTGAAAGTTCGCTGCCCCCACTTTCGCTCTGACCGCTTTGGGCGGGAAGGTCACTGGGCCGCTGGAAATCCTGGCGCAATGGGCGCCGGACAATTTGCAGCGCGTGGTCGACGCGCGTACTGCTTACAACGAAGTCCAGCATGCGTAGCTGCGGCGCCGATCAGCTGCCGCCTTGGGGCAAGCCCTTACTTCTTATGCTTAGTGTCGGGCTTGCCATAGTTCATAGCGCCAATGGTATATAGCTCTGGGGAAGCGATTGCATCTCAAGTTGTTAGCCGCGAAAATGCAGCAAACGGTTGCTTTTGGGATTTCGTCAACTCCGGCGAAATGACGGACCTGGGGATGGTGGGCGATCCATCGCTCAAAAATCGCAGGCGCCCCGTCTAGCGTGCCGCCAAGCCCTTGAAGACGGTCGAGCACTGGGGTCTAGTCGCTTCCCAATGTGGGATTCTCGGTGCCATTCGTAGTGATGGCCAAATCCTGGAGCTCTGTGGCCTCTTGCGGGCGCTGCTCCACGATCTCAATCATTGCGGAGAAGGCAGCAAGTCGAATTTCCTTCTTCGACGCTTTTGGAAATGCTTTCTCGATCTCCTTCCGCAGCTGTTTGGAGGTCGTTCCGGGCTTTGCCAGTTCAACGAAAGCGGTTTTAATTTCATTCTGCTTGGTCATTTCGGCACCGCGTTGGTTTTAACGGTTCTGCCATGCGCCAACGCGCTGTCACAATCAAACGGGCGGTGTAGGAGGCGTAAGCCAGAGAGCAATTCTCGCCTTAGGAGCTTGCATATTCAGAATTGGCAGATCCGCTCAAGCAATGGCGTTTCCAAAAATCCCATTGTCCTCGATGTGGGCATCGCCGGACCTGCGGCTCGTCAACTTGCGCAAGCTCGGTTGCCAAGACCGATATGGCAAGCTCTCCTCGGTCAGAAAGGTTGGCGTCCATTTGTCGGGTGGGTGCTCAGCGCTCACGAAGCGTACTTCTTAATGAGCAGCCGATGGACGAGACTTGCCGTCAGGAACAGGGCGCCACGAGGGCGCCCTGAAAAGGCCTCCTAAGCCGCGATCTTGCCGCCGCCCTGCTTGGTGATGACGACGACCGACGGACGTACCGGCATCGCGTCGTCGAAATCGGGCCAGCGGGTCGACAGGTCTTCATAGTAGGAGACGCGGCCGAATCCTTCCCAATCGTCACCGCCATCGGCCGGATGCTGCACGGCGACGAAAGCCGTCTCGTCATCGGGGGTGAAAAGCGGGCCACACATCTCGGCGCCAACAGGGACGCGGAAGAAGAGCTTGGAAGTGGCGCGAGCATCGCCCTCGGTATCCACAGCCCATAGACCATCGGTGCGTCCGGTGGCGGAGGGATTGTTGCCGTCCGTCGAAACCCACAGACGACCGAGCGAGTCGACGGCACAGTTGTCGGGCATACCGAACCAACCATTGACCGAGGTGTCGGTCGAGAAGGTCGCGCCGACTTCGGCAATCGAAGGATCGCCGCATTTGAGCAGCACCTCCCACGTGCCGGTGGTCGCTGCGAAATCGCCACCGGCTTCGGCGATCTCGATGATGTGGCCGAAGGCATTCTCGGCCCGCGGATTGGCGGCATCTTCCTGGCCAGGCTCGCGCTTGGTGTTGTTGGTCAGCATGACATAGACCTTGCCGTTGACGCCGTTGGGCTGGATGTCTTCGGGGCGGTCCATCTTGGTGGCGCCGAGCAGATCGGCAGCAAGACGGGTAGCGATGACGACGTCGGCCTGGCTGGCAAAACCGTTGGCCTCGGTGAGCGGGCCTTCGCCCTGCACCAGCGGCAGCCAGGCAATAGTGCCATCTTCCTCGAATTTGGCGACATAGAGCGTGCCTTCGTCGAGCAGGTCCATGTTGGCGGCGCGGTCATCGGGATTGAATTTACCTGATGTGACGAACTTGTAGACATAGTCGAAGCGCTCGTCGTCGCCGAGATAGAACACCACGCGGCCGTCCTTGTTGACGATCGACTCGGCGCCTTCATGCTTGAAGCGGCCCAAAGCGGTGCGCTTCTTAGGGATCGAATTGGGGTCCATCACGTCGACTTCAACGATATAGCCGAAGCGGTTGGGCTCGTTCGGCTCCTTGGAGACATTGAACCGGTCGTAGAAATTGGCCCATTCATAGGAGCCCTCCGGAATGCCCAGGCGATCGTAATTGGCCGCTTCGGGGTGATCGGCCGGCAATTCGCCAGCGAAATAGCCGTGAATGTTCTCCTCGGCCATCACATAGGTGCCCCAGGGGGTAACGCCGCCGGCGCAATTGTTAATGGTACCAAACACTTTCTTGCCGCTTGGATCGGCATTGGTCTGCAGTCGCGCATGGCCGGCGGCGGGGCCGCTGATCTGCATTTCGGTATTGACCGTGATGCGTCGGTTGAGCACGCCGTCCTTGACCACAGCCCATTTGCCATCGGTCTTCTGGATCTCGACAATGGTGCCGCCATGAGCCGCCAATTCGATGTCCACCTGCTCCTTGCTCAGCGGGTTGAGGATCATTTCGCCCTCGGCCAGCGTCACGATGCCGGGGAACATCAGATGGGGGTTGGTATATTCGTGGTTGACGACCAACAGGCCATGTTCGGAGGAATCCTCGAAGGGAATATAGCCGACATAGTCGTTATTGTAGCCGAACTGGCGGGCCTGAGCCTCGGCAGTCTGGGCGGTCGGATTGAATTCTGGTGCGTCGGGGAACAGGCCATCGCCCCAGCGCAACAGGACATCGGCGTCATAGCCTTCGGCGACATGGTGGGTCTCGTCGATGCCGGCTTCCACTTCGGGGGAAGGAGAAGGCCGAGCCGCCGGCTGCCTTGGCATCCTGGACGGTGAGAAGGGCCAGCGGGCTCACGGTGGCGGCAATGGCCGACACGGCCAACGACCCCTGGAGGAAGCCGCGGCGCGAGAAACGCGCGCTGATCAGCTCACCCATAGTAGGATTGGCAGTCATATTGCGCGGCGGCGCATCGGCCGCTTCGAGCTGGGACGTCTTGAAAGTGGGGGCCTGATCGTTCATCGCGGGAAGCTCCTCAACATCTTGGAAGTTTTGAACCATTCCAATCTGTAGGACGGCACTATGACGCTCGGGCGACAGTGGCATGACGAATGGACGACTTAGGGGTGGCTACCAGCCTGTCCGCTTCCGGGTGGCGAAGCTGGGAAAGCAGCCATTACGACAGCAACGCGCCCCACTTCGGCCGTTAATCGGACGATGGTGCCGACTGGAAAGCAAACATGGGACCGAACGAGACGCGCTCGCGTATCAGCCTGATATTAGTCGGCAGGTTGCACGTGCGCAATTTGTGACTAACCCTGCTGTAAAGGCAGAAGGTCGGTTTTGAAGCATACGCTCGATCAGTGGCACGGTGAGACGGCTGGTTTCGCCCCGTCAAGCTAAGCCCCGTGCTGATGTTTTGGCCGAAAGGATTGATGACCAAAACGGCGAGTCAAGACTCCATCCCAGTCGACAGGCCGTAATCTGTCCTGTCACAGCGTCCGGAGTCAGGCCCGCCGGCAAAATGTTTTGCGGATTGTGTCACCCAAGTGGAGCCCGCGGCGGCAAGCAAGCGCGGGCCAGATCGGCATAGTGCGCCATCTCTGCGGCGCACCACCGCTCAAACTCATCAACAAGCTCTTCTACGACGACAGCATCGTCGGGTTCGCGCGCTGGCATCAAGGCGCCAGCCTTTCGCATGTGGCCAAGCACGTTGCCAACATGCGACTCCGAAACCTGGAAACGTTCCGCCAAGGCGCTGTGAGTCAGCGAAAACATCTCTTTGCCTGATCGGCGTCGGTACTGCGCCAGGATCAGGGCTGCCAGCGTCGGATACCCGCAGTCGTATCCGGACAGCGCCAGGACCCTCGGATACAGGGCGATCACGGTTCCATACCCGCGCACGCGCGTCGCCGAGAGGTGGATCATCTCACCCAATAGGCCAGCATCTCGCTCAATCCTCGGTGCCAAATTACTTCCCGCGATGGCGTCATAGGCCTTCACGAATGCGGCGCACGACCGGCCCACCTCACGGATCAGGCTATCGGCGGGCCTGATGATTTTCTGTCTCTTGTCGATCGCCAGAGTGTCGTTGAAGACAAGATTGCGTGCCTCCAGCGTTGCACAAAAGCTGGCGGTCTGTCTGGGGCTTTGCCCGGATATGGCCTGAAGCCGCGACAGGTTCGGGACTGGAGCGCCATGGTTGCGCCACCCATAATACTGCCCAATCAGCATATAGGCCGAATAATACCGCTCCAGTTGATTGAGCAGCTTGCGCACAGGCCAACCTGCAGGTGCAGGCTCGATCATCGTCTCGCAATAGTCGACCACGACCTGTCGAAAGCGACTATCGGCCACAAGCGCCAGAGCATCCATGCCATCCGGGGTGCCGCTCACGGGCACAATCTCATCGATAAAACAGGCAAAGTTTGGGGTGGCTGCACTTTAGCCTTCCGGCCAGAACAATCAACCAGGGAGAGACAAGCCCTCATCGCCGTTACCAGATCAGGCAAGAGATTGACGACCTCAGCAAACCAAAGGGCAAAAGCCGCGGCATCGGGCCATCAGAAGCCGGGCGAGCGGGTGGTGCCTTCCGGATTTTCGCGGTTGGTCGGCGGCAGGATTGCCCTCGCGCGAGGCGTCCTTGTCCGTCTTGCCAACCTGTTCTTTGCCGCATTGCTCCTGGTCGCCCCCGCCTGGGCACAGATCACGCTTGCGCCCTCCAGCCTCCCCGATGCGACCGTTGGCGCCCCCTATTCTCAGTCATTTTTTGTCTTGGGCGGAACCGCGCCCTATCACGTCTCTCTTGCCGGCCCCCTCCCAGCGGGAATGACCTTTGCCAACGAGATGATCGCCGGGACGCCAACCGAAAGCGGTATCTTCAGTTTCAGCATATTTGCCGACGACTCGGTGGGCGCATCGGACACGCGGGGCTACACGCTGAGCGTTAGGCCACCTACCATTTCCGCTTCCCCTGGCAGCCTCCCGGGTGGCACCCTGGGCTCGGCCTATTCGCATAGCCTTTCGGCCTTTGGTGGCACCGCACCCTACAGCTTTTCAGTCTCCGGCACCTTACCGACTGGCATCACCATGGGGCCGACCGGATTGCTGTCGGGAACACCTTCGTCCCCAGGGTCCTATGCGTTCTTGGCAATCGTCACGGATTCGACGACCGGTGATGGTCCTTACTCGGCTTCAATTCCCTATACGCTGGTGATTGCCCCACCCAGCCTGACCCTCTCGCCATCCTTGGCGAATGC
>TARA_R110002124_G_scaffold27108_7_pt1 | contig 11789 bp, 14 predicted proteins | sample TARA_R110002124 | Tara Oceans TARA_R110002124 (sample SAMEA4397445) | marine metagenome | biome: Polar Biome; feature: [SRF] surface water layer (ENVO:00010504); material: water (ENVO:00002006), including particulate matter (ENVO:01000060) such as... | depth 5 m | reverse complement strand
CAGTGTTGACCAGTCTTCGCTGCTGCAGCGATGAGAGATGCGGCGTTATGTCACGGCTTTATTTATGCCAGAACAGCCGTTAGCGTGGTTGTCAGTTGACCCTAAAACCTCAGTCCAACCTGAATCCGGAGTGCAGATATGGCTTTGAACAAACAGCAGCAAACCTTGTGCGATGAAAATACCACTGACTTTTCCGATCTGAAAGCGGTGCTGATCAACACATCGCTGAAACAGAAATCAGACGAGTCCCACACCAAATTACTGATGGGTGTCAGCGGCGATATCATGGCTGCCAATGGTATTGCGGTGGAGCATATCCACATGCTGGATCATCAGGTCGCCTTCGGTGTGCAGCCGGATATGACCGAGCATGGCAGGGACCGCGACGATTTCCCGAAACTGTGGAAATCAATCAAGGCCGCCGATATTCTGGTGATTGGCACGCCGATCTGGCTGGGTGAGGAAAGTTCTGTCTGCCGCGTCCTGATCGAACGGCTTTACGGCATGTCTGGCCTGCTCAACGACAAGGGCCAGAGCATCTATTACGGCAAGACCGGCGGGACCGTGATCACCGGTAATGAAGATGGCATCAAGCATTGCGCCATGACCATTTTGTATGCACTGCAGCATCTTGGCTATACGATCCCGCCGCAGGCCGATTGCGGCTGGATCGGTGAGGCCGGGCCGGGACCTTCCTATGGCGATGATCTGGACAGTGGGCCGGCTGGTTTTGACAATGAATTCACCCAGCGCAACACCACCATCATGACGTGGAATTTGATGCATATGGCGCGCATGCTGAAAGATGCTTCCGGACTTCCGAGCCATGGCAATGACCGCAATGCCTGGAAGGCAGGATGCCGGTTCGACCATGAAAATCCGGATTATCGCAGGTAAGGCTGGACGTCAGAGCTATCCGGCCACCGGACCGGCTGGAAGGTCCTGCCTCCAGGCGGCCCGCACCGCGTTGGTGACGTCGTTCCCGGCATCGGTGTAAAACGCAATTTTCAGCGCAACGCTGCCATAAACAGCGCTCAGATCTACGATCTGACCGCTTTCGATTTCCTTGTAAACCATGCTGACCGGGAGCCAGGCGACACCCAGTCCCTTGATAACCATTTCCTTGATTCCGGCCGAAAATGCCGTTTCGCATACCGGATTGGAGGCTCTACTGCGAGTCGAAAACGGCCGCTCTCCTGCGGCCAGAAGGTCACCGAAATGGCTTTGTTCGGGATAGACAATGGCAGGCGTCAGCTCAGGAATGCTGCCATCGCCCGTGCGGGTATATCTCAGCTTGCCGCCGAGCAGGGGCACCAGCCGGTCGATGCCCCACTGGTCGCGATGGATGGAACTGTCAAACGGCATCGGCTTTGAGGCCTCACCTTCATAACACAGCAGAATGGATGCATCGCCGCGCAGGAATATCGAGATACATTCGCTGCGGTTGCCGGCGCGCAACCGGAAACTGAGAGATGGCATGAGTTGCCGTGTCAGGGTCGCGATATCGGGAAAGGCCGAAAAAATCAGAGCGTGCTGTGTGGCAATGGTGACGGTGGTTCGTTCAGGTTTGAACGTTGTGATCTTGTTGCGCAGTTCCTGCAGGCGGGCGATCAGAGATTTGATTTCGTCTTCATTTGCCAGAAGTGACGGGCTGATCTCGACCCTATTGGCCTTGCGCTCAAGCAGCGGCGTCCCCATCCAGGCTTCAAATGACTTGATGCGGCGCGAAAAAGCCGGCTGCGTCACATTGCGCCGTTCAGCGGCTTTCGTCAGATTGCGCTCCTCCAAAAGCACCAGGACATCTTCCAGCCATCGCAGATCCATTTCGAGCTCCAGACATACAAATTGTTTGGGTAGACAGACATATTGGCATTATTAACCGGCGTAAAGCTGTTGAATGATGATGAAAACGTGCTCGAACAGGAATTTTAATTGGGGTCACATATGCAGAACGACATTCATTCAGCAGCGCAGCCGGCAGATCAGCGCTCTGCAGCCACGCCTTCCGGCGAAATCGATACGCGGCTGTGCAAGGAACTCTCGATTGCCCTGTCAGTCTTCCCGCGTGTGCGGCTTGGCCATCTGCCAACACCGCTGGAACCCATGGATCGCCTCTCAAAAATTCTTGGCGGTCCACGGCTTTGGGTGAAACGCGATGACTGCACCGGCCTGTCCTCGGGCGGCAACAAGACCCGCAAGCTTGAATATCTGATGGCTGACGCGCTGCAAAACGGTGCAGATACGATCATCACTCAGGGGGCGACCCAATCCAACCATGCGCGCCAGACAGCGGCAGCGGCGGCAAAGCTTGGCATGAGTTGCCATATTCTGCTGGAAGATCGCACGGGATCGAATGATCCGTCCTATAGGCTCAACGGAAATGTGTTGCTAGACCGCCTCCATGGTGCAACGGTGTCGAAACGAGCGGGCGGCTCCGACATGGCAGCAGAGATGGAAATTCTGGCCGACAAGCTGAGTTCGGACGGCAGCAAGTGTTATGTAATTCCTGGTGGCGGCTCAAACCCCGTCGGAGCCTTGGGTTATGTCAATTGTGCCCGTGAGCTGGTCGAGCAGGCAGCAGAAACCGGGCTCAAGATCGACGCTCTGGTTCATGCAACCGGAAGCTCGGGCACCCAGGCCGGACTGGTTGCCGGGCTGGCTGCGATCAAAAGCGATATCCATCTGCTGGGTATCGGTGTGCGCGCGCCGCAGGACAAGCAGGAACAGATGGTTTTTGACCTAGCGGTCAGAACTGCAGAATATCTGAATACCGGTGTCACCATTGCCCGCGAGGAGGTGCGAGCCAATTGCGATTATGTCGGCCCGGGCTACGGCTTGCCGACCGATGGCATGCGCAAGGCGGTCAGGCTGCTTGCCGAAACCGAGGGACTTCTGTTCGATCCGGTCTATTCAGGCAAGGGGCTGGATGGTCTGATTGATCTGCTCGGCAAGGGCCGTTTTGAAGGCATGGAAAATGTCGTTTTCCTGCATACCGGCGGAAGCGCTGCGTTGTTCGGATATCCCGACACATTTGATCTTCCCGACTATACCAACTGAAAACACTGAAGGAGCAAAAATATGTCAATGCTGAAAAATACCATTATCACCGCCTGTGTGGCGCTGGGGCTGGCGGCTACCGGAACTTCGGCGGCTTTCGCACAGGAAGGCGGCACGCTTGAAAAGATCAAGCAGAGTGGCGAGATTGTCATCGGCCACCGGGAATCCTCGGTTCCGTTTTCCTATCTGGATGACGCTCAGAAGCCGGTCGGTTATTCGATTGATCTGTGCATGAAGATCGTTGACGCTGTTTCGAAGGAACTGGGTCAGGACATCTCGGTCAAATACGTGCCGGTCAATCCGAAAACCCGGATCGCCCTGATGGCCAATGGCACGATTGATCTGGAATGCGGATCAACCACAAACAATCTGACACGCCAGGAGCAGGTCGAGTATCTGCCGACAACCTTCGTGACCGGTACAAAGCTGCTGGTGCGCAAGGACAGCGGAATTCAATCGGTTGCGGATCTGGACGGCAAAACCGTTGCGCTGGCTCAGGGAACGACCAATGAGCGGGCGATCAAAGCTGCTGTTGAAAAAGCCGGTATGGATGTCAAAGTGCTGCCTGTTCGCGATCTCGCCGAGGGTATGCTGTCTCTGGAAACCGACAGGGTCGATGCCTATTCCTCTGATCATATCCTGCTGTTTGGCCTGATTTCCAAGTCAAAAAATCCGGATGATTTCGTCGTTGTCGGCGATTTCCTGTCATTCGATCCTTATGCAATCATGGTGCCCCGGAACGACAGTGCCTTTGAATTGGTCGGAAAAAAAGCACTCGCCGAAGTGTTCCGTTCCGGTGAAATCTACGACATCTATGGAAAATGGTTTGACGATCTGGGCGTGCCTGCGGATGATCTGCTGAAAGCTGCGTTCACTCTGGGCGGTTTGCCAGAGTAAACAGCCAGAATAATTGACCATCAAACAGGCCGCCGGTCGGGATTTGACCGGCGGCCTTTTCCATAGCGCAAATCTTCATAGTGCAGATTCAGGGCGGGGCTGATGAACTACAATTGGAACTGGGGCGTTCTGTTCGAAGAGGAATATCTCGGCTGGCTGATCAGCGGGTTCTGGTGGACAATCAGCGTTTCTCTGAGTGCCTGGATCGTTGCCATTGTCATCGGCGTGCTTGTCGGCATCGGACGGACTGTACCGAACCGGTTCATCCGGGCAATTTCCGGTGGCTATGTGGAGCTGTTCCGCAACATCCCTTTACTGGTTCAAATGTTCATCTGGTACTTCGCCGTTCCCGAGCTTTTGCCGGATGATATGGGGCGCTGGATGAAGCGCGATATGCCAAACCCGGAATTCACCACAGCTGTGGTGGCACTTGGGCTTTACACCGCGTCGCGAATTGCCGAGCAGGTGCGTGCCGGTATTGAAACCGTTCCCGATGGCCTGAACGCGGCGGCGACAGCCCACGGGCTGAGCATCGCGCAGACATACCGCTATGTTCTGCTGCCGATTTCGTTCCGCCTCATCGTCCCGCCGCTGACCTCCGAATTTCTGACCGTGTTCAAAAATTCATCACTGGCACTGACCATCGGACTGCTTGAACTGACGGCGCAGAGCCAGCAGATCGCAGAATATACTTTTCAGGGCTTTGAAGCCTTTACCGCCGCGACCGTGATTTATGTGTGCATTGCGCTCGTCGTCACCCTCATCATGCAGGTGCTGGAACGCTATACGTCGATTCCCGGCTATGTCGGCGGGGATAATTAGGATGGGCGATTTTGATTTTGGCGTTGTCATCAATTCTCTGCCGTTTCTGTGGCAGGGGCTGCAACTGAGCCTGCTGCTGACGTTCCTGTCGATTTTGGGCGGAATTGTACTGGGAACATTACTGGCCCTGGCCAGAATGTCAGGTATTCTGCCGCTGTCTTTGGTTGCAGCAACTTATGTCAATCTGATCCGGTCGGTTCCGCTGATTCTGGTTATTTTCTGGTTCTATTTTCTGGTTCCGCTGTTGCTGGGGCGTCCGATCGGCGGGTTTTACTCGGCGCTGATCGCCTTTGTGCTGTTTGAAGCGGCGTATTACTCGGAAATCATGCGCGCCGGTATCCAGAGTGTGCGCCGGGGCCAGGTATTTGCCGGCCAGTCGACCGGCCTGAATTACTGGCAGATTCAGCGTTATGTCGTTCTGCCGCAGGCTTTTCGCAACATGATTCCAATTCTGGTCACCCAGGGGATCATCCTGTTTCAGGATACTTCGCTGGTGTTCGTTGTCAGCCTGCGTGACTTCATGACAGCTTCGTCCATTGTTGCGCGCACCGAGGGGCGGCTGGTGGAAATGTATCTGTTTGCCGCAATTGTCTATTTCGTAATCTGCTTTGCAGGTTCCCTGTATGTAAGACGACTCAAAAGCCGGATGGCCACATGATCGAAATTGAAAATATCAGCAAATGGTACGGCGATTTTCGTGTCCTGACCGATTGTTCTTCCGTAGTCAGCAAGGGTGAAGTGGTTGTTGTGTGCGGGCCTTCCGGCTCGGGCAAATCGACCCTCATCAAATGCGTCAACGGGCTGGAAGCCGTGCAGAAAGGCCGCATCTGTGTCGATGGCCAGGAAGTGACGGCAAAGGCTACCAATCTGACGCGACTGCGCTCACGCATCGGCATGGTGTTCCAGCATTTTGAGCTGTATCCGCATATGTCGGTTCTGGAAAATCTGTGTCTGGCTCAGGAAAAGGTCCTGAAGCGGTCGCGGGCAGAAGCGGTGAGCCGTTCGGAACAATTGCTGGAGCGGGTCGGGCTGTCGGACCAGGCGACGAAATATCCAAGCCAGCTGTCCGGTGGCCAGCAGCAAAGGGTGGCGATTGCCCGCTCACTGGCAATGGACCCGATTGCCATGCTGTTTGACGAGCCGACCTCGGCACTGGACCCGGAGATGATCAACGAGGTGCTCGACGTGATGGTCGGTCTGGCTCAGGAAGGCATGACGATGATGGTGGTGACCCACGAAATGGGCTTTGCCAAAAAAGTCGCCGACCGGGTTGTGTTCATGGATGAAGGCGCAATTGTCGAAGACCGCGAGACGGAAGCGTTCTTCTCTGACCCAAAAAGCGACCGGGCCAAAGACTTCTTGTCCAAAATTCTGAATCACTGACAGATTGCGGTCCGGTTGAGGCCGGCCTATTCATAGAAGCCAAGCCGCTCGTTGATGCTGTTGACGGCGAGCAGGCGGGCGCGGCTGTCGTGAGGTGCTGATCGGCTTTGTGCTGGGACCGATGATGGAAAAGTTTTTCCGGCGTACCATGCTGCTGTCGCGCGGCGACCCTCTTGTTTTTCTGGAACGTCCCGGCAGCGCCGCCCTGCTGGTCTGGGCTGTGCTGCTGGTTTGGGCCGTGCTACCCGGTCGCTCCCGCAGCGGGAAAAAAGCCACGCAAAAATATTCGGAAGTCACATTGGGGCGGTGTACGGCGAGCCAGATGGTTGGGGATCAGGTTGATAAGTGAACTTGCCTCAAGGCCGCGGCTGCTGATGGGGCCGGTTGCCGAGCAAATCCTGCAGGCGTGGCACAAAACGCGGCACGCTGGCGGCGTAACGCCGATAGATGTCGCCGAGTTCGGCTTCGACCTCGCGTTCTTCCCGCAGCGCCAGACCCCAATACATGACCAGCAGAATCGGGAACATGGCAAGCGTCAGGATCGTCGGCCACTGCAACAGAAAACCGATCAGAATCAGGACAAAGCCGACATATTGGGGATGGCGGATGCGGGCATAGGGCCCGGTCTGTGCCAGGGTTCCTTCCTGCTGCGCCCGATAGAGAACACGCCAAGCCGCCGAGAGCAGGACAAAGCCGCCGCCGATGAAGACAAAGCTGAGCAGATGAAACGGTCCGAAATGCGGATTTGCTTGCCATCCGAACAGCATTTCCGGCAGATGACCGGCATCATGCGCGAGCCAGTCAATATCGGGGTAATTGGTCTGCAGCCAGCCGGACAGGAAATAAATCGTCAGCGGAAAGCCGTACATTTCGCTGAACAGAGCGACAAGGAACGCACTGAACGCACTGAAGGAGCGCCAGTCGCGCTTTGTCCTCGGCTTGAAAAAGCTGAACGCGAACAGAATGAAGACTGCCGAATTGATGAAGACCAGAAACCACAGACCGTAGGAGGGCGTTTCCATGGTCAGTCTCGTCCGTCGGCATTCGGGTCGTCCTGCCGTTCAGCTTTACCCTGACTGCCCTTATCGCTCTGACTGCCCTGACTGCCGTGGCCGCCATGGCTGCCATGCATGAAAAAATGCATGCCGAGACAGGCACCCAGAATAAGGATCAGCGGCAAATAGCCGAGGATATGCGCCTCATGCTCGTCCCACAGCAGATAGCCGGCTGCACCAAGAAAGACCGCAAGACCCAGGCCATATCTGAATCTCAGGGAGTTGAAAAATCCGGGATCTCTGGTTTGAGGCATTGGAAATTTCCTGTCTGGGGTCAGTAATTCAACCACCACACTGCCGCGGCAGTGTGGTGGTTGCGGTGAAATGGAGCATCCTGCCTATATCCGCACTGACCGCAGCCGCAGCGCATTGCCGACCACCGACAGGGAGGACAGGCTCATGGCCGCAGCAGCAAAGATCGGTGAGATCAGGATGCCGAAGAACGGGAACAGAATGCCTGCCGCCACCGGCACACCAGCCGCATTATAGATCAATGCAAAGAACAGGTTCTGCTTGATGTTGCGCATGGTTGCCCGGGACAGGCGGCGGGCGCGGACGATGCCGTTCAGATCGCCCTTGACCAGTGTGAAACCGGCGCTTTCTATTGCCACGTCAGCGCCCGTGCCCATGGCGATGCCGACATCGGCCTGGGCGAGTGCGGGCGCATCATTGACACCGTCGCCCGCCATTGCAACCTTATGGTCGGCTTCCTGCAATTCCATGATGATGCGGGCCTTGTCCTGCGGAAGCACATCGGCGCGGATTTCATCAATCCCCAGCTTCGCTGCGACCGCTTTGGCCGTGCGTTCATTGTCGCCCGTGGCCATGACGATGCGGAAGCCCTGTTCGTGCAGCGCCTTCAATGCATCAGGTGTGGTTTCCTTGACCGGATCGGCGACGCTCACCAGGCCGGCGATCTGAGCGTTGACGACGACAAACATCACGGTTTCGCCTTCGTCGCGCCGGGCATTTGCGGTTTGCGACAATTCACCGCCATCAAGGCCGAGATCAGCAATCAGTTTTGCATTGCCAAGCGCGACCTGTTTGCCATCGACAGTTCCCGTGACACCCTTGCCGGTGACCGCTTCGAAATCTACAGCTTTGGCCAGGGTGACGCCCCGCTCTTCGGCACCGGCGACAATAGCTTCGGCCAGCGGATGCTCGGAGCCCAGTTCCAGGGTTGCGGCGAGGCGGAGAATTTCGGCCTCATCATGGCCGGCGACGGGCAGCACTGCAACGAGCTTCGGTTTTCCCATGGTCAGAGTTCCCGTCTTGTCGACAATCAATGTATCGACTTTGGCAAAGCGCTCCAGCGCTTCGGCATTCTTGATCAAAACGCCTGCCTGTGCGCCGCGGCCGGTGGCCGTCATGATCGACATCGGCGTGGCCAGCCCAAGGGCACAGGGACAGGCGATGATGAGCACGGCAACCGCTGACACCAGGCCATAAGACAGGGCGGGTGCCGGGCCCCAGATGGACCATGATATGAAGGCCAGAATCGCAATAATGATGACGGCCGGCACAAAACTGCCCGCCACGGAATCGGCCAGCTTCTGGATCGGGGCGCGGCTGCGCTGTGCGTTTGCCACCATCTCGACGATCTGGCTGAGCATGGTGTCAGCACCGACCCGTTTTGCCTCCATGATGAGGCTGCCGGTTCCGTTGATTGTCGCGCCGGTGACTTTTTCACCCTCGAATTTTTCCACCGGAATCGGTTCTCCGGAAAGCATCGATTCGTCAATCGACGAGCGACCTTCCACGACGACGCCGTCAACCGGAACCTTGTCGCCCGGACGCACGCGCAGCCGGTCGCCAACCTTGACGTGCTCAAGCGGAATTTCCTCTTCCTGTCCGTTTTCGCGAATGATTCGGGCGGTCTTTGCTGCAAGATCAAGCAGCGCCCGGATTGCAGATCCGGTGCGTTCACGGGCACGCAACTCCATCATCTGACCGAGCAGGACCAGAACCACGATGACCGCGCCGGCTTCGAAATAAACTCCGACATTGCCTTGCGGATCGCGAAAGCCGTCCGGGAAAATCTCCGGCATCAGCACTGCGATCACGCTGAAAATATAAGCCGCGCCGACGCCCATGGCGATCAGGGTGAACATGTTGAGATTGCGGGTGATCACTGATTTGACGCCGCGCACAAAAAACGGCCAGCCGGCCCAAAGAATAACCGGCGTGCCCAGAACAAGCTCGAGCCACAGCGTAGTGCGTTCACCAAAAAACTCGCGCACCACACCATAGCCGACATAAGGCGCCATCGTCAGCACCAGCAGCGGAATCGTCAAAACCGTGCCGACCCAGAAGCGGCGCGTGAAATCAACCAGTTCCGGGTTTGGTCCCTCATCGGCGGCGGGAATGCCCATTGGCTCCAGCGCCATGCCGCAAATCGGGCAGTCACCTGGCGCATCACTCACGATTTCGGGGTGCATGGGGCAGGTGTACTGGGTGCCTTCGGGCAGATTTTCCGTTTTGGCCTGTGCCGCGCCGGAGAGGTAAGACTCAGGATCAGCAGCAAATTTGTCGTGACATTTCTGCGAACAGAAATGATAGGTCTGGCCGCCATGTTGCAGGCTGGGCTTACCCTTATCCGGTTCCACTGTCATGCCGCAGACCGGGTCTTTCACAGTGCCCGCCGCGTCGGCGGCAGTGTGATGATGGTGATGATGATCGCTGTGATCGTGATGCTCGTGTTTGTTCATGGCCCTACCCGGCTTCTCCGTTTGATTTGTGGTGACTCGCGACCGTCACCGGCGGCGCAGCATTGCATTTTCGAATGAAGCTTCAGACGGGCCTGGCTCAAGCGCGTTACAGCAAAGGCCTGGCCCGAGACGAAGCGTTGCGGCCTCAGTCCGTGAGATGCCGCTTGCGATCGGTAAACTCTTCCTGATCAATCTCGCCGCGGGCAAAACGCTGCTGCAGGATATCAAGCGCTTTGTTGCGCTCGCTCGCCAGCGCTGCTCCCTGGGATGATCCAGTGCCAAGCCAGCGTACGGCAAACACGATTGCAACAATGAGAGCACCCCAGAACACAACCATCATCAGCGAACCAAACACCATATGGCCCCATCCCCAATCCGACGCGTAATGCCAATTTCTCGATCCGTCTGCCGGTATCTGAGCCAGAGCTGGCAGCGAAACCAGAGTTGCGGCCAATGCCGGGAGGGCCGTGTTTATGCGTATTTTCATGTCAGTCTCCATCGCCCGGCGGTAACGGCGGGCATCCGTGAGCCGATAGTCACCCGGTCAACCCGGAAACGGCTTATTCTTAAGACGGATTGCGGGCTGCAGCGTTACAGAGCGGCTGCGGTTGGGAGCGTCATTTTTTCGCATTCGCTGACGCTGAGAAGGATGGCACCAGCCCGGAGGCATATTGTTGTGGTGCAGACAGAAACGTGTCGTGACAGGCTTTGGAGCAGAAAAAATAGGCCCAGTCCTCATATTCGGCTTGCGCCATCGCATGTTCGAGCGCCAGTTCCTTGCCGCAGACCGGGTCTGTCACAAAGAACGCCTTGTCGGGTCCAAGACCGGCCATCAGTGAAACACCATGCCTTGAATATGAAACCCGGCATCGACATAAATGGTTTCTCCGGTGACAGCGCTCATATAGTCGCTTGCCAGGATCAGTGCGGTACGGCCCACTTCAGATGCTTCCACCGTGCGGCGCAATGGTGCGCTGCGTCTGGTCTCGTTGAGCAATTCGTCAAAATGCTGGAGGCCGGAGGCTGCCCTTGTGGCCACTGCGCCAGCGGAAATCGCATTGACGCGGATTGATTTTTTGCCGTGCTCATGCGCCAGATAGCGCACCGAGGCTTCGAGCGCTGCCTTCACCGGCCCCATCACATTGTAATGGTCGACGACTTTTTCAGCACCGTAAAAGCTCAGGGTGATGAGACTGCCACCCTTGTCCATCAGCGGTTCGGCCAGTTTCGCCATCTGGATGAATGAGTGGCAGGAAATCAGCATGGACTGGGCGAAGCCGTCAGCCGAGCAGTCGGTCAGCCGGCCATGCAGGTCTTCCTTGCGCGCCCAGGCGATGGAATGAAGCAGGAAATCCAGCCGGCCCCATTCCCGCTCGATTGTTTCGAACACAGTTTCCAACTGGCCCGGCCTGGAAACGTCGCAAGGCAGCAGCAGCGAGCTACCGGCCTCGCGGGCCAGCGGTTCGACAAAGGGCTTTGCTGTGTCGTTGAGATAGGTAATTGCCAGTTCGGCTCCGGCGCTTGAGAAATGCCGGGCCGCCGACCAGGCCAGGCTGTGTTCGTTGGCAATGCCGACAATGAGACCTTTGCGGCCTTTCAGATCGATGATTTCCATGATCGCATGAACTCCTTTCGCGCAGGGAGGGTTAAGTGGGATTCTTCACGACGTGGCCGTGCCGTGGCGGCACCATACGCAGTCACAGGCTACATGGTCGCAGCTCTGATCGCTGAGTGGCGTCCGGTAACGCCATGCTGCCAGTGGATAGATGAGCCGGGTCAGAAGCGAAGGCTGGTAAAGCCGCCTCAGCTTATGCGTGGTATCGGAACGGCTGAGCCCGCGCAGTGCCCAGCGGCGTGCACGCGCCCC
>TARA_R110002124_G_scaffold45188_1_pt1 | contig 11800 bp, 14 predicted proteins | sample TARA_R110002124 | Tara Oceans TARA_R110002124 (sample SAMEA4397445) | marine metagenome | biome: Polar Biome; feature: [SRF] surface water layer (ENVO:00010504); material: water (ENVO:00002006), including particulate matter (ENVO:01000060) such as... | depth 5 m | reverse complement strand
GAGCCCACTTTGCCGCTTTTCGACAGCGCAGCTAAAGTCTGTTACCGTGGTGAGAGGCGACGATGATCAAAAGCGCCTTGGATATTAAACAGGGTTTATTGAAGCGCCAAACGAAGAATTTGTGAGCTCTCCAATGTTTTTTTCGGGAGGCGTGCGAAAATCTACTTGGTTAATGCATTTCATAACTCATGCGAGAATTTCGTAATTCTATAGATTATTTATCCAGACTTTTCCGCGCCAACGCGCTGATCAGATCCGTGCGTGTGACGATCCCTATTAGTTGACCGCGCTCTAAGACGGGGACGGCGTCAACAGCTCCGTCAGCCATCTGGGGAAGCAGCGCCGACAAGGGGGTGTCTGCGGTTGCACGTGGTCCGCCGACGCTCATGATATCAGTTGCTTGCACAGGTATTTCACGGCGGCGGTCAAGCAGTCGGTGTAATGCCTTCCCGAAGCCGCGCTTGAGGCGCAAACTATCCTCACGAGCCCGGTCGATGAGATGTATTTGAAAGATAACCCCCAGAAATCGGTCTGCACCCCCTACGACCGGCAATGCTGTAAACCGGTAACGCCGGAACAAATCTGCTATCTCTGTTAAAGGCGTTTCCGGCTGAACCGTAATCAGATTGTGCGACATGATATCAGCGGCGACCGTTGGCCCCGACCTTTGGGCTGCCACCTGCATTTCCGCAGCACCAAGCAAGCGCGCCAGATCCTCGACTCCAAGATTGAAAGATTGTTTATAGCGGCCCAAAATGTCGGACAGTTCTGCCTCAGTTAATCCAAGACGCTTCATTGGCTCAAGGTCTTGCGTCCCATAACGGTTAGGATCATCGAACTGGCGGAATGGATAGTGTCGCCCTGTCATGCGTCCGTATACCATGGCAATGAGGACCAAAACGACCGTGCCGATCCCAATCGGCATAAGGGCAAAATAAAACCCTAACTCCTGCACCGCGTCAGGGCTCATTGCTACTGTCATCGCGACGGCACCAGCCGGTGGGTGTAACGCACGACACAGTATAGTCACGGTAATTGCCAAGCCCACAGCTAAAGCAATACGTAGAACGGGGTCCTGCACGACCAGACATACCGCAACACCGACCAAGGCGGCGGTAACGTTGCCGATAATCGCCGACCACGGTTGAGCCAGCGGGCTGTTCGGAACGGCAAAAAGAAGAACCGAACTCGCTCCGAACGGCGCGACCAAATATAAGCCAAGCGTCAAATCAATCGTTGGTGCGAGAACAAAGGCTCCAGCCAAAGCAAGCCCGACGAATGCACCAAGGCCCGCTCGAAGGGCTTCGACAGGCGAACTTTTCGCGACGGCAGGACCAAATGAACCAAGATGAGACAGAGCAAGAACTTTCAGTTTGCGGTAGGCTCGCTCTTTCAGAAATTAAGAAAATTGGCAACGCCTGCTAAGTCTGCACTACGAACCTAAAACCCCTATAACGTCTGATCCTCTATCTGCAGCTGTGGCGAAGGTCAGCTGTGAGCCCAAATTTCCAAATGCCGCGCTTCGAGTGAATGTCCGTTTCCTTCGACAACGCCACATGGCCGACATTTGCACCGAAGTTGACAGATTGGGCGCAAAAACCAGATGTTCTCAGGGCGGAAGGAGGCATAGCCATGGCCATCGCCTTTACACTGATCGGAACGGCCAAGCTCAACAAAATTGATCCTCAGGCCTGGCTTGCATGTGTTCTCGCCCAGATTGCCGACCACAAGATCACCCGGCTGGACGAACGGATGCCTTGGCGCGACGCTGCTCAGGAAGCGCAACAGAGCCGATCGTGTCCCATCGCACCGAGCTTCTCCATTATTTCAAGGCGTGCGCGATTGTCTTAAAAGTTTGCTTTCCGCGGCTCCGATGGAAGAAAGCGCCGCATCCAGTCCGTCGTCGCCGGTGCAACGATGGTTCTGGCAGCGTTCACGATTAGGCGCAAAACGAAACCCGCAAGCCATGTTTAGATTGCGGACATTTACCTTTCATGTCTCTTTCTCAATCAGAAGAGGCACAGCGTCCTTCAACTCTTTGGTGACGCGGCCGAGCTCTGTCAGGGCGCTTCCGTAGGCTCCGCTGATGCCGTGCTTCGAGACCTGAACCAACCCCTTGAAGCCGCCATCGCTCACCATGCCGATCTCTTCGAACAGGCAGATCGGCAGCTGGCGGTTGTCCTTGAAGCGGCGGTCAGGTCCGCCCTTCTTGTTGACGTATTTCCAAGTCTGGCCGACGACTGTTGCGTCCGAAGGAGCGGAGTCCATGATCATGCGTTGATCGCGGACCGCGGTGCGGATGGTCTCGTAACGGACCGCTCCAAACCGCTTGTTCTCCTCGATCAGGATGCAGTCCGGGAAGAAGTAGCATTTCTGCCCGTCAATCATAATGACGGGAGGCGTCACATTCGACGCAACCCCGGGCGGAAGCGCGTAGGATACGGACGTTTCCTTGCTGTCCACCAAGGCCGATGCGCCGGAGTTCTTCTTCCAAGCATGAAGGTTCGTGATGTCACCCTTCGCCTTCACAAACCAAACCTTGCTTGATCCGGCGATCCGGTCGATCGCCCCGACGAGCGCCTTATACCTCTCCTCAGCCGCTGGCTCGAGATTGTATGCGAACACGACGTTTCGCCGCGGGATGTCGAGCATGTTACCGATCGCGTAGGCGGCAACGAGCAACGCCATAAAAATTCCTATGGCGACGGAGTTTTGCGACACGAATGACAAGACGAGGCTGACCGCAGCGACGCCGCAAAGTATGAGCGTGTAAGACGGGCGCTCGCGCGCCTCGTTCAGGCTCCTAAGGGCTTCCGAATGACTTTCCGACACGAGAACGTCCGCCTCCGCCGAAAGGATGCGCCGCATCAGGACCCCGTCATCCGTCATGTATGTCGGCAGCTTATCGTCAGAAGCGATCTTGGCGATTTCAGAGCGGTAGTCCGACGTGTCATTCTCCGGGGCCGACTTAGGCTTCCTCCCGAGCCCCCCCAGGGATTTCCGATAGTAGATGCCGTTCATTCCGGCATGTATGTAATGTCCTTTTGGACCGGTCCCAACGCGAAACCCTTTCACGCCGGTGGAGATCCCGAGGCCTGATTTGGAGAGGTTAATCCGGAACGGACCGAGGCTGATGGAATCTCTGATGTAAAAAGGCATGACCGACCCACAATAAACTAAGTGCAGATTGCACGTGAAATATGACCCACGCCAGATATTAAATGCAAGATCAGTTCAGGAGCGGGGTGTCGGTCACTCTCAGACCGGCATGAAGCGCGGACGTTGCCAACGTTCACACGTGCGGCGGCCTCTCGGATTGAGAGGCCGGTCACAATAAGCTGGCGGGCACGCGCTACCTTTTCCGGCGTGGCAGCCATCGGCCGGCCATCCTTCCGACCCCTTGCTGCCGCCACCGTAAGTCCTGCAGTCGTCCGTTCACTTAGCACTTGCGACAAGCGGACTTTCAAATGGAGCCCATGAAAGGCAACTTTGTCCGCGCTACCGACCTTGGTATGTCGTGCGACTGATGTCCGGTCTGAGCCCATTTTACCGGTTGCTGCGGTTTGTGCGAGTTTCGTCTATCACGGGAAGACCCATAAACCTTCGACAACCGCCCAGGTTTGAACAGAGCCTTTGGTCGCTAAATCCAAGTGTTTTTAGCCTATGCCAAAAATGGTGCGGTTTAATACGCCCGGGATTTCGAGAAAATGCTTGACCTCCACGCATCATATCAATAGTTCCGGATATATGGATAAAGATCACGCCCTCGCCGCCTTCGCCGCTCTCAGCCAGTCCACACGGCTCGATGTTTTCCGCCTGCTCATCAAGGCCGGAGAGGACGGCATGTTGGCGGGTGATATTAGCGATACCCTTGTGGTTCGTCAGAACACGATGTCGGCCAACTTGAGCATTCTGTCCCGCGCCGGGCTGATCCGGAACAAGCGGGAGGGTCGCAGCATCCGCTATTTCGCCGATATGGACGGGATGCGCGGTCTGTTAGCTTTCCTCATGGAAGATTGCTGCGGCGGACGCCCTGAACTTTGCCAGCCGGTCATCAATGAGCTCGCTTGTGACTGCTAAGGCGCGGAAAGCTTAGAATGGAGACTTGCCGAACATGACCGATACTTCGCTCCCCGCTGCGGCGGGTCTGGGAGCCTTTGAACGCTGGCTGTCCGTTTGGGTGGCGCTTGCCATCGGCGGCGGGTTGCTGCTGGGTAACATCTTTCCGGGTCTCTTCTCTTTTCTGGCCGCGCTGGAGGTCGCCTCGGTCAATCTGCCGGTGGCGGTCCTGATCTGGGCGATGGTCTATCCGATGATGGTCGGCGTGGATTTTGGCGCCCTACGCCAGGTCGGGGACAAGCCCAAGGGGCTGGTCGTGACCTTGGTGGTCAACTGGCTGATCAAACCCTTCACGATGGCTGCCCTTGGTGTGTTGTTCTTCGAATATGTCTTTGCGGGGCTGATCCCGGCGGACGACGCGCAGGCCTATCTCGCGGGTGTTATCCTGCTGGGGGCCGCACCCTGCACCGCGATGGTCTTCGTCTGGTCAAACCTCACACGGGGCGATGCGACCTATACGCTGGTGCAGGTCAGCGTGAACGATGTGATCATGGTCTTCGCCTTTGCGCCTATCATCGCCTTTCTACTCGGTGTAACGGACATCGTCGTGCCGTGGGATACGCTGCTGTTGTCGGTGGGTCTCTACGTCCTGCTGCCCCTGCTGGCCGGGTATCTGACGCGCCGCAATCTGGTTGTGAAGGGCGGAGAGGCGGCGATCGATGCCTTCAAATCCCGCGTGCAACCGTTCTCGATCATCGGGCTGCTGGTGACGGTGGTGCTGCTGTTCGGGTTTCAGGGCGAGGTCATTCTGAACCGCCCGCTCGTCATCGTGCTGATCGCCGTGCCGCTGCTGATCCAGTCCTACGGGATCTTCTTTGTCGCCTATCTTGCAGCGCGGGCATGGCGCATCCCGTTCAACGTCGCCGCGCCCTGCGCGATGATTGGCACGTCCAACTTCTTTGAGCTGGCCGTCGCTGTCGCGATCAGCCTGTTCGGGCTGGGGTCGGGGGCAGCACTCGCAACTGTCGTCGGCGTCCTTGTCGAGGTGCCCGTGATGCTGTCGCTCGTCGCCTTCGCCAACCGAACGCAGCACTGGTTCCCGAAGGAAGGAGGTGCCCCATGAGCATCGTTATCCACCATAACCCCGACTGCGGCACTTCGCGAAATGTGCTGGCGATTATTGAGGCGTCAGGCGAGACACCCGTGGTGATCGAATACCTTGAAACAGGCTGGACCCGCCCGCAGCTTCTGGCGCTGTTCGCCGCTGCTGGATTGACGCCTCACACGGCCCTGCGGACGACAAAATCCCCAGCAGAGGAACTTGGGTTGCTCGATCCCGCCGTGGACGACGAAACGCTGCTTTCGGCCATGCTGAAGCACCCTGTTCTGGTCAACCGTCCTATTGTATGCGCGCCCAAGGGCGTCCGGCTGTGCCGCCCGAGCGAGACGGTTCTGGATCTTCTGGAACGGTTGCCACCCGGTCCGATGTCGAAGGAAGACGGCACGCTGCTGATTGACACGGAAGGACGCCGCCTTGACTGATACTCCGAACCTCGAAGAAGACCATTTCCAAGCCATCGACACGGATCGGCTGTTGACACCTGCGCGGGCAGCGCATGCCCCGCGTATCGCGCTGCTCTACGGATCACTGCGAGAGCGCTCGTTCAGCCGACTGATAACCGAGGAAGCCGCCCGTATCCTGACGCGACTTGGGGCGGAAACGCGCACCTTTAGCCCGTCTTGCCTTCCCCTGCCAGACGACGCGGAGGCCGATCATCCAAAGGTGAAAGAGCTACGCGATCTTGTCACCTGGTCCGAGGGCATGGTCTGGTGTTCGCCCGAACGGCACGGCGCGATGACCGGCATCATGAAAACGCAGATTGACTGGATACCGCTGTCGCTCGGCGGCGTGCGCCCCACACAGGGAAAGACGCTGGCCGTCATGCAGGTCAGCGGCGGCTCGCAAAGCTTCAACGCGGTGAACCAGCTCCGCATTCTCGGCCGCTGGATGCGCCTGCTGACCATCCCGAACCAGTCCTCCACCCCGAAGGCGTTTCTGGAGTTTGACGAGGCGGGCCGCATGAAACCCTCGCCGTTCTATGACCGGATAGTCGATGTCATGGAAGAGCTGATGAAGTTCACACTGCTCACCCGCGACAACAAGGATTGTCTGCTTGACCGCTACAGCGAGCGCAAGGAAAGCGCGGCAGAGCTATCGAAGCGGGTAAACCAGAAGTCGATATAATTGGGGGTTTCAACCAATCTCGAACCGGCATTCCAAATTGACGAGCCTTCTTTCAAAAATCATCGCTTCGGGATTGGCTCGCTAAACCGGACATTGATACCCTTGCATCGAAGGTCGGCAAAGACCGCTGAGCAGATCGTGGCTTGGACTGCGGCGAAGGTCCTGAAAGAGCCCACTTTACCGAATGCTGCGGCAGCGACGATGGTCCGTTATACATGAACGTTTGGAAGCTCGATCCCGGGTGCGTGCAGGCCACGAGGCGAGCGTGTGAACATCTCGAAACCGTCGGATGTCACGCCAATCGAATGCTCGAATTGTGCCGAGAGGGATTTGTCACGTGTTACGGCCGTCCAATCGTCTGAAAGCATTTTCACCTCGCCGCGCCCCAGATTGATCATCGGCTCAACCGTAAAGATCATGCCCTCTCTCAGCTCCAAACCGGTTCCAGCTTTGCCGAAGTTCAGGATGTCGGGGGAGTCATGAAAGACCTGTCCGATGCCGTGGCCGCAGAATTCGCGGACTACCGAGCAGCGTTCGGAATATGCGTAGGTCTGTATTGCATGGCCGATATCACCTAATCGCGCCCCAGGACGCACAGCCCTGATCCCTTGCATCATCGCCTCATGGGCAATCTGGATAAGACGCTCAGCCGCGCGTTTCGGCTTTCCGACCACATACATCCGACTTGAATCGCCATGCCACCCGTTCAGGATCAGTGTGACATCGACATTCACGATATCGCCGTCGCGTAACTTCTTCTCGTTGGGGGAACCGTGGCAGACCACATGGTTGACCGATGTGCAGCAGGCATATGGATAGCCTTTATAGCCCAACGTCGCCGGTGTGGCCTCGTGCTTTGCCGCGAAGTTGAGGACGAAGGTATTGATGTGCGATAAGGCTGTGCCAGCGCAGATAAGATCGGCTATGTCGTCGAGGCACCTCGCGGTTAAGTCACCTGCGCGGCGCATACCCTCAAAAGCGTCAGGCCCATAAAGTTTGATGCTCTCGGTTCTACGGGCCTGCTCTGCCTTAGGTGCAGCAAAGACATCTATATATCTATCCATAACAAGATCACTCTGAAATTCTCTTCGTGGCAACCGCAGTCAGATTGACCTTGATCCGCCGCGATATTATACGATTCATATACACTTCACTTATACTAAGAATGGGAGACGCGTCGATGGGTATTGTAAAGATTGGGGACGAAATGCATGAGGAACTCCGCAAGTCCAGTTCAGTTATGTGTCGTTCGATCAATGCGCAGGCTGAATTTTGGATGAAGGTCGGCATGCTTGCTGAAGCAAACCCAAATTTGCCATTTACGGAAATCATGGCGCAGCAACTCAGGAATGCAGATGTGCGGGTTCCGGAGATTGAAGCTGCCTGAAACCTGACCTTGCCACTTCAAGGAACGAAGCAGTCGTCTGCCTTGCATAATCAAACGGCAGCTTTGTCCGGCGGTTTCAACGGATCAACGCAACACTTTAGTCTTTTTGGAAAGATGGAGTGTAAGTCATGGCGTACCGGAAGCGGATATTCTTCAACGATAAGCAGAAGGCGGAGATTTGGGATCGCTGGCAGCGCGGAGAGTCGATGAGCTCGATTGGGCGGCACTTTGATCGCGCATCTTCTTCGATCTACCCGCTGCTGGAGCGGACCGGCGGCATACGCCCACCGGTACGTAGAAGGTCCAGACTGGCCCTGACGCTTGCTGATCGTGAAGAGATTTCGCGTGGCTTGATTGCAGACCTTTCTTTGCGAGCTATTGCACGCAGTCTGAAGCGACCGGCTTCAACCATCAGCCGAGAGGTCATGCGCAATGGCGGTGCCAAACAGTACCGTGCGGCGGCATCAGACTTGAGCGCATGGAACCGAGCTCAACGCCCCAAGTTGTGCAAATTGGTTGGTAACGACTATCTCTGCGGTGCAATCTCAGCCAAGCTGAAGCGCAAATGGTCTCCGCAACAAATCGCAGGTTGGCTGATGCGCGAACATCCCAATGAAGAAGACAAGCGCGTCTCACACGAGACGATCTATCGAAGCTTGTTTATTCAGACACGGGGCGTTTTGAAGAAGGAATTACAGGCACATCTGCGCGCCACACGCTCCATCAGGCGCTCGCGCCACGCGACTTTGAAGCGTAGCGGATTGGGCAAGTTCAACGATGCGACATCCATCCGTGAAAGGCCTGCAGACGTAGAAGACCGCGCGGTACCAGGGCATTGGGAGGGTGACTTGATCGCTGGCTCTGGCAACAGCTTCATTGCAACGTTGGTCGAGCGCCACACCCGTTTTGTGATGCTTGCAAAGGTCGGCAACAAAGACAGTCACAGCGTCATTCAGGCTTTAATCAAACAGTCTCGCAAACTACCCAAAGAACTATATCGTTCTCTGACTTGGGACCGTGGTACTGAGATGGCTGGGCATAAAGCCTTTACCTTAGCAACCGATATTGACGTCTTCTTGTGCGATCCACACAGCCCATGGCAACGCGGCACGAACGAAAACACCAACCGACTATTGCGGCAGTACTTTCCAAAGGGCACGGATTTGTCGATACATAGCCAAGCAAAGTTAAGCGCTGTCGCCAGACAGCTCAACGAACGACCTCGAAAGACGCTGGGATACGAAACTCCCGCAGAGCGTTTCAATGCATGTGTTGCGTCGACCCATTGAGATCACCCCGCATAGCGGACCAACGCGATATGCGCCCCCCCATGATTCGAACTATTACGAGCGGCCGATCGGCTAAACCCCAACGAAATTTTCGATTGCGTATTTTTCGTTAGCGGCTGGTCGTCACATGCTATGTTTTTATAGAACTTTGAATGTGGTAAGGTTGGCACATTACCCAAGCTCAGGGAGCCAACGAATGCTACCGTTTGAGATCATGCTATCAGTTACATCGATCGTAATAGCTGCAGCCAGTCTTCTGCTCGTTCATAGGATCATCAGAACCAGTGGTCGCGATCGGCCCCGTGATCCGGCACGAGTTCAACGTTTGGTGGATAGGATGAATAGTTGCAACACAAGTGAGGTAGAGCCATCCGAGACAAAAAGCAGCTCAAGCGATTAGTAGGAGGTTACGCGGGGGCCGTCCCAAGCAACTAAACGCTTCATTCAAGAGTATGCCACGACAAGGCACCTATCCACAGCTCCTCAAGGGTCGGCGACGAAACGAAACCTGCGGGCCTGTGGCGCTGTCACGAATGAATGAATGACGACCACCGCCGAACATCTCGCGGCCAGTGCGGATCTGTGCCTCCTGCAAGATCACTTGCGTTGCGAAATGCAAAGGGCTGGTGCAACTATCTCATTTTCAGACGGATCCCCTGAAGTTCGAATGCGCAGATTCGCTGCCCGTGCTATTCTCGGTGAATGGCGCAGCGGACCCCTGTTAAGATAACGAGAAGAAGAGTGGAGTGCCACCATCGGGTGGTCCAGTTTGCATGTTAATGCGTGGTCGGCCACTGATCTATTGGTATCACGCTTTTCGGCGCTGGTTGACGTTATCCCAGAGCACTATGCGGCTTAACTGTATTGTAGTGACTGCGCCATCGTTCGATCAATATCTGAGCTTGTCGTAGCGTGTAGAATACTTCGCCGTTAAGGGGCTTATCAGGGAAATGGGCTTTGAAGCTCTCGCAGTAGGCCTTTTCCCACAGTGAACCTGGGGCTATGGACGCGGTTTTCGCGCCGACGGCACCGATCCAAGCATGCACCTTCTTGGCGATAAACTGCGCGCAATTGTCTGACCTTATGTATTCCGGCGAGCCGCGAAGAATGAGCATCCGTCAAGGCATCAAACCCACTTGTTGAATTGAGCCAGCCTTCGACGCGGATCACCCGCGCCTCCTTCGTAAATTCGTCGAGGATATTTAGCTTGCAGAAGATCCGCCCGTCGTGGGTGCGGTCCTGAACGAAGTCATAGGACCAGAACTGGTTCAGACGCTCCGGCCGCAGCCAGACGCACGAACCATCGTCCATCCAGTGCCGACACATTTGCGGGACTTAGAGCCCTTCCTGCCGCCAAATCCTTTCGACCACTGCCCTCTCATCACTGCTTGCAGTGATGAGAGGGGCGTTTGTGATTTACATGTCAGCCGCTGTTGCTCAGCATTACGGCGATCACGCAATATCCCCTCTGGGCAAATTGCTACGCAACCGCCTACCAGGTAGAGCATAGCGTCCGAACTCTTCGGACCGTGCTATGATGTCCTCGGTCAGCCTTGCTTCGTCCGTCAGACTACAGAACACCTTGCGTTGCGCCTGACGATACTGAACCAATGTGCGGTAAACCCTGCGCTTATATACGCTGAGGGTTTGTCGCACATATGCGATTCATTTACTGCGGCGGGAAAGGCTTGAAAGCCACCCGTGCAGCCTCCAGCAAGGGAAAGGGGGCCTTTTTTTGAAATCCCGCGCGGTCTTTTCGTGAGACCGCCCAGGATCAAAAAATTGAAAGAGGACAAAAAATTGACACACGTTTCTGAAGTCGAGAATTACGCGATGCTGGACTTTGAAGCGTCGAGCCTGTCGCTGGAGAGCTGGCCGATAGAGGTCGGCTTATCCTGGCTTGAAGGTGGCGAAACTCAGACCTGGAGCTCATTGATCCGGCCCGCGCCTGAGTGGGAAATGTCGGACTGGTCGGCGCAAAGTGCTGCTGTGCACGGGATTGCAATTGAAGCCCTGCTCGACGCGCCCACAGCGTTAGCGGTGATTGATAATCTATTCAATAATCTGGCAGGAAAAACAATGTTGTCGGATGCACCGGATTTTGAACAGCGCTGGCTGGCGCGTTTGTTGAATGCCGCTGGGCGGACCTCTGCACCAAGTATAAGGGATTATCATCACATATCATTCCACCTTTTCTCAGGTCTTGCACTCGACATGCTTTACGAAAGTCTGGAGCGGAATATTGCTCCGCATCGCGCCGGCCCGGATAGCGCAAGACTCGCCAAAGCGTGGGCTAAAGCTCGGCATTACTGAAACTTCCTCGTCAGAAATTTGGGGACGTGTGACAGGAGTTCTCAAGGGCAACTCTGCCTAAACCTAATCCCCGTCCATCGATTGTTTCGCGATTACAAAGTAGAACTGGCCTGCCTGGCAGACAATTTCGGCGCACCTGCTGGTGTTGCGCAGACAACCCTTCAATGCGCAACGGTTCTCCGCATACGAACCTTTCAAATGCGCGTTTTATTAAGTTGCGGAACCAACACCGGTTGCTCGCGCAGCGATCATGCTGTCGATCGTGCCGCACATGAAACATGGCGATTTAAGGTAGTATATCGTGGGACCAGAAATTTAACGAGTATAGCTAAATATAGCTGTCAGCTTCAGAGAGGTTGAGACACGCACTGATGCACATCAGCGATTTTGCCGTAGATATAGTTGACACCATATTCTATAACCCCCTATATTAAACATATACATCAATAACTTAGCTAAGTTTCCTACCATCCCAGCCAACACACTTTGAATGAAGAATGCTACCAA
>TARA_R110002124_G_scaffold287317_1_pt1 | contig 11811 bp, 12 predicted proteins | sample TARA_R110002124 | Tara Oceans TARA_R110002124 (sample SAMEA4397445) | marine metagenome | biome: Polar Biome; feature: [SRF] surface water layer (ENVO:00010504); material: water (ENVO:00002006), including particulate matter (ENVO:01000060) such as... | depth 5 m | reverse complement strand
TATCGGCTACTATTCTTCTACTAAACGTTAGCCTGCCACGAAGCTGTGGCAGTCAAGTAGGTGAAAATCCTACCTAAATAATTTCCTGTTCATTTAGAAGAGCTCCACCCGTTAGGGTTTCCCTGAAGCTCGGTATGCTCAAATGTGCAAGCCGTAATGCGTTAGCGTGAACCCATAGTAGCTTCGATAAGTGTATCTGTAGATGAGGGGCGTTTTGATTCCGGTTTTTCGGGAAAACCCTGAAATGTTGTATGGATTAATAGCAATTTGAAGTGCATAGTCTACGGAGTAATAGGGGAGGGGTGGTTATAGATGGATCCTTGGCTATACATCTTTTTATGTAATAAGAAAAATATATATATACCAAGATTTACTTATTTTAATTTGTTTTTGTATCTTAGTAATTAAAGTAGTAGAAACATGTCTTGGAAAGATAAAATTGAAAAAATGAATAAGAGAAATAATTTGTTCTTGGATCTTAAGAATTATTTTACGAAAATATCTCTTGGAAAGAAGGTTTTATAGATCATTTAATCAACTCTAGAGGCAACTTGTGTTACAAAGGTACAGGGAAATATATTACAGGACGAATTGCTTGGTATTTTAAATTAGTTAATTGAATAAGGAATTTGTTAAAAATGTCTACCTTAGACTATTATGGCAAAGATAAATTTTTTTTCCAAAAAAAGTTACTGAAGCGCATATTGACAATTTTTTCTGACAAAATCGGGTAACTTATTGATTGATGATCAGTCAATAAGTTTTTATTCATTAAGTGCCTTATTCATTAAGTGCCTTATTCAATTAGTTGATAAAAACAAGAAGGAAAAAATTTCTTAATCATAATGGGGGCGATTTGTATAATCTTGAAGATTATGGCAAAATAATTGTAAATGGATATGGTTAAACTGATCCTGAAGATGTCCAAGAAATGTTAAATGGAAAATATGAATTTGACAATTTTTAAAAATGGAAACAACTGAAAAGCTGAAAATTTTTCTTGAACAATTTAAATTGTGCCTCCAAATGGTTGATAGTATTATCTGTTATATTTGGTATAGAATGATTAAAATTTTCAGACAATTTAATACTTCAAAGTTTAAAGTTATTGGAAAGTTAGAAGAACACCTGCCCTTTTCACCATTTTACGGAGAATAAAAGGAAGATTCTAGGTGAAGGTAAGGATAAGAAGTTGTATACTTCCTTCTCAAAAAGGGAGCGATATTTCTTTTACTTTTGGGAGTACCCTACTACTTTTGGGAGTACCCTACATATTCATGATAATAATACTTAGTCTAAAATTTAAATCACTTAATAATGGCTAATTCCAGGAGACGAAAGAAAGCATTTACTGCTTTTGTTATAATGCCTTTTAATAAGAGTGGGTCAGAGGACTTTAATCACTTTATGTCAATATATAATGACTATATAAAACCTACCGTAGAAAGTATTGAGGGTTTAAGTCTAAGGGGAGATGAAATAACAGATTCTGGTTCGATAACGGTTGATCTAATTGATCATTTGGCCAATGATGATGTTGTTATCGCAGATCTTTCTGATCTGAATCCGAATGTATTTTATGAACTCGGTATTAGACATTCTTTAGTAGGGAAGGGGACTATTTTAATTATGGACGAGTCCCGTACTGAAAAAATACCTTTTGATTTAAATGGGTATAGAGTGATAGAATACCGAGGGGATGCAAAAGGCTTAGCACATCTGAAAAATCAGCTGAAAAAATTTTTAGAACAATTTACAACCAGTTCTAATAGAGAAGTTAAAACTGACAATCCTGTACATGATTGGGTTGCTAAAAAGTCTAGTTTTAAATTTACAGGTGGCTTTAATTCTAATAAAGAAGAACAAAATGAAGAAAAACAAGAGGTAAAGGAATCTATTGGAGATATTTTAGAAGAAGCATGGGACGAAGCTCAAAATGAGATGATTCCGAAAATAATCATTAGTAAAGCAGAAGATGCTGTCAGAGAAGATAATTTGCTAGACTTTATTGAATGTGTAAAGACTTTTGTACAACTAAAGACATTTGAGCCTGTCGATATTGAATATAGAGATATGTATTATCTTGCAACTCGGATAGATGCAGGAAATAAAGTAATTAGAGCAATTTTAGAAAAAGGAAGAGAGAACTTTCCTGAAAGTGTGATCTTGATTACTCCATTTGTGTCATATCTTGCTCACTCGACAGTTAAGTCAGATAGGCAGGCGGCAAAAGAAATTGTAGAAAATTATTTAAGGATTAAACGTGACAAGCGTGAAATTAAGATTGAAGATATTTCAATTTTAGGTAAAAATACACATTTATTGGCCTTGATGTTAGATGCTTATCATCGAGATGGACAACATAAAGAAGCCTTTGAAATTACTTCAAGCCTAGTAGCTCAATTTCCTGAAAATACGATCGCTCGCCGCAATAATGCTAGGGCAATGGATAAGCTTGGTACATTTAGCATGGACGAAATTATTTCTGAATACAAGAAATCTGTATTTGTCGATATGCCCGGTGACTTCAGTGCTTTATGGTATGGTGGAGCTTTACAGGATGATGGTAGATTAATAGATGCACTAGAAGCTCATTTTTATGCGTGTACTCTTGATCTAGATGAACCAGAATGTTTTGCAAGACTTTCGACAGTTATTTCTGATGTCGTTCAACCAAGGAATATTTGGAGGGTCAATAAATTTTCTAGAGAAATTCCTGATTATATTAATAAAGAAGCAGTCATAAAATGTATCATGCTTACCGTTGATTGTCCTGGTCATGGAGCAAGTCATAAGTTTATGTGTGAGCAAGCCATGCGGAACATTGGATTTGGAGTGGAAGAACTTGAAGATCGTTTGCATGAGACTGGGGAACTTACTAGGACTGATCGAAGGAATTTCGTAGTACCTATTTACGAAAAATTAAAATCAGAAATAACAGATAGGAACCGTAATGAGTAAAATAATATTAGGAAAGCCATTTAACAAAATTGGTAAACAGGAGGTGTCTACTAAAAATAGGTCATATGATCTTGATCACATGAAACGGGCTGGATTAACTTGGAAATTACAGACATACAAGGAAAAAGAAGACCTTGTCTACAAAGGTGATAGTCATCTAATTACAGTAGCTCCAACAGGAACAGGAAAGGGACGCTCTGTTGTGATTCCAAATTTGTTAAATTATCCAGGTCCCATAATTACAATTGATCCCAAAGGTGAAAACTATCATGTGACAGCTGAACACAGGAGAAGGCTTGGGCAAAGAGTGTATAAATTAGACCCATTTGGAATTATTGACGGAGATAGTGATGGCCTAAATCCCATGGATATTTTTAAGTTAAAAAATTCTGAAATTGTTTCAGATGCTCAGATGCTATCAGATTTAATGTCATTGGATAATACAACGGATGGTCATAAATTTTGGGACATAAGTGCCTGTGCTCTTCTATCAGGAGTTATTGGATATATTTCTTCAAGTGGAGAAGAATCGGATCTGAGTTATAGTAAATTATATAACGTCTTGCATGTAGATGATGTAGTATATAATTTGGCCGTTGTCTTAGATACTTTAGGCAGTAAAATACATAAAATGGCCTATGCTGAGATAGCCTCTTTTCTTCAGAAAGCAGATAAGGAGCGAAGTGGAATATTATCAACAGCAACTTCTTATTTAAAAGCTTTTTCTAGTGAATTAGTTTTGAAAACTTTGGATAAGTCATCTTTTGATTTAGGTGACATTGTAAAAGGTGAGCCAATTTCGGTTTATATAATAATTCCTCCTGATAAGCTAAGAAGCCATAGTTCAGTTTTGAGGTTATGGGTAGGAACTTTTCTTAAAGCTATTATGAGCCGAAAATACATACCCAAGCAAAGAACTCTTTTTGTCTTAGACGAATGTGCTCAATTAGGATCATTTCCATTTTTAGAACAAATCATTACATTAAGTAGAGGGTATGGCTTGCAAGCGTGGACATTTTGGCAAGATTTAAGTCAAATTAAGAAATTGTATGGTGTAGGTTGGTCTACAATGGTCAATAATTGTTCGGTGGTTCAGATCTTTGGAACTAATAATTTTACAGTCGCTCTAGATTGTTCTGATCTTATTGGAATTGATTCAGAAGATATTAGAAATCTTAGAAATAGTGAACAAATCGTAGTGGTGAATGGAAAGCCTGTTAAGTGTAATAAATACGATTATCTATCCGATGATGATTTTGCGGGTAAATACAATAACAATCCATATTATGTAAATGTTGATTATGAACCTTATTGAATTTAACGAAAAAATATATAGTCAAACAAGTTTTTGGTTAAGTAAACTATTTGAAGATTTTGGTGTAAAAATAATTATTGGCTTAGAACTTGAAGTTTACCTTAAAGGTAAGAGCAACTTCGATAAAATTGACATATCCTCAATTAATATGCGGTTTGAAGAAGCTACTAATTTGGAATGTAAATTTGAAAGTGAAAGAGGGCATAACCAATTTGAGCTAGTCGTAAGGCACTGTGATTTAGCAAAAAACATTGATAATATAATTAAAATTAAGAGTCTAGTTAAAAATGTTCTGAATATTGATCATAGAGACTTAATAGCAATATTTAATGCTAAGCCAAATGAGAGTTTACCTGGTTCTTCAATTCAATTGAATATTAGTTTTACAAATTCAACAATTCAAGATCAAGGTTTTAATTTAAAACATGCGAAAATAATAGCAGCTGGCCTTCTTTATTTTATGCCATTTGATTTTCCGATTCTTTGCCCTTCTTTATCTTCATATAAGCGCATCAATAACGGTGATAAAATGTTTACTCCACAGTGCTTTTCTTGGTCAATAAACGATAGGCGAGCAGGTGTAAGAATTGTAAATAATAAGAGTAGTGGAGTGACTTATGTTGAGCATCGTGTTGCCTCATCTGAGACAAATATTCTAAGTTTAATATATACCGCAGTCAGATCAATTTATTGGTCACTCAGGTGTAATTTTAGTTTACCTGAAATATATAGTGACGAAAATTGTCAAATTAATCTTTTTCCTTCTAGAATTAAACTAGCATTGGAGCTGTCTGAAAGTCATGGTGAAAAAATAAATATTCAGCAATTTGACTCAATTGATTTAATTAAAGAAGATCAAAAAAATCATAAAAATTCCTTAGGTGAACAGGGAGGTAAATGGAAAAACATAGTTAGGAACAGGTTCTAATTGCTAATCTTGTTTTGATTTTGACGCAAATTTGCCTAATCGATCCGCAGGCTATTAGCCTGCGGCTGGACTTTAGTTATTTAGCAAATAAATAATAAAAAGGGCTTCAAATTTTAATTTATGACCTTTTTATTATTGACATTTATATCTAGTTAAACAACTAGATATGGGGTATGAAACTAAAGTTCAGCTAATCAAAAGGCTGAAAAGCGAACAGTACTAAGTGAATTTTCCGGTAGCCGTTGGCCAGGCAATTGAATTTACCGCTGGAGAAGAGGTAGTTTGGCTCATTGACGACCATCAAAACCTGGTGTTAAGAAGAAGTGATACCGCTGTGGCAGTTCTAAAAAAAACTGAAGCCCAACCCAACTTAAAATCAATTTCTGATGCCATTTTCGACCGTTGCACTGGTTTTAAACAAAAAAGAACCGAAGCCAGGGTCAATGAGATGGCCCACGGCCTGCTCATCTGCACCGGTCGGGCCACCATCACAGGAACGCTCATAGCTGTTGGCAGACAATTAATAGATTTGACCGCAGCCTACCAGTTGTTTTGGGGTGCCAGAATGGATACCGAAAAATTATTTGAAGTTTCGTTGCAGTTTGGTCTGGAACAACTTAGTCCTTCTGTTATTGTTGCCCATATGGATGATACGATTATAAGGAAGGTCGAGAAAAAAATTGCCGGGATTGGGTAGCGCAGTGATCCCCTTGGCTCCGCCTTCCATACAAATTTAATTTGGGCCCAACGTTTTATCCAAATATCCCTTTCACTTCATGATCCAACCGATCTCAACAGTCAGTCCCGGGCAATCGCAGTGGATTTTCATCATAGCCCAAGTGTGAAAAAACCAGCAAAAAATGCCAGTAATGAAGACAAGATGACGTTTAAAGAATCAAAAAAAACTCAGTCAACAGGGCTTGTACAGGATAGAATTGTTAAGGTCAAGGCTGGACGGCCAGGGTGCCTCAGCAAGACAATTGATCTTAAGTGTAGACGGTAGTTATACCAATACAATATTGAAGATATTGCCTTCCGGGGTGACGCTGATCGGCAGGGTGAGGAAGGATGCAATGCTTAATTTTTTAGCGGAAGAGGAAAAAACGAAAGGAAGAAACAAGAAATACGGAGACTCTGCACCAACGCCAGAACAAGTAAGACAATATGACGACTATCCATGGCAGGAGGTTACTGGATGGGCTGCAGGCAAAAGTATGCTTTTAACCTAAAGGTTGTCAAGTCACTTAAATGGAGAACAGTAGGCCAGGCACATACTTTTCAAATGGTGGAAATCCGACCCTTAAGTTACAGGTAAAAAAAGATGGTAGGTTGCTCTACTGTAAATCGGCTTACCTAATTTGTTCTGACAATGAGCATGACATCGAAACACTGTTAGAGGCTTATTTATGGAGGTGGGAGATAGAGGTCAACTTCAGAGAATAGAAAAAAGCACAAACGGCTGTGGACAGGCACAGGTACAAACAGCTTTCCGGAACGAATGCTTTATTAATATTCTGGGTCATTCTGATGATAATATCTCGTTTTGGTTCAATCCTACCTATAGTTTTATTTGGAACCCCAGGTTACGACAACCATTTAAATCTTTATGAAGAATATTGGATACTTTTTGTTTTGATACCAATCGTCGTATTTATGCAAAGTTGGTTTACGGTTAGGCTTGTTTACCAAGCAGGAAGATGTATTTTTTCAACGTTCCTTCTCTGTATGCTGACTGCATTCGTACTACAATTAACGACTACAGTAAGTCAAGAAAAACTCAATCTAGCATACCATCAAAGGTTTGAAAGGGACTACAACTATATCAACCAAGAAATAAGGATTGCCAAGGAAAAATATGGAATTGACTATAGTGAGCAGACTGTTGAAATTTTGAAAAAACAGGTTACAGAAAGTTCTGTCAAACAGATTGAAAGAGTTAAAAAGGCATTTTTTGTCGACAACCCTGTTAAATTGGACACGATAATTCTTCAAAAAATAATAATCAGAAACTACAAAGAAGGAGGTAGGTATTATTACAAAAGAAACGCAATTGAAAATTGGCGGTATGCATTACCTATTGACATTTTAAAACAACTAAGCTATTTTGACCAGAAGGCTAAGGAAACAAAGGAGCTTCTTGAAGTTCTAAAAGAAATGATTGATTTGGTGAATACACCAGAAATACATTGGCAAGAATACCAAAATTTCACTGAAACAGAAAGACGTAGAAGTTTAGGAGCAAGATATAATATACCTGACCCATTAATAGAACAGTTAAAAAAAGTTCAGACCCGGCTTTTGGAAGACGACCGATATTCTGACTTTTTCAAAAATTTACAAGCAATAAAAGATAGAGAATGAAAGGAATAAGGTACCACAATAACCAAGCATTCTGACGGTTGGCCTTCGACCCTTCGACTCCGCTCAGGGGCCATACTCAAGGACCACAGGCTCAGGGGCCATGCTCAGGGACCAGTTCATCGTATCGAGAAATAGGTTTACTTTTGGGAATTGTTTTCCCTCTTTTGTTTTTTAGCGCTTGGAGAATAAAAAAAGTAGGTGGTTATAGGTTGTTCCTTTCAATGATTAAGACCACTTTTCTGGTGGATTAAGCCTGGGTTTTAGGCTGTTTTTACCATTTGGAAATACCTGACCCATTAACCTATTTGATCCTTACTGTTTTGCCTCTAAATTTTTAGATATGCCAATCAGATCTACCTGGAAAGTCCTATTATTGCCCATTCCAATAAAAAGGTGGTCTCTCCCTTAGATTCCTTGACCGAAACACTTAATTTGTTAAAAAATAATAAGGAGAAGGGGTTGGGGCATGGTTGATTTATATGCAACTCCTACGCTAAATGGGTATAGATTAAATTGTTGTGGGCAATTAAAATGAGACTGATAATAAACATAAAATAACCAGACTCAGAAGTGAAAAGTTTAATGATTTACGACGCTGAAGTTGGAGTATATCTGTTTGGATCCTATAAGGAACCTGATTCACCTGCAATTTGGAACAATTGGTTTGAGAAGGTTGAATATGCAATTGAAGCTTCACAAGAATAGGGTGTTAACCAAAATGATTGGCAAGAAATACCACTGCCTTTGGAAAGTTGCCAACACGATTGGATAGCGCTAGTAAGAGTGAAAGGGCGAGAAATTGGAAATCCTGAATGGGGCAAATTTGAAAGATTGGCAAACGGAGTATGGATAGAAATCAAAACTTGATATGAATAAGCTAAATTTTGAAATAAGAAAAGACGTGGTTAATGATAATTACACAATATTTTCGACACAAATAATTATTGACGACAGAAACCTGATTGATTCATTAAAAGACTATGAACTGCGATTTGTGGAAAAAGGTAATGAAAATATTGCAGGAGCTTATGACGGACTTGACCCAAAAGTTCTTTTTGCAAACTTGACAAATTCCGAGGACGAAGAAAATTCAAAGGAAGATAAATCAGATATACTTGATTGTGACTGTGGTTCACGAGGCTGTTGGACTTTTATGATTAAAGTAATTGAAAAACAAGATTCCGTGATTTGGACAGGATTTGAACAAATTCATCTAGGCAAAAATTCTGCGAATTTTTGGGATTATTCTGATTTTAAGGATTTTGAATTCAATAAAAACGAATATTTTAAGAAACTAAATGAACTATTAACTACCCAAAATAATGTTTAAAAATATTAGCTGAGAAAGTAGTGAATTCAGGGGGTGTAGCCGATTCAAATTTTCTATAACTTGACAGAAAAGTACCACCCAGTCGGCTATATTCTTATGTGTGCCGATAGCCTTCCACGAAGCTGTGGTAATTCAGAAGGGGTAAAACCTACCTAAATATTTTGCTGTTTATTTAGAAGTGCTCCACCCGTTAGGGTTTCGCTGAAGCTCGGTTTGCTCAAATGTGCAAGCCGTAATGCGTAAGCGTGAACCCATAGTAGCTTCGAGAAGTGTATCTGTAGATGGGGAGCGTTTTGACGGTCTCAACCCCTGGAAAGTTGCATGGATTAACAGCAATGTGAAGTGTAATGGTCTACCGGAGTCATAGGGGTGGGGTGGTTATAGATGAATTATACGTATGCTGAGTAGATTCATGTACAAACTAATTAATGTAGGCTATCAGTAAGCCAGAAGAAGTAAAACCTTGCTGTATTTAACAGGCTATGGTTTGATCAAAAGAGGGTTGATAGTTTACATCTTATTATTATCTTTATAGGTACTATCAAAGTAGAGGGTCTACTCTACTAAGCAAGTAATAAAATTATGCCTAATGAACCTCACTATAGATTATCGGAAAATCAGAAAATTAAAATAGCACAAAATCTGATTGACGTACTTCAGAAAGATGAAAAGTTAACTGAGCAAACCAAGAATTTCATCTCGAATTGGATTTTAACTGGCCATGAAGGAAAGAGAAAAGCCTTTTTCGATGTGTGGAATATCGTTCTAAAAAACTATCTACCAACTACAAGACCTGTTCTATATCGATCTTGCAATAGAGTCAGTAAAAATGGTAAAATCGCAAGTTTCACTGGACGGTTTGACTGTGCAAATAGATTCAGTAAAGGCAAAGGTTCATTGATAATTTGTGATACGGAACAAACCCTAATGGTAGAAGAAGATTTCTACAAGGTTGGCACCTATGAACATACATTTTTTCCTCTGGTCAACGTCTTAATTAACGCACAAAATTCTGGTGGGGCTGGCTTTTCTGAAAGATTTTTGAATGATTACATAGGTGAAGACGAATACATAATGAGGGTCGATATGGGCAATATGCATACTCTGAAATGGAAGAGATAGGAAATAATACTCAACGAAAAAAGCTCATAAAAAGATATGATAAAAAATTGGAGATTTTTCCTACTTTGAATCCGAGACTTAAACTTACACCAACGCCACAGGATATAAACAGGCATTAGCACCAATAAGAAAAAATGAAAGAGTGGAACAGAACAGGGAAAATAAAAGCAATACTATTAGTAGTGTTTAGCTTTCCAAATTTGATTGCACCAATTGGAGTAAATCCGCAACAAGGACTTCTTGTTTCGATTTTAATGCCTTTGATTTTTGGAAGTATTGCAATACCATTAATTTATAAATCCAATAGCGCTCTACTAGGTCGAGAAATCGCTAAACCACATTGGAATGACAATCCACTAGCACTTAAAAGACCTTTTTCATTCTTTCACTTTGGAGCATTTTTCTTTTTAGCGGTTGGACTGAGTATGGTAATCGGGACTGCAATTAAATTTCAAATACTGAGCCAATATGGATTGACCTCCTTGTTTTTCGGAATTGGAATAATGATTGGAATTGCCTTGACTTTAATGTGGATAAACAAAAAGAATAAAAGGTGCTAGCAAAACCTAAACTGCATTAAAACGCAGTTTAGCCAAACGTTAATCGCCAGCAGAAAAAGAAAAACAAGCCAGAGGACAAAATGGATTTAACACCAAAAACCAAACTTGATAGGATCGCAGAAATATGGAATTGTTATATCTGGAAATACAAATATTGTAATAGACAGATAAAATTTAACGATGACTTAAGGACAAATTATTTTGGTGACATTTTGAATTATTTTTCTGATACATTTTCAGTTCTCGAAAAAAAACATGAGTCAAATTCATTTCAAGAAAACTTTGAAAACTCTATTAGTTTCCTTCAAGCAATCTACATTCAACAAGATTTTATTGAGGAACTCCACTTTATTTTTAAAACAGGAATAGTTAAAGGTAATTTGAAGGAAGACCCAAACTATTCACTAAATAGAGAAATAAGAAACGAATCAATAGGTCATCCTGTTAGAAAAATTGCACTTTCAAATAACTCATCCAAAATAGAAAAATGTCCAACTTGTGGAATAACAAAGGAAACGACAAAAAATAAGCAAGTACTTTTATCATCAGTTTTATTTAGCAATAAAGGTGATTCAGAAAATATTCGATATTTAAAATACCATAGAGATAACAATTTTCAGTCTGTACACGCTTTATACTCAAAAGAGGAAATTTTAAAGAGGCACTATGATTTTCTGAATCATAATTTAGACAAGATAATCAACAGCCTAAAAAAAATATTGAGAAAGTTCTTGAAAAAATTGAAAGAGATTGACAATGTTAAAGATAGAATTTCCTTTGAAAAACTACTTAGTTTCGTTTCAGAAACATTCGAGTATATTTTTATGGCCGATTATCTTTTTCAACCCCAAACATTAATCGAATTATCAAAAAGGCAGAACGAAAACTTGAGATATGAAAATGCTTTGAAGTTTTTTTTTAAAGACCTTAATATCTATTTACAAGAGTCAATAGAGGATATTGAAGAGTTTTTAGATGACAAGGACAGATTTTCAAATCCAAACTATTTTCAAGAAAAACTCGATTTAAATTCAGAGGAACCCAATCCAAAGCCACAAATTCATAAAGAAAGCTACACATATGAACTTGGGAAGTTAGTAGATAAAAAAAGAGGAGAAAAGTATAATTTTTTTATTTCAATTTTGGAAAGCAGATGTGAAGACAATGAAGAGGCAATTTGTGAGATAAATGTAAGCATCCGACGAACCCATATAGATTAATTTTGAGTTGTTGG
>TARA_R110002124_G_scaffold19280_2_pt1 | contig 11831 bp, 26 predicted proteins | sample TARA_R110002124 | Tara Oceans TARA_R110002124 (sample SAMEA4397445) | marine metagenome | biome: Polar Biome; feature: [SRF] surface water layer (ENVO:00010504); material: water (ENVO:00002006), including particulate matter (ENVO:01000060) such as... | depth 5 m | reverse complement strand
GATTACGGCTCTGGAAATAATCCTAGATTAAGTTCAGTCGGAGGGTTAGAAATAGACATCAATACTAATTTAGTTATACGGAGTAACAAAGGCCTTTACTCGGATACTTCTAGTTCTACCGGCTTAATAATAGGTTCTCAAAGGGCAAACACGCCAATAAAGTTTCTTACCTCTCCAACTACTCACCTTACATATTCGGAAGCTATGAGAATAGCTGGAGACGGAAACGTAGGTATCGGAACGACTAATCCTACATCAAAACTTGAAGTATCAGGCGGCGATATAGAATTATCTGATATAGCTGGCGGTGTAACAATGCTATCACCAGACAGCACAAGGTATAGAGTAACAGTAGCAAATGGCGGTACATTAACGGTTACCGCAGTATAACAAACACTAATAAATAAAAAAAAAATTATGACTTACGAATGGAATTGCAAAACAGTAGATGTTTACACTACTAAAGGAGAAAACACAGATGTTGTATACACGATACACTATAGAGTCGAGGGCTCAAAAGAGGGCTTTAGTACTACTAGTATAGGTACACAATCTCTAAACACAGATAACCTAGAGGGCTTTACGTCATTTGACACGCTTAAACACAGGGACCTTATAGCGTGGACAAAGTCGGCTATGGGCCCTGAGAAGATAGCCGAAATAAAAAATAATTTACGTGCTAGTGTAGACGCATTAATCACACCTATTACTAAAACTATAACAATATCGTAAACATGAACAAACAAGATAGAAACGAAATGAGCAAATTCTCAAATCGCTTAGAAAATGTAGAGGGCGACCTTAAAGAAATACTAACCATCTTAAAAGATGACCCAAACAGCACAAATAAGGGTTTGTTAACTAGGTTAAATGAAACTGAAGACCTGGCGCATAAAGCTAATAGGCAAGCCCAAAAATTAGCTAAGACAGCTAACTGGGTAGGTGGTGTATTAACAGCTGTTTTGGTTTCCATTATAGTAGGTGTATTAAAACTATTGTATTTCTAAAATGAGATACATAGATAAAATAATAATACACTGCAGCGCGACGCCTGAGTTTAGAGACGTAACTACAGACGACCTATATAGCTGGCACGTAGTACAAAATGGCTGGTCCGATATTGGCTATCATTTTTTTATAGACCTAGATGGTGTATTACATAATTGTAGGCCAGTAGAGCGCTCAGGGGCTCATACAAAGGGTTTAAATAAAAACTCTATTGGTATCTGTTACGCTGGAGGTTTAGATAAGCAAATGAAGCCTAAGGATACCAGGAACGATGCACAAAAAAGGGCTTTAGACTTACTAATATACGACTTAATGGATGAGCACATAGACGCCACCCTTCACGGTCATAACGAATTTAGCAGTAAGGCGTGCCCTAGCTTTGATGTACAAAAAGAATATAAATATACTATAGACTATTACAATGAGTGTAAACGGTAAATACAAAGATAAAAATGGCACTACCAGAGTAGGTGATAGCTTAAGGTGGCTAGCTAAAAACGGTAAGAAATTTAGCCCACAGCTTTTAGACCTGGCTGCGAGCGTTACTGGCATAAAGCAACTAAGCGCCCTAGGCGATGCAATCAAAGGCGACAAGGATTTAACCCCAGAGGATAAAGACTTACTAATTATGCAGCTACAGTATGACATGCAGTTAGAAACTGAGATATCTAGACGCTGGGAGGCGGACCTCCATAGTGACTCGTGGGCCTCAAAGAATATAAGGCCTTATACTCTCGCTTTTTTACTTGTATGCATGTTTCTATTCATTATGCTAGATAGTTCCTTAGAGGGCTTTAAAATAGCCCCTGAGTGGATAGGATTACTCCAGGCTTTATTAGTTACAGCTGTAGGTGGATATTTTGTAGTGCGCTCTGGTGAAAAAATAATTAACAAGGTTAAAAACAAAAAATAGTTAGGGCCTATCACACGTACCAAACACTAACGTACAGCCACACTGGATATCATTTTACTGGATATCGGTTAACTTAAAACCTAATTACTGGATATCACTTTACTGGATAGTCCAGTTAATTGGTAGAAGTTTTTTGTAAGATTAAAAGCCTCGTAAGATTACTAGCTGCATACTCATAAGAATTTAAAGGTACACGTCTCAAAATTTAATACCTGAGATTTCAGACTTAGTTTTAAGGAGTTATAAACATGTGCGTTAGAAGTGGTTTAAAAGTGTTTTTAAATAAACCTATCAATACGATTATAGATAGTCTAAAAGGTCCAGGTTTCTGTGGGGTTTATCCTGGACCACTATTTACACTACATGGCAAAAAAGAAGACTCTAAAATACTGGAAAACTAAGATAGATAAACCGTTCCATGAGTATATACGTAGACTTAACGTAAACTCTGAGGGCTATGGTGCATGCATATCATGTGATAAAGGTATACACTTCAGTGAGTCGGACGCTGGCCATTTCATATCTAGAGGTAAATTAGCTACCAGATGGGACGTTAGAAACGTAAATTTACAGTGTAGAAAATGCAATAGATTTGAATACGGGCGTCAGTTTGAGTACAGTTTAAAAATAGGTACAGAGCTAGCTGAGCAATTACTACAAGACTCCAGGGCCACATTTAAAATCTCAGAACCTGAGTACTTAGAGCTGTTTGAAAAATTCAGAGACCTACTAAAAGAGTTAAAAGACTCTCAAAACTTCTAAACACAAATTTTATTTAAAAATATTTTCAGGCGTAACTGCTTGATTTTCTGCGTGCTATAAACTTTTTTCAAAAAAAAACGAAAATAATTAAAAAAAGCTCAGGTTTATACTAGAAATGTATTGTATCTTTGTACCGAACATAAAAACAAACACCATGCAAAACGTAACACAAATTGAAAAGGCTATTAAAAAACAGTATAAGCTTTTAACTAAATTAAGAGATATCAAATTTAATGACTATAATAACCTAAGTGATAACATGATGGTTTCACAGGCTGAGTATTACATCGCTCTAGAAGTCTTAAGAGCTCTTAAAAAAGTATCTTTATTAGTAGCTGACGACCAGGCAACAATAGACGAACATAACAACTAAAAATAACGGGGGTTTAACAGCCCCCAAAAAACAAACACCATGAACAACACGCAAAAAACATCCAGAGTGAATAGTTTAATTCACAAAATTAGAACCGAATGTAACGCAATGCAAACACTTGAAAATGGCTTTATACTATCAGATAGATTATTTAGAGACGTACTAAAAGAGTTACCAGAAATGGATGCAAGACGCGATGACTTACAGAGTAGATGGCGTATTTTAGAAAAAATTAGACGTAACCTGAGAGACGAATTACAGAGCTCTTAAAAAAAAATAAAAATAAATCCAAAAAAGTTTGGTAGTAAGTAAATAAAAGTATTATCTTTACAAAAAACAAATATTATGAAAGACAAGACCACAGAGAAAATAGAAAGATACAAAGCTGAGATATTAAAGCTTGAAGCTAAAATTTCAAAATTAGAAAACAATTAAAAACCCTTAAAAACCAAAATTATGATAAAGAAATTAATTACAATCCAATCCCAATTAAAAGCCTCTAAGAGTCAATACAACTCTTTTGGTAAGTATAGCTACAGAAACGCTGAAGACATCTTAGAAGCGCTTAAACCGCTCTTAAATGAGCAAGGATTATTACTAACGGTAACAGACAAAGTAATTGAAGTAGCTGGTAACATGTTCGTAGAATGTACAGCAGAAATTACAGACGGTGAAGCTAAGGCGTACGTAACGGCCCAGGCTGGTTTAGATTTAAACCGCAAAGGTATGGACAAGGCCCAGAGTACTGGAGCTAGCAGCTCATACGCTCGCAAATACGCTCTAGGAGGTTTATTTCTACTAGATGACACCAAAGACGCCGACGCTACAAATACGCACGGTAAAGCTCCAGCAAAGGCTGTTGTATTACCAGAGCTGAGTTTGTCAAGTGAGGCCTATTTAAAAGCCCTGCAGGCAGTAACTAATAAGACTGTAACTGTAGCTCAGATAAAAGGCAAATACGCCCTTAAAGGCAAGGTATTAGAAACGTTGACAACTGCTGAAAACTCACCAGCTTAAAAATTTGAGTAAGAATAAATAAGTATTATATTTACAATAAGTTAATTAATTAAACCCTAAAATCAAGTCTTTAAGAGAGACCATTAAAATTATGAGTACAATCATTTCAATCGGAATTAACAAAGAGAAAATTCAATTTAACGACAAAGGCTGGGCTAATATCTCAGTATTTGTAAACGATGAGACTAACGTGTATGGTCAAAATGTGAGCGCGGCAATGGACCAGACAAAGGACCAGAGAGACGCTAAGGAACCTAAGCAATATATCGCTAACGGTAAGGTAGTCTGGACGGATGGCAAGATTACTGTAGCCGACAAGGTAGAGCAGCAAACTGGGGCCTCAGAGCAGTCTGAAGCTGGACGAGCTACACCAGACTTACCATTTTAACTATGGCTTAATTATGGGGGTGTAAAAGCCCCCTTATTTATTAATTAACTTAAAGCCAGATTATGATAACAGATATTGAAAAAATAAAGGGCAAATTATATGATGTAAAATATGACCGCATAGAGCAAGGTAAGGGCTTAGGAATTGAAGAAATAGACGAACATTTGAGATTTAAAGCTGGAGCTTTTAACATTTGTATCGGACACGCTAACACTGGAAAAACTACAGTTATATTGTACTTAATGATGGCTTACGCTTTGAAGCATGGCAAAAAATGGCTAGTATTTAGCTCAGAAAATAGTGACTATAGTATAGCCCGTAAATTATTAGAATTCAAGACTGGTATACCAATACAGAAAATACCAGATGCACAAATTGAAACAGAGCTATCCTGGATAAATGACCACTTTAAAATCATGGCAGTGGATAAATTATATAGCGCCAGAACCTTAATGAATGAAGCTAAGCAAATACTAGACGTTTGGCATTTCGACGGCTTACTAGTAGACCCTTACAATTCACTGATTAAGGATGTAACGTTACTTAAGCAAGTTGGAGGTCATGAGTATGACTATCAAATAGCAAGCGAAATGAGACTATTTTGTAAAGAGAATAATGTAACACTATGGTTAAACGCTCACGCTGTAACTGAAGCTCTAAGAAAAAAACACCCTAGCGGTCATGAGTTTGAAGGATTACCACAGCCATGTAGTATGGCAGACGTTGAAGGTGGTGGAAAATGGGGTAACAGAGCGGACGATGTTATAAGTACTCACAGATATACACAACACCCTACGCGCTGGATGGTTTCAGATATACATGTAGTGAAAGTAAAAGAAACTGAGACAGGCGGACGCCCTACCAGTTTGGATGCTCCAATATCTTTAAGGATGCAACCTAGTAACGTAGCTTTTACTGTAGCTGGTAGAGATATTATAAACCACAGTAAACCATTACCTACAATGACAGTACCCAATCAATCACCTAAATTAGCATTTTAATGAGCAAAAATAAAGCCCTAGAATTACTGGCCCAATATCACCCTGAGTACATAAAGATGGCTAAGGCTATAGCTGGTAATAACAATGAAGTATTTAACTACGCTGAAGACTTTGTACAGGAGGCCTATTTAAAACTATCCAGATACGAGGATTTATTTGACAAAGTTGTAAACGACAAAGGCAAAGTATCTAAGGGCTATATGTTTTTTGTACTAAGGTCAATAATCCTAAACAGCATTAAAAAGAAATCTAATTTAAAGTATAATCATTTAGGCAGTCAGTACGATTTTGAAGAAAAATATAATTGGATAGACGAGGGCCAGGACCCTGGAGCGGTTTCTCTGGAGGCAATAGAAATTAAGATGTACCAGATTGTAAAAGATAATGCTAGCTGGTTTGATTATGAGCTATTTAAAACTTACTTAACGACTGGTAAGAGTTTTAGGACCATAGCCACAGAGAGCAAAATAGGGATAAGAACAATTTACTTAAGCATTAAAAGAAGCAAATTACTGATAGCAGATAAACTGCACGAAGATTACCAGGATTATTTAAACGGTGATTTTCACTTAATTTAATAACCACTAAATACCAAAATTATGAGTACAGAACAAGAGTTAAACGACAAGATTTTTTTATTAAACAGCGAGGGTTTAAGCCCTGGAAAAATTGCGCAAAAAGTAAGGATTAAAAAGAGTGCAGTAATTGAGATACTAGGCGAAAGTAAAAACAACGGCTTAGGCGATATTGTAACGCAATTTACAGAGGTTACGGGAATTAAGGACATAGTAGAGGCTGTAGTAGATGACTGCGGCTGTAAGGCACGCGCTGCGGTTCTAAATAAAGTGTTTCCTAACAAAAAACTTAAAGACCTTCTAACAGATGACTATAATTTTTTAAAGTCGTTCTTTGAACCTAAAAAGCCTACTAGCGTAAACATACCTACACAGACCAGGTTAGTAGAGGTATTTAACCATGTATTTAGCGCTAAGCGTGAGGTCTCAAACTGCGGCCCATGTTTGGCTGGTTTGGTTAATCAATTAGAAAAAATATACTATGCTGCTAACAACCAGTAAGCTTAAAAAAATGAGCTTGAAAGAGCTTAACGACGTAGCAGACGAGTTCGCTACTAGGCTATCCTGGCAGAACCAGGTAGGCAAAGACAAAGAAGACCCAGAGGGCTACAAAAGACTAGCCAGCGAGCTGTACCATATAGCTCAGATTATAGAACAAAAAGAAATTGATAAATCCCAAAAACCAAAGACAAATTATGGCAAATAAAAAACATGCAGACGTAAGGCCCAGATTACAGGGCCAGAAATTAGCCTCATTTGAGTTTTTCAATAACAAAGAGTCCAGAGTGTTAGTTATAGGTGATTTACACAGCCCATTTGACCTGGACAGCTACTTTGACCATTGCGTAGAAGTCTACGAGCGATACAACTGTAACCAAGTGGTTTTCATAGGTGACGTGATAGATAACCATTACAGCTCATATCATGAGACGGACGCGGACGGCCTAGGAGGTGGCCAGGAGCTGGAGCTAGCTATAAAGAGGCTAGAAAGATATTACCACAGATGGCCCGACGCTCATGTTACTGTAGGTAATCACGATAGAATTATAATGCGTAAGGCACAATCAGGAGGCGTGCCAAAACAGTGGATTAAAGATTACTCAGAAGTACTAAATACACCTAACTGGAAATTTGTTACAGACGTAGAAATAGACGGCGTTTTATACATCCACGGTGAAGCTGGGACAGCTAAGACTAAAGCGCGCTCAGATATGCGCAGCACGGTCCAGGGCCATTTACATACCCAGGCATACACTGAGTATTTTGTAGGAGCTAACTCCAGAGTATTTGGGACACAGGTAGGATGTGGTATAGACGCTAAAAGTTACGCCATGGCTTACATGAAAGTAGGAAAAAAACCAGCGATAGGATGCGCTGTAGTATTAGGCGGAAAGACCGCAGTTAACGAATTGATGGTATTGTAATTTAATCAGGGGTGTGAAAGCCCCATAACATAAATAAATATGAAAAAAGTAAAAGACGAAGTAAAAGATGTAGAAACAGTAACGCTAACAGTAGAGTCTGTTAACCAATTACTAGGTTATTTAGCCACTAGACCGTATAACGAAGTAGCACAATTAATTAACAACATACAAAAACAAGCGTAATGAAAGAAGATTTAAAATTTACAGCCTGGATAGTTACTATCTTTTTAGTAGCCCTAACAATAGCTTTAGTAATAGCCTAAATAAAAAACATGAGTAAAGACAAGATAAATGAAATGAGAGATACGATACTACGTGAACCATGTTTAGACTGTAGTTGTGAAATAGGTGGTAAAAGCCTATGCAGTGAGTTTTATAGGAGCTATAGCCATGACCTGGACGAGTTGCTAGATAACCCCCCATTTGGCAACCAGGACGTCGCAGCTGAGCGCAAAGCCACACCCATATACTCTGGAGTCTTAATGTATTTTCCAGACGCTATAGAGGCTGTAGCACAATGTAGCCAGCGAGGCAATGACCAGCACCATGCAGACAAGCCACTACACTGGGACAGGTCCAAATCAGGGGACGAGTTAGACGCATTAACAAGGCACTTAATGGATGCTGGAACGTATGACACCGATGGTATAAGGCATAGCGCAAAAGTGGCCTGGAGGGCCCTAGCAAACCTACAAAAAGAGATTGAGCAAGAAAATATGTAAATTTTTTTTAGTACCAAAACCCCAGTAAAATTAGGGCTTACAGAGATGTGAGCTCTTTTTTTTTAAATTATTTTCAAAAAAGCTCAGGTTTAACTAATAAAGGTTCGTATCTTTGACCCAAGCAAACAAACAAACGCTTAAAATTAGACACCATGAAAAACGTAACAAAATTAGAAACAAAATTAGCAGAATTAAAATTAGACTTAAAATTATATAACGCTGGAGCGGTGATAGTAGAAGCTTACCAGATGGAATTATCTTATAACTTCTTTGAAAATGAAAGAGAGCTTTTTAGTAATAATAGTTTTTTCAGATGCGGTCAAGTTAATTTAACCTCCAAGGCTGTAGCTCACCACATGTACATGGTAAACGGTAAGGACGATAAATTTCTTAAGAAGCTTTTATCAGCTGTTAAGCTAATCGAAAAACATGACGCTATGTGGGCATGCTTAGACGCTCATGAGGATTTAAACTAAAAACTAACGGGGGTTCACGCCCCCATTTAAAACTATAAAAATGACAGACTTACAAACAACGTTAACAGACCTTTGCAAAATGGGTACAACTTTTAGCTGCTACAGCTTCACTTGGGGCTGGACCATTACAATACCAGCCAAAGGCGATAGAGCCTCTAGAGCGATAGAATTCAACACAGACCAGCAATTAGATTTAAACAGATTAGAACATAAGCTCTGGAATGAGAGAGGGTTTGAGACACACTACCTAATAACTCTAACCCAGGACGAATTAATAACATTATACGATAACGAATTTAACAGACAATAATATGAGACCTAGACAACTAATAAACACCAATACCCTGGATATAATAGAGCAAGCTGTGCAGACAGTAACAGGCTGCGATATAATGCTTAAGACACGCGTTAAAGGACACGTACAAGCTAGAAGTATATTTTGCTTCCATGCTAGGAGCTACGGCATAACCCTTGAGAATATAGGAGTATGGCTGGGCAAGGACCATGCTACAATATTACACGCTCTTAACAAGTACAGTATAGAAGTAGATTACGATAAAACCTATAGGGCTAACTCTAACAGCGTTTCAGAGATATTGAGTAGTATTACTCCAGATGAAGCTATAAGCGCCACAGACACGCTCTTAGAAGCTCTAGAGATACAGAACAAAGCTCTTAAGTTGAAGGTTATGGAATTACAGCAATTAGTAGAACCAGAGAGACGCGGTATAGACGACATCCTTCAAGGTATACCTGAAGACCGTATAGAGTTTTTTAAGGACAATCAATTAAAGTCATTTGTATCTATGGAAAGAGCTATAATGAGACAGGACCAGGAACGTGAAGCCCAGAGAGCTATAGACAAAGCGGACAAAGCGGCCTTTAAAACAGCCAGCATGTATGAAGATGGCGCAGAACGTAACGGCGACGCAAAAGTTTTTATGTACCTAAGCTCTTAAGCTCCAGGCCTTTGCAAACTAATTTAAAAATAATTCAAAAAAGCTCAGGTTTAACTAATAAAGGTTTATATATTTGCAGTGTAGAATAACTACAACCATTAAAAACAAACATTATGAGCAACTCAAAAACAGCAGTAACGATTAAAGGTCAATTAGTAGGGTACAAAGAGCTAAGTACTACATCGGTTAAACTTTGGGATAAAGAAGGAAGGCTTCTACATAACAATAACGATATAAATGATGCCTTTATATCTAAATTCTTTTTGAATCAATTTAAAACAAACATTATGTACAGAAAATTAAACAAAACAGAGTCTGAAATATTAGAAAATATCTCATGCCAGGAAGAAATGGACGTAGTGCTATCAGGATACACGTTAGAAGTATTCAAGGTGACTACAGATTTTGAAGGTATGTATGGGGTTTCTTTTTACGTATCTGACGGTACAGCAGACCAGCTTACAGTTGAATTAAACAGAGACAATACTATCCAAGACTTTGCTTTTGCATACTGGAGAACAACTAGAATGAAATAATAATAAAAAAAGATAACATGAACACGATACCAATTTTAAACCAGATAGACCAGGACGCCGAGTTACTAGAAAATGTAACAGACGCGCCCCTGGCAATCGAGATGACTGAACAGGAATTTATTAACTACCTAACACTACGCAAATATGCCTAAACTAACCCTATTGAACCATGAAACTGTAGATGTATCTGAGACACTAGATAATATGTACAATGATGAGTTTTACTATAACTATTTAAACCTGGACCGCGTGCTATCTTATAGTACAGCTAAGTGGTTACTTAAGTCACCGAAATGGTTTGCTCACATGCGTAAAAAAGGCATGAGTGAGACCCAGGCCCTAAGAGACGGCAAGCTGGTCCACACAGAAATACTAGAGCCAGAGAATTACTCTAAGTATACATTTGTAGATACCAGTAGTAAAAATACTACTAAATGGAAACTAGCTAAGGAAACGCACGGGGCTAATAACACTTACACCCTTAAAGAAAAATACATGAACAATCGTATTAGTGCAGCGTTCTTACAAAATGACGCATGTACACAATTTATGAAGGGAGCGGAAACTGAAGTACCAGCCCTGGTGGATGTACAAGGGTTACCGTTTAGAGCTAAGGCAGATATCTTAAAAGCTGGTGAGTATGTAGCAGACGTTAAAACAACTAACGACGGGTTAAAAGAAATTACTCTAAAAAATGGTAGTACGACTAATCAGTTTAAGTTTACGATAGACAAATATGATTATGACCTACAGGCGTATCTGTATACTCAGATGTTTAATGTACCAGACTTTTACTGGTTAGTGATAGACAAAACCACAACAGATATCGGAGTGTTTAAAGCCTCAGAGCAAACGCTACAATCTGGTAAGGATAAACTAGACGCAGCTGTAGCAATTTATAAAGCGTTCTTTGTAGATGAGCTAATAGATTTATCACAATACCATAAAGAGGGTACGCTATAATGTACGTATACCTAGACAAAGAGTTAGTGAAAGTAAACCTAAGCGCTGCACTGGTAAATGTGGCGCATGGTGTACCTTTTGAGGCTATAGCAGCCTTAGAGATAGAAGCCGCTGAAGATAACGATTTCAACATGGCTGAGGGGTGTAGGCTAGCCCTAGAGATATTACTGGAGTCTGAAGGGCAAAACTGTAGTGTTATTAGCCAGATGTACATACCAGACGAAGACGAAACAACAGACTGGATAGACGAAGATAACGAAGACTATTAAATTATGAAAGACGTAACACTAGGTGACCTACAATGCTTCGCTGACCAGGACCTAATACTGAACATGCTTATTAAGTGGCAAGATGCAAGTAACAACCCAGAGCTTAATGAAGTAGCAAGCGCCTTCACTAGAGTATTTGTACATAAGGCGAACATGGACCTTGAAGCGCATAGCTATCAAAGGATACTATCACAAAGCCGCTCACAAAAGAACAGAGCCGTTTTAAGAGCACGTAAGGCAGAAACGGACCTAGAGGCTGCAAACAAAAAGATAATCGATTTAGAGGCTAAATTAAAGATATTCGGGATATGAATTACAACAATGACTTTAAGCATGATTTAAAGATAGGCCAGGTTAAAGAGCGTGAGCTAGGCGAGATATTTAATGAGACTACCATAGAGGTTAAATATGACCTTAGAGCGCTCGAAACTGGTAACGTATATAT
>TARA_R110002124_G_scaffold72615_4_pt1 | contig 11849 bp, 11 predicted proteins | sample TARA_R110002124 | Tara Oceans TARA_R110002124 (sample SAMEA4397445) | marine metagenome | biome: Polar Biome; feature: [SRF] surface water layer (ENVO:00010504); material: water (ENVO:00002006), including particulate matter (ENVO:01000060) such as... | depth 5 m | reverse complement strand
AACAGCTTTATGAGCACTGTTTTTATAATTTTCGTCATTTGAATATTTATAAACAATGCTCAAAATCTTAGCTCCTAAAAGGGACGCATTTATAACCGTATTGTTACCCTCGATTACACTATAAGAAAATAAAAATCCGTTTTTATGTGGTGTACGAGACAAATCCTTAAGCACAAAATTTGCAGAGGATAATATAACGTCTAAAATTATTTTATCTTTTGTTATTTCGTAGCTTTCGGCTAAAGCTTCTATGCAAAAAGCAGTCGCTACCACAGTAGGAGTATTCTTTTTGAACAAAAACAAACGTCTTGCTTGCCAATCGAAATTGTAGCCCCAACAAGCGCCTGAATACCCTTCGACTTTCATATCCAAAAGCAATTGTGTTAACTTCTCAATGTGAATCAAAAGTTCTTCTTTGGTCCCAAAATTTTTATTTCCTTTTAAAGCAGCTTTATATAACTTACAATAGCCTAAGAGAAAAAGAGAAATTCCTTTAGAGTTGTGCTGCTTAGGTACTAATAATAATTTTCTAAAATTAATTGGACTACGCTTAAAGCCTTGTATCCAAGCTAACCTCGCCAAATCCCAATGTTTTAATGGCAAGGCTTGAAACACTTTAGAGTTCATCCCATCATAAGGATCCCAACCTTTAAAATTTTCGGCTTCGCAGTAGGCTTTTAATTTTAAAAAGCTTGTTTGTATTTTAGATTTCAATTTGTTGAGTTTACGATTTATCTTTTAAAAAAGGCATAGTCCCTTCTTTGTACTTAGGATTAGAAAAAATATCATAATCTAGATTTTTAATATTGCCAATTATTTTAGCGGGATTACCACCAACAATAGCATTCTCAGGGATGCTTTTATTTACAAATGAATTTGGAGCTATGATTACATTATCTTCAATTACAATTGGCCCAATTATTACACTATTTGTTCCAATCCAAACTTTATTACCAATTTTGGGTACATCTTTATACGGAAAATTTCTTCCTGTAGTCACTCTCATACCTATTGAACAGCCCTCACCTATTTGGGTTCCAGCGACTAGCAATGTTGACAATCCTCTATATGCAAAATAACTTCCTTTGCCAATTAACACACTCGAAGGAATTCTACTATTAAAAATTAAAAAAATTATAACCTCCACTATTTTTGGTAATAAAGGAATTTTATATCGGTAAAAAAAAATACCTATTCTATACAGTCTTATCATTGTACTTTTTTAAATATTGCTTCCATATCCAAAGCAACATTTGAAGCCATGAATTTAGATTTTGCATACTCATGGTTATATTCACCTATAAGTTTGCACGTTTCTTTATCGTTTAAAAGGGATTCTAATTTTACAGCATAATCTTTAGGTTCTAATCCTTCAATTAAATAGCCCATTATATTTTCTTGAAAAAAATCTTTTAATCCGCCTACTGGTCTTGAAACAATTGGTAGGCCAAATGCCATAGCCTCAAGAACAGTAGTAGGCATACCTTCGCTATGCGATGGCAAAACATAAACATCTGCACTGGTAAAAGCCTGAATTAAATCGTCACCAGTTACATTGCCCAAAAAATCTACATTCTTTATTTTATTTAATTTTACAAATTCCATAGCTTTACTAAATTCTGTCCCATCTCCAGCAATAATTAATTTAGCATTTGGATATTTAGAATTAATAATTTTAAATGCTTCTAAAACTGTATAAATGCCCTTATAAATTTCTATTCTTGATAAAAAAAGAATAGTCTGAGAATGTTTTTTAGATTTTATATCAAAATGCTTAATTAAACTGTCATTTACTTTTGTTGAAGTCAGAAAAACAGGTTTAGAAATACCCCATTTTATTAAGTCAAACTTAAAGTCTTTTGAAAGCACCAAAAAAGCATCGGCAGTAATAAACTTTTGTTTAAACTTATTAGGATTGAGGTTTATTTTAGATACCATATCAACATCCCATCCATGAAAAAAAATCAGAACTTTCATGTTAAAACATTTTGCTATTTTTAAAAAAAGTGAGTCACGTTTTATTGCAGTCCGACCCAAAGATGGATTTAATACAATTAAGTCATATTTGCGAATTGCACAAATTATAATAAATCTTATATAATCATATAATAAAGCAAACAGTCTAGGATATCCTTTGCGTTTCCCTACAACATTATAATCTATCTCATAGTTCCAAAAAGGTTTAAGACCAATATAGTGATTAGACACTCCTCCACTATGAATACTTAGGTTAGGTGTATTAATAAGAACTCTCATTAATAGCGTTGTTTTTTTAGTTTTAATAATTTATAGGCTAACAATAAGATTTCAATATATTTTTTTTTATAAAAAGTCCACTCACCATTATATTGAACCTTTGTTCCTCGTGATGCATTTTTAAAGACATAAACACTATCCGTAGCATGGTTACTTGGAGGTATTCTACCAAAATCGAATGTTTGAAAGCCTTCTTCTTTTAATGTTTCAAAAATATGCTGCATTATAAAATAAGTTGCACCACATTTTCGAGCCTCTAAAGAATTGGCTGCAAAAATATCGGTAGCAAACAAATTATTTACATGAACTATTCTAGCTGCTACTGGATGATTTTTGTTGTTATATACCATAAAAGTTCTAATATCATTAGATGCTAACAATATCTGTAAAGACTCTGTCTCTAAATGAAACCCTAAACCTTTTAAATTAGCTAACTCTTTAAACATATCTGAAATCTGCTTTGTTTCTTTTGTAGAAATGTCAATTAGCTCTTGAAACTTCAATTCAAACTTCAATGCCTTTTTAACATTTCGCTTCCAATTGTTATCAAATTTAAAATCGATATTAAAATCTATTTCAATGGTTAAAGGACACGAGAAAGAGCCTAAAGGTCGTATAAAACCAGAGCGCCTTATTCCAATCTCAAACTCTAAATTAAATGTATTATTACTATTAATCTCTATCCCTTGGTAGCCTATATTGAGCAAATTGGAATAAAAATTTTTAAAGATTTTTTCGCTTAATTCATTTATATAACTCTCTCCTTCTATACGTAATATCTTTTTTGATGAAAAGGGTATTTTTTGCGCAATTCCCCAACAGGTTATTTTTGGGTTCTGTACTGAATCAACAAAAAACACAATTTGCTTACCACAACACAATAAATAATCACACCAACCCCTAGATTGTGTGAATGGAATGCGATTTAACTTCTTTTGAAGTTCAAAAAACGTCGTTTTATCTTTTATTTCAATCATTACAATCTATAATGTTTAATAGAAATTTTATTGAATATTTTATAAAAGGTTATTTTCTCAATTATCTTAAACCCATTTTTAAACTGCACTTTTAAAGCTGGTTTATTTTCTTTTAACACCAAAACCAAAACATTCGTTTTACCTCTTTTTGCTATTTCATGCAAACGAAAACTATTCATTTTTGAATGAAACCCTTTGCCTCTATAATCTGGATGACAATACGAATCTTCTAGTAATGCTTGATTTGAAACAAGTTTATCTTTTTTATCAAAAATAATCGGATAATTAAGATACTTCCAAGAAATCCACGTAAAATAAACTATTCGTTCTTTGTCAATACAAATAAAACAACTATAATTATTAGAGTTTAATCTTTCCGTAAATAATTTCTTCTTTTTTATATCTATGAAATCTAATCTAGAGACATCAGACTTTTTAAGTTCCATTACATCTAAATAGTCATAAGAGCTATATATTTTACTTACATAATCCTTATCTATTGTATAATTTAAAAGATAGAATGATTCATAAATAAATCCAAATTTTCTAAATAAAATCTTGACAATACGTATAAATGCATATTGTCGATATTGTTTGAATGTATTTATAATACTCATTTCGAATAAACTTTTCTTAATAATTTAAGTAAAATAACGCCTAAAGTATCTGATGCATTAACTCCAATTCTTTTAATTTTAAAAACATCTTCATCTAACGTATTTATTCCTGAAATAGTCGTAAAACTATAGTTAATTATTGATTTTTTAAGTATTTGTAAAGTTGTAGAATTAAACATCCCGTTAGGGAATGCAAAATATTTTGCGTTATGATTCAGTTTATTAGTTAGAACTTCTATTGAAGTATTCAATTCAGCAAATTGTTTCTCCATAGGTGAAATCGATAACATCGAATGATTATGTGTATGTGGTTGCACAAAATAACCTTCATTTATAATTTCACTTAACTCTTCCCAATTCATCATTAATCTATGGTTAGGTATATCAAAATTATCAACAATTGACAGATATTTTTGGTCAATTAATTTTCCTTGATTTAATTGCCTTAGTTGATTTTCAATCTCGGTTTCAGTTAGAGTTTCAACCGTAACTAAATACCTCAATTTATCATGCAATAACCATTCTTTAGTTCCTATTAATTTTGTTACAACGAAAAATATGGCTTTAGAATTATATTTTTTTAAAATCGGAAATGCAATATCATAATTATCTTTATAGCCATCATCAAAAGTTAAAAGTACGTAAACCCCTTTTTTAGGTTTGTTTTCAAAAAATTCTTCTGGATATAAAAATTTAAAATGTTTAGAGAGCCATTGAATCTGATGGCCAAATTGCTCATCATAACCTGTTTCTAATATAGACCCACGTTTAACACCATAATTGTTATATTTAGAAAAGTTATGATAGTTAAGAACTATAAATATTGGCTTATTTCTGCCGAGAAATTTTATTAGTCTAACACAACCTAATACAATCAAAAGCTTGCCAATAGTTATCTTAAGTATATGCATTGGCTATCTGTTTATTTTATACTTAGCAAAAAAGTAATTTAGTACTGAATAATGTTTAGGGCTATTAATTAATGATAAAATAATAAGAAGAATAAAAGTCACTTTCAAACTAGTAGTGAAATCTGAAGAATAAACAAAATGAGTTGCTAAGAACAATAAGAATATTAATCTTCTTAGAGTTATGGTAAAACTATGATTAATTGATTTATTAGACAATATTACTTTTTTAAACAAAATTATTGTTAAAATCATTAAAAGCCATCCACCAGAAACTATATCTCTTGTAAAACCAACTACTCCATATGTAAAACCAAATTCTCTTCTTGTTTTCTTATTTTTAATTGAACCGTATCCCTTACCTAAAAGAAAAATAGAACTATTTGACAAACTCTCATTTAATATAGCACCAGTAGTATTAGATCTACCAATGGTATTACCATATTTATCTTTTGAATTTTCATATTGGTCAGCATATTTTACTGCTAAATTAATAGTTTCAACAGCATTTTCGTTACCCGCTAAAAAGTAATTAAATCCTTTAGAGTTTCTAATTCCAAATATTAAAATTACAAATCCAATAAAACCATAAACAGAAATATTAAATATCTTCTTCTTAAAATATTTTTTCCTTTTTAAATATTTTAAAGATAGGAAAACCACAATTATGAAAAATAAAGGAACTAAAAAATAAATAGCCCTTTTGGAGCTTGAGTAGGCAACTAATAGCAAACTAAAATTTATAAGCGAAAACAAGATTAATTGATTTGTCTTGAACTTTTCTATAAACAAAAAAAACAATAAAGAAATACTCATAATTACAAGAGGGAAAATTGTAGCTGTAGTACCTCCTAAACTAGACATTAAACCAACATAACCTTCTATGCGCTGTTCTAAAATAAATAAATTAAAGAAAGCTCCTAGACCCTGCCCTAAAATTAAAACTATAATAAGCAACAGTAGCAAATTCCATTGTCTTTTAGTCAAACTCATTATATAGAACTGATTGTAAATAAGATAAAAGTATAATGTAAACCTAAAATAGAGAATACTTTCCACCAAAGAATTACCGTTAGCAAAGCCTACAAAAAGTAGAGTAATCATTAAAAAAAATAAAAATTTTGCGCCTGGAACCTTTATACTAAACTTAAATTTGAACAATATAAATAAAACGACAATGACATCTATAACATAATAAAACTCTGGCAAAAAAAAGAGTATTCTCTCCCACATTCCTTGTGTATAGACAAGAAACAATGAAGTTAATAGTAAAATATATTTGAATTTACTCATAATTGTAAAACAAAATCTATCAACTTATTCGCTTGCTTTTCCCACGTATATCTATCCATTACGAAATTTCTGCATTTTGATGAAACATCTGCCTTATTAACTAAATTCAAATCAATTATATCCTTTAAACGATTTGAAATTTCATTGATTTGATTTTTATTTTCTGAGTCAAAATAAAAAATAAGCTCTTCTTTATCTTCAAAAACATCAGTAAAAGCTTCAAGATTTGGTGCCAATACTTTTTTACCTATAGCTAAATATTCCATTAACTTAATAGGGCTAGAAACCCTCCAAGCATCAAAATAAGGAAAAGGCAAAACGGGTAAGTCAGAGTTAAAAATATACTCTGGCATTTTAGACAATGGCAAAGGTGGCAATAATTTACACCAATTAGATATGTTTTTATCTATTATATATGATTCTATTTCACCGTTTACACAAATGCCTACTTGCAAAAGCGTTATATCATATCCTTTATTAACAAGTATTTCTGTTGCTTTAATCAAAGTTAAATTACCTCTTGATATGGAAATACCACCATGATAGAAAACCATAAAGGACGTAGACTTTTTTACTGAATAATTAGTACTATCAAACAGATTCAAATCTACACCAGAACTCCATGTTACAGTTGGTTTTTTAGCATCATAGCGGTCCATTATATATTTTTCCATAAATGGCGTTATAAAACTAAAACCATTAAAAAACTTAACTGCAAGACTAAATTGATTATGAAACCTTTTCATATCAGAGTCAAATGTTTCTGGATTAGTAGGAGTAGTTCTAATATCTACAACAAATTTGTTGTTTTTTCTAAAAATCCTATTTAAGACACATGCAGGCAGGACATAAAGAACCAAATCTTGATTAACCATTACTATGTCTGATTTAAATTTTAATACAATCAATACTGCTTTTAAAATTACTAGAATTTTAAATTCAATAGCTTTTATATAACGTGATTTAAAAAAACCCAAATAGTTTATATTATTTGGCAAGCCATAATAGTTCTTTTCTTTAAAAAAAGTACAGTAATACTGCATGTTAATATTCCGACTGTTTGCTGTTTTGAGCACTTCAATTTCAGTTGAAAAATTAGTAACTCTATCTAATTGTTTTGTTTCAAACCAATGTATATTTTTCATCCCTAAATCTTCATAAGTTCAGCAATTTTATGCAAATTATAATCAAGATTATGATTCGCTGCTACATATTTATAAGCTCTTTCTGACATACCTTCTAGTTCCTCCCTATTCTGCCAAAAATAATTTAACTTGTTCTTAATTTCTTCTATTGTTGGAATTAAGCATCCTATGTTTTCTTTAGTTAAAATTTCATCTGGATTAGAATTCATACTAAAAACAATATTCTTTCTAGACCACGCTTGCAGAAACACATTAGAAAACCCCTCATATTCACTAGTATTTATTAAAATATGTGATTCAAGAAGTATTTCATTTACTTCTGAGTTACTTACCTCTCCTCTAAATTGAAAATTACTATTATTTAGATTCGATTCCTCAATCAATTTCTTGTAATTTTCATTTTGTCGACCGATCATAATAAATTTAAAATTAGGATTATCGCTATACTCATCTGCAATTTGAATAAAATATTCTGGTCGTTTTATTTTCTTAAGATTAGCGATCCAAACTATATTTAACTTATTATATTCTTTATTAATCTTTTCGTTTTTAGGTTTTGGCACTGCTTGTCTTAATAATAAACCGTCGATACCAAAATTTTTCTTTAGAAGTAGTTTTTGCTCGTTATTTTGAACAATAATATTTTTAGTATGCTTAAAGGCATTTATTATTATTAAATACTCAAAAAAATCAAATGGTTTTAATAAAAAATTAAATTTAGTTTTCTTTACCAAATCATTGTTTGATGCTATAGCCCACAAATGGGGTATTTTATTTTTAACTGAATAATTTGATGCCATTCCAGTCCATGAAGAATAAAACCTTGTATAAATAACATTAGGCTCTATTGTATGAAGTAGCTTTAAAATAGTGTTTCTGTATAAAAACCAGCGATTTCCAATTGTTTTAGGAATTTTAATTCTCTTTAATGGATGTAGGTTAATATTTAGCTCATTGGTATATGGCTTATCCTTATCTTCAAAAATATAATGAACATTTAAATCTTTTTTTTTAAAAAAAGACACGAGGTATTTTATTTGTATTTCTGCACCACCCATAGCTTGCTCCCAATAAGAAGGGTGAAGAATAACAACAGTTTTATTAAATTCCTGCATTTTTCAAAAAATCATCAAAACCATTAAAAACAGCTCTATTGTTTTGCTTATAATACTCATAAGCATTACCCATCTGTCTCTTTACAGGTAACTGAGGGCACTCATCATCTCCATTTAAAAACAGGGGGAATTCCTCCCAAAACTCTTCAATTCTTGGCCTTCTGTCAAATCTTTCTTGAATGCTTCTAGCATAATCTAAAGCTTGAATAATTGAATTTTCCTTTCTGATTTTATAATAGTCATCTATACTAGATATTACTTTAGCTGGAATGCCTACAGCAACTGAATTTTCGGGAATACTTTTTGTCACAACTGATCCAAAACCTATAATACAATTATCGCCAATGGTAACATTTTTTAGTACTGTACAATTTCTACCGAAATATACATTATTCCCTATTTTAATTCGTCCTGACTGTGAAATGAATTCATTGTATAAATTTTTTAAAACATAAAATGCACCGTCATGCGTTACAAGAGTTAAGTTTTTATTTAAACGAACATTATTTCCTATTTCTATCAAAGAAGGTCTTGTGATATCAATGGATAAGCTTTTAACATCTGGCGTAATGAAAATATTATCCCCTATTTTTACTCCTTTTCTTCGCAAATATTTAATATATCGTTGTGGGGAAGTCCTTGCCCAACGAAGTTTAAGGTTTGCCAACCTATTATATATTTTACTCTTAAAACTCATGTCTATATGTATAACATTTAGTTTGACTAATAAATTTTCAAAAGTCGTGTTTTCAACTCAAAAAAAATAATTAAACTATTATTTAATCTTGAATGTTTTAATCTTACCTAAAAACATAAAATATGATTTATTCCGGGTAATGCGGTTAATGACTATAAAAAGAACGCCAAACACCAATGCATATAAAACTAATTTCAGCAACAAAGTTTTTGTTGCAATTACGTCAATAACAAAATAAGCTATTACCGATGATATAGATGGAGCCAAAGCTTGAGCTATAGTAATTTTTAACTGGTCTGAAATTCTAAAATCTATGTATTTACCGCAATAAATTGCATCTACAAAAGCAGAAAAATACCTAGCTAATATTAAACCATATAAAATAGTATAAATAGTATAAGTGTAAGTTATTAATAATGATAAAAGAATTAACCCGTTTCTTAAGAAAGTAAGATTTCTATATAACTTAGAATTATTTTCAATTTTAATAATATTAGAATTTAAAGTTACTAACGGCTGAAATAAAAACGACAAGAGAATAAGTTGTAAAAAAGGAACCGTAGGTATCCATTGCTCACCAAAAAGAAACTCTATTATTGGATACGCACCTCCTATTATAAACGCACTGAAAATAAAATGTATGAATAAAAAATGGTTACTTATTGACACATACATTTTTCTACGCTTAACTTTATCAATCTCCTTAGCCAAAAGAGAATAAGATGTAGTTAATATGATACTATTTACTGAATAAAAACTAATTTTATTAATTTTTTCAGCTTGATTATAGTAACCTAAAATACCTGAATTGTAAAACTTACCTACAAATACCGAATATAAATTTGAACCTATTTGATTAGTGAAATAGGACAATAACATATTGTTACCAAACTTACGCATAACCCTATATCTAGACCAGTTGAAGTGAAAAACAGGTGTCCACTTATTAATTGCAATGATCATAATTATATTCACCATACCAAGGCTTATAGCCTGTATAACTAAAGCCCAATATCCCCAACCTAAAAGAGCAAAAATATATGCTATACTAACAGAAACAAGACTACTTACTATCTGAATTAATGAAGCATTCTTAAATAGTAATTCTTTTCTCATTCTTGTAAACTCGGTAAGACATATGGCTTTGAAAATTATACTTAAACCCAACACACGTGTAATACTGATTAGTTCGGGCTCCTTATAGAAAGAAGCTATAAGCGGTGCGCAAAAAAAAAGAAGGAAGTAAAACCCAATCCCAAAAACTATATTATGAACAAAAATAGTAGCAAAATCTTTTTCCTTAGAATTGGGATCTCTTATCAAAAAATCTGCAAAACCAGATTCTGTAAAATTCATTGCAATACTTAAAAAAATTGCTAGCATTGCAATTAACCCATAATCTTCTGGTGATAATTGTCTTGCAATAAGAATATTACCCACAAAACCAATAGTCTGTGTACCAAATTTATTTACAGCACTCCAACTATAATGACTCAATTTACTCATATATCAATTCCTATGCTTTTATTTTAATGTGACTTAGACTTTATTCAGCTTTTTTTTAGGGTATTAAAGAACCATTTTATAAATGTGCCCATCCATGCTAAAACTTTTATCAGCTTCGGTGAGCTATTATTTTAGCTGGTATCCCTCCAACAACAGTGTACGGTTTAACTGAATTATTTACAACTGCTCCTGCCGCTATCACTGCTCCTTTTCCAATAGTAACACCATCAATCACAGTAACATTAGCCGAAATCCAAACATCATTTTCAATGATTATTCCCTTTATTGTCGATCCTTGCTTTTTAATATGAATACTAATATCTCTATAGTTATGATTGGAACCAACTATAACACAATTTGGTCCTATTGAACAATACTCTCCAATAGTGACTTTATCTAACACACAAGCATTACGATTAATAGTTGTACCTCTTCCTATAAGTAGATTTTCTGCGGATCTTAGGAAAACATTTTCGTGAATAAAAACATCATTTTCAATTTTAATTTTCTTACCTCTAATTTTTGTGTTCTCAAGAATTGTTATGTTAGATCCAAAAACAATGTTCCCACTTAAATGTATTCTTCTTCCAAACTTTACCTTTGTAAACGAACCAAAGAGCAAAAATGATCTTATTTTACCAAGAAAATTATTATATATAAATTTTATTTTATTTTCAATTCTTATCGTTAGCATTAGTGAATCTGTTTTTATTTTTTTAATCAACAAACTTTAATTTTAATTCGAAAATATACTAAATATCATAGATTATTAACTTCATTATTTAAAGCAAATAAAAGGACTATTACACTTTTTAAGTTTAAAAACAGTTAAAAGGCTATTTAAACTCTCACTTTTTAGGGTTTAAGTTGTTATTCTTTAAAAACCACTCATAAGCTCTAACAATCCCTTCCTTTAAACCAATCTTTGGCTCCCATCCCAAACTTCTTAGTTTAGAGCTATCCATTAATTTTCTTGGTGTTCCATCTGGTTTAGTACTATCCCAAATAATATCACCTTTATGGTCTACAGTATTTTGTATGGTTTCTGCCAAAACTTTAATAGTAACATCGCTACCTGTACCGACATTATACAAGTACTCTGGCAATTCGTTTTCTACAGCAAATAAAACCGCTTGCGCTAAATCATCTACATGCAAAAACTCGCGCATTGGTGTACCACTTCCCCAAAGTTCTACTGGAGAATTACTATTTCCCTTAGCTTCATGAAATTTGCGTAACATCGCTGGTAAAACATGTGAACTTTTTAAATCGAAATTATCATTAGGACCATAAAGATTAGTTGGCATTAAGCTTACAAAATCTTTTCCGTATTGC
>TARA_R110002124_G_scaffold66404_5_pt1 | contig 11876 bp, 7 predicted proteins | sample TARA_R110002124 | Tara Oceans TARA_R110002124 (sample SAMEA4397445) | marine metagenome | biome: Polar Biome; feature: [SRF] surface water layer (ENVO:00010504); material: water (ENVO:00002006), including particulate matter (ENVO:01000060) such as... | depth 5 m | reverse complement strand
TGCTCGATCTGTTTGATGAAGGGTTCTACCAGAGACATCAGACTCTGAAGAAACTCTTTCCTTGAACGCGCACGACTCATTCATTTGATAATCGAACGATTGCCCTGCTGCAACTGCTGAGCTTGCGGCCGGGCGATCCGTTCTGCCGGCAGACCCAGATCCGCCTGCACCGGTTCATCGGGCTCGGTCAGGTAAACCGTTTTCAAGGCATCCAGCCGCTGCTTGATCAGAGACAGCTGCTCCAGTTCTTCTGTGATTGAGACATTGGATGCTTCCAGCACGCCAGATCGAACCAGGCCTGCTCCCTTTGCACCCGGCGTCAGCACCCGCGCCGCACCGGCGCGAGGCGTGGTCGTAAACAGACAGGACTCCCGCGGAAACAGCTCGCTTGGATCGGTGAAACAGGCGATTTGCAGTTCGCCTACGGTTACTTCTTCCGCAACGTCCGCCAGTAATGCGGTCACGATTCCCGATTCGGAAATCTGGATGGAATGTGCTTCGGCCGGCAGTTTGATTTCAGGCACGATCAGATAATTATGCTGTGAACCACGAATGCATAAACGACGGTCTTCATCAAATATCAGCCGTCCCGTGCGGGTAAAGGCGGTTGTCTCTCCCAGTCGAACCTGCAGAAAGCCCTGCCCCTCGATGGCGATATCCAGTTCACGCCCCGTCTTCAGCAGTTCGCCACTCGTCTGAGAAATTCGCGTCTGCAGAACCTGGCTTCCCATGCCCACCGCGATTGGCGGCTCGGTTTCCGCTTCTTCACTCGCCGGCGTTTTGACATATTCATAAGGCAGCGATTCGAATTCCACGTACAGTCGTTTAAATCCAATCGTGCCGGCATTTGCGATGTTATTCACAATCACATCACGCGAAAGCCGCAATGCATCGACCGTTGGTCGCAGTCGCTGCTGCAGTTCATCCCGGTCCGCCTTGGATGAAAACCCGATGAACCCGGACTGATCCGATAACACTTTTTGTGTGGAAGAGACGGGCTGTTGAGGCAGGGCGACTTCAAAGCTGGGCTCCAGTTGCACCCATTTGTCCTGCATGCCGCGCATGGCCCCTTTGGGCTGCAGCAGTTTACGAATCGAAAGTAAATCAGAGGCCACTTTGTGAGGCACGCCCCGCAACTCTTCAAACCAGATCTGTAATTCTTCGTCCGTTGCTTCGGGCAGATGTTCGCGGATAATCGAACGCGTCATCTTGTCGTCGCGCGCGTCAGAGCGTTTCTGTGAATCGGCCAGCGGCTCTGCATTCAAGGGGGGCATCAAAGGACCCGGGGTCTGCAGAAAATCCTGAATCGGTTTTGCCAGCATCGGCGGCTCAGGATCACTCTGTTCTACAATGTCCTCTGAAAGTTCATTGTCGATGGCTCCCGGAGTTCGTAACAACGGACCATTGACGGTAGCATCATCCGACGTCAGTTCTGCAGAGCCTTCTGCAAGATCTTCACTTTCTGCCAGTGCCAGTTCTACAGGCTCCAGATTCGTTTCCGACGGAAAACGACCTTCCTGAAACTCCGCTTCTGAATTCGCAGGCTCAGCAGCAATAGCGCGTGCCTCCTGTGGGAAGGCGAGAGCGACGGGAGTACTTCCTTCCACCAGACCCAGGTCCTTCAGATACAGGATTCCCTGGATAAACAGCACACCACTTAAGACACAAACGGAAACAGCAAAAATGATCCGCTCAAAGTTTTTTCTCATATCCTGCTTCCTTGCAGCAACAAGGTTCGACATCCAGTTTCGACCTGCTGATCAATGTTCCAAATCAGAATCGTTAAGTTATCGGAATTAACGGTTTAGGACAAGACTTTTCTCAACCCTCCATTTGCCATTCGCTCCGACCAGGCTGTTCTGAACTATTCTGACCGGTGAGAGCCCGCGAATGTAGCGTAATCCGGCATGAATCACGTACAATAACAGACTCTTCACATTACACCGTTCCGCCAATACGGGTGGAGAGATTGCCAGGATAAAGTAAACCCCGATCGATCGAATGATCTGACTCCCTGATAAACTGAAGCGCTGCCATGAATATGACACTTCCCAAAGTTTACCGAGTCCGCCAGAACTTCCCGTCCTCTCGGATTGAGAACGTGGCTGAAACGGTTCATGCGGAACTGGCGAAGCTCAATCTGGAGAAGACAGTCAAACCGGGAGAGACTGTCGCGATCACGGTTGGCAGTCGAGGCATCGCCAACATCGCCTTGATCATCAAGACCACGGTCGACTTTCTGAAATCAATCGAAGCGGTCCCGTTCATTGTGCCCGCGATGGGCAGCCATGGCGGTGGAACTGCGGATGGGCAGACTGAAGTCATTGCCGCTTATGGGATTACAGCGGAAACGATGGGAGTGGAAGTTCGCTCGTCGATGGAAACGGTCATCGTCGATACCACCTCGCACGGCATTCCCGTCCATTTCGACAAGCACGCCTATGAAGCCGACCATGTATTGATTTGCGGGCGCGTGAAGCCGCACACCCGCTTTGTCGGCGACATTGAATCGGGCCTGCATAAGATGATGCTCATCGGCCTGGGCAAACATGAAGGGGCCAAAATTTATCACCGTGCGATCGAAGACATCAGCTTTGAAGAAATCATCAACGCGGTTGCCAAATCAATTCTGCAGAAATGTTCGGTCGTCGCCGGGCTGGCGATTGTGGAAAACTCCTACGATCAGACCGCGCTCATCGAATCCGTGCCCCCTGAAAAGTTTTACGAACGGGAAAAAGCACTGCTGAACATTGCCCGCGATTGGCTGCCTCGTCTTCCTTTCCCGCAGACTGACCTGCTGATTGTCGATCGCATCGGGAAAAACATCAGTGGATCGGGAATGGATGCCTGCGTCATCGGTCGCAAGTTCAACGATCACGCCGCCACCGAACGCGATACGGTCTCAGTCAAACGCATCATGATTCGCGGGTTGACGGAAGAAACACACGGCAATGCCTGTGGCATCGGTCTGGCCGAATTCACGAATGAACGCACTGTTGCCAGTGTGGACTGGAAAATCACCCGGATTAACGCTAATACTGGTAGTCACCCGACCGCAGCCATGGTGCCGCTGGCCTACCCGACCGACCGCGAAGCCATTGAGGCGGCCCTGCAAACTATCGGCCTGGTTTCTCCCGAAGCCAGCCGCATTGTACAGATTTATGACACACTCGAACTGAGCGAAGTCATCGTCAGTGAAACGTACCTGGAGGAAATCAACAGTCGCGACGATCTGGAAATCATCGCCGGACCGTTCGAACTGGCTTTCGACGCGGAACAGAATCTGACACCCGTTTTTAACGCACCACGACATTAATGCTTTGTCAAGCTGGAAATTGAGAGTTGCAGGCGTTGTTTTCCTGCTCCGTTGTCGCACTCTCATGAAATCGATCAACCCAAAATTTAAAAATGACACTCCCCTAATTCATTTAACCTCAACAGAAAGAATGACATGTCCACCGAAGGCCTTTCCGCTGCTGCTCTTGAAGAACTCGCCAAATACGACACCCCTACCGTCTGCAACGTGATCGAACTCTGGAACATTCGCCCCCGCAATACCGGCTATATGAATGATTCGATCAAAGCCTGCTTTCCCAAGATGCCTCCGATGGTCGGCTACGCGTTGACATCCACCTTCCGCAGTATGGCTCCTCCGCGCAGCGGCGACGTCTATTCCGGTCTGGATACCCAGGTCGCAGCGTTTGAAACTCTGCCTGGTCCCCCGGTCGTCGTCTACCAGGACATCGATGAACCCACCGCATCCGCCACCTTCGGCGAAGTCATGTGTTCCACCTACAAAGCCTACGGCGCGAAAGGCATCATCACATCAGGTGCCGGTCGCGACCTGGATCAGGTCGAAGCCCTCGATTTCCCTGCCTTCACCAACGGTACGAACTGTGCCCACGGTTACTGCCACACGCTGCAGGTGAATGTCCCTGTCACAGTGGGCGGCATCCCCATTTATCCCGGCGACCTGCTGCACGGCGATTTGAACGGCGTGACCACGATTCCAACCGAAATCGCATCCGAAGTCGCTGACGCCTGTAAGGACCTGATGAAAGCCGAAGATATCGTGCTCAACTATCTCAAGTCCGGCAACCTGTCAGCAGAAGGACTCGGCGAAGCCCGCAAAGAACTCGGAGCCGAAATCGCCAAGCTTGGCAAACGACTCCGCGGCGAATAGTTGATTCTCAAGTCAAGGTGATACAGTGAAAAGCCGGCTCTTTCGGGGGCCGGCTTTTTTATGGATCAAGGGATTAAACAAGCTGTTCGGACACATGGGTAACACTTTCACAAACTGTGATCTTACTACAACCTCGGGTGGTCCCGGATGTAATCCGGGATTGTCGAAGACAACAGGAAATGAGAGTGAAGATGTTCAAACGAATGCGATTTTCCTACCTGAAATGATCGGTTCCACTGACAGTTTCCTGCTCGCTGCGCTCGGCCCGGATTGCATTCGATACCACCCATTTCATTTCGTGTCTTTCGTGGTAGCAGAAAAAATCAGTCCCGTACCGCCGCCCATTGCTGATCCAGAATTTTCGGCGAGACTTTCAACGCCGTTCCCAGCTTCTGCGCGAACAGGGAAACGCGTAATTCTTCCAGCATCCAGCGGAATTTGATCAGCTGCGGATCGACGATTTCCCGTTCGTGATGCTGCCGAGCCCGCTGTGAATAGAGTTCGAAGTAACGCGAGATACTGCGAATGTTGGCGATGTCTTTTTTCAGACCGGTTCCCCCCAGCTTGCTCAACCGCATCTCCATCCCCTGCAGATAACGGGGGAACTGCTGCAGCCAGGGGTAAGGTGTGCTCACCAGGAAGCGGTTGTTGATCATCGCATTCAACTGCGCCCGCATGTCATGCAGCGGCTCACTCCACGCGGGTACCTTCGTTTTGTCGAGTGTGACCTTCATTTTGTGATACTGCTCAAACAGTCCCGGCAGCAGACTCGCCAGATCCTGCGCTGCGACCGGAATTTGGTTCCGCCACTCTTTCACCAGCTGACGATACTGGGCCTCGTTTCTTGGCAGTTGTTCTTTCTTGCCAAACAGGGTCCGTTCTGCCAGCAGTTCGACCAGTTGTTCCCGCAAATTGATCCCGCCGATCGCGGTTGCGTACAATGAGATCCGGTTCAGATCGGGTAAATGTTCGACCTGGGCTTTCAGTCGTTTGTGTTCCGACAGAATGAACAATCGGCGCAAACCAAAGCGCGTTTCATAAGCGGCCCGTTCGGGCGCATCCCGCAGGCAGAGCGCCACGGATGTCTGTTCATCGACTAAACTCGGGAAACCGGTGAGCGAAAGCTGATCGTGTTGGATCTGCACCTCTGCCGGAAAATCACCAAACGTCCAGTCCGTCAGGCCAGACTGGCTCCAGTGATCATCCGAAAGGGCCGTGAAGCTGCTGGCGGCTTTCGAACCATATTCCTGGCGCAGCTGAGTCAGGTTCCGATTGACGGCGATCGCATCGCCCCCCTGGTCGAGCACGCGAATGTTCATCTGCAGATGTTGAGGCAGACGTTCGATCTCGAACTGGTCGGCGGTAATCCGTTCACCGGAAATCTGCGACAGCATCTCCGCCACCGTCTCTTCAAACGACCCTTTGCCGAACTCCAGTTTACTGACGACCTGCTTTGCCGTTTCAGGCGCCGGCACCAGCATGCGGCGAACCGCTTTAGGAAGGGCCTTGATCATCGCGGCTACTTTTTCTTCCAGCAGTCCCGGCACCAGCCAGCCCAGTCGTTGCGGCGACAGTTGATTCAGACTCTCCTGCGGAATCGACACGGTGACGCCGTCTTCTTCGGCACCCGGCTCCAGATGATATTCCAGCGGGAACTGCATCTTGCCCATGTTGATCGCGTCCGGGAATTCACTCGCGTCGATCTCTTCCGACTGCGTATCGAAGAAATCTTCCAGCCTCATATTCAGCAGCGTCGGCGTTTTGCGGCTGGCGACTTTCCACCATTTCTTCAGACTCACGCCATCATAGACGTCTTCCGGAATCCGCTGATCGTAAAACGCGAACTGCTGTTCCTGCGAAGGAATCAAATCGTACCGACGCGAGCGGGCCTGCTGCTGTTCCAGATCGTCGATGAATTTCTGATTGTGCGCCAGAAAGTCGACGTTGATATTAATGTCACCTTCGACGAGACCGTACTGCAATAGCAGCGTCCGCGAATGCTCGGGATCGATCTTGCCATAATGCACTGAGCGACGGGGCACGATGGTCAAGCCGAACAGCGTCACTTTTTCCGCAGCGACTGCCGAAGCAGCTTCGCCGTTCCAGCGGGGATCGCTCCAGCTCTTCTTTACCAGGTGCGGCGCCGCCGGTTCGATCCAGTTGGGCGAAATCTTGGCAACAGTCCGCGCGTAGCGTTTACTGGTTTCGATCAGCTCGGCTGAAATGATCCACTTGGGTTTTTTCTCAAAAATTCCTGAGCCTGGCCAGAGAAAATACTTCTGCTGTCCTGCTCCCGTGTATTCGTGCGAGTCCGAACGCATGGCGATGTTCGACAACAAGCCGGGCAGCAGCGCACGATGAATGGCCGCCGAATCGTCTTTGCGCGGATGCGGTTTGATTCCGCTCTCTTCCACCAGCTGTCGCAGTTGACGAAAGATATCCGCCCACTCCCGCAGCCGATTGTATGACAGGAAATTCTGCACGCACGCGCGTCGCAGCTTGCTGTGTGACTGCTCCTCTTTCAACTTGTGATAAAAGTCCCACAGTTTGAGGAAGCTCAGGAAATCCGAATCGGGATCGCGAAACTGTTCGTGGGCTTCGTCGGCGGCCTGCTGTTTTTCAATCGGTCGTTCTCGCGGGTCCTGCAGTTCCAGGGCTGCGGCGATGATCAGGATTTCGTGCAGACAGTTTTCGTCGTGTGCAGCCAGAATCATGCGTGCGATACGCGGGTCGACCGGCAGGCGACTGATCTTGCGGCCAATGTCGGTCAGCCGATTCTGTTCGTCAATCGCTCCCAGTTCGAACAGCGTACTGTAGCCATCGCGGATCGCCGTGGGCTTGGGGGGATCGATAAACGGGAACTCTTCGATCGCGCCCAGCCTCATATTCAGCGTCTGCAGAATGACCGACGCCAGGTTGGTCCGCAGGATTTCGGGCGACGTGAATTCATCACGGCTCTTGAAATCGGCTTCGCTGTAAAGCCGGATGCAGATCCCCGGTGCGACACGACCACAACGACCGGCCCGCTGATTGGCGGACGCCTGCGAGACTGCTTCAATCGGCAGTCGCTGCACCTGTGATCGACTCGAGTAGCGGCTGATGCGTGCCAGCCCCGTATCAATCACATAGCGGATGCCGGGCACTGTGATCGACGATTCTGCGACGTTGGTTGCAATCACAATCCGCCGATACGAGGAAGGGCGAAAGACCTTGTTCTGTTCCGCCGTCGACAGTCGTCCGTAGAGAGGCACAATCTCAGTCTGCCGTCCGCCGTCATCGCCGATGATCGACCGACCCCGCAGCAGTTTCGCCGTCTCGCGAATATCCCATTCAGTCGCGACAAAAATCAGGATGTCACCGTCATCGATGGCCGCCAGTTCGTTGACTGCCTCCGCCAGTTGTGACTGTTCGTCGCGGGAACTGTTCTGCGATTTTTTGTCCGCGTCTTTACCCAGCGCTTCATCATCAAAGGGACGATAACGGATCTCCACCGGATACGTGCGGCCCGAGACATTCAGAATCGGCGCGGGCCCCTGACGGCTGGCAAAATGTTCGCTGAAGCGTTCCGCATCAATCGTCGCTGAAGTGATGATCACCCGCAGGTCTCTGCGTTTGGGCAGCAGGCGTTTGAGAAAGCCGAGCAGGAAGTCGATGTTCAACGAACGTTCGTGTGCTTCGTCGATGATGATCGTATCGTACTGATTGAGGAAGCTGTCGGTTTGCGTCTCCGCCAGCATGATGCCGTCGGTCATCAGTTTGATATACGTGTTGGGGTTGGTCGTGTCGGTGAACCGGATTTTGAAGCCACACGCGGTTCCCTGTTCGCGCCCCAGTTCTTCCGAGATGCGGGCGGCGACCGAACGGGCGGCGATCCGGCGGGGCTGTGTATGCCCGATGATGCCACTGATCCCGCGTCCCATCGACAGTAACAGCTTCGGCAACTGCGTCGATTTCCCCGAGCCGGTTTCTCCGCAGACGATGACCACCTGGTTCTCTTCAATCGTCTTCTGGATGGTCGCCAGTTCCTGGTGGATCGGCAGACTCTGATCGAACGTGATTTTGGGGCAGCGCTTGAGCCGTTCGTCGCGGCGGGCCAGAGACTTCTCCAGTTCCTCCCGCAGCCGCTGCAGATTTTTATCGAACGGCTTTTTACTTTTCTGTGCCTGCCTGATCGATCGCAGTCGTTGTGAGAAGCGAAACTGGTCGCCGGCCATCGCCTGTGATATCAGTTTCGGCAGTTCCGACAGCGCAGCAGTCGAAGCCACGCTGGCAGTACCAGCCTCAGCAGCAGCCGAATTCACATCACCGCGGGACATCAGACATCAACAGAAAAAACGGGGAAACGCACTATTGTGAGCATAAGGACCCGCATTATGCAGCGAAAGTTCGGCAGCGCATAGGGTTTCCGCCGGGTTTTGTGGGAATCGATGGGGAACGGTCGTGATTCAGGACCATCAAAGAGACAAAAATCACGAAATGTATGGAATTGAAGTCAGGCTCCCGGGTAGCCCCGAATGCAATTCGGGGTTGTCGCAGACAACAGGAGGTCACAGAGAAATGAAACGATTTATATTTGATGATCCTCACCAGCACTAGCTGTAGGGGACTCCCTGTGTGGTGGCCCGAAGTGAGAGAACCAAGTGGCTTGCCTCTCTGAATGGAGCCAGATTACAATATTCAAATGTTCCCAACCGCATCGAATCACAAGAGCAAAGGCCGTCAACATGGCACTCGGCGAACTGTTAAAAATTGTAACACCCCCGGACAAACCCAAAGAAGTGCCCGAGAAACCCAACTGGGCCACCGTTGAAAAGAAACTCGGCCAACAATTACCCGATGACTATAAAAGCTATGTCACTAAATTCGGCAGTGGACTACTGGGTAACTTCGTGCGAGTCTATAATCCCTTTTCAAAAGACGAATATCTTGCATTACAGAAATGCGTGGTCAGTGTCTGTGAAATATATCAAGTGCGATCCGACACCTTTCCCTATGATTTTCATCCCGCATCACCAGGCTTATTACCCTGGGGAAATGATGACAATGGCAATAATCTCTTCTGGTTAACCCGCGGTGCCCGCAACAAGTGGCCTGTTGTTGTTTGTTCTGGACGCGACAGCCGTTCTCAAATCTTCGAAATGGGGATGACTGCCTTCCTGGCTCGCACTTTTACCGGCGAAGTCAAATGCAAAATCTGGCCGAAACCATTTGCAGTAAAGTCGCGACGGAATCAGTTTCAACCATACTGAGCCGCGGCTTCATAGAGGGTAGCCCCGAATGCAATTCGGGGTTGTCGCAGACAACAGGAAACTGTCAGAACAAACAATCAAATCAGTTCAACGAAGCCGACCCCAGTGAAGCAGGGCGCAGCCCCATGTGTCCGCCCGCATTGCGAAAGTCGATTCAGTAAACGCGATGATTGGAGCCCGTTAGAACATTCAACCATGTTTTTTTTCTACCACGAAAAGCACGAAACCACACGAAATTGTTTCTGCTTTTGAGATTTTTGGCTCACGAACAACAGTCCCCGCCCAGTTGCAGTAACTGTGCTGCCACCTGTTGCATATCCGGTTTATTAATTTCGGGTTGCTTTGCCAGGGGATAAAGTTGGGCACCGGGGCGGGCGACGAAGGCACCGCGCCAGCCGGCCCAGAGGGCGCCGGCGATGTCCCAGCCGTGGGCGGCGATCAGCATACAGTCTTCTGGAGGCACGTTCATTTTGCGCGATGCCCATTTATAAACGTGGCTGTGCGGTTTGAACATCTGCACGTGTTCCACACTTAACCGGTCATCGAACAGATCCGTCAGGCCGGCGTTTTTCATTTGTGCATCGACGCCTGCCTGTGAGGAATTCGTCAGCGTTACCATGCGGTAACCGGCCTGCTTGAGCTGTTCAAGGGCTGGCCTGACATCGGGGTGGGCCGGCAGTGAGCGGATTGGCGCGAGTGCCTGCTTTGCCGCGTCGTCTGAAAGATCAATGTCATGATTACGGGCTACCATCTGCAGTGTGGCAGCGCCGATCACGCCGAAATCGTCGTAGTGATCGCCGACCGTGGCGACCAGCGAATACTGCAGCATCGTCGTGAACCACAGTGGCAGTAGATCGGGGCGACCTCCCAGCGCTGCTGCGACACTCTCTTTCATCGCATCCAGATCGAGCAGTGTTTCGTTGACATCAAAGAACAGACATTTGGGGCGCGTGGAGACCGATGGCATAGTGGGTTCCTCTGCAGATAAAGTAGCGGGCAACAGACCAGCGGCAATGCCGGCGGTAGCGGTGAGAAAGTTCCGCCGACTGGATGCGGTATTGCTGGCACTGTCAGGTTCGGGAGCAGACGCCATTCTGAAATCCTTTGGAGAAATTACGAAATGGATTCAACTGAGATATCAGGCTCAATCGACTGCAGTCAGTATGACAGGATCCGCCGCCTGGTTCCAGAGTATTCCGCTGTTGACCCGTTCGTGTTATTTTTTCTGCTGCTGTTTCTCTGCTTCTTTTTTTGGCTGTTTCAACTGCTTGTCGAAGAATTCGACGATCATTTTGTTGATTTTGGGGGCGTTGAACTCCGGGCCGCCGTGACCGGCGTTTTCGATGATGTGCAGTTGGACGGGGACCTGATTTTTCTTGAGCGCCTTTTCCAGGATGACGCTCTGGTGCATGGGGACCGCGGGGTCTTTGGAGCCGTGAATGATCAGGAACGGGGGATCCTGTTTGTCGATGTAGGTGATCGGGTTGGCGCGGGCGACGCGGTCCTTGTGTTCCAGGATCGGGCCGCCAACCAGCAGTGATTCGGGGGAGCGGGGATCGTTGTGTTTGAGCCGCGAACCGGGTAATGCGTGCTTATCCATCTGCAGGAAGTCGGTTGGTCCATACAGGTCACAGACCGCCTGCACGCTGCTGGACTGGTCAAGGTGTTTGCCGACGCTGCCTTCCAGATCTTTGATTCCGCCGCTGGTTCCCAGTAACGCCACCAGATGCCCGCCTGCAGAGGAACCGCCGACGCCGATGCGTGTGGCATCGTATCCATATTTTTTCGCGTGTGCCCGCAACCAGCGGATGGCGGCTTTGCAGTCGTTGATCTGGGCCGGGAACTTCGCTTCGCCACTCAGACGGTAATTGATACTGGCACAGGCGTAGCCGGCATCGGTCAGCAGCGGCACAAATTTGCCGCCGCGTCCTTTATTGCCGCCCCGCCAGCCTCCGCCATGAATCCAGACGACGAGCGGCGGATTTTTGACATTGCGCGGCAGATACAGATCCAGCAGCAGGGAGGAACTGTCTACGTTCGCATATTCCACGTCGCGATGTTCAACCAGGTTTCCGCGGAACTGAGGCGGTCTGTTCGGTCGGGGCTTCTGTGCAAAGCCTGTTTCTCCCAGGCAGATTGTGAAAGCCAGGCACGCGATAATGGTTCTGTATGAATGCGAGGTCATGCGGGGCTCCTGATGTGGTTCCACTGGTTGAAAAAAAACACGTATACGTATCATGTTGTATTGAACACGACCAGCTGTGGGAAGTTTCGTTGATTCTGTCATTTTAAGTGATCGCTGGCGAACGAGCTATTGCACACGGCGCTATTTCAGTGCCTGGGTGATTGTTTCCAGACTGTTCAGCAGGATCTGTTTCTTACGGGGAGTCAAGGCTGCTTCCAGGGTCTCGTGAATCTGGCTGGAATGTCTGGCCAGTTTTTTC
>TARA_R110002124_G_scaffold144122_13_pt1 | contig 11882 bp, 11 predicted proteins | sample TARA_R110002124 | Tara Oceans TARA_R110002124 (sample SAMEA4397445) | marine metagenome | biome: Polar Biome; feature: [SRF] surface water layer (ENVO:00010504); material: water (ENVO:00002006), including particulate matter (ENVO:01000060) such as... | depth 5 m | reverse complement strand
GCCGATGTTTGCGAGCAGAGGCGCTTATGTTGGCAAGCCGCTACAGATAGTCAGCCAGCGGGCGTCGGTGGAACATTGCTGATCCGGGGAACGGAGGTTCCTACGACGTCTGCGGACCTGCCGGTGTCCAGCCTCAAGTTCTACGTGGACAATCCCCGAATCTACTCGTTCGTGCGCACCGAAGGGCATTTCCCCACGCAGGACGAGATACTCGAACGACTGCTCGCGCTGGAGCATGTGCGGGAGTTGGTTCACGACATCAAGACCAATGGCGGATTGATCGACCCCCTCATCGTGCGCGGTGGAGCCCTTGAGGTGCTGGAGGGGAACAGTCGACTGGCGGCGTACCGCTTCCTGTTCTCCCAAGACCCGATACGGTGGTCCCACGTGAAGTGCACCGTGCTCCCTGCGGATATTCCGCAGGCTCTGGTCTTCGCGCTGCTGGGACATACCACGTCAAGGGCAAGAAGGACTGGGCGCCATACGAAAAAGCGGGCTTCGTCTATCGTCGCTTCAAGGCCCACCACGTCGACATCGGGGACGTTGCCGCCGAGATTGGGTTGACCAAGGAGGAAGCCAAGCATCTCGTTGCCGTCTACGAATTCATGCTCGAGCACGAGGAAGCCGACCGCGAGCGCTGGAGCTACTACGACGAGTTCCTGAAGTCCCGGAAGATCAAAAAGGCACGGGAGGAGATCGCAGGCTTCGACGCCTTCATCGTCAAGGAGGTCAAGACGGGGAAGTTCGGCAAGGCGATGGAGCTGAGGGACAAGCTCCCCGTGATATGCTCAGGAAATCCGAAGATACTCCGACGCTACATGGCCGGTACGGCGAACCTCGAGGATGCCCACGAGGCGGCAGTGACCGCCGGCGGTGAGAACGCAGCGCTCAACAAGCTGCGCCGGTTCAGGCGCTGGTTTGCCGAGACGACGACCGAGGACGACCTGGTGGAGCCGTCAAAGGCGATTCGAGATGCGATCCTCTACGAGCTCAAGGAGATCGAAAGGAGAGCGCGAAAACTCAAGTCTGCCGTCGACGCATCGCGGCACCGACCGCAGGACTGATCTCGAGAGGCCTTGCTGAGCCCTCTTCGAGCGGCGCTGCTTGGGTCATAGACCTCAAAAATTTCTAAAGGGCTTCAGCGGCCTGGGCGTTTTGCCGCGGCACGCGACTGAACCGCCTCCATCGCGGTTTGGAGTCCGTCGCGCAGCCTGCCAGTGATATCGATCAAGTCCTCGGAGGATAGCTTCAGCAAGTCTTCCTCTTGCAGAGCCGTCAAACTCGTCCCTTCGAATTAGCTCATCATTCGATCGATGCCTTTGATCAGTCTCCGACGCAACGTGCGTTCTGCATATTCCACGACGATGTCGTTCTGGTCGAAGTCGATATCCAACTGCATTCTCTTGACCTCATCGTTGACGGTTTGCGCCTCTTTCGTGATCTCGCCCAGGACGACTAGGCAGGACAAGGCATAGTCCCTGACACTGTCGTCGATCATGTCCGCCAGGCGCAGGAACTGAATGCGGCGAAGAATTTCTCGGACGCGCTGACGGGCCGTGCCTGGCCCTTCGCACAGAAAACTGAGCACGACATCGCCAACCTCCTCGCTTTCGAGCAGGCTCTCGCGCGGTCGAGTCCGCATCGAATACTGATCGTAACGAAAGCTCAGGGCATTCACTTGGACCAATGTAGGTGCGCGTCTGGGCGGCGCCCCGAGAAATACGACCAATTGGCGCAAACGGATGCGGTTGGCAACTGCTTGGTAGTTGATCTTTGCCCAGTTCGCTTGTCTGGGTCCCAGGTCGAGCTGGATCAACCGATCCACGTCCTTTGCCAGATCGACCGCCATAGAAGTTATTGTCTCCGGCTGCGTAACAAGCCGTGGTCGGTGTAAAACTTACTTGGCAAAGGAACCGATGCCGGGCGGCATGAGGGCGACGATTGCGACCCTGATTCACCGATCCCACGTAGCCGCGGTAAGGGATATTGCGGTCCCTGACGCGGGGTACGCAAAAGGGGTACTAAATGGGGTACGAAGGGTTTCGACCGAAACTCGTAAGTTGTTGTTTTAATTAAACAAACAGCAGTCCTCATCAGAATGGTGGAGCTGAGCGGGATCGAACCGCTGACCTCGTCATTGCGAACGACGCGCTCTCCCAACTGAGCTACAGCCCCATGCCGATATGCAGATGATAGGAGCACTTCGGGGCGTCCGGCAAGGGGCATTGTGCGTCCCTGGCCGGGTTCTGGCTGACCCGTTTACACCAGGCCATGCTCGACCAGGCTGCGGCCGGTGGCGATGGCGGCTTCGGCTGCCGGGATCAGCGGGCGCCCCAGGCGTTCGCTGCCGCGCCGGCCATCCATGCGCTTGACGGTGCGCAATTCTTCCATGTTGTCGCGCACATTGCGATCGAACAGCGCGACGATCCGGACCAGCCAGTTGGGCAGTTCGGCGGTCGGTATGCGCCGGTCGGGAAAGGCCGGGCGCACCATCGCCCCCAACTGGCTCATGCTCAGGGTTTCCACCGAGGCGACGCAGCGATTGCCACCGGCGGCAGGATTGGTCATGGCATCGACCTGCAAGGCGGCGACATCGCGCACATCGACCACCGACATGGCCAGCCTGGGCACGGCGGGCAGGCTGCCATCGAGCAGGCGGCGCACGATCATCGAGGAGGTACCCGGATCCTCATCCAGCAGGGGCCCGAAGATTCCCGCCGGATTGATCACCGCCAGATCATCATGGCGTCCGGCTGCATCCACCAGCCGCCACGCCTCGCGCTCGGCCAGTGTCTTGGACGTTGGATAGGCGCCGATATGGGGGCTGGCGACATCGCTCCAATCGGCTTCGGTGAAGGCCCGGTCGGTCGGCGCATGGCCATACTGGATCGCGGCAATCGAGGAGGTCAGCACCATGCGTTCGACCTGGCCGGCCAGCGCCGCCTGGATGGCGCGCCGGGTACCTTCGACCGCGGGGCGGATCAGTTCCTGGGGATCGCGCGGGGTCTCCAGCACGAAGGGCGAGGCGGTATGCTGCAGGTAGCGCACGCCATCCATCGCCGCCTGCCAGCCATTGTCGGCCAGCAGATCGAGCGCCACAAATTCGAGCCGGGTAATGTCGGCACCGGCCTTGCTCAGGGTGCTGCGCACCTTGTCGGCCCGCGAGAGGTTGCGCACGCTGCCCCGAACGGTGTAGCCAGCTTGGAGCAATTGCAGGGCCACATGCCCTCCCAGAAAGCCGGATATTCCGGTGAGCAAGACACGGTCAGACATGCTGGTCTCCTGTATGAATTGAACGATACATACGAACGCCGTTCAATTCGTTCAATAGAGGATGAGGGTTTTTGAGCGACGCACCAACCAGCAGAGTGACCGAGAAGCGCCGCCGCGTGCTGCAGGCTGCCCTGTCCCTGCTGCTGCGCGAAGGCATCAAGGGCACGTCCATGGAAGCCATTGCCCGCGAGGCCGGCATCGCCAAGGCGACGCTCTACGCCCAGTTTGCCGACAAGGAAGCCGTGCTTGGCGGCATTCTCGAGGACCTTAGCGGCGCCCTCAGCCAGGCCTTCGACGCCGGCATGGCCAGTCCGGCCCCGCTGCCGCAGCGCATTGGGGCGGCCATGGCGGGCAAATACGGCGTCGCCACCAGGCTGGTGGCCGGCTCGCCCTTTGCCCGCGAACTGCTGTCCAGCCACGGCAACATGCCCCCGCAATTGCACGCCCTCGACGAGCGCAACAACCAGCAGATCCTGAGCGCGCTGCGCCAGGCCGGCGTCGCCGACCCCGCGCCGCTGAACCGGCTGATCCAGGCCGCCTGCTATGGCGTGGCCCAGAAGATGATCGAGGAGACGGCGGTGCGCGCCGCCATCATGCAGCTCTGCGAACGCCTCATCGCGCCCGAGCTGCGCGATTAGAACGCCCGCCGGCGCGCTATTGCGGCTGCCCGCCGATGAACTGCACCGCCCGCGCCCCCGCTGCAATGCCCGCCGCCAGCGCCGCCGCCATGTCCTGCCCCGCCAGGTGGGCAGCCAGCAGGCCCGCGGCGAAGGCATCGCCGGCCCCGGTTGAATCCACCACCGGCACGATCTGGGCCGGCAGGGCGACGCGCACCCCCTCGCGCCCTCCCAGCATGGCACCCAGCCGGCCGCGCTTGATCACCACATGGGTGAACTGCTCGCCCAGCATGCGCAGCTGCTGGTCGAGATCATCAGCGCCGGTCAGGGCGCCGGCCTCGTCCGCATTGGCAAAGATCCAGTCCGCGCCAGCGGTCCAGCCCAGGAACCGGGCGGCGCCCACCTCGGCCAGGAACCCGATCGAGGCCGGATCGATAGCCACCGCGATATGGCGCGCCCTGGCGCTCGCCAGCAGGCCCATCACCGCGGCCCGCGGCCCGTCAGCGAAAAAGCTGTAGCCCGAGACCATCACCATGGCGACGCCATCGAGCAGGCTGTCCGGCAGATCGGCCGCGCACAGATTGAGATTGGCACCGCGATCGGTCAGAAAGCTGCGCTCGCCATCGGCATCGACAATGGTGACCAGAACGCCCGAGGGCAGCGCCGTATCGCCCGTCAGCAGCGGCGTCACGCCCAGGCTTTGGAAGTATCGCTCATGGGTGGCGCGATCGGCGTCCCCGACGCGGGCGGCAAAGCGCACATCGGCGCCCATCGACCCCAGCCACACCGCCTGGTTGGCGCCCGAGCCACCCGGGCGGCTGCGCACCGTGGCGCGGCGATCGCTGCCTTTGACAATCGGGCCCTCGGGCACCACGATCAGGTCCGTCATCACGTCCCCGACCACCAGGACCGGCTGGCTCATCGACGCTGGGCGGCCAGGGCCACGGCGATCTGGGCGGCGACCATGGCATTGTTTTCCACCAGGGCGATATTGGCCACCAGCGACTTGCCCTCGGTCAATTCGAAGATGCGCTTGAGCAGGAACGGCGTCAGCGCCTTGCGCGACACGCCTTCGGCTTCCGCGCCGGCGATGGCCTGCGCAATGCGCTGTTCGATGGCGGCCGGATCGAGCGCATCGGCCTGCGGGATCGGATTGGCAATCAGCACCCCACCCATGTCCAGCGCCAGCTGATGGGCAATCACCCCGGCGATATCGGCGACATCGTCAAACCGGTGATCGACCGGATGCCCGCTCTGGCGCGCCCAGAAGGCGGGAAATTCATCGGTGCCATAGCCCAGCACCGGCACGCCATTGGTTTCGAGCACTTCGAGCGTCTTGGCGATATCAAGGATCGACTTGGCACCGGCGCAAACCACCGCCACCGGCGTACGGCTGAGTTCCTGCAGGTCGGCGGAAATATCAAAGGTCTGCTCGGCGCCCCGATGCACCCCGCCAATGCCGCCGGTGGCAAAGACCCTGATCCCGGCCAGGGCGGCGATCTGCATGGTGGTGGCCACGGTGGTGCCGGCAATCTCGCCCTTGACCAGCAAGGCGCTCACATCGCGCCGGCTGGCCTTGGCCGCCGTGCCGCCCGCCAGCGCCAGCCGCTCCAGCTCGGCACCGGAGACGCCGACGCAGAACTTGCCATCCATGATGGCGATGGTGGCCGGCACCGCGCCCTGCCGGCGGATCACCGCCTCGACATTTCTGGCCATCTCCAGGTTCTGCGGATAGGGCATGCCATGGGTGATGATGGTGGATTCCAGCGCCACCACGGGGGCACCGGAGTCCAGCGCCTGTTGCACATCCGGGCTGATGGAAAGATAGGCCTTGGCAGTCATGATCGTGTTCTCGTCCGATTGAATGGCGGGCATGCGCGGCCCCTGTTGGCGCGGGTTTTGCGCCTTGTTGTCGCACAGCGTCAACCCCCAGCCGATCCGACCGGCAAATCCCTTGTCCGGCTGGCGATTTCACTCTACGCTTTGCCCATTCGCCAAGGCAGAGGGGGCACTGCACTGACCATTTTTCTGATTGATCGCGCCATGGCCGCGGATCGATACGCGCACCCTGCCGGGCCAGCTTCAGACCGATTGTCCAGCATCGGCACGCGCGCCGTTGCGACGCGACAGGCCCATCCGACTGCCCGCTTTGGCCTTGAAAGATAAGCGCCGATCAAGGCTGCCGCTGTCCCCGTGCGGACAGCATGACGACCCCTGCTGCACCCCGGCGCAGCGACCAAACCAGAAAATGCGAACAGGAGCTCCCGTCCAGATGAACAAATCGCTTGTACTCGCCCTTGGCGCCCTCATGGTCGCCAGCCCCGTGCTGGCCCAGGAGGAAGCCGTTCTCAATGTCTACAACTGGTCCGACTATATCGCCGAGGACACCATCGCCAATTTCGAGGCGGAGACCGGCATCAAGGTGAACTACGACGTCTACGACAATAACGAGATCGTCGATGCCAAGCTTTTGGCCGGCAATTCGGGCTATGACATCGTCGTGCCCAGCGGCAATTTCCTCGAACGCCAGATCCAGGCAGGCCTGATCCTGCCGCTCGACAAGTCCAAGCTGACCAATCTGGGCAATCTCGACCCTGCCGTGATGGCCACCGCCGCCAACCAGGACCCCGACAACGCCCATGCCGTGCCCTATATGATCAACACGATCGGCTATGGCTACAATGTCGCCAAGGTCAACGAAATCCTGGGCGCCGACGCGCCTACCGACAGCTGGGACCTGATCTTCAAGCCCGAATATGCCGAAAAGCTCGCCAGCTGCGGCATCAGCCTGCTCGACAGCCCTTCCGAAGTGGTTGGCATCGCACTGAACTATCTCGGGCTCGATCCGAACTCGGAAAGTGAAGAGGACCTGGCCAAGGCCGAGGAACTGCTGACCTCGATCAAGCCTTTTATCCGCTACTTCAATTCCTCCCAGTATATCGACGACATGGGTAATGGCGAAACCTGCGTGGCGCTGGGCTATTCGGGTGACATATTCATCGCGGCCGATGCCGCTGCAGCCGCCAATGCGGGTGTGGAAATCCAGTATGTGATCCCCAAGGAAGGCGCCGGAACCCTGTTTGACTTCCTGGCCATTCCCGCCGACGCGCCCCATCCGGACAATGCGCACAAGTTCATCAACTATATCCTGGAACCCCAGGTAGTGGCCGCCATCACCAATTACGTGTTCTACGCCAACCCCAATCTGGCAGCGACCGAGTTCGTCGATGACGCGGTCAAGAACAATCCCGGCATCTATCCGTCGGCGGCAACCATTGCCAAGGCCTTCGTGATGTCGGCGCACAGCCCCGAATTCGAGGAAGTGCTGACCCGCACCTGGACCCGCATCAAGACCGGCCAGTAATTCCAATAAAGGGGCGGCCCGCGCCGCCCCTTCAGCCTTCTCCGGATCAGCCGGAGACCTCATGGTGAGCTTGTCGAACCACGAGGTCGAGCACGCAGATGGTGCCACGACCTCGTCCTTCGACAAGATCAGGATGAGGTCTGCTGCGACCGACGCACCAGGACGCACAATGGTCAAGAAACCCCAGCTCGCCATCGATACCCGCCCCTGGCGCGACCCGGCGGCCAAGCCGTTTGTCCGGATCAGCAATGTCACCAAGAAATTCGGTGACATTCACGCCGTGGCCGATGTCTCGCTCGATATCTACAAGAGCGAGCTGTTCTGCCTGCTGGGCGGCTCGGGCTCGGGAAAGTCCACTTTGCTGCGCATGCTGGCCGGCTTCGAGGACCCGACCGCGGGCACTATCGAGATCGACGGCCAGGACATGACCCATGTGCCGCCCTATCAGCGGCCGGTGAACATGATGTTCCAGTCCTATGCGCTGTTCCCGCACATGAATGTGCAGCAGAACATCGCCTATGGCCTCAAACGCGACGGCCTGCCGCGCGGCGAGATTGCCGACCGCGTCGCCGAACTGCTCAGCCTGGTCAAGCTGACTGATTACGGCGCGCGCAAGCCGCACCAGCTCTCGGGCGGGCAGCGCCAGCGCGTGGCGCTCGCCCGGGCGCTCGCCAAGCGGCCCAAGCTGCTGCTGCTCGACGAGCCGCTGGGCGCCCTCGACAAGAAGCTGCGCGAGGAAACCCAGTTCGAACTGGTCAAGATCCAGGAGACGCTGGGCGTGACCTTCATCGTGGTGACGCACGACCAAGAAGAGGCCATGAGCCTGGCTACCCGCATCGGGGTGATGAACCAGGGCGAGATCGCCATGATCGGCGAACCCACCGACATCTATGAATTCCCCAATTCCAAATTCGTCGCCGGCTTTATCGGCTCGGTCAACATGGTCGAGGGCGTCGTCACCGAGGACGAAGCCGCCCATGTGCGCATCCGCTCCGAGGAGCTGGGCTGCGATATCTATGTCGGGCACGGCGTCGACTGCGCCCCCGGCCAGCGCCTGACCTGGGCGATCCGCCCGGAAAAGCTGATCCTTGGCCGCGACAGGCCCGCAGGCCTGTTCGACGCCAATGTCGCCAGCGGCACTGTCGAGGAAATCAGCTATCTGGGCGATGTCAGCGTCTATCAGATCGTGCTCGCCAGCGGCAAACGCCTGCGCGTCACCCAGGCCAATACCAATCGCGGCAACCCCGACGCCATCACCTGGGACGAACAGGTCTATCTGACCTGGGGCGACAGCGCCGGTTCGGTGCTCACGGTATGAGCAGCTTCGACAGCCATTCCCCGCCGCCTCGTCCCCGCGTCTGGTCGGGTGTCGAGCGCGCGCTGGCCGCCATCGGGCTTTCGGGCAAGGCGCTGGTGATTGCCGCGCCCGCCATCTGGCTGACGGTGTTCTTCCTCGTGCCGCTGGCCGTGGTGTTCGGCATTTCGCTGACCATGAAGCAGTTCGGCCGCCCGCCCTATACCCCGCTGCTGACCAATGAGGACGGCACGGTGCAGCTGACGCTGCATCTGAACAATTATCTGCGCCTGTTCACCGACAACCTCTATGTGGCCGCCTATCTCAGCTCGATCAAGATCGCGCTGATCTCCACCATCATTGCCCTGCTGATCGGCTATCCGATGGCCTATGCCATTGCCCGCGCGCCCGATCAGTGGCGCAATATCCTGCTCATGCTGGTGATCCTGCCGTTCTGGACCTCATTCCTGCTGCGCGTCTATGCGCTGAGCGGCTTCATGCGCGGCAATGGCGTGATCAACCAGTTTCTGGGCCTGTTCGGCATCGAGCCGCTGGTGATGATGCAGACCGATTTCGCCGTCTATGTCGGCATTGTCTATACCTATCTGCCCTTCATGATCCTGCCGCTCTACACCAATCTGGTCAAACTCGACGGCGCCCTGCTCGAGGCCGCCGCAGATCTGGGCGCCCGCCCGGCCCGCAGCTTCCTTTCCATCACCCTGCCCCTGTCCATGCCCGGCATCATTGCCGGCTGCATGCTGGTGTTCATCCCCGCCATCGGCGAATTCGTCATTCCCGCCCTGCTCGGCGGCCCCTCGACGCTGATGATCGGCCGGGTGCTGTGGGACGAGTTCTTCGCCAATACCAACTGGCCGCGCGCCGCCGCAGTGGCTATCGCCATGCTGGTGGCGGTAGTGGTGCCCATCATGCTGCTGCAGCGCGCCCAGGACGCGATGCAGGACAAAGAGCGGGGTGTTTGAGATGCGGCGTGGCTGGTTCCTGCCCGTAACGGCGACACTGGGCTTTGTCTTCCTTTATGCGCCCATCATCTCGCTGGTGGTGTTCTCGTTCAACGAGAACAGCCTGGTGACCGTGTGGTCGGGATTTTCGACGAAATGGTACGCCGAGGTCTTTGCCGATCCCCTGCTGGTCGACGCCGCCAAGCGCAGCCTGCTTATCGCCTTCTGCGCCGCCAGCATCGCCCTGGTACTGGGCACGCTGTGCGCGGTGGCGCTGGTGCGCTTCCGCAAGTTCCGCGGCCGCACCCTGTTGGCCGGCACCGTCTCGGCCCCTCTGGTCATGCCCGACGTCATCACCGGCCTGTCGCTGCTGCTGCTGTTTGTCGCCATGGAAGCCACCATCGGCTGGCCATCGGGCCGGGGGATCGTCACCGTCATCATCGCCCACTCCACCTTCTGCATGGCCTATGTCGTGGTCGTGGTGCAGTCCCGCCTGAGCGACATGGACATGAGCCTTGAAGAAGCCGCCATGGATCTGGGCGCCACCCCGGTCCGGGTGTTTTTCGACATTACCCTGCCCATCATCGCGCCCGCGCTGATCTCGGGCTGGCTGCTGTCGTTCACCCTCTCGCTGGACGATCTGGTGATCGCCAGCTTCGTTTCCGGCCCGGGCGCCTCCACGCTGCCCATGGTGATCTTCTCCAAGATCAAGCTGGGCGTCTCGCCCGACGTCAACGCCCTGGCCACCATCATTATCGGCTTTGTCGCGCTGGGCGTCTTCGCCGCCACCCTGGTGCAGTTGCGCTCGCGGCCCAAACGGCAGCCGGGATGAATACCACGACCTGGTCACCTCTCCCCTGAGGGGGGATTGGCCGCAATATCGGGGCTCTCGCATCCCCACCCAGCCTCCCCATCAAGGGGGAGGTGCTGTTCGGTGCCTGTGCAAGATCAGGCAGAAACCGGTTTCCGTCAGGAAATGCACCAGCCCCGGCGCGCGCCCAAAACTGTCGTGAACGCGCCCCACTGGACAGACCGAGAAAATCGGCGCAAGATTCGCTCATGTTCAACCAACGTGAAGGAGGTGATCCAGTGTCTTTTGAGGTTATGGTTCTCGAAGCAGGTCGTGGATTTATGGTGAAAAGCGGGAGTGATCTCGGCTAGCACCCACCTCCGCGGCACTCGAGGCCGACTAACTCGGAAAGGGCCGTCCATCAGGGCGGCCCTTTTTCATGCGTCCATTTGTACCCCTTGACCTTGGCGGCCAAGCCCTTGATACCGCTGCCAAGATGTCTGGAGTTTATGCCATGCCCGCAGCCAATTTCGTCCTGACCCTGTCCTGCGCCGACCGGCCCGGCATCGTGGCTGCCATCACCACCGAACTGGCGGCCCTGAGCGCCAATATCGCCGAATCCAACCAGTTCTGGGATCGCGAGACCGGCCGCTTCTTCATGCGCCTGGCCTTTACCGCGCCCGAGGGGGTCAGCCGCGAGGCTCTGGAGCGCACGCTCAAGGCGCCCATCGAACGCTTCTCGATGAAGACCAGCCTGGTGGACCAGAGCCAGCGCAAGCGCATCGTCATTCTGGTGTCCAAATTCGATCACACCCTGCTGCACCTGCTCTACCAGATCCGTGTCGGCTGGCTCGACGCCGATGTCGCCGCCGTCATTTCCAACCATCCCGATGCGCGCAGGATCGCCGAGGATGCCGGCATCCCCTTCCACCTGCTGCCGGTGACCAGGGACACCAAGCCCGCCCAGGAAGCGCGCATTCTCGAGCTGGTGCAGCAGAGCGGCGCCGATCTGGTGGTGCTGGCGCGCTATATGCAGGTGCTCTCCGAAACGCTCGCCACTAGGCTGTTCGGCCAGGTGATCAACATCCACCATTCATTCCTGCCCAGTTTCAAGGGCGCCAAGCCCTATCACCAGGCCCATGAGCGCGGCGTCAAGATCATCGGCGCCACCGCCCATTATGTGACGCCCGACCTCGACGAAGGCCCGATCATCGAGCAGGAAACCGCCCGCGTCACCCACGCCATGAGCGCCGAGGACCTGGTGGCCGCCGGCCGCGATATCGAGAGCCGCGTGCTGGCCCGCGCCGTCAAGCTGCATCTGGAAGACCGGGTCATGCTGAATGGCAAGAAGACCGTGGTCTTCGGCTGACCGCTGCCTCGCCCCCTCCATTCCTCGCTGCCCCGGAAAGCTGTTCATGCCCACCGACAATCTGACGCTTATCGCGCTTTGCCTTGGCGGGCTGCTCATCGTCTGGCTGGTGTTTTCGCTGATCCGGAAAGTCTTTGGCCTGCTGCTGCTGGCCGCGCTGGTGGTCGGCGCCTATGTGCTGTGGACCAATCCGGCCATGCTGCGCGGCCTGCTCGA
>TARA_R110002124_G_scaffold280685_8_pt1 | contig 11897 bp, 10 predicted proteins | sample TARA_R110002124 | Tara Oceans TARA_R110002124 (sample SAMEA4397445) | marine metagenome | biome: Polar Biome; feature: [SRF] surface water layer (ENVO:00010504); material: water (ENVO:00002006), including particulate matter (ENVO:01000060) such as... | depth 5 m | reverse complement strand
CACTATCTTGCCGCCGGGATCATCGGCCTGGGGCCAAACGAACCCACCCTGGTCGAGGCGCTTTGTGAACAGGCACAGGCCATTACCATCCCAGTAGATAATCTTGATCAGATTGGCCTTGCGGCCGCGAAAGGCAAACAGATGTCCCGAGAACGGATCCTCGGCCAGCACGCCCTGGACCAGCATGGCGAGACCGTCGAGGCCTTTTCTCATGTCGGTAACACCTATAGCAATATGAACCCGGACGCCTGAAGGGAGCATCATCATGACACAGCTCCTTCCAGAAGGATCACGAGACTGCGCATGGTCTCCGGATCCACATCAGGGGCAAAGCGGACCCGGCGCCCGCCGACAAGCTCCACCTCGATCCCCGGAGCGGACCGTTCGACGATGACCGGTGCTGGCGTTGGTTCGGGGGAGAGCAAGGGGAATGTGGCCGACGCATCACTGACCGTGACGGGCAGGAAAGTCGTTTCCGGCTGTTGCGATGAAGACGAGTCCTGTTTCCATTTGAACAGCAGGCGGGGTGCAATCCCATACCGTCGGGCAATCCCGGATACCGAGTTTCCCGGCCGGCAGGTCTCCTCTATGATACGCTTCTTGTCCGCCTCGTTGAAATTCCGGCGTGGTTCCGGAACCGTTGTTCGGCCGGAGGGGATGTAGCCTGGCGAGACCGGACCAGTTTCCCTGTTAATCATATGCTCAGTCATATGATTAAGGCCCCCGCCGCGCCGCCAGAGCAACTTGCCCTTGGGCACCGACCCGTCATCGCCAAGCGTCGCCCGCCAGTTCCCGAACCGTTTCAACGGCAGGCCGTGACGCTCGCAATATTCCCGCTGGTTCAGCGTGCCCCGTTGCCAGGCCTCAAGGTGAGAGCGCCAGAACGCCTCGAGTTCCGCCGACTTTTGTGAACTAACCCTTGCCATGTCATCTCCTCCTTCACGATAAAAACCGTCAGGAGAAAAGCGCATTTAGCCACCAACAAACAAGTGTGTCACAAATGGACGCTTACGATCAATCGGATTTATTTCCCTGTTCTCAACTATTAATTCCCTGATCAGAAATTAATTTTCCCTGTTAAGTTTCTTTGGATAATTCTGAAAACATTAATAAAAATAGTGATTTACGGTGGCGCGATGATTTAATTGGGGTCAAAATCGCCAAAAATCCCAGTATTTTCCCTGTTAAACAGGGAAAATGGCAGAGACGGGTTCGCATGGGACTGCTACCTCCGCCACCCACCCCTGATAATTCGTCTCTGATTTTACCTGGCGTCGTAACCGCCCGTAACAGGGCGATATTTCGCGGCCAATCCCTTTTTTGCTCTTGTCTCCGGACCGTCAGATAGCGGTCATTCGGGCGCAAATTACCCGCCAGTCTGATGGTAGGGTGAGTTTCCCTTGAACAGGGCGTTAGCAGGGAATAATTGATAAAAAAGCCGTTAACAGGGTGCTGACCGGGAGCAGTCTTATACGAGTGCAATTTCTTCTACGGGAAGCATTCTAGTTTGAGATGTATCCAGAAAATTCTGCTGATCAGCGAGTGCTTTCTGTCCCTGATCCGAGGCTAAGGCACGCTCGAAATCACTGAGATTGTCGAACCAAAGCTCAACCATGCCGTCAAATAGGGGATCCCCTGAATCGGACGGTTGTGCATAGTTAAACACATACTTTTTAAGTCCTGGTAGCCCGCAAGTAAGAGGGCCATGTGTGTTTGTACTATAGGCTTGGTAAGCCTTACGACTCATGTCGCTCCGTTTTTTGACAAGAAATATTATCTTGAACATTTAAACCTCACTTTTTTTCTGTATCTGTTTGTTATGGCCTCTATGCAGCCGGATTGTTTGGCTGTCTCACAGCCTTAAGTACGGAAGCAATTAATCTCAGTTACATTTTGGCTACCCGTCTTAGACAATTTTGATGTCCTTAATGTTGCTTCCAGTAAGCTTTTGTGGCTCTCAATATAAAAGATATATCGAGTGCGAATAAGATTAGAAATTGCCACAAACGGGTTGTTTCTGCCAATCAGGGAAACTAATTATCAATGGAGGGGAGGGTTAAATGAAAAGCAGGTCTGTGACTTCGGTTAGTTTGGTACTATTACCTGAGGCGATGGCATCTACTTTGATTAGCTTGTTTGATGTACTCAGCGCAGTGGGCACATTGGCGAATAACACTCACGTATTTGAGGTTAGTATAGTGAGCGATTCTTTGGAGCCTGTGACCACCGCAAGCGGAATCACAATCGCCCCGACTAAAACCTACACCCAGGTTTCACATACGGACATTGTAATAGTGCCTTCGCTGCTAACCCGCGAAAATCGATGGCCCACAGAAAAGTATCCGCAATTGATTGATTGGCTGAAAAGGCAACATATTGGCGGCGCGGTGATGTGTTCTGCGTGTTCGGGGATTTTTCCGCTTTTGGAAGCTGGCTTATTCAATCAATACCCGGTTACATGCCATTGGTCGTCTGTTAAAACTCTTAGAAATAGTTTCCCTGATGTGCAGGTACAAATTGAACGTACCTTGATCGTTTGCGGCGAAGAAGACAGGCTGATTATGTCTGGTGCTGCCGGGTCCTGGCAGGATTTAATTCTATATTTGGTGAACCGTTTTGCCGGACCAAGTACAGCCGGTCTTACCTCGAGCTACTTTCTTTTAAATTGGCATCCAGAGGGCCAAACGCCCTATATTCCATTTCAGGAAGACGTCAGTCATGGCGACGGAGTGGTTAGTAAAGCGCAGGCGTGGATCAGGGAACATTCACACGAATCTATTCAGGTAAACACCCTTACCAGCCAATCGGGCTTGCCGGAGCGTAGTTTTAAAAGAAGATTCAAGAAAGCTACAGGGTATACAACAATCGAGTATATACAGCGTTTTCGAGTAGAGCAGGCAAAACACCTTTTGGAAGCAAGCGGTTTACCGATTGATGAAATTGCCCATCGTGTAGGCTATGACGAACCGGCTTTTTTCCGCAGGCTATTCAAGAGAATTACCTCAATTACGCCAAGCGCTTACAGGACAAAATTCTGTGCTCCCGAGACCATCCGACAAAAACTATAGATGGTAACCGGCATGTCAGAAGAAAATCGATTTTTGACTATTCGCCCATCGACAAGCCGCAAAGCATGACAAAAAGAAACACATTTCGCTATTTCAAAATACCACCTGATGTACATCAGGTTTACGTTGTCCTATCGCAACGTCAAAGATTTTCTCCATGAAGGAGGATTCAACAGCTGTCATGAAGCGGCATGGGAATCCAAATAAATATATCGGATAGTTTACGTTCATATTGTGCCGCCATGAAGTCCATCGGAAACGCAGAGGTTCAAGAGGTTTGCCGTTGGAAGAACAATTGCTGTGAAAATTCCCATCACCCGTTCCGACGACGAAAGCAAGCTATGCCGAAATTCAGGCGCCTACGAAGTTTAAAAAAATTCATCTCAATCCATGCATCAGTCCATAACCACTTCAACTCGGAACGCCATCTCAACTCAAGACCCACATTCAAAGTTCAACTTGACGTTGCTATTGCCGAGTGGCAGCAACTCAGTGCGGCATAATAGGGGAACCCTTATGCCGAATTATGCCAAACAGTGACTACGCCGCATTCGTCGGACTGCGCCAAAATATGACTCAAACATCAAAACGTTCTTCAAGTATTGCCGCGATCCGCAGGGCAAATCGAGCAGATGCCACCGGAAGCGTACGCCCTTTTAACTGGCCTAGGAAGAGATTGCCGACGGGGACATCCTTGCTCGAAATTTCCTTTGTAACAAAGGGTCGTTCAGAGTCTTGTTTAAGGCCAATCGGTATCTGAAAACCTAAACAATTTTCCTGCAACACATAATGCCGGATGAATTCGAAGGAATCCGTTTCAACAATCGGTGCGGTCGTTCTTGAAAGGCGATGCGCTGATGCCTCAATCAAATGCCGAATTGCGATATGAGTTGTGGGTAAGATATGTGGGTAGTCTAAACAATCTCGCAATCGAATCTCATCCGCTCCCGCTAAGGGATGGTCCGGCGACATTAAAACGGTAACCGGCTGGGGAATCGCACAAATCACTTCAAAATCGACAAGGTGAACAGGCTCGAACACCAAGGCAAGGTCACTGGCGAATGTGCTTAACTCTTCCTCCGCCTGCGCCCTGTCCCTTACATTTACAGAAAAACTGACTCCGGGATGTTCGGCTCTATATTTCGCAATTTCGATAGGCAGGAAATACGGTAGAAGGGCTTGAGAGCAAGCAATTGAAATGTGCCCCCGGCGCTCCCCTGAAAGATCGGCCACCTGATTTTGCACTCTTATCAAATCCGAAATTTGGCTTCTTATATGCTGCAACACCAGCTCACCAGCCGGGTTCAAGCGAACACCACGGGAGAGCCGCTCGAATATTTGCGAGCCAAATTCTGACTCAAATCGCTGTATTCGCCGGTTTAGGGCGGACGCCGTAATGTTCATATCTTCAGCCGCCTTCCGGATAGAACCGGCTCGGCTTACGGCTTCGATTAAATGAAACGTCTGTAAATGCTTCACAATCGACTCTCCTTTTGCAATCGATGCAAAAAATGCACCGCTTTTGTGAATTTATAGCATTGGAAATAACACAAAGAAAGAGGCACGGTTTAAAGCGCTACACAAGAATCCCCATTCGAGTTTTATGCGCTGAAAGGAATTACGATGACTCTATCAACGTCCAGAAGAAATTTTCTTAAAATCTCAGGTGGGGCACTGGGTGCAGCCAGCTTACCTTTCCTGAAAGTATTGCCCGCACAGGCGGCCAGTGGCGATGTCATCGTCGCTGTAACAGGTCAAACAATAAACAGCCTTGATTTGCACCGGAAAGGAACCAACAGAGCCAGCTATCAAATCGCCGTTAATTGCTATGACCGCTTGGTATCCTTTGGAACGAAAGAAGCCCCTGGCGGTGGACTATCTTACGATTACACCAAAATCGAGCCAGAACTGGCGGAAAGCTGGAGTATTTCTGACGACGGATTAAAACTCACCTTCAAAATTAAGTCGGACGCAACCTTCTGGGACGGAACAAAAGTCACAGCAGCGGATGTCAAATGGTCCTTTGACCGGGCTGTTTCTGTTGGTGGTTTTCCGAGTGTCCAGATGAAGGCCGGTGGGCTGGTCAAGCCAGAGCAGTTTGAAGCAATTGATGATGAAACATTTGTTATAACCCTGGAAAAAGCCTCCAAACTTACTCTCCCGGATTTGGCCGTGCCGGTACCTTTTGTCATTAACTCAAAAGTCGCGAAAGCCAATGCAACGGAAAAAGATCCCTGGGCAACCGATTATCTTCACAATACCCCTGCCGGGTCCGGTGCTTTTAAAGTAATCAAATGGAATCCTGGTGAACAGCTTGTGTACGAACGCAATGACAACTGGGTCGGTGGGCCACTTCCCGCGATCAAACGCGTCATAGTCAGAGAAGTTCCCAGCCCCTCCACCCGTCGTGCCTTGATTGAAAAAGGGGACGTCCAGTTATCCTTCAATATTCCGAATAAGGATGCGAAAGAGTTGGCGGATAAAGTGGATGTCTACTCAACACCGATAGAAAATTGCATGCATTGTGTTGGTTTGAACTATACGTTCGAGCCTTTTCAGGACCCAAATGTTCGAAAAGCAGTCGCTTACTCTATTCCGTATGAAGAAATCTTTCAAGCAGCTGCATATGGCAGAGGTGCCCGCTTGTGGGGCGGTCCTGAAACAATCGACTCAATCGAATGGCCACGCAAATCTCCCTATTTTACGGATCTGGATAAGGCGAAAGATCTTATGGCCAAATCCGGCTTTTCCGAAGGTTTCTCTGTTCCCTTCTCCATCAGCCTCGGGCTGGCGGACTGGATGGAACCGACAGCGTTGCTGATTCAGGAAAATCTGGAAAAAATCGGCATATCGACTGAGATCGAAAAAATTCCAGGTGCCAACTGGAGAACCGCCGCATTGGTCGAGAAGAAGCTCCCGCTCCACCTGGAAAACTTCGGTGGGTGGCTGAATACGCCCGATTACTATTTCTTCTGGGCATACAAAAATGGGCATCTGTTCAATTCCTCCAACTACATGAACCCGGAGATTGAAAGCCTCGTCGACAGCACATTGCATATGCCAATGGATGATCCAAAATATGCACCGAATGTTATGCGTATGTTCGAGATTGCCTTCGAAGATCTTCCGCGAATTCCACTTTGGCAGCCAGCTCTCAATGTTGCGGTGAATGGTGCGAAGGACTACGAATTCTGGTTCCATCGTCAATTGGATGTCCGTCCTTTGAAGGGAGCTTAATTGATGCCTCCTCGTTTGCGCGCCATCCTCCAAAGGCTTGTTCAGGCTATTCCGGTTGTCGTTGGTGTTGTGGTCATCAGTTTTGTGTTGACCCGCGCGCTGCCAGGTGATCCTGCCGTCTATTTTGCTGGAGCGGCCGCAGACGAGGAGTCAATTGCCCAGATCAGAACGTCAATGGGCCTGGATAAACCTTTGCCTATTCAGTTCCTAAAATATGTAACGGATTTGTTGCAGGGTGATTTCGGTCAGTCCGTATATAGTGGACAGCCGGTCGCCGAAGATCTTGCAAGCCGATTGCCTGCATCACTGGAGCTTACCCTGACCGCATTGATCCTCTCTTGCGCCATCGCCATTCCAATCGGCGTATTTGCCGCCAAGAATCCTGGATCATTAATCGATCAATTATGCCGAATATTGGTAACCGCCGGAGTATCCCTGCCCACTTTTTTTACAGGGATACTGCTTATCTATATTTTTTATTATCTCCTTGGATTGGCCCCGTCTCCTCTTGGACGGCTGGATTTCTTGTACATCGAACCAGACGACGTTACGGGTTTCTATTTAATTGACGCGGTCATTGCCGGAGACTGGGAAACCTGGTTTGCCGCTCTCAAGCAACTTATCCTTCCCGCAATTACACTTGCTCTTTTTACATTGGCCCCGATTGCCCGAATGACACGTGCCGCCATGCTGAGCGCTCTGTCGTCTGATTTCATTCGAACAGCAAGGGCGGCCGGGTTAAGTGATCACAAAGTTACATACGGATATGCCTTCCGGAATGCGCTTCTTCCGATCATCACCACGTTAGGTATGGTCTTTTCATTCTCTCTCGGCGCGAATGTGTTGGTGGAGAAAGTCTTTGCCTGGCCCGGCATTGGATCCTATGCCGTTGAAGCTCTGGTAGTGTCGGATTACGCGGCAGTACAAGGGTTTGTACTCGCCATGGCGCTCCTGTTCGTTACCCTCAATCTCATCATCGATTTGACATATAGCCTTATCGATCCTCGCATAGGATTTGATACAGAATGACAGAAATCAGTGAAAATGCGAATCCGGGATCTGACAGCAAATCAACCAGCATTTCCCATACTCTTTATGTTCTTAAAGAGAACCCTGTCACGTTAATCGCCTTTGCTCTGTTCGGCTTCTACGTCCTTTCCGCTATCTTCGGGCAGTACCTGGTTCCCTTTGATCCGCTTGCGTCAGATTCAGAAAACGTCCTGCAACCGCCCAACTTGAAACATTGGTTTGGAACCGATGCGCTCGGGAGGGATGTTTTTAGTCGGGTTATTTCTGCTACCAGGCTTGATCTCCTCATTGCTGTATCCGCTGTCGCTATTTCATTTGTTGTCGGCTCAATCCTGGGAAGTGCGGCTGGCTATTGGGGCGGGAAGCTGGATATTATACTCAGCCGCACACTCGATACCATTATGGCATTCCCCATTTTTGTATTGGCGATGGGAATTGTCGCCGCACTTGGAAATACAATAGAGAATATCGTTTACGCAACCGCCATAATCAATGTTCCTTTCTACGCTCGGCTGGTTCGGGCGGAAGTCAATATCCGCCGCAATTCGGGCTTCGTCCAATCTGCGAAACTCTCCGGAAATTCGGATCTTCGGATCTTGGCGCTACAAATTTTCCCCAACACTCTGCCCCCCATGATGGTCCAGATTTCCCTCAATCTGGGATGGGCAATCCTGAATGCCGCAGGCCTGAGTTTTATCGGCCTCGGGGTACGTCCCCCGACACCCGAGTGGGGTATCATGGTCGCCGAAGGTGCGAATTTCATTGTTTCTGGGGAATGGTGGCTTGCCGTTTTCCCGGGTCTTTGGCTTATGCTGGCGGTCTTCACCTTTAATCTGCTAGGCGATGGCCTTCGCGATATGGTTGACCCACGGCAAAGGACCTGAACATGCTATCAATTCAAGACCTGAGTGTATCTTTCAAGACTCGACGAGGCACAGTCGATGCGGTCCGGGGTGTTTCTCTGGACGTTCCCAAAGGCCAAATATTGGGAATTGTAGGTGAATCCGGTTCAGGCAAATCGGTAACGTCTTATGCACTGATGCGTATTCTTGATAGAGGCGGGGTAATTCGCCAAGGGGAGATCAACTACAGCGGAATTGATCTACGTCATGCTACAGAAAGGCAAATGGCAGAAATCCGTGGCCGCGAGATATCAATGATCTTTCAGAATCCGCGCGCGGCCCTCAACCCTATACGGAAAGTCGGACATCAGTTAGAGGACGTCCTCCGCCAACATGCCCAAGCCACTCGATACACCGCAAAAGAAAAAGCGATTGAAGCCCTGGAAGCCGTGAAAATCAAAAATGCAGCGGAACGCTACAATGCCTACCCGTTTGAGTTATCCGGCGGAATGTGCCAGCGTGTCGTTATTGCCATCGCACTTGCCTGCAACCCAAAGCTTTTAATCGCAGATGAACCGACGACCGGCCTGGATATCACCACGCAAAAGGCGGTAATGGATCTGGTTCTAGAGTTAATTCGGGATCGAGAGATGAGTGCCATCCTGATCACCCATGATCTGGGCCTCGCGACAGAATATTGTGACCAAATCTCTGTTATGAAAAACGGAGAAGTTGTCGAACAAGGGACCCCCCAGAAAATATTCTCATCGCCAGAGCATCCCTATACCCAAAAGCTCGTGAAGGCGACACCCTCGAAAGGCAGCTCTATTCGGGACCTACTACCGGACGGCGCGAATTCCCCATTACCGCCACGCCAAATCAGTGAGGTTCCTTTGATTGAAGTTGAAGATCTCAGGAAAACATATATCGGAAAATCTGGGCCTGTCGATGCTGTGAAAGGTGTGTCATTCAAAATTTTTGAAGGCCAAACAGTTGGTCTCGTTGGCGAATCCGGCTGCGGGAAATCAACGACATCTTCCATGCTGGTGCGGCTTCTGGACAGCAGTTCAGGCAGTATATTATTTAACGGCGAAGATCTGACCAAAGTGCCTGCCAAGGCATTTGCCAAAGATCCACGGCGAACGGATATCCAAATGGTTTTTCAGGATGCAACTGACAGTCTCAATCCGCGTTTTACCTCCCGGCAATCCATTGCAGACCCTCTTAAGCAGCTTTTGAAGTTGCACGGGGCGGCCCTGAACGAACGGATTGAGGAATTGGCCAGTCTTGTTGGCCTGCCCTCACATCTTCTTGATCGTTTTCCCCACCAACTTTCCGGGGGACAGAAAGCGCGTGTCGGTATCGCAAAAGCGATCTCTGTAAATCCCAAGTTCCTGATCCTGGATGAACCGACAGCGGCTCTCGACGTGTCCATTCAGGCGATCGTCCTCAACCTCCTCGCCGACTTGAGGGCCAAGCTGGGAATGAGCTTCCTGTTTGTCAGTCACGATTTGCAGGTAGTCAAGCTCTTGAGCGACTATGTCATTGTGATGCGTGACGGCGAGATAGTTGAACAGGGCACAACGGATATTGTCATGAACCAGCCCTCCTCTGAATACACCCGGACCCTCTTGTCTACCGTGCCAAAGCCCCCCAAAGGCTTGACAGCAGCTTGATTACTACAGGTATTTTTGATGAATAACATCCCCTTTACAATATCCGTATTGCATGATTCCTACCGAAATGGAACACCGCTCACGGAAATAGTTGAGCAGGCTTACTCGCGAATTGCATTGGTCAACGACCCAGGCATCTTTATTCATATGCTGAATATAGAGGAAGTGATCGCGGCAGCCCGCGAGCTCGGGGAATTTGATGACAGCAAGCCTTTATGGGGTATTCCCTATGTTGTTAAAGACAACATTGATGTAGAAGGGATGCCGACTACGGCGGCATGTCCGGACTTTACCTATATTGCAAAAGATGACGCCTTTGTCGTCAAATGCCTGAAGGAGGCCGGCGCGTTATTATTGGGGAAAGTCAACCTTGATCAATTTGCCACAGGTCTTGTCGGGATCAGATCGCCCTATACACCACCGAAAAATGCGATAGACCCCAGTATCGTACCGGGCGGCTCCTCATCAGGCTCTGCTGTATCTGTCGCTCATGGCTTTGCCTGCTTTTCCCTTGGAACGGATACTGCAGGCTCAGGCCGCGTACCCGCTGCACTGAACAATATTGTAGGGCTGAAGCCAACACTCGGGGCCTTTTCCGCTTCCGGGGTGGTTCCCGCCTGTCGGACCCTCGATACCATTTCCGTATTCGCGTTGACGGTTGAAGATGCCTATAAGGTATTTGAAGTTGCTTGCAAATTCGATGAGGCGGATAGCTACTCGCGAAGGATTTCGGCTAAACCTCTGCCCACCATTCCGCCCAAAATCATAGTGGGAGTCCCTGACCCGAAATCTATCAAATTTTTCGGGGACAAAATACAGGAGGCCTCTTTTCGAGAGGGTCTTGATGACCTGACGAAACTTGGCGCAGAGATCATCGAAATTGACTTCACGCCATTTTATGACGTGGCGCAAATGCTTTATGAGGGGGCTTGGATTGCCGAGCGCTATACAACTATCGAAAAGCTGATGGAGACAAATCCCGACGCAATCCACCCTGTCACGCGTGAAATTATCTCCGCCGCAGAGAAGTTTTCCTCTGCAGACGTTTTTCGGGGCATGTATAGGCTGGAACATTTAAAGCGATTAGCGGAACCGATATTGGCGGCGTTGGACTATTTATGCGTTCCGACCATCCCGACATTTTATAAAGTGGAAGACCTGGAGAAAGATCCTGTAACACCGAATTCCAATTTCGGGACTTATACCAACTTTGTCAATTTATTGGATATGTGTGCCGCTTCCTTCCCGATCGGCCCAAGAAGTGACGGGCGCCCGGGTAGCTTGACCCTACTCGCGCCCGCAGGAAAAGACGCGGAAATTGCGGTGATCGGCCAGGAAATTCAATCCCGGCTGCAGCGAAAAATGGGTGCTACTGATTGGCCCACTCCACCATTTCTTCAGCAGAAGGCTGGCAGCGTACGTGCCAACGAAATTGAAATCGCGGTGTGTGGCGCGCATATGTCCGGTTTGCCGCTAAACAAGGAACTGACTTTGCGCTGTGGACGTTTCATCAGAAAGGCGTCAACTGCAAACGAGTATCAGTTTTATGCCTTGGCCGGAGGGCCACCAGATCGCCCCGGCCTGGTTCGCACAGAACCCGGAAAGGGATATGAAATAGAGCTTGAAGTCTGGGCGCTGCCAAAAGAAGAACTGGGCTTCTTCATGGAAAACATTCCGTATCCGCTTGCGATTGGAACGGTGCAATTGAATGACGGGACCAACTTGAAAGGCTTTGTCTGCGAAGCAGCCGGAGTACACGGCGCGAAGAACATCAGTGATCTCAAAACCTGGCGCCGTTACGTGGCCTGAATAATCTCGATATATTGTTTTGGCAGTGCAAATGCGCTGGCAGATGCTATCAGAAGAAAAGAGGTTGTTGTCCTATTTGCCATCTCCCGCTCTCCCTAATTGAAAAAAAGAAACTCATTTCGCTATTTCAAAACACCACCTGAAATCATCCGCCTTGCGGTGATGATGTACGTCAGGTTTCCGTTGCCCTTTCACAACGTTAAAGATTTTCTCCATGAAGGAGGATTCAACAGCTT
>TARA_R110002124_G_scaffold194936_2_pt1 | contig 11910 bp, 6 predicted proteins | sample TARA_R110002124 | Tara Oceans TARA_R110002124 (sample SAMEA4397445) | marine metagenome | biome: Polar Biome; feature: [SRF] surface water layer (ENVO:00010504); material: water (ENVO:00002006), including particulate matter (ENVO:01000060) such as... | depth 5 m | reverse complement strand
ATTTCAGCACGTAATAGATTGTCTATTGCATATTTCGGGTTAAAGTACAATAAAACTTAAATTGGTAAATTTTGTAAAGGCTAACATCCGAAACTCAAAAAATAAAGCCCTGAAAAAAGTGAATTTCTCAGGGCTTCGGTATTGGGAATTAGGGTGATTTATTCACTTGTATTTTCCTCAATTGTAGTAAGTGGAGGAACATTGTTTTCATATCCTGAATAGCCTTTGTTTTGATTGATAATACCTTGGGTATTACTATTTATTGCAGGGGCAGGTATAGGCCATAGTACATGGTAAGGACTATAGGTATAAGTATCTCCATGTCTGGTTGAAACTCCTTTATTATAGAAATCAGTTACATACATTATTCTGTCATAAAGGAAGTTTTCATCGGAGAAGTTTTCTATGGAATAGGTTTTACCATTATAAGCTTGAATTCCTGTGTTGGCAAAAATATAAGCCATTCTTGTAAGTTCTGTTTTTCTAGGTTCTTCGTAGTACAATTCTCTAGCTCTTTCATCTAGTATGGTCCCAATATTCATTTGATCAGGAGAATAAGGTGCAGCACCTGCACGGGTTCTTACTGCATTGAGATCATTGGCAGCATTGGTTAAATCACCTTTCCAGACGTAGGCCTCAGCTCTCAAGAGGTAAGTTTCTGCTAACCTAAATATGTACCAATCACTATGACCTCCGCTAGGTCTTATGTTTTGTGGGTCAGGAATAAATAGTTTGTAGTGAGGCCAAGAAAACCAGCTTCTAATGGTGTCTACCACTAAAACAGTGCCTTCATCATTTCGGAACTGTAAAGGTTTTCCATAATAGTCATCGGTACCTTTTAAATCTGGGTTGTTATGAACCAAATCTGTCATGTCCATCCAGTTTCCAGGTGCATGCCTCAGGTCGTTTTCATCATCCCAAATCATGCTTTGGTGGTACCAGGTTCCACGCAGTCTACCAATACCTCTACCATAAGTGCTAACTTGATCAATTTCAATTCCTGGTTGATCAATTGTACCACGATTACCATTTGGTGTATTGATGTTAGTAAACCAGAAAGGCACACCTTGTCGCATGGAAGACATCCCCCCAGAATTTCCTTCAGTATCAATACGGTCCATGACCATCAAAATCGCCTCTTTATTAACATTGGCCGATTTATTTTCAGGTCGATGTAAATCCCAAATTAGGTTTTTCGAAGGGTCATTACCTGTAGACCCAAATCTGTCTGTCATCAAAGAATGTGTACCTCCATCTATTAACCTTGAAGCAGATGCAATGGCATCGTCAAATTCTCCAAGTGCAAGATTCACTTTAGTTAAAAGGTGCTGAATGGCTCCTTTAGGAACTTGCCCTTTGTCCATCACTGCAGGCACCCAAGGCTCTGCCCATTCTAAGTCTTCTTTCATTTTACGTAGAATTACTTCCCTCTTAGTAGAATAAAAGTTTAGGCGAGGCTCAAGTATCTCTTCAAGAATTAAAGGGACATCTCCAAATTGATTTGTAAGCCTATAATACCTTAATGCTCTATGAAAATAAGCTGTTCCGAGAATGTGGTTTCTTTCCTCTTCTGATTCGTAATCTGTTGGGTCATCAATTCTGGATATTACAGTATTTGCATATTTAATACCCTTAAAACCTTCATACCAATACCATCCAATTCTATTGTAATTTGCAGAGTTAAGGTTGGCATCTGGTGTAATCAGAAGGTTCATGTCCTGAGCTGGGCCAGATTTATCGGTTGTTCCTTCTACAGCTACTTCTGTAAATATATGCTCTGTTAGGATAGGGGGGCCATCACCAGTAAGTTCGTGCCTCATGTTTCTCTCGCATGCTACTAATGCACCCCAAAGTCCGCTTGAAGAGTTGAAAGTATTTTCAGGTGCATAAAAAGATAATGGTTTAGGTTCTAGCCAACTTTCGTCACAGGAAGTTGTACTTACCAAAAGGCCGGTGGCCAATATGGAGAGGTAGAACGTTGATTTTTTTATATTAAATTTCATGATTTTTTTCATTTTAGCCAATTATTACAAAGTCAAATCTATACCCAGTGTAAAGATTCTAGGGGTTGGAACTGCAGATTCAGGGTCCCAAAAATTAAACTCGGTAGCATAGAAGCCAACATTCCTTACGTTCATATAAAATCGTAAATTTTCTATTTTCGCCCTTTCCACTATTGTTCGTGGAACAGTATACGCTACGGAAACATTTTCTAGACGGACAAATGACCTGCTTTGATAAACATTGAAACCTCCAGCTCCACCTTCACTTGAGTAGAGTCTGGCCCATTCATTACTAGGGTTCTCCTCTGTCCAATAAGGTAAAATGTAAGAATTGGATCGATCAAGGAATCCTTGTCTGTTTTTCCTTTGGTTGAATGTTCCCATATGCCCTAAATAAGCATACATCATAAATGAAACATCGAAATTTTTCCAGACTTTAAATTCATTTCTAAAGCTCCATCTAGATCTTGGTTCTGTAAATCCTAAAAATTGTCTGTCAGCGTTAGAATAAAGACCATCTTCATTTACATCTTCAATTTTAAAATCACCTGGCTTTACCCCATAATCACTGGCTTGGTCTGCTTCAGGAGTTTGCCATATGCCATCTGTTTTGTAATCCCATATGGCATCAATTGGATGGCCTATAAACCATTTGTTTTCTATATCATCCAATTCCTTTCCGTTTTCATCCAAATCTCCGTATAGGCTAATTATTTTATTACGATTCATTTGAAAATTTAAGCTTGCTCTCCATGTAAGGTTGGATCTTTGCATTAGCTGACTGTTCAAGCTCACTTCAACCCCACGGTTTCTTACTTCCCCTAAATTGTCATAGACAAAGTTAAATCCCAAAATATCAGGCAAAGACCGTTCTACTAAGAGGTCGGTAGTGGACATGTCATAGGCCTCTATAGTACCATCCAAAAGACTATTGAACAAAGAGAAATCAAGACCAATATTTGAGGAGGTTGTTTTTTCCCACTTTAGGTTGGAATTTTGCATGGTATTTACATACAATTGACTTACAAAATACATGTCTCCGCTTAGTCTTTGGTAAAAATATTTACCTGTTTGTAAATCTGAAAGAGCGGCATATCTACCAATGTCGCGATTTCCATTTACCCCCCAGGAAGCCCTTAATTTACCATAATCCAACCATGGAATATCGACAAAATCTTCATCAGTAAAAACCCAACCAAAAGCTGCTGAAGTGAAAGTAGCTCTAGGGTTACTTTGACCAAAAGCAGAATATCCATCTCTTCTTACAGAAAGAGTGGTGATGTATTTATCAGAAAGGGTATAAATAACTCTTCCCATAAGTGCGTCTGCTGTATGGTATTGGTCATTACTTGAAATGATAGGGTTGATCCCAGCTCCAATATTGTGATAACCTAACCGGTCATGGGGTTCAAACCCCACATTGCTCATTGTATTGTCCCAACTTTGGAATTTTTCGGAGTTGGCCAAGAGTGTCACATCAAAATTGTGTATGTTATTAAAGTTTTTGCTCCAGCTTAAGATATTATCAAGCTGCCAGAAATATACTTTTCTTTGTTGCCGGCTCGCTCTACCTCCCATGTTTTCAAAGTCCTGGTGGGCAGCCATTTCATGATTATAACGTTCATAAAATTCATACCGAGGTGTAAAGTTTGTTCTAAACTTGAAGCCAAAAGGAAGTTCAATTGCTGCAAATAAAGTAGCATTGATTGTAGTTTCTTTCTGTAATCTATCCGTAAATCCAGGAGTATAGTAGGGGTGGCGTCCACCACTCACTTCTTCATTTGGTCTGAATCTAAGGCTCTCGCCATCTTCTAAGAAGGGTTCCGCCCAGGGTGATAAATTGACCATGTCGCCCCAGTTCACTGCAATTTGACTTTCATCCCTATCTGCAAATTGTGTGTTCATTCCCACTGTAAGCCAATCGTTTACATTGCCTTCAATATTGAACCTACTTCTAATGGTAGTGAATTCATCGCCTACGATCAACCCCTCATTGTCCAGATAGCCCATGGACCAGTAATATTGAAAATCTTCATTTCTACCCGAAAGACTTACTGTATGGTCTTGTCTCAAGCCGTTTTGAAACATCATATTGTACCAGTTGACACTCTCTCCAGCCTTGTAGTTGGCAATTTCTAGAGGTTGCATGTTTAATCGTTGCAACCATACTGTTTCTGGATCTCCTTCTGAGCCATCATATTTGAGCCAGGTGTCTAAGGAGATGTTGTCTGGAAGCGTATTGGGGTTTGAAAATCTATAAGGTTCAAATCCTCCTGCATTTATACTTTCCATTACGTCTTCTCTCCAGGAAAGAAAGCCCTGTGGGCCATATAAAGGCTCATTTTTTGACATTGTAGCCAGCCCCCAATTAGAATTAATTTTAATTTGGGTCTTTCCCAATTCTCCTTTTTTGGTATTGATAAGTATAACACCACTGGCGGCCTTGGCTCCAAATACTGCTGCGGAACTAGCATCCTTTAAAACATCTATGCTTTCGATGTCATTTGGGTTGATGTCTGCAAGCTGTCCATAGTAAATGGCCCCATCAAGAACCAAAAGTGGACTTGAACCTGCATTTAAGGAAGTCCTTCCACGTACTTCAAGACTACCTCCTCCTTTTGCGGAGGTGCTCAAGCCAACATTCAAGCCAGCGATATTTCCTCTAAGAACGTCTTGGATTGAGTTTGGATTCTCATTTTCAAGTTTGGAGGCTGTAACTGATGATACAGCACCTGTAAGGTCTCTTTTTCTAGCTGTACCATAGCCAATAACCACAACTTCATCTAGTGAAGCGGTGTCCATAATTAAGGTTACATTCAATTGTGAACGGTTCCCTACTTCTAGAGTTTGGGTAGTAAATCCAACAAAAGAAAATGTCAAACTCGCATTTTCAGGCACAGTAATTTTATAATTGCCCTCAATGTCAGTGACTGTTCCCGTTCCCTGTCCTTCGATAAGTACCGTTACTCCAGGAAGACCTTCACCGTTTTCATCAGTTACCTGACCCGATACCGTAATGTCTTCATCAATCCGAATATTTGGTGATTCTGCTGCAGCATCCACTGAAATGTACAGCATGCAGAAACAGAGTATCAGAATTTTCATTTCTGATACTCTGAAAAATTGTTTTTGTAATAAGTTTTTCATCTTTTTTGGGTTAGAATTAAAAGATTATTTTTAAATCTTAATAAGAATATTGATTCAATTGATCTTATTAGATATTCAATAACAGTAAAACAATATTGATTATGCAATCGGTTTCATTATCAATATATATGATGTACGTAACCGAATTCACGATTTATATTTTGTAAATAAATTAATGTGAAGAATATACCTGAAATTTTATTCTAATATGAATACGGTAAAAAATATTTAAAAAATTGTATTTATAAATCCTAAAAATAATTTTAAGTTTAAAGTACTATTTTTTTTTATGTATAAAATGAATTAAATGCAATATTGTATAAATGAAATGATTAAATATTTAGTTAATTGTCATATAATTATATATATCATAATTCAGGTATGTATTTTGAGATTACCTGGATGCAATGCTTTTCATTCAATCTTAGAGGGCATGCTTCAATTTATATTAAAACTTACTAAGGTTATCATGTTCATTTTTACTGATTTCACTATTTATTTGCTCTATCCTTACCATAGAAATTCTGGATTTCACTTAGAGAATATGCATTGGCAAGAAAATTTGGCTGATTGTAGATTTTACCTTATTACTGCTTCTAAACTAAACTTCCTTAATTCGTGAGGAGGGACGAAAATGTCAATAATTATTCTTTCTTTTCCCTGTCTGTATTATTGTTGACTTATAAATTGGTGTTTTCCTTCATTTGCCATTGAAGTTTTTGTAAAATAAAGTAAATTGAAGATTATTCATTTTACTTTAATTTATAAGGTGTCAATTTCATATGGGATGTTAATGTTTAAATGGATCTATTCTTTACGTGTTTTAATAGTATTTTGCTTTGTTATCGTCTTAGGTGCCATGCTTTCCTGTGAACAAGATGCTAAGCAGGAAATGCCTGCTCAGGTGGACTTTAACTTTCATATAAAGCCTATACTGGTTCAAAAATGCTACCTCTGCCATGGGCCTGACCCTAGTAGTAGGGAAGCCGGATTAAGGTTAGATTTAGAGGAAGGGGCGACCATGCTTTTGGAAAGCGGAAATAGAGCCATCGTACCAGAGTCAGTTCATAAAAGTGCTTTGATCGATCGAATTACCAGCGAAGATGAAGATTTTATGATGCCACCTCCTTCCTTGAAACAAACCCTTTCTGACTATGAAGTAGCTTTGATAAAACAATGGATAGAAGATGGTGCTGTATATGAACCCCATTGGGCTTTTTTACCACCTAGCACTGAAAAGGAGGTAAACAAGAAAGATTTTAGCAGTAAAATTGATGAATTAATTGATGAAAAAATAGCCGAAAAAGGTTTGAAACCTGGCTTAAAAGCAGATAAATACCAATTGATACGAAGGTTGTCCTATGTTTTGACAGGCCTTCCTCCTGAAGTAGAAAGAGTAAAGCGCTTTGTAGCGGATGAAAGACCGGAGGCTTATGCTGAGTTGGTTGATGAGTACCTTTATAACCCAGCTTTTGGAGAGAAATGGGCCAGCCATTGGATGGATGTGGTGCGCTATGCTGAGACCAAAGGACATGAGTTTGATTATCAAATTCAAGGGGCATGGAGGTTTAGAGATTATCTTATAAGGGCTTTCAATCAAGACGTGCCCTATGATCAATTGATAAAAGAACAATTGTTAGGAGACATGCTTCACTCTCCCCGAGTTAATCCTAAAACGGGTGAGAATGAATCTGTTTTAGGCACCTTGTTTTTCACAATGGGTGAAGGTACGCACAGTCCGGTGGATGTAAAAAAAGATGAGGCAGACAGGATAGATAATATGATAGATGTGGTAGGCAAAAGCTTTCAAGGGCTTACCGTGGCTTGTGCCAAATGCCATGATCATAAATTTGACCCCATACCTACTGCGGATTACTATTCGCTTTATGGAGTATTGGGAAGTACTCGATTCAGTCCTGTGCCTGTTGGGGATTCCAATTTGAAATTTGAGAAAATTTCTCAGGCTGCTGAGTTAAAACAAAAAATCAAATCTTTACTGGCCGAATCTTGGGTTGACTCCACCATTTCAGATACGCTTCCAGCCCAATTTGTAAATATAAAATCTACAACTGAGAATCCTGAAGGATTTGAGGTGCTAGGAGATTTCAGAGCTGCTGATTTTCAGGATTGGAAAGCTGATGGTTTTGCCTTTGGTACAAGTACTACTTTGGGGGAACCTTTGTTTTCTTCAAAGGGTGATTTGCAATACTTGTCTGAGGGGATGGCTTCAAGTCAAAAATTTGGAAGGGGTATTTTTGGTGCATTACGGTCCCCTGATTTTATTGTTGACAAACAGTTTATAGGTGTCAGAGCAAAAGGTAAAGGTGCAAGCATCCGTATTGTAATGGAGAATTTCCAACTCATAAGTAATCCTATTTACGGTGATCTGGACCAGAAAGTAAATGAGGAAGAATGGCGTGATTATACCATAGATGTGGGAAGTTGGAAAGGCCAGAAAGTTTATATAGAATTATTACCAGGCTCATTTATTAGACATAATTATACCCAACTTACAGAGGCTTATATTGAAGCTGCTTTTGCCATTGCTTTTGACGGTGCTTGGCAAACTCCCGTCTTAAACGATCAGGAAACTAACATTTCACTTTCTCAGGCGGTAAAGAATTGGAAGGATGGTCAAAGTACACCTTCGGAAATAGTCTATTTAAATCAGAAATTAAAAAAAGGTGAGCTTATTAAGCAGTTTCCTTCGGCCTTTACATTAAGGGAAAAAAGTGATGCCTTTGTGAGTCAGGTGAAAGACAGTGTATTCATACAAGGGGTAACAGATGGTTTTGCTAAGGAAAGTCCTATTTTTATTAGAGGAAACCATGCGGATCAAAGCGAAGAGAAAATGCCAAGGATCTTTCTTTCAGGGATATTTGAAGAACAAAAACCCTATCGAGGAGAAGGAAGTGGAAGGCAACACATGGTGAAGATGATCTTGTCGGAAGATAATCCTCTCACTTCCAGGGTAATGGTAAATAGGATTTGGCACCATGTGTTTGGAAGAGGAATAGTAGAGACTGTTGATAATTTTGGGCTTCAAGGTAAATTGCCCACTAATCCTGAATTATTAGATTTTCTGTCTTTGCAATTTGTTCAGCATTCCTGGTCCATTAAAACAATGATTAAAAATATGGTGCTTAGCCGGGCTTTTCAAAGGAGTACCATTGGTGGAAGTGTAGATAAAGATCCTGACAATTTGTACATGACCAGGTATTCTGTAAGGCGGCTGGAGGCAGAGGGAATCAGAGATGCTGTCTTGAAAGTGGCTGGTACTTTGAATTCTTCTATGTATGGAAATCCTGTTCCTGTACATCTGACCTCCTTTATGCAGGGGAGAGGAAGGCCTAGAAATTCTGGACCTTTGGATGGCAATGGAAGAAGGTCTGTGTATCTTGAAGTAAGGAGAAATTTTCTTGATAGAATGATGACCGCCTTTGATAGACCGACCCCTTTTACCACTTTTGGGAAACGTGATGTGACAAATGTGCCAGCACAATCTTTGTTTTTAATGAATGATCCTTTCATTGCAGAACAGGCAGGCCTTATGGCCAATGAATTATTGGAGAACAAACAGCTTTCTGAAAATGAAAAAATCGTAGAGGCTTATTTAAGGGCCTTTTCGAGGCCACCTACTGAGAATGAAATCAACAAAGGATTGGCTTTTTTGAAGGAGACCAAGGCTGTAGCCTCTATTGACCCTGAGGATGAAGAGAATGTAGACTTGACTGTATGGAAGGAATACTGTCATGCCTTATTTAATATGAAATCATTTATTTACTTACTTTAGACCCATGAACAATCACAAGCCACTTCTCAATAAAGCTTTAAGTAGGAGAGAGATGTTAAAATTTAGCAGTTGTGGGTTTGGCTCACTTGCTTTAATGGGGATGATGGGTGGTTTGGGAGCTGCCTGCAAGTCTAAAGACAAGCAATCCCAACATATTCTAAGCCAATTGGCCAAAGCGCCTAATTTTTTACCTAAGGCCAAAAACGTTATCTTCTTGTATATGGACGGAGGAGTGTCTCAGGTAGATTCCTTTGATCCAAAACCCCGGCTTGCTAGGGAAAATGGTATGGATCCCAAGTTTAAAATAGATGCGACACAGTTTAATAATAATGGTAAAATTTTAAAGAGCCCTTGGGATTTTAAGCAATATGGAGAATCTGGAATGGCTGTAAGTGAGCTATTTCCTCACATTGCTGGCTGTGCAGATGATTTGGCATTGATTAGGTCTATGGTTTCGAATTTCCCCGAGCATACCAACGCCAATTATTTCCTCCATACTGGGAGTGGGCTGCAGGGAAGACCAAGTGTGGGTGCCTGGGTCAATTATGGATTAGGAACCGAAAATAGTAATTTGCCAGGCTATGTGGTTTTGGATGGAGGACTTATTCCTCCTGGAGGGGTAGATAATTTTAAGAATGGATTCCTACCTGCTGATTATCAGGCATCAATTATGAAAACCGGTAATACTCCTGTGGCGAACATTAAGCCAGACAGCAGTTTGACTAGTCACCAAAAGGAAAAATTGGATTTTATAAAAGAAATGGATGCAAAAGAAGAAGGTAAGTCCAATGAAATTGAAGCAGCTATCAAAAATTATGAATTGGCCTATCACATGCAATCTTCTGTTCCTGAATTGACAGAGTTTTCTTCTGAGACCAAAGCTACAAAACAGTTGTATGGGTTATTTGACGAGGATATAAATACAAGAAATTACGGTGCCCAGTGTTTAATGGCCAGAAGACTGGTTGAAAGAGGCGTTCGATTCGTGGAGCTTACTTGCCCATATATGAGCGGTATTGACAGGTGGGACCAGCACCACAGTTTAAAAGACGGGCATGAGCGAAATGCCCATGCTGTTGATCAACCTATAGCCGGTCTTTTAAAGGATTTAAAGTCCAGAGGGCTGCTAGAAGAAACCTTGGTGGTTTGGACAGGAGAGTTTGGTCGAACACCTTTTGCACAGGGTAGTGATGGTCGAGACCATAATCCTTCTGCATTTAGTATGTGGATGGCTGGAGCAGGGGTTAAAGGTGGAACGATATATGGGCAGACAGATGAGTATGGTTATAGGGTAGTGGATAATCCCGTGACTATTCATGATCTTCATGCTACTATTCTTTATCTGCTGGGTGTGGATCACAAACAACTGACTTATCATTTTGGGGGTAGAGATTTCAGGTTAACAGATGTACATGGAAACGTGGTTAAGGATATTCTGGCTTGAGTACCGGCCTAGCTAGTCGGAGCTTACTCCAATTTCAAATCATTAATTGAATAAAATAAACGCATATACCTTATCTCTTATGTTATTAAATAAATTGATCCCTTTTATTTTTTTTGCCACTGTTCTGTTTATTCCCCATATACTACTTGGCCAAGATGAGTTAAAGAATCCTTTAAGAGTTGGGAGTCCTAATAAGCTTAATTTTGCCAATAGAACTGCTGAGACACCCATTATAGAGAGTGATTTTCCAGGTGGAAATGTTGTCATTGATAAAGTTTTTGGGGACACTATTTTTTTTAAACCAGACCTACGGGACACTCCTAGAGAATGGTTTTATTGGTGTTTTACTGTTAAAAGCACGTCCAATAAAAAATGGTTTTTTAAAGCGACCAAACCCAATGTTTTGACCAATTTGGGTGCGGCCTTCAGTACCGATGGTGGTTATGAATGGAATTGGATTGATCAAGAAAATCATCTGGGACCTGATCTTTTTAGCTTTAAATTTTCTGGGGATGGAAAGCCCGTAATGCTAAGTATGGGTATGGCTTACACACAGAAAAACTTTGATAAGTATATGTTGAAGCATAAAAACTCCAAATATTTAAGAAAGTCTGTGCTTAGTACCACCCGAGCGGGAAGAAAAGTTGAGCAGTTGTTGGTAAGTAACTTTGATTCTGAACCAAAGTTTAGGGTATTGTTTACTGCCAGGGCACATGCTGGAGAAATGATGAGCAATTATATCATTGAGGGGATGCTTGATGCATTGACTTCAAATAATACCAGGATGGATCAATTTTTAGATAAGGTGGAGATTATGATCATTCCATTTTTAGATAAAGATGGTGTAGAACAAGGTGATCAAGGTAAATACCGGAGTCCAAGAGATCACAACAGGGATTATTCCGGAGAAAGTATTTACACGAGTACAAAAGCCATAAGGGAAGACATTCCGAAATGGATCGACGGATTGCCTTGGGTTGGGATAGATCTTCACAATCCCTGGATTAAAGGAGAAAACAATGAATGGGTTTATTTTGTGGGGAACGAAGACGAGAGGATTTCTGCTGCCCAAGAAAATTTTGTAAATACCCTGATCCGAACACAGCAAGGGCCACTTACGATTAATAGCAAGACAGGTTTTCTTGCTTATGGCACTGCATGGAATAAAGGTAGCAATTATGAACAAGGATACTCTTTTAGTAAATGGGCTTCGGGATTTTTAGGTGAAGGATTAATAATGACCACTACCCTTGAGTTTCCATTTGGGATCAATAATGGACAGCTTGTTACCCAAGAAAAAGCAAGGTTGTTTGGAAAGGATTTGATCTTTGCACTTTCGGAGTATATTGAAGGTCAGTGAAGTTTTGTCAGAGAATTTAACTCAAATGACAATGTCTTTAGTTTGATTGAGGATTTGTTAGTTTTTTTTATTCAGAACTCCTTGATGATATACTTTAATTTGAGCAAATGTTAATAGTTTATGGGTGGACAATTACTAGTTTTTTTCATTGCTGCCAATTCAA
>TARA_R110002124_G_scaffold69636_5_pt1 | contig 11912 bp, 9 predicted proteins | sample TARA_R110002124 | Tara Oceans TARA_R110002124 (sample SAMEA4397445) | marine metagenome | biome: Polar Biome; feature: [SRF] surface water layer (ENVO:00010504); material: water (ENVO:00002006), including particulate matter (ENVO:01000060) such as... | depth 5 m | reverse complement strand
AATCGATCCGACGGAGGCTTCCTACATAGTTTCACTGTCGGCTTGTCCGACAGTGATTGCGATCAAGGCTTCCCTGCGTATTTCACCACGAATTATAAAGATCGGCTCCCATACCCCGCAGATGAATCTCGCGAACTGATGAACGGGTAACCCCGATTGCAATTCGGCGTTGTTACAGACAACGGGAAACCGTCAGAGCAGGTATGCCCTGGTGAGTCAGGAACGCATGAAAATCTGAAGCCAGGCATCGTTTTGGCATTATTCCGGATTTAAGAAATGAAAAAAAACGGTCTGTTCAAGTCTTATGAGCCGGGATATACTTCTGTGTTCATGAGAGTCGAGAGACTCACTCAGGATTCCATCGACCAGTAAGGTACGGTTGTGTTCGCGATATTACAGACAATTGTATTTCTGCTTGGCAGCACAACCGGCGGTATGGAGCTTCATCCCTGCGTATCCGGTGATTCCCATTCTGCCCCACGTGAATGTGCGTCCGAGTCTCAAACCACTGCAGACAGCGCTCCACACGCACGCGCTTATACTCTGCCTGACCAGTCCCCTCCTCATGCAATTCGACAGACTGGTGGCGGAACGACAGGAGCCCATCTCCACAATTCTGATGTTGCGTATGCTTTCCATGCTCAGAATACCGTTGCCTTCCGTCGAAATTCGGGCCGGAATGCGATCCGCGCCTCCAGCTGGCACGGTCTCTCTGGCATTTCTCTGCAGGTCCTCTTCTGTACGTGGCTGACGTGATGGAATAAGCCCCGGAAATTTCGTTTCGGGTTCTCACTCAGCTTTGATCAGTTGACTCAACCCCTGATCACACTCTACTGCCGCTGATGCATTCGGTGATCCTGTCATGCATTTCACAGACAGTCTACGCCCTCAATGCGTCCACAAAACCCGACTGCGGGGTTCTGCTGGTTCAGTGGCAAGATAGAGCGTGTCACATTTAATCATAGTCTTTCCCGATCTGTGCTGCTTGATCCAGATGGCCCAGGAGACGCAACAGTAAATCGGGACACAGTCCAGGCGGAAGTATCCCCCATGGTTTTTAAGGACCCTGTTTCATGCACCAGAAAAATGACGATTTTAAAAGAATACAAACACAAACTTATCAGCAGAATGAGAAAGCTTCTGAGTCTATGCGCACATCAGACATTGATATGCTGCTCAACCGTGTGGATCAGTTGCTGCAGGCGAACGCTCCTGACCAGGCACTGAAACTGATTTCAAATTCGAAAATAAAGACCCCCTGGTTGAAGAATGCGACAGCCGTTTGTCAGCTGCGGCTCGGGAATCCTCAGGTGGCGATTGAGATCTACCGCAGCCTCCTCGTAAATGGAGGCATCTTTCTGCGAGCCGACGCGCCGGTTGTCTTTAAAGTCAATTTCGCCGTTGCCCTGCTGTTGGATAAGAATTTACCGGGATTTTACAATGCATTGTTCGACGTAAAAGAGGAAGAACATCCTTCCATACCGAAGCTGAAAGCTGCGGTCAAAAACTGGAGGCAGCAACTCACGCTCTGGCAAAAGTTGCAGCTCATCTGCGGCAACCACCCCCACGCTCCCCTCGAGCTCGGCTTTGCTCCCGGTGATCTGAGATAGAGTTTAATCGCTCCCACATGATTTGAAATTACAGGAGAGAAAGGAGAGGTCAGGATTCGCGATTAAAAATCCTGCCCTCTTCTATGATCGCCTCCAGAACAGCCTGACGGGTGGCTTCCGTAATCAGCCGCAGGTCGTTATCCCCGGTTCCTCTCCAATCCATTTTGAACTGCACATCTCGATGATTTCTATTACAAAAACCGGGTAACCCCGAATGCAATTCGAGGCGAGCAAAGCGAGCTAGCCGTAGGGGCGTGCCCCATGTGTCCGCCCGCCTGGCGATGTTCGAACCAGTTTCGCATCGCAACGGGACCGGATGAAACCGGCGTTCTTCTTTTTTCTACCACGAAATACACGAAACCACACGAAAGCAACGGGTAGCCTCGAATGCAATTCGGGGTGAGCGCAGCGAACAGGAAACTGCCAGTGCACTCATTCGAACGCTCCCTTGAAAATCCCTACCTCCAGCCAATTTGACAAACCCCACACCGCGAAACATAATCAAAAGTTGATTCCTGCAACCTGTCACTTTGAAAACCCTCCTGCAAAGCACGCTCACATGAACATACCCCGCCTGAAATTTGCACTCCTGATTTGCCTCCTGGTCATCGCCACTCCGAAGTTCCTCCCCGCTGGTCACTCATCAGACACCTTCGGACCCTCATTGACTCCCCATCGGGTCGATGGCGTCGATGCCTGCCAGGCTGTCGCCGTGGCTGGCAACCGGCTCTATGCCACCGGGCGCGGCAAGTTCCACGTGCTCGACATCACCCGGCCCGAAAAACCGGTTCCGCTCGGCGAACTCTCCGGCCTGGGCAATACCCGCCAGCTCTTTATCAAAGACAACATCGCCTATATCACCGCTCGCCAGGATGGACTCTGGCTCATCGATATTTCCGATTCCAGCAAACCGCAACTCCTCAGCCACTACGACACCGTCGAGATGGCCACCGGCATCTGGGTCTCCGGCTCTCTGGCCTTCGTCGCCACGCGGCAGTACGGCGTCGAGATCATCGATGTCTCCAACCCCCGCGCCCCGCAACATGTCAGCATGCTGAAAACGGGCGAAGCCCAGTCCTGCTGGGCCCGCGACGGCATCCTCTATATCGGCGACTGGGCGCCCCGGAAACTCGTCATCGCCGACGTCCGCAACCCGCGCCAACCCACCATCATCAGTGAAGCCCTTCTCGACGGTTTTGGTGACGGCGGCTGCCTCCGCGGCAACTATTGCTTCGCCGCTACCGGACACCATTCAAGGGGGAGCCGCGATGACGGCAAAGGGCACGGACTCGAAATCTTCAATGTCGCCGATCCCGAAAAACCGACCTTCGTCTCCCGCGTCAAGTTCCCGGCCTCCTATCACATTTCGAACGACATGTGGACCGCCCGCGTCGCCGGGGATCACTGTGTCGTCGCCGATACCTGGAACGGACTCTTCGTCGTCAACATTCACGACATGAAGCAACCACGGATCGTCGCCCACGCCATCCTCCCGCCCAGGTCAAAGAGTGACCACACCCCCGACCCCGTCGGCGGCATCGCCCTCGGCAAGGGAGTGATCTACGCCGCCGGCATCTTCACCGGACTCTACGTCGTCCCCGCGCCCGGCCTCGCCACTCCCGTCGTCCGCGAACAGGACCGGGCACCCGAATTAACAGCCAATCAAGATCAGGCCGGCGATCCCCGTTTCCTCACTTACCAGCCCGGCGGTCAGGTCCGCTCTGCCACCGTCGTGGGCGACATCGCCTGGGCCGCCTGCGGCAGTGCCGGAATTCATGCGGTGCGGCTCGGCAAAACCCTGGAACCCGTCAGCGTGACCAAAGGTAAAGGCGAGGTCATGCACCTGGCCGTCTCCGGTTCGCGACTCCACGCCGCCGAGAACGACGCCGGGCTCGCCATCTACGACATCAGCCCCGAATATGAACTGACCGAAATCGGCCGACTCAAATTGAAGAACCGCAATGTGAAGCAGGTCGCCTGTCCCGCCCCCGGTCGGTTCGCCTTATACCACTGGGGCAGCTCCGCCGTGGAGATCGCCGACGTCCAGGATCCCGCCCATCCCAAAGTGGTTTTGAAAGACAGCCAGGTCGGCCTGTTCTACGGTGATCAGCTGGTCCCCGAACTGCTGGGGGGCCGTTACCTGGTCGCCTACTGGCACCGCAGCGGACCAGCCTGGTATGACGTCTCGGGCGAGAAACCCGTTTACCAGGGCAACACGCCCGACGAGCGGCGTTATAGCTTTACCGACGGCGTCTGTCTGCGGGGCGACAAACTGCTGCTCATCAAACACGGCAAGCTGCAACTGCTCGATCCCGGCGACCAGCGAGAAGTCAGTCAGCTGCCCGCGATCGCAGTCCCCGGCCACCGTCTCCGCGGCCGCCCCAGCACCAACGGCAATTTACTGGCCCTCTCTCGCCGCCCCGATCAACGTGTAGAACTCTTCGACATCACCGACCTCCAGCACCCCCAACCCGTCGGCGAATATGATCTAACAGGCCAGCCCGGCGCGTGCCGCTTCTGGAACAACCAACTCCTGATCCCCGCCGGCTATCAGGGGTTGTTGCTCGAACGGAAAATGGAGCGTTGAGCGGTACTATGCCAGCGAGATCAGGCTCATCAGGTCCAGTTCCGAATTATTCATCGATACTCTCTGATACACTGAGATGAAAATGGATAAGTAAGTGTATGAGCGTGAGAGAGAAAAACCATGATAGGTGTCCGCCCCCTCTTAGATCCATGTAAGGGAACATGTGCAAATATGCATTAATGTCTGTGTTTGTATCCTGAACGTTTGATATGTTCTTAGGGCCTGGGTAAAGTATTGTAATGTTCACAGAAGGCGCTAAGGATGTTTCTTTGTATTTCCGCTGAAGAAGATTACTTTCTATGATTTCGGGTTTCAGAGAACAATCGAGTCGAATAAGAGAAAGGATCAAGAATGCCTCAGGATGCTAACACTTCAGTATCTACCAGAATTGATTCTGATGGTGGCCTGACTTTTGATGCCTTTATGAAATTACTCCGTTCCAAACCCGATTCCCTTGATGCATATTTCGGTGAGATTGGAATCAGCACTTTGCTTCCATCTACACAAGCAACTATTCACTGCCGCTATCTTAAGCTTGATGGTACAAATACTCCCAGAGTCAATGCACTTGCAGATCGATTGGCCCGCGAATTGATAAATTATTCGATTCCTCGTTCTGATATTAAGGAAGCTCTAGAGAAAGCAGAAGGCGCGTATGACACTAAACACTTCGCCGCGCTTTACAGAAAAGCAAATCGTCTTTTTACAGACATAGAAAATACTGGAGAAGGAGGGGAACTTCTTCTCTATCTCATGACCGAAACTTATCTGCAACTTCCACAGCTTTTTTGTAAAATGCCACTAAAGACCAGTTCTAAGATGCACTATCACGGTGCAGATGGTATCCATGGAAGTTATGATCCCAGCACAAAAACTCTTGCTATGTACTGGGGGGAGTCCAAGTTATATGCAACTCCATCTGCAGCTATAAAGGCCTGTTTTGAAAGCTTGGCTCCTTTCGTTTTACCTGATGGAAGCTCGGCCGCGCCACAAACCCGTGACGTGCAATTGCTGTCAGATAATCTCAATCTTGATGACTCAGAATTTGAAGCTGCCCTTTTGCGTTACCTTGATCCAGACGACCCGTATTTTAATAAAATGATCTATCGAGGTGTCGCATTGGTGGGATTTGATTCTGCGTCGTACACTCCAGGAACTCCACCGCTTACAGAGGATGGCCTGCAAACTGCATTACTATCTGCAACGTCATCTTGGCATAAATCAGTGGCACACTACGTAGCGAAGCATGAGCTCTCAGAGATCGGCATCGAGTTGTTTTGCATACCATTCCCATCTGTCGAGGCATTCCGAACAGCGTTCCTTAAGGAGCTTGGTATTAAGTGAGTGTTGAATCCCTTGCCTTGACTCTAATCTCACAGCCTGGTTTCCGCTCTCGGCTGAATTCTGTAATTGTGGACTCAGTCGCTTTGCAATTTTCTGAGCTTGAGAGAGTCGCTAGTTTACAAAGCGTATCTCATGATTGGAACTATCTCGTTATGTGTGCAAGTGTGCTTGCACAGGCTGGGAATCCAGAATGTGAAGATGCGGCTCTTCGGATTGCCCAACATTGCCTTCTCCAGTCTGGTGAGGCAAACTTGTGTGATGCATCCTGCGTGATACTTGATACTCTCACTAATAAACCTACCATTCGTTTGGCGGAATCACGAAATCTTATAGAGCCAAATCCTATGTCCCGTCTTCCGCTTCCGTTACGTGCTGCATGGCTACGCCGAGAGTTAGAGCAACTGGTAGTTCTTGGAGATGGCCACGAGTTATCTTTGAATCGGTTCCAAAAAATTGTGTGGCAAGCAGCTACAAAAACTCAAGTTCTGAGTATTTCAGCTCCCACCTCAACGGGAAAATCTTTCTTACTATGCCAATGGCTTGCTGAGTATTTTCGCGATAATTCAAAAGCATTTGTTGTCTACGTAGTTCCTACTCGTGCACTTATCCAACAGGTCGAAAATGACTTGAGAAATGAGTTCGCTGAAAGTCAAAGCGTCCTACCTAGTATTAATGTTTCTAGCTTGCCAATGGTAGGTTCTGTCAAAGACGATACGGCAAATGTGATGGTATTAACTCAAGAGCGACTTCATATCCTTCTACTTTCTCTGCCATTTGATCGTAGGCCTTCACTTATGATTGTTGATGAGGCGCATAAGTTTGGCGATGGAGCTCGCGGTATTCTCTTGAATAATGTCATCGATACAGTGGCCACTCAAACAGAGGCAATGAAACTCTTTTTTGCTAGCCCTCTGGTTTCCAATCCCCAAATCTTGTTACGAGGTAGATCTGCAAAAGGTGGCATGGTAGCTGTATCTTCTTCGCATATTACCGTAAATCAGAATCTACTATGGGTCTGCCAAGTTAAGCGTAAGCCAACAAAATGGACTGTTGAGGTTTGTGTAGCTGATAGAATGGAAAATCTTGGGGAGATCACACTTCCATTTCGACCAACTTCAACAAGCAAGAGGTTAACTCTTGTGGCAAATGCTCTGGCAGCTCCAAATGGTGGTAATTTAGTATATGCGGATGGCGCAGCTGATGCTGAGAAAGCTGCACATCAGCTTTGGGATTTGAGGAAGCCGCCTGAAGGAGCGAGTACAGAACTTCAGGGGCTAATAGATCTAATCAAACGATACATTCATCCAAAGTATGCGTTAGCAAACACGCTCAGCCGGGGAGTGGCCTTTCATTATGGGAATATGCCTCTTTTAATACGGACCGAGATAGAACGCTTGTTTAAAGATGGGTATATCCATTTTCTTGTTTGCACATCTACTCTTGTCGAGGGAGTAAATCTTCCCTGTAAGTCTATATTTATACGCGGACCTCACAAGGGACGAGGTAAGCCGATGAACGAAACTGATTTTTGGAATCTTGCGGGGCGAGCAGGAAGGCTAGGAAAGGAGTTTCAAGGGAATGTGATTTGTGTCGACGCGCGAAACACAAATGTCTGGAAGGTGCCACCGCCAACGAAGCGTAGTACTTACCCTATTAAGCCAGCCGTAGATAGCGTTTTCGATGATTTTGAAGAATTCGTGACTTATATCAATGATGGGACTCCAGTCGATGTTGGAATGAAGCGACCAGACTACGACCAACTGGTTAGCTATCTTATTGCGCAGTTTAAAAGCGTGGATGGCTTGTCTCAATCCCCTGCATGCTCATATCTTTCAATTGATCAACGAATACGTTTAGAAGATTCGATAGGTACTGCTTTAGATTCAGTTACCCTACCATTAGAAATTGTGAATCGAAATCCCGGTATCAGCCCATTGGCTATGCAGAGCCTTCTCGTTTACTTTCAGGCTAGAAAAAAAACTGTGGAAGAGCTGTTGCCTGTGCTTCCAGAGAGTGAAGATTCTGTTCAGATATTCAATAATATCTTCAGTCGGATTAATTCCCATCTCGCGCCAGTATTCGCGCCAGCATCCCGAACGTTTGCGCTTGCTATATTAGTCGTCGACTGGATGCGTGGACTTCCTTTATCTCGAATTATTGGGTCGCGGATCTCATATTTTGAAAAGAAGAAGCGTGACTATAATCTCGCATCCACGATTCGATCTGTGATGGATGACGTTGAACAAGTGGCACGGTTCGCTGCTCCTCGTTATTTATCGTGCTACATCGATATCCTCAAGTACCATCTTCAACAGATTGAGCGGTTAGATCTCGTGGATGAAGTGCCTGATGTGAACATCTGGCTTGAATTTGGAGCATCTCAACAAACTCAGCTTTCAATGATGGGTCTCGGCCTTTCCAGAACAACTGCAATAGCACTTTCAGAGTTCATTCTCGATGACAATTTAAGTGAGGACGCGGTGATTCAAAGAATAGCGCTTCTCAGTATTGAGTCGTTGGGTTTACCATTGGCTATCCAACGAGAAGTTCAGACACTCGTTCAGAAAAAGTTTTCTTGATTCACAAGATGAAAGGGTTCCATTACTCACGGTGTTTAAAAAAGCACGAAGGTCCCGAATAGTACATTACAAAAAGTATGAACTCAATATGCTCATTGTTAAGTATGTTCGCCTTCTCAGTCAGAGTCATTACTATTTTGAATTACTTTGTCACTAGCTTAGCAATCAATAAGAATTTACTAACAAATACCTCAAGTTAGACCAATGCAAGTTGTGATGCACTCTTTTTATTACCTTAATGGAGAAGAAACAAATGCCTGCAGGAATCCGAATTGACATTCATATGGGAAGCATAAGTGCTCTAGCGGTTGACATTAGTGGCTCAAGTCAAGAATTTCTTGACTCTCTTGCCAGCAGATTATCCGAAGCTGTTCAAGCATGTATCTTAGAAAATACCAATAACCTTCAAGACGAGGTAGAGGGATCGCTAACTAGTAACAACATTATAAACGCTCAAATAAAAGAAGGACTTGGGAACTCATGGCCGCCAGAACAAAACTCGCCAGAAACTACTCTACTAGGTGACGGAATCTCAGAACATATTGAAAGATTGCGAACTCAAGATTGGGATGATGAGTTATTTGATGTTGATTCTTATGATGATGGCACGCGGTATATTCATATTAGATGTGACTTAGGGTAGGGTGGCAAATATTTCATCTCCAAAACTAATTTCTATTTTGGCGGCGCTTTCGATCTGTGCTCATGCAAATCACGCCATTTTGATCCCAAAAGTGTCTTTGGTTTTTTAATGAGTAATTATGTCAGCAGCGATAAAGATGGTTTACTAGGATGTATATATGCGCAAGCCATCAAATAAAAGTGAATGAAAAAGATGTCAGGTCCATTAATTATTGGGTCTGATATTTTTATCCACTCCACAAACCCGCTTCAAATCTCTCACCAGCATCACAATAGGCTGGCTCGATTTATGTCTTCATCAGAGAACGACAATCACCAAAGCAATCTAATCCCACCCAAATCCCTCCCCACAGTTGCCCCCAACACCAAATTCGATTCTCATAGAACCACAGACACAGTAATTCCCCGTACGTCTCTGTCTGCACCCTGTTAATCGACTCCGCCTTGAGGAACATTCTAATGCAGCTGTTACGGTCCACGTTGATCCTGTCTCTGGCCCTGGTCGCCTGTAGTTCTGACCTGTTGGCACAGCAAACCGCAAAATTCGCTCCGGTGAAACCTGCCGGCGATCCGGCCACCTTCGGTGCGAACATTCAGCGGACGATGACGCTGCTGGCCACCAGCACGCCGGAAAAACGCAATCGCGTCCGCATCCTGTTCTACGGTCAGTCCGTCACCCGCAATCCGTGGTGGAAAGTTGTGGCGGATGACCTGCGTCAACGCTTTCCGCACGCCGACCTCGAAATCGAAAATCGCGCCATCGGCGGTTATGGCGGACCGGTCCTGATCAACACCGCCGAATTTGATCTCTATCCCTTCTACCCGGATCTGGTGATCTTTCACGTCTGGAGCGGGGTCGAAAGCGGTCACCAGGAAAAAATCATCCGCCGCATCCGCGAACGCACCACCGCCGAGGTCTTACCCTGGACCAGTAACCTGCGCTGGCCGAGTACCGTCCCGCCCGACGGCGACCCGCAGCATCCCGACGTGCTGGCCAAAGACGCGCAGGATCAGGCGATTTCCGATCTCTACTTTCGCCTGGGCCGCGAACTCAATTGTGAAGTGGCCGACGTCCGCACCGGTATGCAGGGTTATCTGAAATCAAATCACCTGGTGGTGAAAGACACCCTCCGCGACACGGTGCACCCCAATGTATTAGGAAACTTCCTCATCGCCGAACTGGTCAAACCGCACTTGCGCTATGATCCCAGCTTTCCCGATGACAAATGGAAAGACCTCGTTACCGATGTTCCCATAAATGATGCGCGTGTCCAGAAGAAGGACGATGGCTCCCTGACGCTGAACTTTCAAGGCAACCGCATCGACGTGCTCGCGGCTCCCGGTGACGCAGCGAAAGCCGCCGTGCTGCTGGACGGGAAATCTCCCTCGCAATTCCCGGAGCTCTACTATCACACGCGCCCCAGCCCACGCCCGTCGCGGGACGTCCGGCCTTCAATCGCATCGATCATCGGGCCCCGCTGCAGGTGGAAACCTGGACCGCCCGCATCCTTGAATGTGATCTGGAAAAGGATGTGCTGCGGTACGAAGTCAGCGGCTCCAAAACAGGACCCGACGGCACCGGCGATCACAAACAGCGTTTCGTTTCCCACTCCGGTCGCGTAGTGATCGAACCCCGGATGTGGATGGTCAACTGGTCCCTGCGTTATCGCAAACAGAGTCTGCCGAAAGATTATCAAGTCACCTGGGAAACCAGACCGCTGTTTGTCGATGTCTGGCAATCTCCGGCGGTCACGGATTCTTCCAAAGAATATCCCACGGTCCTCGCTCAGGGCCTGAAAAACGGCGACCACAGTCTGACACTCACGCCGCAGACCCCAGGCAAACTGCCGATCAAAGCCTTCCGAATCTATCGACCCCCGTTGAAAGTTTCCGCTGAGGACTAAAGTGAAGCAGTCCATTCACTGTTGGAGTTGTTCCGTCGCTTAACTCTTCGAGAGCCCGTCGCCGGATCTCACTTGATCAACTGATACCCCGTGCGTGATGTCTGGTATTTGATTTCATGCGCGCTACCGAATCCGCGTTTTTTTCCGTCGCCGGTCATTGTGCCGTTTTCACAACAGGCGACGACTTTCAACACGCCTTTGGCCTGCACGTTCACCGGTTCGCTGATGGTGATGTCGAACGTGCCGTCTTTCTCCACACGGGCCACGTAGGGCTTTTGGAAATACTGGGTTCGTACATCAGGAGCCGTGTCGTAAACGATAATGCTGTGAGCCGGGACGTTCGAGGTAATCCGGCCGGTCAGATGTGCCACCCGTTGCTGGCGATCGTTCTTCACAGCGAGGTTATGCCATTCGACTTTGGGAATCTGGTAGCGACGCTCTGCGGTCCCCGTGAATAACGGATGCTTCCACAGTATCGCTGCTGAGGTTTCCGTGACATAACCTCGTTCTTCCTTGTTTTTCATCACCCTGCGATAGTTGGCGATCGTCGCGCCCATTAAAGGCATTCCGAGATCCTCTTTGATGAGCGGCCCATTGTGCGGCAGCCCGAGTATGAGTTCTGCCTGTGAAGTTCTGTGGATTACAGCCAGTTCACTCCCCCACTTCCACAATTTCATCGGGCGGGGGGACTTCTTGCAGTTGGACTGCTTTGATAGTGGATTGACCATGGGCCAGGGCTTTGGCAACGCGGTGGGCGCCGTCGAACAGCTGGCCGTCGGGGTCGAGGAGAATCGGGTAAGCGGTGTCGGTTCGTTCCATTCTCTGAAAGTGCGCGACCACATTTCGCAGTGTCGCCGGGTTACGGTCGTCGAACCAGCAGACGGCGTCCACGTGTTTGAGTGACTCGATTTCCACCTCAATCACCGTCGCGTCCCGGGTGGCCTCCCACAGCGGTTCCAGATGCCAGACATGGTATTGATCTCCTACCTGCATCATCATCCGATCAACGCGTTGCGATACCATGCTGTTCCCTTCCGTAATCAAGGTGAATCAGATTGTCAGGCATTGAGCCAGATCAAAAAGCCGCTTACGAGCAGCAGGCATGAGAGGGCCGCCAGCCAGAGTGCCGCCCGTCTCCATTGCGGATGGAGCAGGGCGGACAGAGTTGAAGTCAGCAGGCTTGCAATCAGTGAGAGCCCCACAATAAGCGAGCCGACAGTGATTCGCAGAAGCAGCGGCATGGCGG
>TARA_R110002124_G_scaffold3292_7_pt1 | contig 11923 bp, 11 predicted proteins | sample TARA_R110002124 | Tara Oceans TARA_R110002124 (sample SAMEA4397445) | marine metagenome | biome: Polar Biome; feature: [SRF] surface water layer (ENVO:00010504); material: water (ENVO:00002006), including particulate matter (ENVO:01000060) such as... | depth 5 m | reverse complement strand
CTGAAAGTTCAGCACCCCTCGCCCAGTCACCATCGTTTGGCGTCAACAGTATCTTGCTGCGGTATTGACCCTCGTCCGCGCGACTCACAGCGGGCAGAACAGCGGCACAGGCCAGTACCAGATACACCACTGCCCGCCTTATTGTCCGCACCGGTTCAATCCACATTGGGCAGGTTCTGGGGATAGTTCTGCCAACGCACTTCGACCTTTTGCGTCAGTATGATGTCTCCCTTGATATCGTCCGATGCGCTGATGCGGTAGGTCCAGTCCTCGACTGCTGCGATGACCTTTTCCTCAAACACACCGCGCGGGCTGGCATCCAGCACACGCACATCGCGCGTTCGCCCCTGTGACGTGACCGAGAACGCAACCAGCACCCAGCCGTCAATCTTGTTCTGCCAGGCGACCTCGGGGACATTCGGTCTGCGGGTATCAAATGGCACCACCTCGATATAGCCCTGGGCATCCTTACCGCCAACGACGACCTCCCCACCGCCGCCACCCAACGGCGCGCTCCAGCGTCTACCTGCCGCTGCGATGGCGATATCGCCCGCACCGAGGTCGAGCGCAGGGATCTCCAGCGTGTCGGCGGGCACAGGCGCAGCCGGGCTGACCGGTGCCACGGTGAGCGGCTCCATGGTCGGTTCATCCACAGGCTCGGAGTCGGCCTCTGCCTGCGCCTCCTCCGGCTCAGGCTGCTCGGGTTCTGGCTGGATAATCTGCACGTCGTCGTACACCATCACGGGCACCCCCTCCTCCTTGCCGCGCTGGATCAGGCTGTGCATAAACAGGAACACCACCAGTGTCACCACCAGCGCACCGATGAGGGCGGGAAGTAATCGCATCGCCCGACTCCGCCTACTCCGCGCGTTTGTCGGCAGCGATGGCAATGCCCTCGACACCCGCCAGACGTACCTGGTCCATCACGTCCACCAGAACGCCAGTGGCTGATTCCGCATCCGACTGGATAATGACAGAACCCTCGGGGTTGTCCGCGTGCAGTCGCGCCACGATAGCGCGCACGGAGCGCGGGTCGACCGGCCGGCGATCAATCCACACCTCGCCGGACGCAGTAATGGCGATGAAAATATTGGCGTTTTCCTGCTTTGCCGCCGTTGCCGCCTGCGGCGTATTCACCGTCACCCCCGATTCCTTAACGAAGGACGTCGTCACGATGAAGAAAATGAGCATGATGAATACGATGTCCAGCATCGGCGTCATGTCCAACTCGGTATCTTCCTGCGCCGGGATATGGCGTCTCGCACTCATGAGGGTTCTCCTGCCGTGGTCATTTCACGCACGGTGAGCCGGTCCTGCAGCTGGCCGGTCTCATGATCGGCCACACGCCGCAGGCGCACGGTAAAATAAATACCTGTCAGCGCTACCACCAGACCCGCCATGGTCGGGATTGTCGCGCGATAGACACCCCGCGCCATCGCCTGGGCATCGTCATTGCCGCTGATAGCAATCACTTCGAATACACCGATCATTCCCAGCACCGTACCCAGCAAACCCAGCAGCGGGCACAACGCCACCAGCAACTGGATGAACGGCAGCATCGCATGCAATTCCAGTCGCACCTCAGATACGATCAATTCGCGGATCTTGCGGGCGCGCCAGGAAGTGCGATCCTCGCGCGAGTTCCACTGCTCGACCCACCGCGCAGCGCGCGATGGCCATGTGATACGCACAAACCACAGACGCTCCAGAATCAGCAGCCACAGCAACAGGCAGGTCGCAAAAATCACCCACAGCACCGGGCCGCCCTGGTCGATCAGGTCCAGCACGGCATTGGCGATAACGTGCAGTACATTCACCGGGCGCGCTCCTGCTGCTCCGCACTTCGCGCCAGTACGCCCGCACACTGCTCATCGAGGCGCTGCACCATTGTGCGCGACAGGTAGGCGATGATGCTGTGACAGAACAGTAGCGGGATCGCGACCACCAGGCCCAGCACCGTGGTCACCAGGGCCTGCGAAATGCCCCCCGCCATCAACTTTGGATCGCCAGTGCCGAATAAACTGATGGCCTGGAACGTGAGTATCATCCCGGTCACCGTGCCCAACAAACCCAGCAGGGGAGACGTCGCCGCCAACAGCTTGATCACCCCGTTGCCGCGCTCCAGCGCTGGCATTTCTGCCAGTACGGCTTCGTCCAGTTTCAACTGCAACAGTTCCTCATCGTGCAGACTGACGCCCTCGACCGATTTCAGTACCCGGCCCAGCGGGTTGGAGTCACTCGGTGACTGCAAGTGTTGCAATTGCGCGCGAATGCGAAAGTACACAATGCCCAGGTAGAGGCCACGCCAGCCCGCCATCAACAGGCCCAGCGTACCCAGCGCTATAATAATGACGCCGATCATCCCCCCCTGCTCGATACGCTCGCGCAGGCTGGGTGTATAACTGAGCATGCCCAACAAACTGCCGCGACTGGGATCCACCGTCAGCGACGCAACCTCCCCGGGCTGTTCGACAAAGGCTTTCGCCGCATTGCGAAAGCGGGCGGCCGGCTGACGGCTCAGCACCAACAGCTCCCCTGTCTCTGGCACAAAACGCAGAAAATCACCATCGCTGTACGCGGAAAAAGGGCCCACACGCAAGACCTGTCGCTGCTCGGCGGTACCATCCACCTGCACCACCGAGGTGTCAAAGATCGCAATGCGAGCGGCCTCGGTCATTTCTTCCTGCAGTAACAGCCACAAGGCCTGAATCTCGTCGATACTGGGGTGCGTGGTTGCCGCGGCAAGTTCCCGCAGTTGTGCGCTGCGTTCAGGCAACTGTGCGGTGATCATGGAATCCTGCAGCACGGCGGAAAAATCGCCGGAAAACTCGCGAAAAGTGGCCGCCAGATCGCCCATGTCCTGCACCACGTCGTGCAACTGCGTTTTCAGGCGTTCAATCTCTGCGGCATTCTCCTCGGTGACCGCCAGCAGCGGCTGGTTCTCATTCTTGCTGCGCTCAAAATCACGACGGGATTTCGCCAGCAGTGCCTGCTGTTGCTGTTTGTCGCGCAGGAAACGCTGCTCACGCTCGGCATTTCGCGCCTGTTGCTCCCGCTGCTCACGGCGCACGGACTCCAACAGTTCATCCAGATTGGTGATCTGTTGCTCTGGCGCTGCCTGCTCCTGCTCCTGCGCCATCACCGCCGCCGGCCACCACAGGCTGATTCCGAGCGTCGCCGCCAGCAGCGCCCACCACGCGCGCCTCATGATGCATCTCCCGGCGCTCTCAATGGCAACTGCAGTAGCTGCGGCGCCACCTGGTTTCTGGCCACACGCAGTGCCAGTGCCAGCTCCCGGTTAAACCCCGACTCCAGCGGCACCCACTGCTCTTCGCCGGGACTCCAGTAGCCGCTGCTCTCGCCGTCAAGGGACTGGAAATACAGCGCCACGCGGCCTATTCGCAAAAACTCCACCGACAGTTCCTCACCCTGCCACTGCAGCGGCCCGCGCCAGGCCTCTATGTTGCTTCCGTAACCTTGCTCCAGCTGATAGGCCTCCAGCAACAACCGGAATTTTGCCGGCACAGACAGATCTGGTTGATTCAGGCGCCGCTTCAGCAGCAGTACGCCATTGATGCGCTCTTCGTGGTGAAAGGGCAAATCCAGCACCACAAACGTCTCCAGCGCATCGGCCATCGTGCGCATCAGCGGCACAATCCGCTGGCGGGTAATCTCGGCCTGAGCGATCTGTCGCTGTAGATCCTCTATCTGGGCACGCTGGGCCTGCTCCAGGCCTTCGAGTTCCCGGGTATAGGCTGCCTGGTACTCCACCCCATCCTGCAGGCGACGGTATTCTTCCAGCAGCGCCCTGCTCTGGCCGGCCAGTTCATCGATTTTTTTCTGCGATGCGGCGGCGCTGCTGTTGGTCCCGGAGACGACGTCGAGACTCTGCTTGACGTCTGCCGCAAACGCTACGGGCGCCCACAGCGACATACAAAGGCTGGCAAACACAAGGATACGCGTGCTGTTTCTCATTCGACACATTGTCCAGTTAGTCCTGTATTGGGGACGGTCTGCATAGAACCCCATGACATAAAAAACGGCCACAGGTGCAAGCTGATGGCCGTCCAGTTATCTACCCCGGGACTTCAGTTGGCCGGGTAGCCCTCATCCAGGCGCTGCATTCAGGCAGGTTTGGGTGCGTCCTTGTGTTTGATCAGGAATACTGCCAGCGCCGGCATCAGGATCAGGGCACCAAACATGTTCCAGAGGAACATGAAGGTAAGCAATATACCCATGTCCGCCTGGAATTTGATCGGAGACAGTGACCATGTCACGACGCCTGCAGCCAGTGTCACACCAATCAGCGCCACTACGCGACCCGTGAAGTTCAGTGTTTCATAATAGGCCGTAGTGAGATCCTTGCCCTCTCGGGTTTTCGCCAGGATCACCGTCAGCACATAGAGTGCATAGTCGACACCGATACCCACACCCAGCGCAATCACCGGCAGTGTCGCCACTTTTACGCCAATGCCCAGCCACACCATCAGCGCCTCACACAGTATTGATGTCAGCATCAGCGGCAGCACGGCGCAGATCACACCCGGCACCGAGCGGAACGTCAACAGACACAGCAGGATCACCGCGCCGTAGACATAAAACAGCATCTCCGTGTTGGCTTTCTTGACCACGATATTGGTCGCAGCCTCGAAGCCGGCGCTACCGGCCGCACCGAGGAATTCGATATCCGCGCTCGGCCACTCCTCATTAAACTGCTCCAGTGTTTCAACCACGCCGTTGAGGGTCTCGGCCTTGTGATCCGCAAGGTAGATGGGCATGGGCCAGATCGAACATCCAGGATCGACATAATCGAGGTTTGCCAGTTCGGTCACCGCATAGTTGATCGTGTCCTGGTTGCGGAACAGCGCTTGCCACTTGGGGAAACCCTCGTTGAGGCCCATCATGATATCGCGGGTGCGGATGTTCAGGCCGCCGACATCTTCCACGCCATCGAGCTGCCGCATACGCCATTCCAGCTCGTTGGCCATGCTCAGGCCCTCGTAATCGATGCAACCGTTCTCTTCGGTTTTGACAATCACCGCGAACACGTCGGTGCTGACCGAATAGTTCTCGATCATAAAGGCGACGTCACGGTTGTAGCGGGAGTTAGCCCGCAACTCCGGCGCACCCGGGTCGAGATCGCCAATGGCCAGATCCTTGCTCACGTAGAAACCACCCGCCGCCATGAACACGCTGACAATAATGGCGGCTGCCGCAGGACCTTTTCGCGTAAAGGACAACAGGAAGCGCCACAGAATGTGCATCTCTTCCGGGCTTTTCACCTCGCGACTCGCCAGTTCGGCACAGGTCTTACCCACACCCGTATAGGACAGTGCCACAGGAATCAGGATCAGGTTGGTAAAGATCAGCACCACAACGCCGATACTTGCCGTGATCGCCAGATCCTGAATCACCTGAATCTGGATAATCATCAACACCGCAAACCCTACACCATCGGACAACAGCGCCGTGACACCTGCAAGAAACAGGCGCCTGAAGGTATAACGGGCCGCGATATAGCGGTGTGTGCCGCGCCCGATATCCTGTATCACACCGTTCAGTTTTTGAGCGCCGTGGCTGACGCCGATGGCGAACACAAGGAAAGGCACAAGGATAGAGAAGGGATCAAGTTCGTAACCGAGCGTTGCCAGTATGCCCATCTGCCACACTACAGCGACCAGCGTGATGGCGATGACCATCACCGTGGACCGAATACAGCGCGTGTACCAGTACAACAGAAGTGTCGCAATCACCACGGCGATGGCAAAGAAACCCATTACGGCATAAAGACCGTCGATGAGATCGCCTACCAGCTTGGCGAAACCGATAATGTGGATCGATTTATCGGGATCGTCTGCCGTGAATCGCTCGCGCACCTCCTCCAGTTTATTGCTGAGTTCTGCGTAATCGAGGCGCTCCCCGGTCTCCGGGTTTTTATCCAGCAGCGGCACGATGATTGTCATCGATTTCAAATCGTTCGAGACCAGATCACCGATAATGCCGGCGCGAACCATATTCAGCTGGATTTCACCGATTGACTGGGGTGAATCCGGGTCGTAGTCACCAGGAATAACCGGCCCCCCTTCAAACCCCTCCTCTGTTACCACGCGCCAACGGGTATTGGGTGTAAACAGGGATTTCATACCGTTGCGATCTACGCCGGGTACGAAGAAAATCTCGTCGTTAACCTTCTCGAGGTATTTAAGGTTTGCTGGCGTGAAAATAGTGCCTTCCTTGACCGCCACAACGATGCGCAGGTTGTTGCCGAGGCCTTTCAGGTCATTCTGGTTTGCCTGGTAATTGATGACATAATCGTGCGCCTTGGGCAGCGTCTTCTCGAAGCCCGCCTGTAATTGAATCTTGGTCGCCTGGAAGCCAAGTACCAGCGTAACCAGTGCACACAGCACCAGCACAGTACGCCGGTGATTGAACACCAATCGCTCAAGGAAGGTACCGGACTGCTCGTCGAAATCCTTGAGATTCGCAATAACCGGCAGATCTGACTGTGATGCGTGAGCCATTACTTATTCTCCAAATACTGTTATTTCGGCAGCGTGACTTTGTGAATACCGTTGGGACCACCCACCAGAAGTGTATTGCCCGGGCCTTCTGCAACGGTATAAATGAAACCGCTGCTGGTATATAGCTGCCCGCCGCCAGTGATCGGAACATTGGCGAAGCTGGCCCCGTTGTCATTGCTCATCAGGACCTCCCCGCCGATACCCACCGCCACAAGACGGCCATCAGAGAGTCGGATAGAATCCACGATTGCGCTGGTGGGCGGCTTCTTCACTTCTGTCCACGTCACCCCGCCGTCGTCAGTGCGGTACATCTTGCCACGCAGACCGCCCATCACCAGGCCGCCATTGGCAGTATCAATGATCGTAAAGAAGCTCCCCTCCCAGGGGATGGTCTCCACCTTCCTGCCGATCTCGGCGTTGATGTCGCCCTCAATCAACAGGCCCGCCTCGCCACTGGCAAAAAACTTGCCGTCCCCTGGCATCGGTGCAAAATCAAATATGTGGTAGAAACCAGGATTATCGACGTTTTCCAGAATCGGCACCCAGTGCTTGCCGCCGTCCTCCGTTTCCAGAATCATACCGTACGCGCCTAACGCATACCCGTGCGTACTGGTGGGGAATGCAACCCTGAACAGGGGTTTGTCAGCACCCTGGGAAATTGCGAAATTCATTTCATCGACAAGCAACGGGTACAATTCATTGTCGGGATTCTCTTCGGCGAGGGCCTTGTAATAAGCCAGCCCTTCACTGCCATAGCGCAGACCATCGAACTGTTTCACCCAAGTCTTGCCGCCATCGCTGGAGTGCAGGATCACACCCTCGTGCCCCACGGCCCAACCCAACTCCGGGGTCGGGAAATCGACGTCCAGGATACTGCTACGCACTGGCACCTCGGCCTGCTGCCAGTTGTCACCGCCATCGTCTGAATACAGAATGTGGCCGTGCTGGCCGGTGGCAAAATAGCGATCGCCAAACTTGCTGATCGAGTAGATCAGGGAGTTCGCTGCCAGATCACTTTGCACTGCCGGCAACTCCAGCACATCGTATTCCATGGTGTCCGGAGCCGCCGAGGATGTCGCTGCGAAAGCCAGGGCGCTTACCAGCACTACTATTTTTAACTTCATATCAGGACTTCCATTACTAACAGTCACAAGGAGAGAATTTAACCATCACGAACCCCTTGAAAACCGCATTCGCAAATGCGTCTCCGGGGAGTAAACCTTCTGCCCAGGCTGAACATGCAGTTCCCGACACCTCCCGGGCAGCCTGCCCGATGGGTGCCCCCCGTCGAGACAGCTTCCGATCCACAGCATGCTCCCGCTATATTCTGTTCTTTCCGGGAGTATCCTGTGAGTGTAGCGCATATGTAACCACCTGCTGACAATTTGTTATTTACCGGCCGCACTAAACGGAGACCTGATACCTGCGACTCACTACCTTCAGCAACAAGCGCGACTCTAATCCAGCCCACGCCATCAGCGGGAAAGCCAGATCGGACTTGCGCCAATCATATCAGCTATGGGTATTTGAACAACACCCGAGGCGCTTGAATTCTGAAATTCCCTGTTCAGGCTGCTACCACATGACGCATTAACTGGCCATAGCCATGAAACACTGGAACCCCATCCAGCGCATGCTGATTGCGCAGGTGCTGGCGCAGTTCTCCGAGCTTGTAACAGGGCACACTCGCCATGAAATGATGCTCCATATGGAAATTCACACCACAGGGTGCAAATATCATGCGTTGCCACCAGGGTGCTTCAACGGTACGGGTATTGAGGCGCGCATCCTGATCGAACAAATCTGGCACCGCGGCATGCTCGGCGATCTGCCGCACGCGGATAATCAGCATAAATACAGTCATATACGCCACCACCCAGAGTAAATACGTCCAGCCAATACCAAAGGCGGCAAGGATGAGAAACAACCCCAGTTGCACTGATAACTGCTGTATAAATGGTAGCGCAGAGTCGCGCTTTTCGCTGGAGACCACACCGGAGGCACCGCGGAAAATATACGCCATAAGTTTCAAACCGGTCTGGCCAGTCAGGTCCCGCACCACCTTGCGGCGAAAGCTGGCGCGTGAAACCGGGTAGTCGCGGTAATTGAGCAGGTCAGGGTCCTCCTCAGTACCAGCCTTGCGGTGGTGTTCAAGGTGTCCCCGGGCGTAGGCGGGCTGGTCATTCATCACTGGCAGTGCACAGAGCCACTGGCCAACGATATCGTTCAGTCTTGCGGTGCGAAACAATGTGCGGTGGCCACAATCATGCATCAGCACAGACAGCGCCAGTTGGCGCCCCGCAAGCAGGACCACCGCTGCGATAACCGTGAGCGGATTAGGCCAGGCGGCCACTGTCGCAAATATTGCCGCGATGGCAAACCAGTTGCCCAGCACCAGGCGCCAGGCCTGCCAATCACTCTTCGCGGTGAAGTAGGCAACATCCTCACGGGTCAAAAAATCACTCACCTTCATGATGCCCTCCAGACTTCCGCGGCTCCGATCGCCTGACAGCGCTCCGGGCACGGTATACACATGACATATTGTCTTAGTATAGTACGAAATTTTGTAGGATAGTTATTACTATCTTATACATCACTTCCCGCCTGTCGCGAAACAGGGCGGGCAGGTAAACTGAGCCTATGAAAAACCCAGTCAAAAAGAAAACCCATGTCTTCTCGGTCGCGCAACTGCATGCAATATTCTTCGCGCTCTGCTGTCTATTAACACTATTGCTGTACCTGCAGGGCGGCGCCACAAACCCCTTTGTGTCTCTGTATCTTGTTCCGATCGCGATTTCTGCAGCCACCCTCCCCGTTCATCGCACCTTGTCCCTGGCCGCGTTTTGCCTGTTGGCCTACACGCTGCTGATGTTCTACTACGAGCCGATGCAACTGCTGTCCCCAGGCCATGATATGACTTTGATGACCAGCGACAACCACAGCATGCATCTCAGCGAAAGTACGCAAGTGAACTGGCACGTTGTCGGAATGTGGTTGAATTTTGTTCTCAGCACACTGCTGATCACCTACTTCGTTGTCCGCATGGCCCGCACGCTGCGGCGCCGCAACGCCGAGCTGGCAGCTATCCGTGAACAGCAACTGCGCGATGAGCAGCTGCTTGGCATCGCCACACTGGCCGCAGGTACGCTGCATGAGCTGGGGACGCCGCTGGCGACGATGACATTGATCGTGGATGAGCTGGAATCTGCTACCAGGGAGAACCCTGAAATCGCCGAGGATGTAACATTACTCGCCCAGCAATTAGCGCGCTGCAAACTGAGTCTGCAACATCTGGCGCACGCGGCAGAACAATCCTCAGACCAGTTGCAGCGCGTGGCAATACGCGATTATCTGGAAAAGGTCATGACGCACTGGCACTTGTTGAAACCGGGCATACCCCTGCAGAACAGCATACAACCGGTAGACGGGTACATTCGCATCGACAGTACTTTTGAGCAGGCGATTATAAATCTGTTGAACAACGCCGCCGAAGCCAGCCCGGATGGGATAGAGGTCGCTGCACAGACTGACGAAAAGGCCGGCACACTAACGCTACTGATCAGGGATCACGGGCCGGGCATTGACTCCGATGCTGACAACTTCGGACAGCCGTTCGTCTCAACACGCGGGCAGGGACGCGGCCTGGGATTGTTTCTCTCCAATGCGACTATCGAGCGCCTGGGCGGCCGGGTGATGCTGCAGTCCCACTCCGGCGGCGGCACCCTCACTACAATCACCGTACCGTGCGTGCAATGATCATGTTCCTTATTATCGATGACGACGAAACATTCTCCTATATACTGGCTCGCGCTTTGAAAAAGCAGGGGCACCAGGCCGCTATCGCGAACGATGGCGACACCGCGCTCGCCATGCTTCGCGACAACGCCACGGAAGCGGCCATCACACATGCGATTCTTGATCTGAAGCTGACTGAAACCAACGGCCTGCAGTTATTGCCGCAGCTACTGGCGGCCAGTCCGGAATTGCGGGTGGTGGTGTTAACCGGTTACGCCAGCGTGGCCACCACGGTGGATGCAATCAAACAGGGCGCCGTCAATTACCTGTCCAAGCCGGCCAGTGTAGAGGAAGTACTGGCGGCATTCGAATACGATGACCGGCAGGCGAGCGGGGTTTCGAGCGCGCATGAGCTGATCGAGGATAATCCCTTAAGCGTTCAGCGTGTTGAATGGGAGTATATCCAACGGCAACTGGTCGCCAACGACCACAATATTGCAGCGACCGCGCGAGCACTGGGGATGCACCGGCGAACACTACAGAGGAAACTGCAGAAACGGCCTTCACAGTCGTAACACTGGTTTTTGCGTGCGCGCGCACTGCCCTGACGCGGCCTCTAGGTCGGCAGATCGCCGGACACCAGCGCAGCCCTGATAATGCTCCAGGCCTGTTCGGCAGAATCGGCAAAATTAAATAGCGCCAGTTCTTCCTCAGTAATCACACCCTCGTCCACCAGTAACTCGAAGTCTACGGCGCGCTCCCAGAATTCCCTACCCAGCAGTACCACCGGCAGAGCCGGCATCTTGTGTGTCTGGATCAGCGTGAGCGTCTCGAACAACTCATCCATGGTGCCGAAACCACCCGGACATGCCACCAGCGCTTTGGCGCGTTTGAGAAAATGCATTTTGCGAATGGCAAAATAGTGAAACTGAAAACACAACTCGGGGGTGATATAGGGATTCGGCTCCTGCTCAAACGGCAACACGATGTTGAGGCCAATGCTTTTTCCCCCGGCGTCCATCGCACCGCGGTTCGCCGCCTCCATAATACCGGGCCCTCCCCCGGTAATGACCACCAGCTCGGACTGACTTGCACTGAGGGCATCCTCAGTGATTAAGCGCGCAAGCTTTCGGGCCTCATCATAGTAACGGCTGCTGTAGACGATACGCTCTGCAATCCGCACCTTGCGAGCGAGGCGAGGATCATCCGGCATCGCATTGGCACAGCACCGGGCGTGCTCCAGTCGCTCTGTTGCAGTTTGCAGGTCAGGAATACGGGAGCTGCCAAAAATCACCACAGTAGAATCGATACCAAATTCATCCTGCAACAGGTCTGGCTTGAGCAGCTCTAACTGTAGCCTGATCGAAAGCAGTTCATCGCGCAGCATGAAGTCTGCATCTGTATAGGCCAGCTTATACGATGAAGAATGGGTCTGTTCGACGTTTGTCGCTCGCCGTGATGTAGCGCCTGTTGGCTTCTCTCGCCTCACCCTGTGGGCCTCTTGCTGGAGCAGTGACGCTCGATACTCAGAATGTAACAGCTTCTCCTTTTTCAGGCACCTCAGCTGACCAACCTTTGGTCGACAGGAATTTTCTAAAGGCTCTCTTTGCCTCCGGCTCACCATGCACCAGAAACAGTCTTGGATGTGGCTGTACAAAGTTGTTCAG
>TARA_R110002124_G_scaffold6437_5_pt1 | contig 11952 bp, 11 predicted proteins | sample TARA_R110002124 | Tara Oceans TARA_R110002124 (sample SAMEA4397445) | marine metagenome | biome: Polar Biome; feature: [SRF] surface water layer (ENVO:00010504); material: water (ENVO:00002006), including particulate matter (ENVO:01000060) such as... | depth 5 m | reverse complement strand
AATTTATACGCATGTAAGTTCTCGAAGCCTGAAAGATGTAAAAAGTCCGATTGAAGATTTAAACATATAATTCACAGTTTGCCTAAAGTATCAGCCTTGTTATCTTACCTAAAATTGTAACAGCACAGGCAATGTCAAAAAACTCCAAAGAAGTACACTTACACACCAAAGGGATTTTACCCGTTCAGAAATTAAAGATCTTGCGGGATCTGGGAATACTGGATTCACATCCTGATTATCCTATAGATGACAATCAATTTCAGCCAAACTCTTTAGACCTTCGTTTAGGTGAAGTTGCCTATCGTGTACGTTGTAGTTTTCTACCGGAAAACGAAACCGTAGAACAAAAACTTGAGAAGCTGGAACAGTATTCGTTTTCGATCAAAGACGGTGCGGTGCTGGAGGAGAATTGTGTGTATATCATTCCGTTATTGGAGCGCCTGAATCTTCCAAAATCTCATTATTCCACTCAAAACGGTGTGGCTGATCATTCAGAAGAAGTGAAATTGTTTTCACCGGAGAATTTATCGGGCAAAGCGAATCCCAAAAGTTCTACAGGGCGGCTGGATGTGTTTACACGAGTGATCACCGATTATTCTCACCGCTTTGAAGAAATTACGCCCGGTTATCAGGGGCAACTTTATCTGGAAGTGGTTCCGAAATCCTTTTCCATAAAAGTGAGAACCGGTCAGCGGTTGAATCAGTTAAGAATTCGTCATGGTCTCGAAATAGTTCCCGATCAGGATTTACTCAGAATTCACGCTTCCGACCCGCTGTTGTTTGACGAGAATATTAAACCGGTAAGCATGCAACAGATCAAAGTGAATAAAGGCCTGTTTATGAGTGTGCAACTGAAAGGGAAGAAGGGCGAGATCATTGGTTATAAAGCCAAAAAGCATAATAATTATATTGATCTCGAAAATTTAAACTACTATGAAGCGGACGAATTCTGGGAGCCGATTTATGCGTCTTCAGAATCTACGTTTATTCTGGAACCTGAAGCTTTTTATATTTTTGCATCCAAAGAACGAATTCGTATTCCGCCAAAACTTGCCTGCGAAATGATAGCTTATGATACAGGATCGGGAGAACTTCGAACACACTACGCAGGATTCTTCGATTCAGGATTCGGCGGTTCTATTGATGATAAAGGTGCCCGAGCGGTGTTGGAAGTTCGTTCTCATGATGTGCCATTTATGATTGAAGATGGCCAGACTTTATTCAGCATGCAGTTTGAGCCGAATACAGAACTCCCTGATTTTGTTTATGGGGAAGAAATTGACAGCAATTATCAAGGGCAGGGATTAAAGCTTGGTAAGCATTTTAAACAAGTATGAGTGATTTCTTAGTAAATCGATGTATCTGTCATGAGCACTCGTTTGAAGAGGTCAAAGAATATGCCGAAGAAAAAGGCTATACCGAGCTAGAAGAGCTTCAAATAGATAATTATTGCAGCAACGGTTGTCGAATTTGTGCGCCCTATGTAGAAATGGTTTTGGAAACCGGAGAAACTGCTTTTGAACCCGGTGCTTATTACAAAAGAAAGAAAAGCTCATGAATTTCTTTTACGCACCACTTGAGTGCTGGAATAAAGATAGGACAATAGTTGAGATAAAAGATCAAGAGGCGGTTCATATTTCAAAAGTACTGCGGCAAAATGTTGGGGATCAGATACTAGTCGCTGATGGAATCGGAAATCATTCGAAATGTGAGATTACTGATATCTCAAAACGATCTGTAACTGCAAAAGTATTTGAGACAATTTCTGAAGTAGAGCCCGGGGTACAAAAAGTGATGGCATTTGGGGCTATCAAAAAAAGAGACCGGCTAGAATTTGCTATCGAGAAAGCGGTAGAATTAGATGCATGGGAGATATGTATTTTTGATGCCAATCACTCTGAACGATCCAGAATAAATGAAGAACGTTTGCAAACTCAAATAGTAAGTGCATTCAAACAAAGCGGTAGATTTTTCTTGCCAAAATTAGTGATCAAAAAATCGTTGAATGAAGTGTTTGAACACTATGCAGATCATAATCCAATTATGGCTTATCTGGGAGATGAAAAAACGGAAAAAACTGGAGCGCTCACTCATCTTAAAAACCTTCTTTTGGTTGGACCGGAAGGTGGATTTTCCAAAAGAGAAGCCGATCTTACAAAAGAAAGAGGAGGTAAGTTTATCAGTTTGGGTGAAAATAGATTGAGAGCTGAAACCGCCGTAGTTGCTTTTTTGGCTCGGTACCTATAAACCTGAGTTCTGCCAAAGGCATCACTTTGTGGGATTCTTAAAGTGCTCTTAAAGACACTTAAACAAAGAGTTTGTCATTCAGAGCGAAGCGAAGAATCTACACAGCTACGAAATAGTTCAACTTTTGTGGAGGCTCCTCGCTCCGCTCTGAGTGACTCCTACTGGAAGTTGGTTTAAAGCTTATTGAACTAGTTTTTAGAATCTGTCGAGGGCATCACTTTGTGGGAACTCAGGTTATAAAAAAATCCTTGATTCATTATTAACGAAACAGGGCTTTCATCTACATCAGTTTAGCAATACAGAACTATTCTACTTCCTCTAGGTCTTTTTCTTTTTGGCCTGTAATAGCTTCGCTCACATTAATAATGTGGTCACCTACTTTCTCACAAGCAAAGAAAAGGTCTTTATAAACAGAATCACTGTTTATGTTATACAGCTTGGTTTCAATTCTTTTAATATGCTTTTTTTGAAGTCTCTTTTTTTGCTTGTTTATTGCGACTTCTTTTTCAGCTGCCGGCTGAATAGTGACGTTGTCATAATCTTCATTCAGATTTGCGTTCATTATTTCAAAGGCTTCATCAATAACATCGAGCATGCTTAACACGCCGGTCTTTTGTTCACTGTTAAAGATAATATCGCCTTCAAAGAACTTCTCAAGGTCTCTGGACATCTGATAAATAATATCCCCAATTCTTTCCAGATCATTTGATATACTCAGAAGATTAGAAACCCTTCGAGTTGATTCATCACTAAGAGAACCTTCAGAAACTTTCATCAAGTACGTTGCTAATTCATCATCAATACGATCAGTTATTTCCTCATACTTTCTGATTTTCTTAAGCAGTTTCTTTTGTTTTTTGGGTTTATCAGTTTCAACTAGTTCTCTCAAAAACTCAGACATTCTGCTTGTAATCTCACCAAACTTAGCAGTTTCTTTGGTAGCTTCTTCCAAAGAAAGTTCAGCAGTTTGCATCATGCCCGTACCAATATATTCGAGGTGAAATTCCTCATCGTCTTCTCCTTTAGAAGGAATCATTCTGATTACCGTTTTGGCAATAAATCCTACAAACCCGATCAATAGTAAAGTATTAATAATATTAAATGCGGTATGAAAGATAGAAAGTGCAATTGGAATTGATTCAGGATCACTGAAAGGGGAATCCCAACCGGTTGAGATCATGTAACTATTAATGAAACCAAGGAAAAACGGCATAAGGAGAATGATCCAGACCACGCCAAATATGTTGAATATAAAATGTGCTGCTGCTGCTCTTTTCGCATGTATATTTGCAACGAGTGCTGCTAAGTTTGCAGTAATTGTTGTTCCGATATTTTCTCCAAGCACCATTGCAGCGGCAAGTTCAAAAGGAATCCAGCCGTTGTTAGCCATTACCAATGTTAATGCCATGGCTGCACTTGAAGACTGAACAGTTACGGTTATGAGTGTCCCAATTCCTACAAATATTATGGTAGAAAGGAATCCAAGGTCAGTATATTGTGCTAAAAATTCAAGAATCTCAGGGTTTGATTTTAGATCGGGAACTGAATCTTTAAGATAAGAAAGCCCAATGAATAAGAGAGCAAACCCAATTAAAACTTCAGCCCATGACTTGCTTTTGCTTTTGCTCATAAATAATAAAGGAAAACCAATGGCTATGATAGGAAGGGCATAACTGGAAATATTAACTTTAAAACCGATAATGGAAATCAGCCAGGCGGTAACGGTTGTACCAATGTTTGCCCCCATTATAACTCCGATAGATTCTACTAAGGCAAGCAATCCGGCATTCACAAAACTTACAACCAGCACTGTGGTCGCTGAAGAGGATTGAACCAGAGCGGTAAGAGCAAATCCGGTTAATACTCCTTTAAACCTGTTGGATGTCATTGAACGAAGTATTTGCCTCATCTTAGTTCCGGCAACTTTTTGGATACCTTCACTCATTACCTTCATTCCGTAAATGAAGAAACCAAGCGATCCGATAAGATTTAGAAACTCGAAAAAACCAAATTCCATAATAATTGTATAGGATGTGAAATTGAAAAAGAAGTTAATCAATAAAGCCGAGCTTTTATGTTACCCCAATGTTAACTGTATATTAATTTATAGGTGGGTTCTAAAAATCCATTTTTAGAACCCACCTAAAGAGATTTAATTTGATGAATACACCAGAAATAGGGAGTTGACAGGCGTATTAATAATTGAATTTCTATAAATATTTTTTTCTTCTAAAAATAGGCTGTTCACACAACCTTCATATACGATATGTATTATTAGATAAGCACTTATGGTAATGTGCTTTGTGAATGTGCTCGTATAATAGCTACATTCGGCTTCAAAATAGTATCCTAGAAACAATTCAGGTAAGATTTATGTTAAAATTTCTACTCATCATAACAGCACTTATTCTAAGTCCATTGCAAGCTATGGCTCAGGAGGTGGAAGTAAAAACATTAGGAAAAGGCATAGTTTTTGAATCGGAGGATCAATCATACAGTGTAAAATTGGGGATGAGATTTCAGAGTTTATATATAGGTGAGTGGAATCTTGAAAATGATGAGTATTCGGATCAGGCTTTAGTTAGAAGAGCCCGCTTAAAGTTAGATGGTTATATTTATTCTGAAAAATTTACTTATAAAGTTCAGCTTGGTTTCAGCAACAGAGATACAAGAAATTCTAGTACTGGTGGGTTAACACAAAATAGTAATACTGCCAATATAATTTTAGATGCAGTGATTAAATATAATCCTGTTTCTGATTTTGAGATTTGGTTCGGGCAAACCAAATTACCGGGAAATAGAGAAAAATTAATATCTTCGCAGAATGTACAATTTGTAGATAGAAGTTTGTTGAATTCGAGTTTCAATTTAGATAGAGATATGGGTATTCAACTAAGAAATAAATCTACTTTTGGAAACATTATTATCAAACAAATGGCGGCTGTTTCAATTGGTGAAGGAAGAGATATTACGTCTAAAAATCCGGGTGGCTACAGTTATACTGGAAGAGTTGAATTACTTCCATTCGGGGATTTCTCAGGCAAAGGAGATTACACCGGACCTGATCTGGAACGCGAAGAGCAAATAAAGCTTTCTGTTGGCGCAAGTTATGACTTTAATGATGGAGCTGTTCGAAGCAGAGGCCATACCGGAAGTTTTATTTTCACGAACGGTGGGGAGCTCATTAAAAATGATTTACACACTTTTGAAGCGGACATAATGATCAAGTATCAAGGATTATCTGCTCATAGTGAATTTGCAAACCGTGAAGCACAGAAAGATACCGGTTTTGGAACAGGATCAGCTTTTATGGGATCAATTGGATATGTGTTTGGTAACAATTTTGGTATTGCAGGGCGTTATGCGTCTCTAAAAACGGACGATACGTTTTCATCATTACCGGAGCATTCGGAGAAAACATTGGCTTTATCAAAGTATCTTTCTGGGCATAATCTTAAAATTCAAGCTAGTGCTGGGTATTTAGATTACGTATCCAGAGATGATATTTTGAGATTGCAAGTTCATATGGAAATTGCTTTTTAACTATTTAGCTGATTCGTTGGCAGGCCAAAACCTCCAAGGTCTTTAGCCTTTGCATCTTATTGGTTTCGTTTCCTTAAAAGACCTTGGAGGTTTAAGTGGATAATTAATAACTAAGTAAGAAAGGATTTCTTGCTCTATACAGCTACGGGATGAATCCCTGGCTTGTAAACTGGATAGAATCGTTTGTCTATCCCTACCTCATCAAGCTAACAGCAGGGTTGTTAGAGTGAGATTATCAGGAGCTCCTTCAACGTATCCCAAGCAGGAACTTGGAATAAAGATTACGACCTAAATTTTTTAACCAAAATTATAACTTAATTGCTTGTATACCTGAGTTAAGCCTAATGTTAATTCAAATCTGTTCAAGTTTACAAGCGAGGACTTTAGTCCGACCGGATTAGATATGATTGTAATATCTGAATGGTCCCTTTCACACCAACTTCAACAAATAACCTAAACCTGCACCACCGGCTACAATCCACATTGCATTCAATTTTTTAGGCCCAAAAGTGAAAAGGGCTCCCAATATTGCAATAGTAATTGCCCGCCAATCGGTTAGGGTATCTTGTCCCATTACAAATAACACGGCAACCATAACTGCAACGGCAGCCACATTAACTGAATCCAGAAAAAACCCTAATATTTTAGAATTTCTCATTTTGGGAATTAGCGGATTTAAGATCCAAACAAAAAGAAATGATGGAAGAAAAATACCAACAGAAGCAGCAATAGCTCCTTCCCAACCTGCCAGTTGATATCCAATAAATGTAGCTGTTGAAAGTACAGGGCCCGGAGTAAATTGTCCCACAGCAATAGCGTCAATCAATTCAGGGCGTGTAAGCCAGCCACTCATAACTAACTCAGCATCTAAGTAAGCAAATAATACATATCCACTTCCATAAAGAATGGAGCCGACTTTTAAAAAACTCCAGAACACATTGATCGCAGTAATTTTAGTGACAGCGGCTGATCCTGCTTGAAGAAAAATAAAAGGTAACAATGACTTTGTACTTCCTTGAAAAGAAGATTTGGTACTAAAATATAAAGTCCCGATTACACCAGCGCTTAACAAAGCAATGATCTCATTCACGCCGAGCAAACTTGCCGTAAGTACCAAGGTACCAAGAACTCCAAGTTCCCAACCTTTCAAGGCTTTTTTTCCAAGCTTTACTATTGCCGCAGCTATAATGGCGAGAACTGCAGGCTTTATTCCAAAAATAAAAGGTTCAACCTGAGGAAGTTCGCCATATTCTACATATAAGAACCCGAGAATTCCGGTAATTACAACGGCCGGAAAGATAAAACTGATTCCGGCTACAAATAAACCAGGTACACCACCGCGCTCGTGACCACAATGCATAGTCATTTCTGTGGAATTGGGACCCGGAATTAAGTTTGTTGCACCGATAAGATCCAGAAAATGTTGGCGGGTTATCCACTTTCTTTTTTCCACAACTTCTTCTTCCATCATCGCAATGTGAGCAGCAGGCCCACCAAAAGCAATACACCCCAGCTTAAAGAAAAGTTTTGAGATTTCGGAAAGCGTGCTTTTTTCTTGAGTCATATTGTACTTGAGTTGTCTTTATTCAACACAGGAACTAAATAAAATCCGGCTAATGTTATTTTATCAAATTGTTACCAATAGCTTTAAAGAAAGGCATATATGGAACACTGCTCATTATTTTAAGATCTTGAGCAAAGTTTGAGTCTTCAGAAAGAAAGCTAAGGATGCTATCGAACCGATTTTTTTTAAATAGATCATGAAATACTTTTAAACTCTCCTCGGTTGATGTGGATAAAATATGAAGTAACAAGAGATCGTAATATCGGTATCTGAATTTTGATCGAGGAGGCATAAGAGGATTTTTTCCTGCAATGATTGATTGGGCTAATTGCTTTGTATATTCCTGCGTTCTTAGAAAAGTATAGCCGGTGCTTGGTTTAGTGAGCCCGCCCATAATACCCAGATTAAAAATATTTTTTTCATAAATAGGCTTGTAATCTAAATCCTGCATTGGAATTTCACCATATTCGGTGCGCTTTACCGTGTACTCAGAATTATGGAGACCAAATTTATCCATCATGTAAGCTTCAATCTTTTGCTCATAAATTTCTTTTTCCAGAACCGAATTGGAGAAAACGGTAAACTCTAGCAAAGCATCATGGTGGCTGAAGGGAAGCACATACATGAAAGCTACTCCATCCTTAAAAGAGCTATCAAAATCCATAATTGTGAATGTAGCAGGATCGAAAACAGGATGTTCAGCCTTAATCTCAAATCCCAAAAAGTGCTGAATAAGAGGGTATTTAGGGCTTTTCCATTCGGGTTTAAAAATACTTTGAAAGATATGATTAGCTAAATAACTGTCGCTATTTTTTGTAACTAGCACCGCTTTTTTTGAGTTAGAACTCATACCCAATACATTTTCTTCAAGAAGATCGAAATTGGAATACCTTTTTAGCTCAGAGAGAATGAGCTCTTTAAAATCTCCACTTCTGATCGCATGATAGGAGTAGTCTTTCAGGTAAAGAAATGCGTTCATATCAAGTGCAGAGAAGAAAGCTTTATTCCAACTTTTGTAGATGATTTCCTTAAAAGGAGGAACCTCTTTGGTCCAAAAACACCAGGTTTTTTCATTGAGAGGAGCGAACGCAGAATCTACAATCAATACTTCACCTTTATAGCCACCTTTAGCCAGGTACCAAGCTAAACTTAGCCCCGACATTCCACCGCCGGCTATAATCAGATCATATTTTGCTTCAATTTTCAAAATCTTCTCTATGTATTACGTTTTGTTGATTCTTAGTATTTACATGGAGTTGAAAAACATCAGGTCTGGAATAATGACCACTGGTATCAATAAAAAGGTTTCCTTCACTTAACAACGAAAGATCCAAATCAGCATAAATAACAGTATTTTTTTCCTGAAGCGGATCAACTAGATATTCCGAATCAGGTTTTATGATGGAACTTCCTCCTCGAAGTAAGAATTCATCATTTTCAACAGGAATGGATTCAATAAGTTCCAAACCCGGATTTTTCTCATCAGAAATAGACAAAATTCCATCGATTATTTGTTGCTTTGTAAGTGTACAACCCGCAGCAATCACATAACACTGACCTTCAAAAGCATACTGCCTGCTGGCAATTTGATGAAGATCTTTTACCATCGGCCATTGAGCTATATGAATATGTTCTCCGTTCTCATGCATTGCTGCTCTTGCAAGTGGCATCCAGTGTTCCCAACAAATTAATCCTGTTATCTTTGTTCCGTTATCATCAATGGTTGGCAGGGTACTTCCGTCGCCCATTCCCCAAACCAATCGCTCGGTATAAGTGGGCATAAGCTTTCGGTGAAGATCAAATTCACCATCCGGCTTAAAATAAAAAATAGTGTTGTAAAGTGTTCTGCCAAGTCGCTCATTGGCGCCCATCACCACTAAACAATTTTGTTCGACTGCGGCATTTGATAATGCTTTGAAGTATTGGTCATTGATCGCAATTGAATTCTCAAAAAGCAATCTGAACAAAGCTTTTGCAGGAGCATGATCCCAAACGCCTGCTTTTGGAGCATAATCGAGCCAAACTGGATATCCGGGAAGCCATGTTTCAGGAAATACAACCATGTTTGCATCTCTTTCACCAGCTTCTTCGATATATTGAATAGCTAAATCAACACTGTTCTCCAGATTTAAAAAAACAGGAGGGTGTTGAACAACGGCGATTTTATACGGATTATACACGCAATAATTTTGATGAAACTACAGAGCATCAAATTATCTTAAGGAAACCAAAAAGCAAAGAATAAAATGATCGATTTAAGAAGTGATACTGTCACCAAGCCAACACCTGAAATGCTCGAATTTATGTCACAAGCTGAAGTTGGAGACGATGTTTTTGCTGAAGATCCTACAGTGGCTGCTTTTGAGAAGAAAATTTCTACAATGTTTGGAATGGAAGCCGGATTGTTTGTGCCCAGCGGAACCATGAGTAATCAATTGGGAGTTAAGGTATTAACCAATCCTGGCGAAGAAATTTTGATCGATCACAAAGGGCATATTTATAATTACGAAACCGTAGGGGCTAGTTTTCTCTCCGGTGTTCAAATTAATCCAATTCAAGGAGAAAAAGGAAAACTAAGCGTTGAGGACATCAAAGATTCGGTTCGTGGAAAATATGATTGGGAGCCTAAAACAACGGTCTTATGTTTAGAGAATACTACGAATAAAGGGGGGGGAGTTTGTTATTCAAAGGAAGAATTGAATGCTTTGAAAAGCTTTGCAGTCGAGAATAATCTCAAAGTTCATTTGGATGGAGCACGAATTTGGAATGCGATGGTGGCGACAGATATCGAGCCGGCTTTTTTTGGTGAAATATCAGATACGATTTCTGTTTGTTTTAGTAAAGGATTGGGAGCACCGGTAGGATCGGTGCTTCTTTCTTCAAAAGAACGTATTGCTAAAGCTCGAAGATTTAGAAAAATGTGGGGAGGAGGGATGCGACAAGTTGGATTGTTAGCCGCCGCCGCAGATTTCGCTTTGGAACATAATTTCTCAAAGCTGAAAAAAGATCATCGAAGAGCAAAAGAATTGGCGGGAGCAATTCATTCCTGTTCTCTACTTTCCATTGATCTGAAAAGTGTAGAAACAAACATTGTAATTTTTGATGTGCTGAATGAATCAGCTTCAGATGCCTTAGCTAAACTGGAAAATAAAGGCATCAAAATGGTTCAGTTCGGACCAAAAACAATAAGAGCTACTTTTCATTTTGAAATTGGAGATAATGAGTTGGAAGTTGTATCTGGGGTTGTAAAAAAATTGTTTGGGTGAGGACACTAGTTACCAGCACAATATTCTTTGGAACGCAGATTAAGCGGTTTGTGCAGATACTCACTGAGTTAGAATTTGGAACCAGAAAGTCAGGACTAAAGTCTCTTCTTGTTTATGATCTTTTTAAAACTTCACGCATAAGCCAGCATGGGATTTATCCCTGCTTTTAATCAGCTCAATCCGCCAGATCTGTGTCATCGGCGTTCTATTGTTGGAACGCTGATATTGGTATAAGGCTAAAGTCTCTAGCCTTTTTTCTTGGATGCTTTTGCAGCTCTTTTCTCTTTTAGCGTTTTAGCCGGAGCTTTATTAGCTGAGTTCTTTTTTATCGACTTTCCTTTTGACATATTTTACACCAATTTTTTTGTTAAATGGACTCTCATTCAATGTATCATTTAAATACTGAATACCTACTACAATAAATGATTTGAAAATTAATGTCTAAAATGAATTTTTCAGAATACGATGGTCAATGGCCTTACTGAAAACACAGCGCAATTTTTTTTTGTAAGGAATAACTCTTTAAACAGTCTTACTATGAAAAAAGAACAATGAAAGCTCATTCCAAAAATTACCATTTATACAATAAGAAATTGCGAAAATTTGCGGTGAAGAATCGCAATAAAGCTACAAAGGCTGAAGCATGTTTATGGAAATATGCGTTAAGAAAGAAGCTGATGAAAGGATACTCCTTTAAGCGCCAAAGACCTGTATTGAACTATATTGCTGATTTTATGTGTCAAAAATTAAAACTAATCATTGAAGTTGATGGAAGTTCTCATAACAGCGAAGAAGCATTGAGAAGAGATAAAGAAAGACAGAGAAGACTTGAAGAAATCGGCTTTACGCTAATCAGATTTACTAACGAAGATGTGTTGACAAACATGGATTCGGTTAGGGCACAAATTGGTAAAGTTGTTGAAGATCTGGAAGCTCAGGAAGTTTCTGAATAGCGAGCGGGTGTCGAGCCTCCCTCTGAAATCCACAGGCGGATTTTTGTCTCCCTCGCGAGGGAGACAGGTTTTTGGGCGAAAAATAGAATTAAGCAAAAATTTTAGGTAGCGAGTTAATACTGTATCCCTCGGGGAGGGACAGACTCACGCGCTTGCACGATGAGTCAGGGTGAAGGCACCAAGCCCGAAATCTAAAACCGAGCAAAAGACTTATTGTAACCCACTCATAGATAGAATGATTTAAAACAGTTGTTTAATAAATTCCAAAAAAGTAGATTGGGACGGATAATTAGGTGTTAAAGCGCTAAACACTAGGAATGAGATTTTCTAATTTATTTATACTTCTTTTTTAAGTCCGAGAGTTTCTTGGGTATGTTTT
>TARA_R110002124_G_scaffold287152_2_pt1 | contig 11957 bp, 10 predicted proteins | sample TARA_R110002124 | Tara Oceans TARA_R110002124 (sample SAMEA4397445) | marine metagenome | biome: Polar Biome; feature: [SRF] surface water layer (ENVO:00010504); material: water (ENVO:00002006), including particulate matter (ENVO:01000060) such as... | depth 5 m | reverse complement strand
TATCTGTAAAAATCACTTGCAAGTGGGAGCCGTCCACATATGGAATTGGACGCCGATGACTTTGCCAAACAGCCAAGCTGCATAACCGCGGTATCTATCGAGCGGTTACGAAGGATACCCCTTCCGCCTGCGCAGAAGTGGCTGACGAAAACAGCCCTGTGCCCATGACCGCGGCGCCCGATCCGAATGCCAAGGCCTCGCCCAAGAAGCCGCGTCGGGAGACTGCGCGTTCGACAACGGCATCGAAGGCGTTGGTGTCCGGACGCGGGTCGCGCAACTCATCGTATGCGTCCCATGAGAGATTGGCGATAAGTGGATTTTTCATGACAGTAACTTCCTGATTTGGCTTTAAGGAGCATCGGCTTTTGTCGCCGGGTGCTGATGGGTCACATATAATTTGAATGCTTCAGTTTCATGAAAGGATCTTGGTTTTCATTCAGCGCAAATGTCAGCTCGTCTGCCCACGAAAATTCGCAAAAAAAATCGACAGAAAAACCCGCGCACTACGTTGTAATCATATCCAGCGCGAACCCCAGAAAAGGAAACCATGTGCGCCCTTATCTTCTCTCTTTGAGTATCGCCGCATTTGCTGGCCTTTTTGCGACCGCTGGACAGGCCCATGAGGAAACGGCTCATTGCGACGCTGTGACGTCATCGGTTGCGGAGGCGGGTTTTAATGATGTTGTTGATGTCATCTGCAAAGACGGTTTGGCTTTGTTATCAGGGGACACCTATCCCGACCATGAGACGATGACGGGGATTATAGGGACGAACGAACAAGTGCCTGTGCCAGCGGTGAATTATACTTCTCCGGTCGCGCTGGCGCCAGTTCTTGGATCCGTGCCCCATACACGTGATGCGGCCTTGGGTGTCGCGGTGAACGGCGTGCCAATATACGATTACACTGCCGGCGGCGAGTTGTCGCAAGCCGATCTGGCGATTTATCATGCCAAGCTCGACACGGTCACCACCGGGCAGCTTGACGTCTGTGGCGGCCACGCAGGACGCGGTGACGATTACCACTATCACGTAGCACCGACTTGCATGATCGACCAAATGAAGAATAAAGGTCCCGATGCGATCATCGGTTGGGCCTTTGACGGGTTTCCAATTTTTGCCGATACCAACCCGGACGGCACCGAGATCGCCGATGATGTGCTGGATGTGTGCAACGGGCAACCTGATGACGTTTTTGGCTATCGCTATCACACCTCGGAAGGTCCGCCCTATATCATCCAATGCCTGATGGGCGACGTGCCCAGCATCGATGCCTTGCCGCGTGTCTCGCCACTCTCACAAGCGGGCGGTGGTCGAGGTGCACAGACAGGGCGCCCGCCGCGCGGTGGGGTCGAGGACCTTGTATTTCAGCAGAAAGACGACGGTGCGCGTGCCATGACATACAGCTATAAGGGGCAGAACTATTACGTCAAATATGCGCCCTCGCGGACCGAAAATTGCTACGATTTCGAGACCCGTACAGTGACCAATGACGGTGAACTCGTCGAACAGGAACTGTGCCGTGAGTGATCGGTTCCTTCTACAAATCTCCCTTAAGAAAGGAAAAATAATGCGCCACATCCTCGCAGTCGCGGCGGCCCTGACAGCCTGCGCCGCCGAAGCGGAAACCCGCGACATCACCGCTGATGTCTGGGTCGACAATTGGTTCTCTGTTTACGCCAATGGCGATTTGGTCATGGAAGACCCGGTGTCGATCACCACGGAACGCTCGTTCAATGCAGAAACGGCGACCTTTTCTGTCGAACTGCCTGCAGTCATCGCCATCGAGGCGAAGGACTTCAGGGAAAACGGAAGCGGGCTGGAGTATATCGGCACGAACCGTCAGCAGATCGGCGATGGTGGGATGATCGCCCAATTCAAGGATGCGATGTCCGGCGATATCCTTGCTGTAACCGACGGGGACATGAAGTGCCTTGTGGTGCAATTTGCTCCAATCAAACCGTCCTGCGCGGATGAGGCGAACCCCGTCGCGGGCGAGGGAGCCTGTGGATTTGTCGCCATTGACGTTCCGGCGGATTGGACCGCGCCTGACTTTGATGACAGCGACTGGCCCGCCGCAACCGTCCATTCTGCCGCCGATGTCGGGCCGAAGGACGGCTATGACGAGATCGCATGGGACGACAGCGCGGAACTGGTCTGGGGCGAAAACCTCAAACAAGACAACACATTGCTGTGTCGTCTGACAATTAGCGGATAGGCAGCGCTATTGCCTGAAGATGGCGCGTATTTGCGCGCGGTGCTTCTGTGGTTGCCCATGAGGTTGCCTTGGCATCCGGCCATGATTGGCAGTGCATCCGCTTGAGATTTGGCGTAGCAGAGCGGCAATCAAAAACCATGGCAAAGGCAGTTCAGCATGACATCAGGCAAAAAAACCGCGATCGTGACAGGTGGGCTATCAGGGATAGGGCTGGCGATTGCGCGCAGGCTGGCGGCTGACGGGATGACCGTTGTCGTTGGCGCCCGCAGTGCTGGCAAAGAGGTCCACGTCAATAAGGTGCTCGGCGCAGACGCGAAACATATTCATGCCGCCGCGCTCGACGTCCAGTCGCGCGACAGCGTCGATGCGTTTGTAGCCGAGGTGGTCAAGGCGCAGGGCGGTGTTGATATTCTGGTCAATGCTGCTGGTGTCTATAAAGAGTCAGCCATGATCGATCACCCTGAACAGATCTGGGATGACCACCTTAATACGAACCTGAGCGGGACATTCCGAATGATCCGCGCGGTGATGCCGCATATGAAGCAAACGGGCTGGGGGCGGATCATCAACATCGCTTCGGTCGCCGCGCATAACGGCATGGCCAACAACGCCGCCTACTGCGCGTCCAAAGCGGGGCTTTTGGGCTTGGGCCGCTGTGTCAGCCTAGAGGGAGCGGCGCATGGCATTACATGTGTTTCGATCAGCCCGACCTGGGTCGAAACCGAGATGCTCAGACGCTTTATCAATGCCGATATGCAGGCCAATGGCCAGACCTTGGAGCAGGTCCGCGCCGAATACGCCAAGTCAAATCCGCAAAACCAGCTTGTTCAGCCTTCCGAAGTTGCGGAACTGGCAGCGTTTCTGGCTAGCGATGCGGCCCGCGCGCTTACGATGGAAGATTTTCAGATCAACGCCGGATCACTTTGGTAGTCAGTCGCACGGCGCTTGAGCAAGAAATCGCTGTCGCTGATCGCATTAAACGGCAGGGCGCTGATACGGGCCCATGCGATGCGAGCGGACCTGTTCGCAAAGGTCGCATCGGCGTGCAGGGTGTTGGGGAATTCCAGAATGACTTTGGTAATCCCCGGTTCAAGCACGACCTGTGCCAGCCAATCTTGTGTTGACAGGGCGGACGGATCATCGGGCATGATACGTATATCAGCGATCAAATTGTAAATCGGTGCGTCGGGTGCGGTAATTGGGCCTAGCAGGAACGAAGCACCCGCTGTCACATCGGTCATCGGAAATTCGAGAGAATGCGGCATCCGGCCTGCCCGAAATGAAGCCGCGAGTATAATTTCATAGATATCGCGCGGGTTTGCGCGGTCCAGATCATAGAGTGATGGCAAACGCACGATGGCAGAGGAAATGCCCGACGCCCGAATTGTGGCTTCTGCGGCAATTTTGGCTGCGCCGTAGCCTGTGCACCCTTCCCACACGGTCGCCGGGGCCTCGGGCCACGGGCCACCGCGATCGGGGAATACTGCTGTTGAAGAGGTAAACCGCAAATCAGCTGTGGCATCCTGACAAAATTTTAGTACGGTTTCCATACCCCGTGCCGACCACTCCAGCATCTCTTCGCGCCCGATTGCAAGGTTCACCATTGCCGCACAGTGAACGACCTTTGTGACCGAACGCGTTAGACTGTCATATGCGTCCTGCAGCAGCGCGAAACGGGGGGCGTCCAATGTGCCGTGGACTATAACATAGCGATCCGGATGCACCCCCTGCGACTGTGCTACCTCTGTCAGCCGATCCCGCGCGCCACGGTTTTTATCTCTGACAAGGCAATAAATGACATCTCCGGGCGGCAGGTCACGTGCTGCTCTGGCAAGGACATGCCCTCCCAAAAAACCGGTCGCGCCGGTCAAAAGTATCCCGGGACGGTTAAATTCTTCCGCCGGTGCAGGGGCATCAGCCTCTTGGGTCATAAGCTGGTCAAGCCGGTGCAGGGGCACGTTCATCGCGAGATCAAAGTCGATGGGAAGATGATATATCTTCTCAAGTTCCAAAATCATGGTCACGCACATCAACGAGTCCCCGCCCTGATCATGAAAGCTCAGGGCGGGGTCTAATTGAGACGGTGCGCATGACATCGCCATCGCGGCGGCAGTAATCACAGCGTCTTCGGAAACCTCGGCGTTTCTGCTGTCTTCCTCCACAAGGGGCAGGGCGCGCATGTCGGCCTTGCCTGACACCGGATGCAACGGCAGCGCCTCCATCTGCACGAGGAATGACGGCACACAATAGGCTGGTAAGACAGCGCGAAGATCCGCAGCCAGAGCGGCAGGTATAGCGTTGGCTCCAGCCAAAAGTCCCCAGCGTTCCGCATTGCGCTTGGCCTGTGCGGCGTCGACGGCATAATAAAATACCAGGCTTTGACCCCGCGCGCCTACCTCGGTGACCCACGGAGCGGCGCTGGAAAAGGCCAGTCTGACACGCATAGTTGCCGTCAGTTCTTTTGTCTGGATCGAAAAACCGCGCAGCTTCAGCATATGGGCAATGCGCCCTTCGATGTGCAGCGCCCCGGTGCCATCTACCCAAGCCTGATCGCCGGTGTCGTACAGTCGCGTTTTGCACCCATCAATCGCCAGTTCTCGAAACCTCAGGCGGGTCTCTTCAGGGCGGTTCACGTAGCCGGAACCCAGCATCCTCGGGCCCTCGAAATGCAGCAGACCGGACACGCCTGTAGGACAGGGAGCATCGTTGTGGTCCAGTATAACGAAGCGAAGGTGTTCCATCGGAATCCCGACCGACACGGGCATATCTCCGGCCGGCTCGGTGAGCTGCGACATGCAGACATCGTGGGTTTCGCAGATGCTATAGAGGTTCCACAACGCGACAGACGGTAATTTGGCAAGGGAGGCTATGATAAGATCGTCACTTACAACCTCCCCGTTTAACACAACCCGTTTGAAGGGGAGTGCCGCGGCCTTGTCGGGATCCAGGGCATTGAGAAATGTATCGTAGAAGGAGGGCGTGAACAGCATCTCGTCGATGGTGTTTGAAATCAGGAAATCCGCCAGCTTTGCTGGAGCGAATAAGGTACTGGCATCGGGAAACCACAAGCCGGCGCCTTTGCGGAGGGGGCGGAACATCTCCCATATAGCAAAAATATAGATGCCAACCCGCATGTCAGGGCCATAGGGCGTATACGCGTCGCGCCATGCGTACGACAGATAGGCTGCGTCCTGAGAAACCGGAATGCACTTCGGGCACCCAGTTGTTCCGGAGGTCGCCACAAGATAGATCGGATCATCCGGCGCCACCGGTCGGGCGCGCAACCGCTCATAAGGTGCGGACGTGTTGTCCAGTAGGGCATTAGCATCAACCGTTTCACAATCGCCGGGCAATTGCCCCGGCGCGGCTTTCTCGCAGGTTACGATCAGGCGGACGTTCAATTCCGAGACGATGTTGTGCAGCACCATCTGGGGCATTGCAGGATCAAGGTGCACAAATGGGCAGCCATAGATCACGCAGGCCACACAGCTTGCCCCCATAGTAACGCCCGGTGAGCCAAAAATCCCAACAACCTGAGGTTTTGCGAGGGACCCAGCAAGTTCAGACACGAATTGTCCAAGCCTGCGGTAGGCTATTGTGCGTGCGTAATCGGACATGGCGGGCTGGTCTGCGAACTTAGAAATCGCGCTGACAAGTTCTGCGGCAACGGTCGGAATTGAGGTCATAATATCGACGCCTGTTTTTGGACGCACGCTTACCAGAACTACGTCCAAATGACAGCGCGCATTTCAACTTCGCAGCGAGTGAAATTCCTTTGACGCGAAATGTCGCCTAGATAATGCGTCCGTCGCAGATCAACTAAATCTTTCAGCTCAAATGTCATAAAAATAAACGAACAGTAGCGCGATCATCAACAACAAGAGTGTCTCGGCGATCAGGATTATACTGTAGCTGGCTTTGACCTTCACAATCCGCGCGAGGCTCGTCTTCACACCGAGCGCCGAGATCGCGATCACCAGACACCAGCGCGAAAATTCATTGAGCAGAGTGAGCAAGGGCGCGGGTAGCACGCCGAGATTGGCTACCACCGCACAGCCCGCGAACATGAGCAGGAACCATGGTATGCCCACACGCTGCTGCTTTGCGCCGCGGAAGCTGAACATCGTCACCAGCATGACGATCGGCAAAAGTGCGACGCGCAGAATTTTGACATAGGTGGCGATCACGCCCGCCTCTTCGCTAATTGAATAACCCGCGCCGACGACCTGCGCCACGTCGTGGATTGTCGCTCCGACAAGAAAACCGCTTTCGACGTCGCTAAGCCCCAAGGACTGGAAAAGGATCGGATAGGCGATCATGGCGAAAGTCGACAGCGCTGTGACGCCGATCACCACGAAAAGCGTATCCTGCTCGCGGTCTTTGTGCGGTGGCAGGACCGACGCGATCGCCAGCGCAGCGGAGGCACCGCAAATGGCGACCGAGCCTCCTGCGAGCAACCCAAACGCCATCCGGCGGCCCAAAAGGTAGGACATCAAGGCACCGCAAGCCAGCGTCGCGAGAACGAATGCGATGACCGCGATAATGGGGGTGAATCCTAGGCTCATCACCTCCGCCAGACCGAGCCGCAGGCCCAGAAGCCCGACGCCAAAGCGCAGCAGGGTTTTGGCGGCAAAGTCGATGCCCGTAGCGCAAGTCTCATCCTCTGACAGAAAGTGAAACGCAATGCCGATGAGCAGCGCAAAGAGCATGACAGGTGCACCGTAATGCTCAGACAGAAAGCTTGCGGCAACGGCGATGACGGTGGCGAGCAGGAGCCCGCCCGTGTAGGGCGTGATCCGTGATTTGACGGTGGTAAGCATGGGTCTTCCTGACGGTGGCCGGTTTCAGGCCGGTTGTTTTCTAAGCCGCAAATCGGCGGCACGGGCATGGCCTTCCATCCCTTCCACGCGACTGATCCGCGCGGTGCGCAATGCCAGTTCGTGCGAGGCTGCCGCATTGCAGCGCTGCCATGTCACAGTCTTGGTGAACTTGTGCACAGAAAGCCCGCCGGTATAGCGCGCCGCACCACTGGTGGGCAGCACGTGATTGGGGCCGGAAGTTTTGTCGCCGAAGGCAACGGTGGTTTCTTTGCCAAGGAAGAGCGAGCCATAGGCCGAGAGGCGCCCGAGCCACCAGTCGAGGTCTTTGGCCTGCACCTGCAAGTGTTCGGGGGCATAGCGGTCGGCAACCTGCGCCGCTTCTTCGCGACTGTCGCAGAGGACAACCTCTGCACGCTCGTGCCATGCGGTGCGCGCGGCGGCGCCGTTGGATTCAGGCAGGCTATCGATCATCGCAGCGACGCTGGCCATGACCGTATCAGCCAGACCTTTGTCAGTCGTTACCAACCAAACAGGGCTGTCGATGCCGTGCTCGGCTTGGCTGACCAAATCCCAAGCGACCGTTTCGGGGCAGGCGGTGTGATCGGCAACCACAAGGGAGTCCGTCGGACCTGCAAACATATCGATGCCGACCTCGCCAAAAAGCATCCGCTTGGCCTCGGCCACATAGCTGTTGCCGGGACCGACGAGGATATCGGCGGGCTTGCCGCCGAAATAACCTTTGGCCATCGCAGCGATGCCCTGCACGCCGCCGAGGTTCAATATCAGGTCGGCACCGGAAAGATCCATCGCAAAGACGATCGCGTCGGGGATTCCGACATTGGGTCGGGTGGGGGAGACGGCAGTAATGTGCGGCACACCCGCGACCTTGGCGGTGGTGATCGTCATCAAGGCGCTGGCGATATGGCTGTAGCGCCCGCCGGGCACGTAACATCCGGCGCTGGCGACGGGGATTTGCTTTTGTCCGGCGATCAATCCCGGCATCACCTCGATTTCGCATTCCCCCATCGTCGCCTTTTGCGCCTCGGCGAAGCGGCGGATATTGGCATGGGCGAAACGGATATCGTCCTTGAGGTCTTCCGGCACCCGCGCGCAAGCGGCCTTGCGGGCCTCTGCGCTGAGCGCGATTTCTCCGGTCCAACCGTCGAGACGCTCTGCATAGTCGCGCACAGCGGCCTCGCCCTCCCGTTCGATATTGGCCAACATGATCGCAACGATGTCGCGGATATCCTTGTTTTCGGTCGAAGGGCGGGGGGCAGCCTTTTTCAGATAAGTAATTGCCATGAGGTCAGCTCGATTTCTCTAGGGTGTGGGCGTGTATGGCGGCGGCCAGAACGTCGATGGTGTCGAGGACGGGAACGGGGGCGGTCAGGGATGGCGCGAGCAGCGAGAACTCGGAGCAGGCGACGAAGAGCAAATCGGCGCCTTTTCGCACGAGTTCGGTCGCGGCCTCTGATAGGATGTAATGCGCCGCTGACGTCGGACCGTTGGCTTTGATGTCACGGATCGCGTCGAGCATCCGGTCGATATTGTCGGGCCAGACGGCGCTAAGGCCCGCATGCAACAGTGCCGGATCGAACACGCCAGCGCGCTGTACAGCGGGTGATGCAAGGATGCCGATACGAGCACCATGGGAGGTGATCCCAGCGGCGCGCGCGACGGCAAGATCGACCATATTCAGCAGTGGTATTGTCACCGAGGCTTCAATCGCTGGCGCATAGTGGTGCGCGGTGTTGCAGGGCATCGCCAGCGCGGTGGCGCCCGCCGCTTGCAGCCGCCGTGCCATTTCAGCGAGAACGGGGCTTGGGTCTTCTCCGGTACCGTCGATCAAATGGGCGATGCGCGAGGGAACTTGGGGGTTCATGTCAATCAGTAGCGGCAGGTGGTCGGCGTCGTCGCGGGCTTTGACAGTGGCCAACAGCCGCTGTTGCAACAGGATCGTCGCCTCCGGCCCCATGCCGCCGAGAATGCCAACAACGTTGCGGCTCATGGTGCCACCTCGCGGACGGCGTCGCAGACCAGCGCGCCGATTTGGGCGCAGTCGGCTTCCGAGAAGCTAAGCGGCAGGCGCATGTCAAAGAGCGTGGCGAGGATGCGGTCGGTCGCGGGCAGGTTTTGGGGCGCGGTGTAGCACCAAGAATGATGCGACGAGGTAAACCCAAGCGGCTGCGCTGCGCCGAACCATTTCAGCTCGACCCCGCGGGCCAGTGCTGCGGCCAGCAGGGCGCGGCATTGCGCAGCTGTAAAATCAGGCAGGCGAAACTGGATCGAAGAGCCGACGTGGTTTTCCCGAGCGGGCAGGGTGATGGTGACGATCTGTCGTTGCGTCCGTAGCGCTTTTTCGACCACGTTGTAGCGGGCGTTCCAGCGGATAATATTCTGCTCAAGCCCGGCAAGTTGCGGGCGCAGGATGGCGGCGCGCAGGGCGTCCATCCGGGCCGAGCAGTTTGGCATGTCGTAGCGGGCATCGTCGAAAGCGTCTTCGGCAGGACCAGCGCCGTGACGCGCATAGAGCATATAGCTGCCCGAGAGGATCGTCGCGCGGGCGACCAGTTCGGGATCATCGGTGGTGAGCAATCCGCCTTCGCCGGAGTTCATATGCTTGTAGGTCTGTGTGGAAAAGCAGGCAACCTTGCCGAAATTGCCGGAGCGTTTCCCGTCCCACCGCGCGCCCATCGTATGCGCGCAATCCTCGATAACCGTGACTTCGGCAGCGTCGCAAATCTGCATCAGCCGTTCCATGTCGCAAAGGTGGCCGCGCATGTGCGAGAGCAGCAGAAACCTCGCGCCAGAACGTGCGATCTTTGCGGCCAGATCGTCCAGATCCAGCCGCAGGTTCACATCAATCTCGACCAAAATAGCTTCGCCGCCGACCGCCTTGATCGCACCAGGCACCGGAGCAAGGGTGAAACCGTTGGTCAGCACCGCTTCACCGGCGCTGACCCCACAGGCACGCAGGGCAATTTGCAGCGCCTGACCGCCGGAGGTGACGGCGAGGCAATAGCTGCTGCTTTGCCAGTCCCGATACTCGGCCTCCAGTTGCGCCACCTCACCGGCCTCTTCGCCGATGAGGTTGTAGCGGTGCAACCGCCCCGATTGCAGGACCGCGACAGCCGCCGCGATGGCCGCGTCGGGGATCGGCTCCTGCTGGGTGAATGGTCCGGTGAACTTCCCGGCGGCGGCGGCTTCCATGGTTACAGGGTGACCCAGCGGTCAGAATTGTCGAAAGCAAAGTCATACCCGCCGAGTGCTGCGGCACCGCCGGTGTGCAAAAACACAACGCGCTCGTCCTTGAACGCGCCTTTGCGGGCCAGATCAATCAGACCAGCCGCGCCTTTGGCAGAGTAGCAGGGGTCGAGCAGGATGCCCTCAAGTTCGGCAAACATGCGGATCGCCTCGATGCCGCTGTCGGTCGGAATGCCATAGCCTTCGCCGACGTAATCGGTGTTGGCGATCACGTCTTCACGCTTGACGATGCCGGAGCAGCCAAGTTTGTCGACGGTTTTGCAGGCCAGATCATAGACCATTTGCTCTTGCTTGGGCTGTGGCGCGCGGGTGCCGATGCCCAATATCGGGATCTGGGCGTTCATCGCGCTCATGCCCGCGACCAACCCCGCCTGCGTGCCGGACGACCCCGTGGCATGGACCAGACGGTCGATCTTCATGCCGGAGGTGTTCACCTGATTGAGCAGCTCAAATGCACAATTGACGTATCCCAATGCCCCGGTCGGATTGGAGCCGCCGCCCGGAATGACATAGACATTGTGGCCTTCCGCCCGCTTTTTCTCCGCCGCACGTTCCATCTCGGCGGGCATGTCGTGGCCAGCGACGAATTTTTCTGTCGTCGCCCCGTGGAGGTGATCCAACAGCACGTTGCCGTTGGTGTTGTAGTTGGGGTTGTTATAGCCGGTGCGGTCCTCAAGGAGGATATGGCAGGCAAGTCCCAGCTTTGCGGCATAAGCGGCAGTCTGGCGGCCATGATTGGTTTGGGTCGCGCCCTGGGTCATCACCATATCGGCGCCTTGCTCGATGGCTTCAGCCATCAGGAATTCCAGCTTGCGGGTCTTGTTGCCGCCGGTCGACATGCCGGTGCAATCGTCGCGCTTGATCCAGAGCTCAACCCCGAGCTCCTTGGAGAGGCGCTTCATCGGCTCCAGGGGCGTGGGCAGATGGGCGAGGTGAACGCGCGGAAAACGGGACAGGTGCATTGTGGGATCCTTGTGATCTGGAAGGGGCTGGGCGCGGGTTGGCTTGGCCCGCCAGTTGAGCCCGACGCTTTGAGGGTGATATTCCGTATTCGCGGGCATAGTTCTTGGAAAAGCTCGTAAAGTTAGCGAAACCGCAGGCCACCGCGATTTCTGTGACGTGTAGATCGCTCTGCTCAATCATTGTTCGGGCGCGGCGCATCCGCAAGGAACGGTAGAAAGCGGCGGGGGTTTGGCCCAAGCAGGATTTGAACTTGCGTTCAAGTTGCCGGACCGAGAGGCCGGAAATTACGGCCAGTCTGGTCGTGCCCAGAGGCTCCTCGAGGTGCTGTTCCATTGCCGCGATTACGGGTTCGAGCTTGAATTGGCGTAGAGCAGAGATATCGTTTTCGCTGCGCGGCTGGAGCGCATCGCTGCTTCTTATGCCGCTGATCAACAGAACGTTGGCGACCGATTGCGCGAACCGCGCACAGAGCGGTGCCACGATTGTATCCAGCACGACATCGGCGGTGGACGCCATACCAGCGGCCGTCGTCACCCGCCCTCTTCGGATATAAAGCGGCAGCAGGGCAGGCTGGGTGCAGGCGGTATCACAGTCGAGACGGTGGTCTTCCCAATGGGTGGTGATCTGGTCAGATGCGGCGTGGATCTGTTTCCACGCGGATGCTGCATCTGACAGAAGGATCATACTTTGCCCTG
>TARA_R110002124_G_scaffold285232_1_pt1 | contig 11974 bp, 7 predicted proteins | sample TARA_R110002124 | Tara Oceans TARA_R110002124 (sample SAMEA4397445) | marine metagenome | biome: Polar Biome; feature: [SRF] surface water layer (ENVO:00010504); material: water (ENVO:00002006), including particulate matter (ENVO:01000060) such as... | depth 5 m | reverse complement strand
CGGTTAGTGGATTATAAGCAGTTACACAGTTTTTAGGAAAGGCTCGAGTAAATACTTATCAAATATTGTATTTCTTTTCCCTTAACTTAAAGGCGGTATCTCCGCCTTCAAGAATTTCACAAATATGCTCTTTGATTGTTTTAGACTCTAACGTAAATGTATCTGATAAATTAGATTTTAAACTTGACTCAATACTACCGAACTTGTATTCAAACTTCTTATTATTTCTGTTTAAGTTTTTAGCACCATTTTGATTTGCAATAATAATCTGCTCACTATCTGCGTTTACCACTACATTCGCATTATGAGTTACTAATATGATTTGTCTATGCGCCTTTTTCTCTTTAATGTATGTTACAAGTTCAGTATAGATAGCTCTATTGTCTAAGTCATCTTCGGGTTGGTCAATTATTATTGGACATCTGTTATTACTACATTCTAAACTTAGCTTCAAGACTACAAAAGCTTTCTTACCTTGAGACATTATATTGTAATTATCACCTTCGTATATAACATCATAACCAAGCCTAAACCATATATTTGTGAAGAATTCTTTGACAAAAGCCTCTTCTGTAAAACCTGATTTAAGTCTAACTGAGTTATCGCGAATAGATAAAATTATTTCATCGAATATTCGAAGCAAATCACAAGCAGTTAATGCTTCTATAACTGTATAACTTTGTGCCTTATCACTTTGAAGGTTTATGCACTTCTTAATGAAATTACTAAATTTGATGCTTTCAAATGATGACTTAGGTGTTACTTCGAGATTGCTCTCCTCCAGAATACTTATCTGTTGTATAAGCTCTAGTGGCTCATCATTCATCTGTTGCCAATTCTTACGAACCTCAACTAAAAGTTGTCTTGATTCGTTTTCAATAGCAATAGTATCTTGTTCACATGCTAGGATACTTTGTAGCTTATGATTTTCAGCTTCTTTTTGACTTAATAAAGGAGTTATTAATTCAGCTTCCTTCAAGTACGTTTCACGACTAATAAATACATCTTCTGTAGTTATAGCATTCTGGCTTTTCATAGTTTGGCTAAGCATCCTTTCCAAAGCTACTGTCGCTTCCTCTTTAAAGTTAACAATTTGCGTCCTAGCATACTCTTTGACACTTTCCAGTTTAGGCTCTAATATTTCACTAAAATGGTCATAAAACAAGTTATCAGCTAAAGGATTAATAGTAGTCAGGAAGTTTTCAGTTTCAAAACTTAAAATCTGGGATTTAGTTATAACTAATTGTTCTAAATCTTTTTCTAACTTCTTGAGATTCTCTCTTTTGAGTTCATGCTCTTCAATATCTTCAGAGGTTAGACTACCAGTATTCAACATATTTATACTTTGGCTTAGCTTCTTAATCTGTTCCTCTATATCTTCCTTCTTACCTATATTTCTAACTCGATCATTTATTTGACCCATCTTCTCTTGATTAGTAAAGTAATTTGATAATTTACTTGCATTAACTTGTTTTAAGCCTGCAATTCTGCCATTGCTACTTTCGAAAACATCAGGATTTGACTGTAATAAAATACTTTCGATAATACTCTCAATCCCTTCTTCTTGTGACTTGCTATACATATGGCCTTGATAGAAGTATTCGATTGCTCTTGTATCATCATCTTTGCCGTCTTGCCAAATAACATTTATATTTTTTGATAGTTCTGGTATATGGCTATTAGCATCTATATTTTCTAAAGATTCTGGCGTTATTTTATGCGCAATACATTGTATTAAAGTAGACTTTCCTGACGAACGCCCCCCAACAATAGTATTTAGATTTGGATTCAAATAAATCACTTCGTTGCCAACATTGATATCATTAATTCTAATGCTTTCAATAACTTCATAATCCAACTTAGTCTCAGGTTTATGAGGTCCTATATGAACACGGGTCGCAGGCTCATATAAAATTTGCTTGAGACCTTCAAACGTGGGCTCAGCTTTTATCCAACAAAACCTGTTCAAGTCTGGATTGAAAAGCATCTCTAGAGAATGAGCATCACTACCATGTATACAAGGTTTGAATTCACCATATTTTTCAGGTAAAAAACCACTTTTCCCATTGAAAAAATCTATATCTCTTTCATTTGCTGAAAAAATTACGTCAGCAAGGTTATATATAGACTCTCTTAACATTCTTATAGAAGAGTTTTCAGATTCATTCAGGAACTTTTCATGTCCTTGAAAAGAAGAAGCACCGTCTTTACTTGAGTTGGAAACTCCAACAATGCACCTACTTCTAAAGTTAGGAAGCTCTTTAAACGCTTTTATTAACTCTGAAGGGTTTAATATAAAGTTTGAAACTCCCGCTCTGATAGCTGAGTTGTCATCAAGTTGGTCATTATTTTCAGAAGCCTTACCTAATCTAATGAGATCAAGCTTACATAAACTATATTCACAGCAGTTTGAATAAGTAAAAACTAGCTTTCTTGAGAATTGTTCTTCATATTCTTTTATGTAGTCTGGATCTATAATCAAATGAACATTTATTAAGCTACCTTTATCTGTACTTGGAGTTGTTCTTAACTCAATATTAGGTAAAAGCTTAATTTTTTTAATGACCTCTTTTTCATAATCATTAAAACCATCATTATCTTCGATACTATCCTGATAGGCTTTAACTAGCTTATAGTTTTCAATGTTAAAATAATCGGTAATACCTACTACATTAATATTATAATCTATGGCTTTTTTGAATAAATGACTGCAATATTCATCGAATGAAATATTAATATAGCCATCGTTTTTAGCAGTTCCTTTTGTATGGACATGTAAGTCCCAACGTCCCCACTCTGAGCCACGATTAACCATCTGAAATTCCTATAACTGTAAATGCAGTACGATTTTTATGAATGTATTAATAATCAAATCCGAAAATATAGTATCACTTCCTATCTACAGAACTAATGTTTTCCAAAAATATTTTTTAACTAATCTTCTAGTTCATCAGTTATTCTAAATTTCAATGAATAATAGGCTGTATTGTCCGTAGTTCAAACTGATTGATGTAGGATGCTAACCCTAGTATCCTACAAATCTTTATACTTATCATAGCCCTATTAAAATCGGTACACCATAATTACTTTATCTAAAGTTACTATACCGTTATTCTAGATAGTAGCTCATTCTCATGAATATAGAATGCATTAGACATACACATCTCATGCCATCCTTTCCAATAGTTATTACTTTTCTTTGAATACATTGAACTGTCCCACATATCTTCGATCCAAGGGTTGTGATGATATTTATCAATAATTTTAATTGGATTCTCTTTTGCCCAAATAAGTTCGTTATAGTCTAGCTCTGAAATCAATGCTCCTTTGATTTTTTGAAGATGATGCTTGCATAAATACTTAAGAGTCAAGGACAGCAATGCTCTATGTTCAGAGCCACCTACACCTACCTTGTTACTAACATGTACACGAGTACTTAAGACTGAACCATGCCAACCATCATAGTGCTTGATAACGATTAACTCACCATTTTCTGTATTATTTCGGGCAAACCAAAGTGACGTTACTTCATTTCCATCATCTCCTTTCATCAAACGACTTGCATTATCTTCAATATCAAAGCCAAACTCAAATCGCTCTGTTTTAAAAGGTTTGTTTTCATCATGAATTAACCAGTTCTCTTGGCATGCAAAGTATTTTGCTAGCTTTTTTAACTCTGCAAATGATGGTTCTTTTCGCCCTTCAAACCAATCCTCAATCATACCAACACTATTATACCCGAGTGCTTCAGCAATTCTTGAAATACTGGGAGTATAAAGGCTATCAACTGCTTGAGCTTCACTTAGAAGAAAGTTTAGCTTATGAGCTAATACCCTTAAACGATTACTACGTAAATGAGCATCAAAGAAGTGCCTTAACTCCTCAACAGCTTCCATATAACTCCCTCCTTGACTCTCAAAAGACTGCTCTAAGCGATACTGGGCTTCAGCATTTATTGAGCGCCCACTAGCTTTTGATGCGTCTGATATAAAAGCTTTCAGTTCAGCAGGAATCCTTAAATTGAATTGCACATTTTTCGACATTTATAAAGTCCAAATGAAATAGTAAGTTATGGATAAAAGAATTTTATCATATAGAACTTGTAGCAATGTTAGCAAAGTGCTAGCATGTATTGTAAATACATAAATATTATAGTAATTCATACTCAATTAGAGAATATAAGTGAATTCGTGGATGCCAAAAGGCTTAGGAAATTCACATCCAATAATACAAAAGATCAAATTCATTAAATAGCTAGAGGAAATACTTCACTTCGTAGGAAGCAGCAGCTTGGCTTCGAACCTTGACAACAAGATATGATTTTTATTTGAGAAAATTTGCATAAGGAATCCTGAGATTGAGACAAGCTCTTAATGACCTTTTTGAGTCTAAAGCTAGGGTTATATACTTAAATAGCTTCCATAAAGGAAGATTAATATGGAAAACCGGCGAACAGAATCAAACTGATGAGTTTTATTTCTCATTTTTATGTACTGATGACTGCTTTCCAAGAATGCCTGTTATTCTTAAATCAAATGGAATACCTTGGGACATTGGCAATGCATACTTACTAGGACAATTAAGCAATCCTAGTATTGCCAAGATGAAAACCATATGTTCACGAGCTATTCATTTGAAATATTATCTCCAATATTTAGAGGATACAGATCAGCACTTTCTAGATTTACCTAAAATTTATCATGAACGAGCTCCTCAAAGATTTAAAGTCTTCATGACTGGAGTTATCAACAATTATGACTATAGTTCAGAATACATAAATACCATACTTTCTACAGTGGCCCATTTTTATACAAATATAAGTTATGAATCCTTAGTGCCAAAAGATAGTTTAGAAAATCAACCATTTACTAAAATTAAAAAAACAATAATGATTACAAGTCATGTTGGTTTAGCTAAAAATATAGATGTCATTACGAATGATCTTAGGATTAAGAGTAGTAGAAGCCAAAGTCCAGAGCTAGGTAAAATCAGAGATGGAGGGAGTGTAAGACCACTTACTCTAAAGGAACAAAGAGTTGTATTTGATAATTTTAGGAAAAATAATGCCTCAATTGAGCTTGAGCTGATGATGAGGGTTGCAATTGAGACAGGTGCGAGACAACAAAGTGTATGCACATTAACCATTTCATGTATAAGAGAAGCCCATCATGTTCTAGAATCCGACTCCTCAATAGCTATAGCTGTTATAAATGCTGGATATAAGTATAGAGCTGATTCAAAAGGCGGTAGATTAAATAGACTAATTTTTGGACGTAGATTAATCAATGATTTACTTGACTATATAGATTGTGAGCGTGCTGAAACAAGAAGAAAAAAAGATAATAGCTTTTATGGCGATACAGATGATAACTATGTATTTTTAACCAGAGATGGGAACCCCTACTTAACAGCGCAAAGAGAGATCATAGACCGTCAACATCCTGGACCTTTCTGGAATAAGGAAGTACCTCCATTAATCCTGAAAAATGGACAGTCACTAAGAAATGAACTGAAAAGGTTTGTCTTGAAAATTAAAAAAAATACCCCTGATTTCTGTGACTTTTCCTTTCATGACCTTAGGGCTACTGCTGGTATGAATGTCGTCTGGTCAATGAGGGCAGACTCCTATCCAGATTCAAAGATTTTTGACCATGTGAGACAACGTTTAAACCATAAAGACTTTAAGACGACAGAAATGTACCTCAATTTTGATTCCGAGTTAGCAGAATTCAATGATATTCAAGAATCTTTTGGCTCAATATTTTATCAAGAGGAAAAAAATGAATATTCAGACCACTACTAGGAAACTTGTCGAAATAAATATAAAAAGTATACCAGATTCATATGAGCCCCAAACACTGATTGCTATAGGGACAAAGTCTGATGGTTCTTGCTTCAAAGTAGATATCGGAAGGATATGTTATACGGTTAGAGAGGAAGATGGAGGAGGATCTTCTCATAAGGCTAAAAATTATGAAGCTGGATTTGTCGACATTTCTTCTTTTTCTCCCGAACGATCAATATGGCTCCGAAAATACCTATCTAATATATTTTGCAGTGGATTTAGAGACGAAACATTGAGAGGAAAACTTCACTATATAAGGTATTTTTTTAGCTTTTGCGACTTTCACGGTTCAAAGCCGACAACACTTGATGAACTAATATTTGACTATCAGTGCTATCAAAATAATCTTAGTCAACGAGTGCGTATGAGTAGCGAGTCATCATTAGGTAACTCATCTATTTTTAATAGATTAAATACTGCAAGAAAATTTATTCAATTAGCTTTTGATCTTTCAAATACAGAACTACTTGCTCTTGTTCCAAAATACCGTTACACCAACTCTAATGCCGAGAAAAAATCTAGAACAGCTAATCTTATGGATGGACAGGAGTACTTGCAAGCATGTGTTTTATATTTTGGCCAATTTTCTGATGCTATATTGCAAAACGAATATCCTGTACATGTAACTCCTCCTAACACGCTCTATGATAACTTATACTGGCATGCTCCCGCAGGAACTTCATTAAAGAACCTACCAAATTGTTTTGACGAGTATGGTAATCCCTTACCTTTTGAAGATATCAAGGATATTATTGAAGACAACTTTAAAGGTAAACAGTATAAAAGTGGATTTTATGAAAATACTCTTATCCATAATAGAAACGAATGGATAAATCAAGAGCTAACCTCTCAAAAAGTTTATGCCTATAACTTATGTACCTTCTGTTTTTTTCAGCTTTATCTAGGGTTTACCGCAGCAAATGTTCAACCTACACTCGATCTTAAAATCTCAGATTTAGACCTTAACAAAATTGGTAGTAGCTCTTTTGCTAAAAAGCACAAATACCGCGCTGGTAGGAAAGTCAAATTTACTGCTCCTAGTCATTTAAAACGTGAAATTTTAAAATACCTAAAGCTACGTGAGTGGGCTGAAGACCTTCAAATTCACAAAGAGGCTAAAGACTTCTTATTCGTTAGTATCAGTGAAAATCGTTTGCTAAAACGCATGGATAGAAATATTGGGGACTCACTTATTAAGAGCTCTCCACTTTTTAGAGGAATAACTAAAATATCATCGAGAGAGTTAAGGAACTTGTCTGCCGAATACTTCATCAGGCAATCGAAAGGAAGGATAACACTCGTAGCTAAAAAACTTAATAACTCCATAGCCACAGTAGCAAAATCCTATACGTCAATCGATCTGGAATCTCAAGCCATAGAGATGAATCAGTTTCATGAAAAAATGTGTATTCAAATTCGCCAATTTAATCGATCAACGAACGATCCTGTTCCCGTAAAAATTTCGAAGGATTATAAAACTGAGAGAATCCCAGCGGGCTCTTGTACAAACTTATCGGAAAAAGTCCCTTTGAGAGCTAAAGGATTTAACAGTGATGCTCCTGAACCTAATTGTGGAACTTTCGAAAGCTGTCTTTTCTGTGAGCATTTTGCAGTTCATACAGACTTTGAAGATGTGCACAAACTATTGAGTCTTAAGAATGCGTTAATGACTACCTCTATAATCCGTAATGATCCTGAACATCACAAAGCAGTTGTCGAACCTGCTCTATTTAGAATAGATGAGATTTTTGAATTGTTACGTCAGAGTAATACACATATTCTTAAATTAATTGATGATGTCGAGGAGCAGATTGAGATGGGAATATACAATGAGCACTGGAAAGAACAAATGCAAGTTTTGACAAATGTAGCTAGTCATACGAAATGCGAGCTGTAACTATGCCAAGATTAATGATGCGTGACTCTATTATCAAAGAAATTCTACCTATTGATAACGTTTTGACCGCTACACCACTAGACTCTATAGTTGTAACGGTTACAAAAGATGGTAGTCCTTTGTCAAAATTTTCCGATGACATTTGGGATTATAGTGCGACTAGTCGTAGTTTAAAAACTATTAACTTTAGGAAAAAGCTAGAAAGTATCAGCTCATCTCAGAAAAAAAATGATGCCTATGAACTGAATGTGGCTATTAGATTTCTCAAAACTTTTACTCTATCCTGGATCAATGCTACAGGTGGTTGCTCAATGTCCAAGCTTAATGGTGATATAGTTGCGATAAGTTATTTAATATCTTATTGCTTTGATAACAATAGTCCTCTAACAAATATTTTTTCTTCTCCTGAATCAATAAACTCCTTAATAAACCTTGCTTCCACAGAAAAACAGACAGGTCTTTTACTTGGAAAAATTCAACGGTTTACGGAAACTGTATCTGTATTGACTAACAATTTATTTTGGGCCGAATTAAAGATTTCTAGCGCATTCTCAGACAGATTAAAGCAAGCACGAAAAACTTTTCCTGAAACTACAGACTATATTCAAACACTACTAATTCCTTCAAGGATTTATCAAGAAGTTTTAAAGAAGACTCTTAAAGATTTAGAGTTGTTTATCGACAATATAGATAAAATAAAATTCATATTTTCTATGCGTGCCCTTGCTCGGGATAGAGGTGTCAGATTAGACAAAGCGCCAAATCTCAGTCAGTTAACGGAAAGACAGTCAGGGCGGCTGCAATTTCACTGGAAAAAAATATTAGAAGAAAACAACCAGGTGTCTAAGGTATTAAGAGAGCTTTATGACGCAGGAATTTCAAAAAGTGATAGCTGGTCTGGGCTGGTAGAAAACTTAGGTCGTTGGCAAACTCGGTGCGCTGTACTAATTGCCGCTTTTACAGGTATGCGTAAAAACGAACTATTAGCTATACCTCTTAATGGTTTACAAAGCCTAAATACTGAAAATGGAAATATACCTGTTGTTTGGTCTACAACAACGAAGCTTGAAAAAAATGGAGCACCGAGGTTCGCAAAATGGGTCACAAGCTCTGCTGTTGAGACAGCATTTGATGTAGCTAGAGCTATTACGGAAGGAGTTCTTGAATGGTCTGATGATAGGAAAACTATAGAACCAAATGAGCAAAAAGTACCACTATTTTTATCAGTAGAGCGCGGTAAAAAAGGACATCCTCACCCTCATTTCAGTTTTACAACAGCATCACTAAATTCTGGAACCATCGATAAACATATTTATGAAGAAGAACTTAAAGTTTCTGAAAAGGACGTGGCAGAAATCAGTTGGTTCTTATACGGTGATGAATTACCTAATAGTATCAAAGTTAATAAACCTTGGCCTCTAAAGCTTCATCAATTTAGGCGTTCTATGGCTGTATATGCTGCTGCAAGTGGATATGTATCCTATCCTGCTTTAAAGGAACAGCTAAAGCATATTAGCATGGTAATGACTACGTATTACTCTGACTCAAGCTCAAGAGCTATTAACATTTTAGGAGATGACTTGGAGGTTAAGGCTCTGCGTTCCGAATGGGTAGATGCTAAATCTCGTATCGAAGCAGATGACCTTTATCAACTTTTAGGCAGTGGCCAATCTTTAGCGGGAAGTGCTGGAAAGAAGCTGATGGTACAAAAAACTAAGGGAGAGTTACCTAATTTTTTAGAAAGCCGTCAAGATACCAAACAGGCAGTTAAGAATGGGAAAATTCGTTATCGTCCGACTTTAGTTGGAGGTTGTATGTCTATCAAGCCTTGTAATAAAGGTGCAGGAGTATTAGCATCTGCTTGTATCAGCTGCGAAAACGCTGTATTTTTACCCGGTTCCAGAGCTGCTCTAAAGCAAACTAAAGAATTTTACGAAAGAGAACTAAAAATAGGTGCTCCGAAACGTGCTCGTCAGGAGTATGAGCTAAATATCAAAAAAATTGATAGCTTCTTAAGTAACTTAATTGAAACTACAGAGAGCTTCTATGGAAATTAGCAAATCTGAACAATTATATTGGGATGCTCTACAACGTCTTAAGAGCGGTAAAACTAAATATGTCGATACCAATTCAGTAAGGTTTAAATTTACTAAAGACTGCGTGGGACGAGAAGCTGGCAAAGGTAAGGGATACGTACGCTATGATCGTTATCCACTTCTTTGTGATGCGATATCTGATGCTGAAAACTTTCGTAAGAAAAATGGCTCAGTAACACCGAGCTATGCTGCCAAAATTAAGTATGAAAAAGATCTAAAAATGAAAGCAAGAAGCAGATATGATCAATTAAAAATCGAATATGATTTATTGATGACTGAACATCTCAATGTAGTAAGAAGAAATTTTGAGCTTGAAACAGGGCTAAGTGAGAGTCAGAGTATCAAATTAACTTCAGCTACCAAAAATCAGTAGTATACAATCGCTAAGAAAGTTTCACACTTTAAGCTTTCAGACTGCTTATAACTTTATAAAACAATTTATTATTAGAGTTTTTTCAATGAATGACTATGTTTATGATGATGCATTATGCTCTATTTTAATAGAAAAACTCTCGATAGTTTTTCCCAACTTAATAATAAAAGGTGGTGCTGAAGAGCCTTTTTATCAGGCTCCGAAATCTGATACTAAAGCCACCATACATTTCAGAAATAACTACCCTAGAAGCTTACTGCATGAGCTCTCACATTATTGTATAGCGGGAGAGAAACGAAGAAAAATTGATGATTTTGGTTATTGGTATACTGAGTGTGGCAGAACCACAGAAGATCAAAAGCGCTTCGAGCTTGTGGAGGCAAGACCTCAAGGTCTAGAAAAAGCAATGTGTGAAGCTATAGGAATAAAATTTTCACCAAGTCTAGACGATTTTTCTGGAAACCCTCCGACAGATGATTTTTTATGTAATTTAAGTCTTGCCTACGATGAAATGTTAATAAACCCTCCACCTACTGCTAAAAAAGTGTTGTTAGCGTTGAAAGATCTTAGGACTATAGTTTCCGTTTATAGAAGTATGTTAGACGACCTAAAATTGCCAAAGTATAGATAATTACGGCTAACTATGAATCAGAAATACTCATAATATATTAGGCTGCTTGGCAATATTTGAATAATCAAGCGTAATTGAATAATTAGTACTCTGCACAAGCCCCAGTTTTGAATAACTCACTTGTTCCAATGATTTCTGAAATTTATGAGAATTGAATAACTCATCAAGAGTACAGTAAAAACCACTATCCTCTACTTCAAAAATATAATCAAAAAATATTTTGGCAATTGCCGACTGGGGATTGCTAAAATCACGATAAGATTTATTGTACATCCAACTACCACTAGATATTTTATCGAATACTCTTTCTATATTACCCGAAATAGAGTTTGAAGCGTGTCTTCGAGTAATACCTGGTTTTTGTACGTATGCAGCAGCATTTTCAACAGACTTCCAAATTATATAGTGTATGGTCGATACAGGGCATTCAGTTAAACATGCTCTGAGGATCCTAATTAGTTTGTCATCAATTGGCGGTGCTAGATTATTCAGTCTTGATCTAGTAACTAAATAGCTTAGACATTCTCCTAGCCGTATCTGTTCACACCAACTTTTAAATTGACTATTCTTTACTAGAGCAATGACATTTTTTCTATATTTAGCGTTTGTCACGATTTTAGTAAGGCTTTCAATGCTATAGGTAAACTCAAAAATCGCTTGTTGAAAATCAATTTCTAACTCTTGTTCCTCATTAATGGTGACGTATTCGTAGCTAATGCTAGGCGTTAGTATGAGCAAATTTAGTTTAAAAAGATGATGCAGTATTTCTTCATCTAATCTAAAGAACGGTGATAAAGGTAATGATAAATTGTCGCGTAGAGAAACTGTAGTTCTCAGATTCTCTACCCCTAAGCTCTCTACTGTCGCAGCAAGTAAAAACCTATCCACATCGTTAAGTGCAGTTAATACAGGGATATTGGTTAATTGAATATCTCTGTAGTAGTTAATGTATGCTAGAACTTCCTGTTTATGCTCTTCTGCTAAACGATCTTGCTTAAGATGATATTCTAAATAATCTTGATTCCTTCTCTCTTGAAACGCATCCCAACAATCATCACACCGCCAACTATCAGGTTTTAACTGAGTAAGCTGTGAACGAGTATAGCAAATCTTAGTTGTACCGCAATCTATG